>Ga0068877_10002678_pt1 | contig 14294 bp, 10 predicted proteins | sample NOAtaG_FD_66437 | JGI IMG/M metagenome (GOLD analysis project Ga0068877, IMG submission 66437) | Freshwater lake microbial communities from Lake Erie, under a cyanobacterial bloom - NOAA_Erie_Diel6S_1000h metaG | ecosystem: Environmental > Aquatic > Freshwater > Lake | place: USA: Ohio, Lake... | reverse complement strand
CCCCCTCGGCCTGAGAGATCGGCGGGTGCGTCTGGACACAGAGATGGCCGTAGCCGATGGTCCAGAACCCGGCCGGACAGACGTAGGGATGAGCACGATCGGGATCGGACTTCGGCACGCGGTGGAAGCCCTCGAATCGCTTGGCCAGATCGACCGCTGCCTTCGGCACTCCGCTCACGGACGCACTCGGTCGAACACACGCCCGAGGAACCAGAAGTTCAACACCCCGGCCCACAGCGCCTGATCCGCTTCCGTCCAGGCGTGCAGGATGGCCGTGCCCCAGCCAGCGCCAGCGGTGACGGCAGCCGCGAATGCCGCCGTCTTGGCCGCGCAGTACAGCGCCATGAACCAGTAGGTGATCACAGGGCGCACGCTGCACGATAGTGCGTCGGCCCAGCGCACCCCATTGCGCTGCCCTTGCGCGGCGACCGACTCCCGAAGAGCCTCGATGGCGCCGACGTTCCAAGCCGCGTCGGCACTGGCGCCGATCTCAGACATGCGTTGCGCGCCGCGCAGCTTCTCGAACTCCAGCGCCTTGTCCTGCATCGCCAGCTCGTGGCCACGCTCGCCTTTGCGGTCGAGCCACTTGAGGAATTCAGGCGCAAGACGGAAGGCCCCACCAAGGAGGCCACCCAGCAAGGTCTCGATCATTGGCCACCTCCCATCAGCTTGAGCTTGATTGCGGCACCGACGAGAAGCGCCGCCAAGATACCGGTTGTGATGACCTTGATGACGGTCTGCCAGGCGGTACGCCGGGCGTCGCGCCACGCCTCCAGGAGATTCCGCAGTTCGTGGATGTCTCGTGCTGCGGTGCTGCTCTCCAACCCGAGGTGGGACAGCGCGCGTTCTGCACCGCGCTCGGCGGCACGGTCGAGCAGATCGTCGAAGTCCTCCTTGCGCATCAGGAGCATGTTTTCGACAAGCATGGGGGATTCGGGATCGGTCATGGGCTCTCCAGAAATGCGAAACCCGCCCGATGCATGAGCATCAGGGCGGGTCTCAGGGTTGAATCAGTTGGGTTTCAGATCTCGATGATTTCCAGGGTCAGGCTCGGCGCGATGCCCTCAACGGCGTCGTCGCGCACGAACACCTTCTGGCCAAGGGCCGCAGAGCCCCGCGCCTTGATCCGGCCACCACCGGGCAACACGACGGTGACCACGCCAGAGCCGACGTCGATCACGGTGCCAGCCTGCAGCGGCGGGTCGGGGATGAGTTGGCGGAACTGCTCGTAGAGGTTATGCATAGGCCTGCACCCCCAACGTCTGCCAGACCTCTGGCATCCCGGCTTCGACCTGGGTCGAGCGCACGAGGCCCAGCCGTGTGACGCTGCCGTCCTGGTACTCGACGAATGCCCCGGGCTCGATGATCCCGGTCTCGGCCAGCACCGGTAGGCGCAAGCTGACCTCGATCTGCTGACCAGTGTCGGCCAACACGGCGATGCCACGCTGCCTTGCGGCCGCCGCCTCGGTGATCAACGGGTCGACGACCATCGGTGCAAGCACGTCTCCGGCAGTGCCGGCACGGGTCACCTGCCCGAGCACACCAACGTCCTGGCCCGAGACGAACACGCGGTTGTACGCGGGCTTCTCCAGCCAGCGCAGCGACTCGCGGGCAACGGCATCGACGGGCAGCACAAAGTCGGGCGTGACCGTGCTCCATTCCCACGGAGCCACCGGGTAGCGATGAAGCACACGGATGCTCTGTGCCGAAGGGTGCGGGACCAGGTAGCCCCCGGCAGCACCGGCGATGGCGGCCAGTGCCTCGATCCAAGTTCCCTGTTGCGAGAACACTCCGGCCGGAACGTTCCAGTCCGTCAGTCCCCAATCCACCGCCCAGCCCAGCGGGATGCCGTTGACCGCCAGCACGTCGTCCATCAACTGCCGCGCGGTACGAGCCTCAGGGTTGGAGAAGGTCATCACAGGGGCATAGGGGGCGGCCAGCACGGCATTTCGGCCTCGGCCGGAGATGCGGATGCTGGCGTCGCCAAAGCTGCGCTCGCGGCTGATGTTCTCAGCGAGCACTCGGAAGGTGGTGCCGTTGATGGTGGCCACGAGCTCGACCGGCCCGGATGCGTTGCCCGCAACCAGTGCCTCGGCCTTCGCGGGCAGCACCGCATCGAAGCCCCACGCCCAAGACGAGGCATCGAGCGACAGCGAGAGGTTGAACACCGGTACCGGCGCGCCATCGGACGCCCGGTACAGGGTCACGTTGTTGATCACGAAATAGACCCTCCGAACAGGAACGACCACCGGCTCCCCATCGGGCGGCGGCGGGGTGATGTGGTTTTCACAAAGGAACAGTAAGTGCCCATCTGTCGCGGCCAGCGCGGCAAACAACAGGTGCGGGCTCGGCGTGTAGCAAGGCTGCGGAATGGGTGGCTCGGGCACCACCCACCGGCTGATGCCCGGTGGCGGCGGCACCGCCTCCTGATACCTTCCGCGCCAGCCCTTCAGTTGCGGCCGTGCAGTCTGAAAATCGCTCCCCTGGCCGCGCACCACCAACACAGCGCTTTGCCACCGGGACACTCTCCCCGCGCGCTTGGTGCGGTCACCGTCCTGATGCCGGAACCGCGTGGCATTCCTCAGAGGGCCTGCGTTCTGGAACAGACCGCGTCGGGCCGCTTCAAACCGCATGGCGTCCTGGTGCGCAAACCACGTCGAATCCTGCAGTCGGGTCGCATCCTGGTGGCGAGCGCTTCGTTGCTCGGGCGCTGCCGCCAACACCGGCGGCAACCTGTGTTCGATGCCTTGAGGAACACTCAAGGTGCGTCGCCAGAACGCGGCCCAGCCTGCGGGTGTAGTGCCAGCGTCCTGCTGGCCCTGCGTGGCACCGTCCTCGGTCTGTCTCGCCAATTGCCAAGGGTGAGCGGTCTGGCCCACCGTCGGTCGCTGCGTGCGCGAGTAGTACCTGACCTCGCCGGAGAACACGACACCGGGAAGACTTGCGCCCGCCACGTCCAAGGGCACGCTCGGGCGCAGCACCAGGGTGCTGACTGTCAGTGCAGGCAGCTCGGCCAGCAGTTCGGCCCGCGCGGGCGGAATGAACTTGATTGAGACGACCGGAAGCGGCAGGCTGGCCAGCACCACCAGGTCGTCGCGCGGTGCGACGAAGCCCGCTCCAAACACCAAGTCGGCGTCGGTGGCAGCGGGCTGATCGAACAGCAGGTTGACCAGAGGTGGGCCGAACGCGATGCTGACTTTGGGTAACGGCAGCGTGGCGGCCAGCGTCAGTTCGCTGGATGCACTCGGCACGGGCTACCCCAGGATCGCCGACACCATCCGGGCGTCGCCACCCAGATAGAGATTGGTGCTGGCCAGCTTTACGTCGCCACTGCCATCGGTGCCGCTGCAGTCAAGATCCAGCGCCGTGACTTCGTTGCCATTGACCAGCCGCGCCCACGTAGCAACGCCGGTGCTGGTGATCAAGCCATCCTCCTGCTGCGCCAGAGTCAGGAGCCCACCCGCAATCGTGCCTGCGGGTTTGGTGAGCCTGATCTCGACCAGCATCGCGCTCGTCGGCGTCGTCGCCGGTGTAGCGGGTCGCGTGCCGCCGTAGATGCGCAGTCGCGCCGGGTTACTGCCCGCATCCAGGAACGCCAGGGTGCCCGCCAGCCGTGCCTCGTTGTGTTCGACAGTGATGGCAACGGTCACGGCATCATCTCCGGATGAAGGTTGTCCGCGATCACGGCGCGGTACATCTGCTTGTGGTCGTAGCTGACCACGGTGTACCTCTGGGCCGGGTCGATCAACTCGAACCGGTACGCGCCCGTGGTGTCGCTCCAGGTCTCGGCCACCAGGACGCGGGTGTTCTCGCTGATCAGTTGCACCCGCCGCACCAGGGGCTGGTCGGGCTGACCCTTCTCCTTCACGGTTCCGACGATCACCCCGTGGCCGCTGAAATGGATGTCCTTGCGGCCGTTCGGGATGGCGCGGAAGTGCCAGTCGTAGCCGCCGCCCCGGTTCCACAACACGGACGAGGGGCTGTTCAGCCGCATCAGGTCGCAATCGGCATTGACGCCGATGTTGGCGGCGGGATCGGGCAGCACCGAAGTCGGTCCACCGGACAGCGGCAGCAGGTCATCGGCAGCGTTCACGCCGACGGTTGCGGGAAACGCGGGCAGACCTGACGGCGTGTCACCCGCGATGGCGTGGACGCGCGCCGTGGCCCCATACAGGAACACGCCCGGGATCAGCTTGCCCCGGTACGCTGCATCCCCGACTTGGAACATCAGCACTCCGCCGGCCTTGAACTGGATCAGACGTGCCCAGGGCACGCCATTGGTGTCGAAGGCTCCGACGATGACCTCGCAACGCAGCGTCAGCCGCTGGCCGACGTTGAAGGTCGGGGCCACGTCGGCGACGCCCGCGACCGGTTTCGCTCCATCGTTGACGCCGCCCGTCACTGCCACGCCGTCCCCGAAGCCGCTGTTCCAGCGTGTCACGACCCAGGCACCGTCCAGATGCGCGAACCGGTAGCCCTCGGAACCGTTGCCGGTGGTCATCCACAGGCCGATGTGCTTGCGGGCGCTTGGGTCGGTCAGCAACTCGATGTCCGCCTCAAACCAGAAGTCGCCGTGGGCGGTTTCGTTGAAGCGCAGGATGGACTGGCTGTTCGGGGCCGAGATGTCGATGGATTGCTGGGCGCTGTTGTGTGTCGCGGCCATTCCGCCCAGCACGGCGGTGTAGCCGGGCGCGGGAGCCGTGGCGAAGGACTCGCTCAGCGGGTAGCTCATGGCTTACCTCCACGGGCCGGTGATGTCGAACGCGATCTGCGCGCCTTCGGTTTCAGAGCTGTACTGCGTCCTGACCAGCAAGAAGCGCTTGCCCGCCTGACCGACCACGTTGTCTACGATGGTCTGATCGCTGTAGGGTCGGTCTTGGGGCATCCACAGCATCCCGGGCAAGATGCCTCGCATATGCCCGTCCTCCTGCCGCACGTAGGTGGGCAGCAGCCACAAGCTGTAGTCAGCGCCATTCGGGAACGGTGTCGGGCCCCGGCCGCAAATCTGCTGACCGTTGTTGGTGTTCAGGGACGTCAGGCCGAAGCGAACCGGGTTGCCGAGCTGGGTGTGATTGCGCAGCAGCACCTTGCCCGTGAAGTCCAGCGAAGACACCAGACCGTAGCCGTTGTACTGCCCCGGGTAGCTTGAGTAGCCGCTGCTGCTGTTGCTCCAGTAGATATCTTCGGCGGCAAGGATCGTGGCGTAGCTGTCCCCTGGTTTGAAGCTGATGAGGTCGCCAAAGCAGTAGCAGTTGCGGCCATACCAGCCATAGCCCGCTGCGTTGGTGCAGAACAGAAAGAACAACCGGTCGTCACCGATCAGCACCCAATTGCGACCACCGGCACCGCCGTCGCCAGAGTTGTCGTACCCAGGACTGCGCGCGTGGTACCACTTGTACCAACCCCACTGGCCTGCTTGAACTTGCTTCCAGTTTTGCGTTGGGTTGTTCGGGTCATAGGGGGCCTGCGCGCCGACGATGGTGTCGATGTCCGACAGGTCTTCCACAATGCCGACGTTCGCCCACTTGGCCCAGCCGGTGGTGTAGCCCGGCGTCTTGAGACTGTCGTCGATCAGCAGGATGTTCTGTGGCGACTGCGGGTTCTTGCTGCGGTAGGCGGCCTTGCTCGTCCCCGCAAAAGGCTTCTCCCATCCGAGGGGCGCTACCTTGGCGCTCAGATTCGTGGTCGTCGTCGCGGGCGACACTGGCGTGCCCGTCACCGCATAGGTGAACGTGGTCATGGTCGTCGTCAGCACGCGGAACGATCCGTTGTACTCGGGCTGCTCGGCTCCGGCGACCAACACCACCTGATGTGGCTGGTACGCGTGGCCCGCCGTGATGGTGGCGGTGGCCACGCCATCGGCGAAGGTCAAGGTGTCGATGGCCTTCAGGGCGAAACCGTTGACGAGGCAGGCATCGAGCATCGTCACCAGATCGCCCCAGTTGTTGGAGATCTGTGGCGCGCCGGTCATGCCGCTGTTGAAGTATTTGACGGTCAGGTCGGTCATTTCATTGGTTCCTGTCTACGAAATCAGGGGGTGTCCACGTCGCCGCGAATCAGCAACGTGAAGTTGTCGTCGGGCACGGACTCCGGCCCCTGCTGGACGGTGCGCACCACCCAGACCGGGAACTGCGCGCCGATGGTGTTGAAGCGCAGCACGTTGCCGGTGGCCCAGCCATTGCCCCAGCCGAGCGCGGGCAGATGGAAGTACGGCACGCCGGTCGCCGGGTTGTTGGGCGCGCAATCCGCACTGGTGTTGCCTGTGGCGATCACGCCGACGTTCTCGCCGATGACTTCGAACGAGGTGCTGTTGGTCAGGCGCACGATCCAACGCTCGGTCAGTGCCCCCCGGTTCGTGACGCGGATCGGGTACTGCGTGTTGTTGAAGGTCGCTGTTGCGGAACTGCCCGACAAGGCATCCGACCACGTACCGTTCCACGTCGACTGGTCGAACACCAGATTCACGCGGGCAAACAGGTCACCGGCCACCAGGGCGCTGGAGACGTGACTCCCCAGCGGATATTCGTGTGTCAGGGCGCGCGTGAAACTGATCTCGCCACTGATCTGCACATCCCGCACCACGGCCATGTCCTCGATGCGGTGCTCGATGGTCACGGGCTGGCTGTAGCCCGACACGTTGATGAAGGTGACGGTGCCCGCTTCCAGATCGGTGGAGTACCCGGTGTTGATCACCGCCGCGTCGTGGCCAACGACACGCACGCGCGACAGGCGCACCCGCGCGCAGTTGATGGTCTGGCCGTTGCTGACCGAGGTTGTGATCTTGCCGGTGTGACCCACCACGGCGAAGCCGCCCGGGCGAAAGATCGGCACGCGCCCATCGCTGGGCAGGCGCACCGGATCGATGCCAAGCAGATCAGCGTCCAGCGGCAGATAGCTGTAGGCCACCGCGCTGTAGCGCACGCTGGATGCAGCCACCGGCTCGGGCCGGAAGATCTTGCCGTCCGTGCCCACCCGGTCGGCGGCGTACCAAGGCTGGCTCTCGTTCCCGGCCGCCGTGACCATCGTTCCGAAGCGCACGCGCACCAGACCGGTTTCGTAGTCGACGCTGCCGCCGATGCCGGTTGCCTCGATCTTGCCGTCAATCCCGGCCGTCACGCTTTGCGTGCCACCAACCGCGCGGGCGTACTGGATCGACAGCGACCCCGGACGCAGCGGGGCCGCGCCGGTGCGGAATACGTACTCGCTGGAGATGTTCTCGCCGACCGTGGTCACGCAACTGGCGCGTTGAATCGCGTTGTTCGTGCCCGCCGTCCAGGACGTCAGCGCCACGTCCCCGGACAGGTAGTTGATCGTGCCGCGCGTGACCCAGCCACTGGTGGTGAACTCGCGCAGCGTGCCCTGTCCGTTGTCGCCCCACGGCTGCGCGCCACTGATGGAGAGAAGCACCGTGCCAGTCACCACCTGGGCATTCACCCCCGGCACCAGCTTGAAGGCCGGGAGGAACTGAAACGTCTCGGTCTGGTTGCTAGTCGAGCCCGCGCTGTTGTAGCGCAGCTTGACGTAGCCGGACTCGTCGTTGGGGTACAGCGACGGCGCATCCACGTAGGCGATGCCGCCGTAGTTCAATCGCCACCGACCCGTACCGTTGATCGCCGCAGCCGTGTAGACCGGACGCGGGATGCGGATCGAGACATCCGGGTTGAAGGTCACCTGACCGGTCGCGTAGTTGACGGAGCCGACCGATGCGCCGTTCAGAATCACGTTGCCATTGCCATCGTCGCGGGCGATCTGGATGGGGTCGCGCCAGATCGAGACGCCAATGCCCATCTCCTGCAACTGAGCGAACGTGTACGCACCGAGCACCGCCTCGTCGGTGAAGGTGTTCCATTCAACTTCTAGGGAGCCCGGCTCGATGGCCCCAAGAGTCGCGGTAACCGGCAGCAACCCTGCACCATTGCGTGAGGGATGTGCGAAGGAATCCAGCTGCTTGGGGCCCGCCACGTAGGTGACGGTGAGCTCCGTGCCCACCGATGGCAACACGTTCGGCGCGAAGTCCACGCGGTTCTGCGCCACGCTGAGACTGCCAGTGGCGGCACCCGACAGCACGCCCGAGGTGGCCGCCGTGGCCGTCTTGGTGCCGCCGTACTCCCAGGACACGGTGAGCGACCCGGGCTGCACCGCCGTCCCTGCGGGCGGACTCAAAACAAGGCTCTGCGTCGCCTTCAGCGTGGTTGAGGGCTGCTGCGTTTCCTGGGTCGGGACGTTCCAGCTCAGGACGAGCGAACTACCCACGTCAGGCAAGGCCCCCAGCGTCACGACGAACGCACCGGTGTTTCTGTTGAACGTACCCGCGCCGTAGCTGGCATCCAGCCCCTTGAGTGAACCATTGCCGCCGTCGGACAGCACGTACCAGCGCCCTTGCGCCATGTAGCTGATCGCCAGCGTGCCAGGCTGCGGAATGGGGTTGACGGTGCCGACGTAGGACTGGCTGCGCGACTCCGGTGTGACCGGGATTTCCGAGCTCTGCGGCGCACGAAGAATCTGTGCGGCGGGCGTGTAGGTGACCGCCTTCGCGTTGGACATCGTCCCGGAATTCAGGGTCAGGATGCCGTTGGCGTAGTCGATGGTGCCAACCGTCCCGCTGGCGGTCTTGAGCAAGCCCGCGTCATCGAAGATCGTGATGCCATCGGTCTGGATGGCCAGTGACCCGGGCAGGCATCCACCGGGCAGGTTGAACTTGATGCTGGTGGTCCAGGCGTGGCTGGCGGTGTAGCTCACCGCGACAGCCCCAGGCACTGGCAATCCAGCGGCCGCGTAGGGAGGGACGAAGGAGATCGGCGTCTCGGTCTGCGCGCTCGGCACCAGCTGCGTGTAGATCGAGGCGCCCCGGATCGTGAAGTCGCCGACCGCAGCGGCTTGGGTCAGTGGCACCACACCGACGTAGGTTCCGGCGTCGGCCACGACCGTGTCACGCACCTTGGTACCGTTGGTGGCGCGCGTGAACGTTCGGGTCGCGGGCGAGCCGGTGAAGTCGTACCTCAAGGCATCGCTGATGTCGACCGTGACGACGTTGGCCTTGTAGTCCTGGTCGCCGTTGTAGGTGAAGGTGCGCTCCACCACAGAAATCGAGGTGGCCCGGATGTACTGCTCCTTTTGCGTGCCCAAACCCTCGTTCTCGATCAAGACCAAGGTCTGCCCGACGTTGGGGATGGTGTCGGTGACGCGCTGGAAAAGCTGAATCACGCGCTGGCCCGCGATGTGGTTCTCGAACAGGTAGCCCGCCCACTCGGGGCCCTTGTTGAGGTAGGCCTCGATGCGCACTTGCGCCTGCTCGCGAGTGTCGAAAGTCTTCTCGGTGCTGAACAGCGTGACGCTGACGCGGGCATCCTGCGGCGGCTCGGCCACGATCACGTTGGCACCGAAGTAGGTGTCGGTGTCGTCGGTCTGCACCGAGACGAAGGACTTGCGCAGATTGACCCTTCCCCCGGCGCGATCCAGCTCGGAGATGTCGGGGAAGATGGCGTTCGAGACACCATCGGCAATGGTGATGCCTGTGGGTGCGCCACCGCCCTCGGGAACGTCCGCCATCACGGCGGACTTCAGCAGTTTCACGTCGCCGGACTGGATCGGCATTTCAGATCTCCAGGAATCGCAGGGTCAGGCGATAGAAGTCGGTGTCAGCGCGGGCCGGAATGCCCAGAACCGGCTCGGACTCGATGGGCGTTTCTGTATGGCGGAAGGCCACGGTGAACGCGCGGCCATCGTTGAGGCTCAAGACGAAGCGGCCTGCGTTGTTGCCGACGGGAATTGCGGACCACGCGCGCAACTGCTCGACCGTGGCACGCGTCACCCAGGCCATATCGGGCGCGCCCACCAGCGTGATGGGGCGACCGGCCTGCCGCGTGGCGGACTGGATCAGCAAGGCTCCGGTGATGAGGTAGGACGTGGCCGCCACAGCGGGCGACCACGCGTGCTCATCGCTCCACAGCAAATCGTCGGGCAGCAGCAAGGCCACCTCATTGGAGAGGTTCTTCAGTTGCATCGGAATGGACTCACACCGCCCGGGTACGAGCAGCGTCAAGAAGTTGCAGAAGGCGCGACTCGTCGCGCGCATCGATGGAGGCGCTGACCTTGCGGTCTCCCGAGGAAAGCTCCACACGCACCGTGCGGCTGGGCCCGGCGTCTGTCGCCAGCACAGGTCGGGTCAGCCGCGTGGCGTTGGGCTGAACCAAGCCGCCTGTGGCGAAACCCTGAACGCCCGCGAGCGCGCGACCGGCCAAGGCCTGCGCCGGGGCGGACAGGTTGTTGATCGCTTCGAAGAAACCAGCGCCATAGCGAGACACCGCATCCTTGTTCACAACGTACTCGCCTGGCGTGAGCATCGCCGGGACGGTGTCGGACTTGGCCATGCCACCGCGTCGGTAGAACTCGCCCTGGTTCTGCTCCATGTAGTCGATCAGATCCCGCTCCAGGTCTTTGCCATAGACCAGCGGCTGCGCCATCGCCTGCCGCCAGTTCTGCTTGATCCGATCCAGGGTCTGGCGCTCATTGCCGGTCAGTACCTTGCGGTCGACGAAGCCCTCCAGCGCGCGTCGGTCCTCTCGCGCCAGCTTGCCCCAGTACTCCATCGTCTTGCGTCGCATGTCCAGGCTGACCGAGGCACCGTAGTTCCACTGCAGCCAGCTGGTGTACTGGTCCAGCCCCTGCAGGCCGAGCTCGATCATCTTTTGAGCCTCGGCAGCCTCGCGGTTCTTCTTCGGGGTACTGAACTGCTCGCCGCCAGCCGGAGATCGACCGTCACCGAACGCTCGAACCGAACCGCCGATGGCGAATCGGGCGACACCATTGGCCAGTCTCGACAACGCGCCGCCGCCGTACTTCTGCACCGCAGCCTTGCGAATCACGAAGGCGCCCGCATCCAAGGTGCGCGGCACCGTGTCGTGATGGCCGGAGCCGGGAACCGAGCCGCCACTCATCCGGGGAAAGGCCGGAGCCACCGCACCACCGTCGGCATATCGGCGCACGCCACCACCGACCAGACCACCGGTGGCATTCGTTTCCACCTTCCTCACGTAGATCGTGTGCGTGCTCGAGGTGTTGGCCCCGTTCAGGCTCATGACCTCGGCGCGGGCCGCATCGGCGTTGGTGCTGACCTGGTGCCGGGATTCGGTCTGGATGCGATCCAGTGCCTTGATCTGACCCTCGACGTTGGTGATCGCGGCCTGCGCCTTCTCGGTCGCCACCTTCAGTTCGAACTGTGAGTTCTGGTCGGCGTAGGTCTTGAGCTTGGCCAGCGCCTCTTTGGCTTTGGACACGTCGGCGTCCACCGGCAGCGTCTTGCCTTCCTTGAGCAGTTGCTCGTACTGCTGCAGCTTCTTCTCGGCCTCCTGCAAGTCAGCCTGAATCTTGAGCAGGTACTCCTTCTCGGCCAGCAACTTGTCCAGATCAGTGATGGCCTTGTCGAAGCGCGTCGTGTTGGCGTCCAGCGTGACCTTCAGGCCGTCTTTCAGCTTGGCCGTGATCTGGTCGATCTGGGTTTCGGTCTGCGTGAGGGTCTGCTGAATCTGCTCGCGCGCAGTCAGCGCAGCCTGTGCAGCCGTCTGGTGCGCCTTGGCTTCGGCATCCAGGGTCTTGTTGAGAATCTCCTCGGACTCGCGGATGCGCTGGATGGCTTGATTGACACCATCCTTGCCCTGTGCGATCTGTGCGTCGGCATCCTTGGTCTTCTGGGCCAGTTCGGCGCGCAACGCGTCTGCTTGGCGCATCAGGGCTTCGGCTTGCGCGTATTCCTGCTTGCGATAGGCATCGCGTGACTGCGATTCGAGCTGGGTGACCTGCGAAACCGCCTGCTCGGACTGCTTGCGGGCGTCTTCGCCGCGCTTGGCTTCGCTGGTTTGCGAGCTGGCCACCTGCGAGGCCAAGTCCATCGCCTTCTGGGCCAGTTGTCGGGCCTGCTCGAACTCGCCGTTGGCAAGCGCCTCGCGGGCCTTCTCCTGGTACTCGGCGATCTGGCGCTTGCGGTCTTCCGTGGCCTCGAAGTCGGTCATGCCCTGGCGACGGATGTCGCGGACACGCTCCTCCGTCGTCATCGAGAGCTGGCGTTTCTCCTCCTCGATGCGTTTGATCTCGGCCAGATGCCGGTTGGCCTCGGTGTTGAGCGCGTCGATGTGCTGTCGGTACTCGGCCAGCGCCTGGGTCATCGTCTGGCGCTTGGTCGCCAGGATTTCGTTCTCGACCCGCTGGACGTTGGCCGCGCGCTCGGCTTCGGTCTGACCGTCACGGCGTGCCGCTTCGATCTTGGCCCGCGACTCGTCGTCGATCAGTTTCAACGCGTCGATAGTCGCCTGCCGCCGCAGCGTGGTCTGCTGGGTCAGCGCATCGGTCAGCAAGGCTGTCGACTTGGTGATCAGCGCGGCTTCGGACTGCTTCGAGACTTCCAGCGCGGATTGCTCCTGCTGGTAGCGTGCCTTCACCGCCTCTATCTGGCGCTGCAGGTTGGCTTCGACGATGGACGTCAGGCCCTTGTAGGCCTCGGCCATCTTGGCAGTGGCGTCGTTGACCGTCTGATTGGCCTTGCCGACGGCCTGCTCGACCTCACCGAGGCGAGACTTCAGCTTCTCCAGGGCACCGTGGACGGCCTCGATGCCACGCCCGACCGCTTCCTGCGTACCCTGGCGCACGGCTTCGAGCCGCTTCGCGATCTCCTCGGCGGCGGTGGCGGCGGTGTTCATCGCGCCCTTGGCGGCGTCCGCGCCCTTGGTTGCGTCGGCGTACATCTGCGCGAAGATCTGGTTCATCTCCGCGAGGCGGGCCTCATGGCGCTTGGTGGCCTGCTCGATGGTGTCCGACGTGAAAACCGCCTTGAATACCTCCCAGCGGTACTGCAATTGCTCGATGCCTTTCATCAGCATCTCGACCATGAAGATGCCCGCCTTGCGGACGATCTCGAACTTCTCCGACAGCCACGTCCCGATCTCCCAGCCGACCAGGAAGGCACCCAGCACGGCGAACGCCGTCTTGAGCACGCCGACGCTGGCCACGGCCGCCGACACCGACAGGTTGGCCGTCGTCCAGGCTGCAGCGGTGGCACTGGCGGCCGTGACTGCCGCCGCACCGGCGGTCTGCCACGCGGTGATGAGCGCCGGGATCAGGCGGTAGATCAGCACCGCAAGCCCGACTTCGGCGATGCGCTTCAACCACTGCATCAACGTGTCGAGGTTGTTGGCGAGAAAGGTCAGCGCCTCAGCCAGCTTCTTGGTCAGACCCGTCGATTCATCGACCCGGTTGATCCACTGCCCGAAGGCATTGCGCAGGCGCTCGAAGGCCTGGCTCACCGTCTGCGGCAGTTGGGAGTACTCGCTGGCCAGCTTGTCCTTCTGGCTCATCAGCGCGTTGACCACCACGTCGGCGGTCAAGCGCCCTTCTTCGGCCAGCTTGCGCAATCGCCCGATGGGCACGTTCAGACCATCGGCCAGGGCCTGCGCCAGACGGGGGCTGTTTTCGACGACGGAGTTGAATTCCTCGCCGCGCAGCACGCCGGAGGCGAGCGCCTGCCCGAACTGCAGCAGGGAGGACTGCGCTTCGGTGGCCGATGCACCCGACAGGCGCAGAGCCTGCGAGATGCTCTCGGTGATCGTCAGCGCGTCCTTCTGCTCGCCACCCAGCATCCGCACGGCCTGCTGGAGCTTGCCGTACAGGGTGGCCGTTTCCTGAATCGGCACGCCGATGCGCTGGGCGATATCGAACAGGGCCGCTTGGGCGGTGGTGAACTCACGCTGACCCGCCGTCGCCAGCTTCAGACGCGCGGACATCATGTTCCAGGCGTCGGCGATCTGGACGATCTCCAGCACCTTGCCAGCAGCCCAGTTGATCGACAAGAAGGCCAGGAGCTGCGTTTTGGCCGTCGCCACCTGATCACCGAACGCCGACATCCCGGCCTTGACCTCGGCCATTCCGGCGGCGGCCTTCGCCCCGGCGGTCTTGGCGGTGGTCGACAGCTCGCCGAGACTGCGTTCGGCGGACGTGATGGCGCGTTTGAGTCCGTCGTCAGCCCCTTCGAGCGCGACGAGGATGGAAATTCGTTTGGCCATGAGTCAGTCCACCGTGCTGATCTGGCGCTCGACCTCGGCCGCCAGACGCGGGATGCGACCCGCAACCAGACGCTCGATATCGATGCGCTTCTTGAGCGTGACCTTGGGCACCAGGACGGCGATGGGCACGTCTGCACCGCGCTTGATGCGCTTGATGCCCTCAGCCTTGCGGTAACGGCGCTTGAAGCCCGCCAGTGGCCGGTCGTGCTCCTTGATGTTCTCGGCCATCAGGACGATGTTCCC
>Ga0068877_10002675_pt1 | contig 14296 bp, 10 predicted proteins | sample NOAtaG_FD_66437 | JGI IMG/M metagenome (GOLD analysis project Ga0068877, IMG submission 66437) | Freshwater lake microbial communities from Lake Erie, under a cyanobacterial bloom - NOAA_Erie_Diel6S_1000h metaG | ecosystem: Environmental > Aquatic > Freshwater > Lake | place: USA: Ohio, Lake... | reverse complement strand
CTGGGCCAGCGGCGGCACATCCTCGATCAGCAGCAGTTTCATCCATCAGGTTCCCGTCAGGCTCGGCCCTTATTGCTCGACGCCCGAGACCGGGAGGTCAAGTCGATGCTGAAACTTCTCGCCACCATCCGCAACCAGATCCCGCTCACGCGCTACGCCTACCGGGGCGAGGAAGCGCCGTGCAACCTCTGCGGTTCGCATCATCGCCTGATCATCGGCCAGACGGACCGGCGGCTGAAGAAGCTGAAAACCGTGGCCTGCGAGCAATGCGGCCTGATCCGCACCGATCCGATGCCGACAGATGCCGAGCTCGACGCCTATTATGCCGGGGAATATCGCCTTGATTACCAGTTCGCCTTCTCGAAGAAGCCGCCGCGCTTTCACATCACCCGCAGCCAGCGCGACGCCGAGGCGCGGCTCGCAATGCTGGAGCCGGCGCTTTCAGGCCCGAAGCGCGTGCTTGATTTCGGCTCCGGCTCGGGCGAGTTCCTCGTGGCTGCGGCAAAGGCCGGCCATGCGGTTGAGGGCATCGAGCCGGGTGAGAGCTTCGCAGCCTTCGCGCGCGAAACCTATGGCGTGAAGGTGGAGAGCTGCGTGTGGCAGCAGGCCGAATTTGCGCCGGGCAGCTTCGATGTCATCACCTCGAACCACGTGCTCGAACATCTGCGCGAGCCGGTGAGCGCACTGAAGCGCATGGCCGAATGGCTGTCGGAGGATGGCGTGCTGTTCGTTTCCGTGCCGAATGCGCTGGGGAAAAGGCAGCACAGCTTCCAGCATTTCCACTTCGCGCATGTCTATAATTTCACGCCGCAGGCGCTGGTCTGGGCCGGCCTGGTCGCGGGGCTGGAGCCCGATCCGCGCTTCATGAATGCCGGCACAACCATTGTCTTCCGCAAGCGGAAAGAGGGCGCGGCGGTCCCCGCCTGGGGCGAAGAAGAGGGGCACCAGGTCGCCTCGCATTTCGAGCCCTCCTCGCCACTGCGATTCCTGCTCTCCGGTCGCTGGATCCTCGATGCCCTGCGACGCTTCCGGAAAGTGGCAGGCGACAGCTTCGTGCGCGCCTGAAGGGTTGCGACGGCAATCCTGCCCCCGCTGCGACATGGTTTGCAGCGGGGCATGGAACGTGCTAGAGAACATCAATCGAGTTTTGGCCGAATGAATTTGCCCCAGCGGAACCGCGTTTCGCCCTGGCCGACGACCTCTTCCTTCTCATCGATCGAAGCCGTGCCCGCCGGTGCTGATTCCAGCTCCGTTCGCACGGTTGTTTCTCTCATTTTACAAAGGTAACTCCCATGCATAACGGAACCGTGAAGTGGTTCAACTCCCAGAAGGGCTTCGGCTTCATCCAGCCGAACAATGGCGGGACGGATGTTTTCGTTCACATCAGCGCCGTCGAGCGCGCGGGCCTCAACGGCCTGAACGAAGGCCAGAAGGTGATCTTCGACATCGTCGCCGATCGCCGGACCGGCAAATCGGCGGCCGATCGCCTGCAGCTCGCGGATTGATGATCCGCTCCGGCTCCGCGTGCGGGGCCGAATTGCGGCGCGGGCCGGAAGCGGCCTTGCGCCTTCCTCTTTCTCTTTCCCGGAGGGTGATCCTTGCAGGTTCTGGTTCGTGACAACAACGTCGAGCAGGCGCTTCGCGTGCTCAAGAAGAAGATGCAGCGCGAAGGCGTGTTTCGCGAGATGAAGCAGCGCAAGGCCTATGAAAAGCCTTCCGAAAAGAAGAACCGCGAGAAGGGCGAAGCCATTCGCCGCGCCCGCAAGGCCCAGCGCAAGCAGATGCAGCGCGATGGCCTTCTGCCCGCCCCCAAAGCCAAGCCCCGTCCCACCGGTGGCCGTGGCCGCCCGGCGGTTGCCGCCGCGCCGGCCGGGCGCTGAATTCAAAATCCGGATCGGGCCGCTGGCCCGCTCCCTCCGCCCGTTTTCGCTTGACATTGCAGTGCAACAAGCGCAGGGATCTTCTCAGAACGTCAGCGCGATCTTCGCGCTTGAGCGAAGCAGCGTGACAGCGCCCGCCTCTTTGGGGTGAACCGGCGCCGGGCTTCCCCCTTCAATCGTTCCCCTCCGGGCTCCCCCTCACGCGGGTCGCTTTTTTACAGCCTGTTCGCGATGATCGCGTCCGGGCCATCGCGGCTTGCAAGCCGCTGACCCTGAAAGTTAATTCCTTGGCTACCTTCAAAGATTTCGCCCTTCTCGCGCCGTTGAACCGTGCGCTCGAGGCCGAGGGCTACACCACCCCGACCCCCATCCAGCTGCAGGCGATTCCGCATGCGCTGGCGGGCAGGGATCTCCTTGGCATCGCGCAGACCGGCACGGGCAAGACCTGTGCCTTCGCGCTGCCCATTCTCCAGCGGCTCGGCAAGAGCGGCACGACGCGCAAGCCGAAGAGCTGCCGCGCGCTGATCCTCTCGCCGACGCGTGAACTCGCGAGCCAGATCGCGGCGAGCTTCCGCGCTTACGGCCAGTTCATGCATCTCTCGATTGATGTCGTGTTCGGCGGCGTGCCGATCGGCAAGCAGACGAAGCGCCTCGCCACCGGTGCGGATATCCTCGTGGCCACGCCCGGCCGCCTGCTCGACCTTGTGAACCAGAAGGCCCTTCGCCTCTCGGATATCGAGATTCTCGTGCTCGACGAGGCCGACCAGATGCTCGACCTCGGCTTCATCGTGCCGCTGCGCCGCATCCAGGCGATGCTGCCGAAGCCGCGCCAGAGCCTCTTCTTCTCGGCCACCATGCCGGACACGATCTCGGGCCTTGCCAACAGCTTCCTCACCGATCCGGTGAAGGTGGCGGTGACCCCGGTCGCCACCACGGCCGAGCGCGTGACGCAGGGCGTGATGCATATCGCTCAGGGCGCGAAGCCAGCCTTGCTCTCGCGCCTCATCGCCGATGGCGAGCAGGGACGCACGCTGGTTTTCTCCCGCACCAAGCACGGCGCGGATCGAATCGTGAAGCATCTGTCGCGCGATGGCATCGAAAGTGCTGCCATCCATGGCAACAAGAGCCAGGCCCAGCGCGAAAGGGCGCTCGGTGAATTCCGCACCGGCAAGTGCCGCGTGCTGGTGGCGACCGATATCGCCGCGCGCGGCATCGATGTCGAAGGCGTGACGCATGTCATCAATTTCGACCTGCCGCATGTGCCGGAATCCTATGTGCATCGCATCGGCCGCACGGCGCGCGCCGGAGCGGCGGGCATCGCGATCGCGTTCTGCGCGGGCGATGAGCGTCCGCTGCTGCGCGACATCGAGAAGCTGACACGCCAGCCCGTGCCGGTTCTCGCGCTGCCGGAAGGTTTCGCGCCGGAGCCCGCATCGATCCGCGAGGTGAAGGAAGGCGGCAAGCCGCAGCAGCATTCGCGCCCGCCGCAGCAGCATCGGGGTGAGCGGAATCGCTCCGATCAGGGTCGTGGCAAGCCGGGGCAGCATCGCCGGCATGCATCTCGCCGTGCGCGCCCCGGCGCTTCCGCGTCTGGCATGCCGGGTGGTGCACAGGCCGAATACAGGTAGCCGATCCTGGATCGCCTGATGTCGTCGATCACCACGCGCGGTTTCTGCGCGTGGCCTGCGACCTCAAGCCGTTATGCGACCCGCAGGCGTGCGATCTCTCGGCAGCCGGCATGTCGGAAACGCAGGGGCGATCATCAGCGGCTTCATGATCAAGCTCAGAAGATCATCCCGTCAGCGCGAGCGGGCCGCCCCCCGACGCGTCGCGAGGGGTCGGGATGACCGACCTCTAGAGCGGACTCCGATCTGATTGAATGAGGCCGTCCGCTCTCATTCCTTGTTGTTTCACGCATTTTCTTCGACCAACCGGTACCCACTTGGCGGGCGGATGATCTAGCCCAGCAGCAGCAGGAAATCGCGGGCCTGGTCGTTGCCCATGTTTGAGGTCGCCTGGGTCAGTTTCTGGCGGATGCCCTCGGCCATGTCGCGCGCCTCCCCCCAACTGAGGTAGGAATCGAGCATCTCGGCCGCGAAATTCTTGAGATCGTTGCCGATATCACGATAGCTCGCCTCCATTGCGGTGAGAGTCGCAAGGCGATCGGTCAGCTGCGCCAGAGTCTGGTCCACCTGCCCGAGAGCGGAAACGATGTTGTCGCGCGTGGCCGTGATCATGTCCTCGGAATTCGCCCAGTTGTCCCACGGCGTGGCCGCGTTGAGCGTATTCACTGTCGTCAGGATCTCGTTGACGGCCACATTGTTGCCGTAGGCGACGCTGGAAAGCGAGGCCACGGTGCGCGCGATACGGCTGTTGAGGATGCGCCCCATGGAGCCGAGCTGTTCAAGGATGGTGCGCTCGGGCGGCACATCCGGCGGCGGCCGGTTCTCGATGAATCGCATCGGGCCTGCCTCGGGATCAAAATCGCCGGTTTGCTCGACAATCGTGATGGCGCCACCATCCTGCGACCGCAGGCGCAGGCTGCCATCGCCGGCGATCTCCGCGATCACGTTGCTGCGGAACCCCTTGATTTCCTCAATCATCGTGATCGGCGAGGTGCTGGTGCCGGAAGCCACCCAGTTGCGGGTGATGCCATCGCCATCGATGAAGGTGATCGAGGTGCCGGCCGAGATCGTCTGTGCCGGGCCGAGCGTCTTCACCGCCGCGCCCCGCCCGAACACCATGCCGTTTTCCTTGGCGGCCAAGCCGACAGCCGGCCATTCGGCGCCATCAGCGAACATTTCCGCGCGGAACGGGCCATCATAGGGTGAGGAGATGCCAAACAGATCATCCACGACCTGCCGCGAGGAGGTGCCGTTGATGCGGAAGCCAAGGCGATCATCGACCGAATAGATCGAGAGGCGCGGCGATCCGATCTGGTTTTCATCGAAGCGGATGCGCACGCCGATATCGGCCAGCGCCAGGGCATCGGCCACCTGGCCCCAGTTTACCGTGTCAGCATCCATGCCGAAGGTGTAGGTGAAGTTCGCGCCATTATCGGCGGTGATGGACAAGCGCATGCCGTTGGTGGCGCCGGAAACGCGGCTGTCGCGGCTGAGCTGTGCGCCAGCGCGCGCGGCAATCGCATCCGCCGCGAGGCTGGGCTGCGGCGGCGGATTCACGTCGCGCGCGAGAGCCATGCTGCCGCCGGCCGCAAAGCTGCCCTGCGCGAGCCCCGTGCCGACATCGCCTCCTTGCGTATCACGCAAGCGCAGGCGGCCATCCGCCGTCATTTCGGCCACAACGCTGCCGCGCATCGCATTGATGTCGAGCATCGCCTGACGCACGGTCGCGCCCGAGGAAGTGCCCCATTGGCGCGGCACCCCATCACTGCCGATGAAGCGCAGGACACTGCCGGCGGCAAAACTGCCCGCGCCGGCCGTAACCAGCGAACCGCCCGAGCCGAAGGTGAGCCCCTGCGGGCCCGAGCCACCCATGGCCGAAGAACCGGCACCATCCGTGAATTTCGCGTCGGCATAGCCGCCGTCATAGGGGGAGGAGATGCCGACAAGGTCATCCACCACCTGCCGGGAGGAAGTCCCGTTGATGCGGAAGCCGGTTTTGGCATTGGCGGATTCCAGCACGAGGCGCGAACCGCCGGGGCCGCTGGCATCGAAGCGCGCCCGAACGCCGATCTCCGCCGCGTTGAGACTGGCCGCCACCTCGCCCCAGGTCGTGGCATTGCCGGTGAAGGTGAAGATGAAATCCTCGCCGTTATCTGCGGAGATCGAGAGGCGCGTCCCGGCTGTCGCGCCCTCGACGGGCGTATTCGCATCGATCGGAACCGTGGTCCGCGCTTCGATGGGCGGCGGGGTGAACGGCGTTGCGGGCGGGGGAGCGGGTGTTGTCGGCGGCGCAGTCTTCAGGCTCAGCGCGTTGTTGGCGAGCGACTGGAGGTCGACAATATCCCCCCGCAACGCGATTAACGCATCCTCGGTGTCGTCGATGGGGCGCAGCACATTGAGGAGACGATTGTTGCCGGCATCAAATTCGCGGATGCGGCTTAGCGTGTTGTAGGAGATGCCGGAGCGATCTGGTCCCAGCGTCACGTTCTCGATGAGGGTCGGAACCTGCGGGACGGTCGTGGAGACCGTGTAGGCATCAAAAAGGCTGATATAGGGAAATGAAGCAGACCCAACCGTGGTCATTCTGACCTCCATGGATGCAGGAAAAACAGCATCGCGTCCGAAAAGACTCAAACATCATTAAGGTTAAAACTTTCTGAGGGGCAGCACATCGGACTGTCCTTGCGAAGCGGCCAGTTCCCTGCCCCCCGCCGCGGCGGCCATGCCGTGCGGAACGCCGGTCGATCATCGCAAGCCGGAATGCCGCCTCTGATCCTCAGGCGCGGCCAAAAGCGGCGGAGCCCGTCCAGGGAATCCCGGCGAGCATGCGCTCGAGCACCGCCATTCGCACATAGCTCGAGAGCTTCACCTGCTCGAAATACCGCGCGTTCGGCAGGGCATCACAGGAGGCATCGAGTTCGCCCTGCCGTGGCAGCGGGTTCAGGATGATGGTGTCCGAGCGCGACTTGAGGATCTTGTCGGCGGTCAGCACGAAAGGGTCCTTTTCGACATAGCTCGGCAAATCCCCGCTCTCGAGCGTGGATTTCACCTTGCTGGTGAGGTCCTGGGTCTGGATGTTCAGAACATCATGGTCGAGGCATTCCTCGATATCGTGCACGATCGAGACCTTGGTGCCGAGGGCGGCAAGACCATCCAGCGCGAGTTGGGTCTTTTCGGAGAAATGCGTTTCCGGATCGACGCAGTAGGTCACTCGCTTCGGAGGCATGTGCTTCAGCAACAGCAGGAGCGAATAGGCATAGCGCGCCCGCGAATCGCAACTGATGGCAAGGCTGAGCTTATCCATCGAGCCCTTCATTTCCAGCATGCAGAACAGGTCGATCAGGGCCTGGGTCGGGTGCTCGTCCGAACCATTGCCGCCATTGATCACCGGCACGGGGGCGAGCCGGGCGACCTCATGGCATTTCAGTTCCTCGCTGTGGCGGATGACCAGCAGGTCGGCCAGCTGGGCGATCGTGCGGATATGGTCGGGAAAGTTGTCGCCATTGCTGGAGCCCACGCGGTTGCGTTCGGGATCATAGGCGTCGATGGAGCGGTGGCCGAGGCGCAAGGCCGCAACCTCGAAGCCCAGTTTGGTGCGCGTCGAACGCTGGAAAAAAAGGTTCGCCACGATCTTCCGACTGTTGGAGGCGGCACCGCCGCCCTGTCCATCGGTCTGCGCCAAGCGGCGGCTGCGGGCCATGATGTCGATGAGGTCGGGCGCGCTGAGATCTGCTGCCGACAAAAGATCTTTTCCGAACGGATGATTGGGTGCCATGCTGAACTCAGAGCCTGATTTACACTCTGACCTTAACACTTCCTTAACCAGCCGACGTCCGTTTCCGTCTGGCTTGGTTAATGTTCGCGAGCATCCCGTTCGGCTTCATCTTGAGAACGAGCAAGGGCAGCAGCGAAATGACGTCCATGGGTCGGGCAAAAACATAGCCCTGCACGCCATCGATTCCATAGGCGCCGAGGGCGGCCAGTTGCTCCTCGGTCTCGATCCCCTCGACAATCACTTCCAGATCGAGATCGCGGGCGATGCCGGTGATGCCACGCATCATCGAGCCGCTGCGCTGGGAGGTATCGATGGAGGTGGCGAAGGAGCGGTCGATCTTGACCTTGTCGAGCGGCAAGATCTCCAGATAGCTCAGCGACGAATAGCCGGTGCCGAAATCATCCAGCGCCGTGCGCACGCCGATGGCGCGCAGGCGCTCCAGCGTTTCGATCACGAGACCGGAATCGTCGATCAGGATCGATTCCGTGATCTCCAGAGTCAGGCGGTTCGGCGCGATGCCGGAACTCTGCAGGCAGGAGCGGGCAATCGAGACGAGATCGAGATCACGACGGAACTGCTTCGCCGAGAGATTAACGCTTACGCCCACATCGACGGGCCAGCTCGCGGCGGCATGGCAGGCGGTCTGCATCGCCCACGTGCCCATCAACGTGATGAGACCGGAAGCCTCGGCGATCGGGATGAACACGCCGGGAGAAATGAAGCCGCGCTCCGGATGCTTCCAGCGCATCAGCGCTTCCACCAGCGTCACGCGGCGGGTCCTGGGGTTCATGATCGGCTGGTAGGCCAGCGACAATTCGCCATTCTCGATCGCGCGGCGCAGATCCTGCTCGAGCAGGATGCGCTCGTCATATTTCGCGCCGAGTTCGGCCGAATAGACGCAGACTTGGTTCTTGCCGGATTCCTTCGCCTGATAGAGCGCGAGGTCGGCATGCTTCAGCGCCATTTCCGGTGCCAAACCCGCGCCCGTGGCGATGCCGATGCTGGCGCCGGCGCGCAGGCGCACATTGCGGACAAGGAAAGGCAATGTGAGGTCGTTCACGACGTCGGTCGCCAGCGCCATTGCCATGACAGCATCCATGCGCGGCGTGATGATCAGGAATTCGTCACCGCCGATGCGGGCCACCACGTCATCATCCGTGAAATGGCGCGTGATGCGCTGCGCGGCTTCCCGCAGCAATTCGTCGCCCATCGTGTGACCGAACATGTCGTTCACATGCTTGAAATTGTCGAGGTCGATCGAGATCAGCAGGAAGGGCTTGTCGGCCGAATGCCACTTTTCCATCTGCTCCATCAGCGCATAGCGGTTCGCAAGACCGGTCAAGGCGTCGCGCTTCGCGAGCATTTCCAGCTTGCGCATGGTCTGCAGGCGGGACACATAGACCTCATGGATGCTCCGAACGCTCGAGAGCGTTGCAAGCAGCGTGAAGGCAACGGCGATGCCGATCAGCAGATAGGCAAGCTCGCCGCTGAAGATCAGCCCGAAGATGAAGGTGATCGACACCAGCGCCATCTGGATCTGGGTAATGTAGGGGCGCGAGGTGTTGCGGCCGGAAACGCCGCCCAGATATCCCATGGTCTGCGCCACACCGAGAATCGAGGCCGCCTGATAGGGATGGGCAATAACGGAATAGGCCCCGAACAGGCCTACCGTGGCGGCCGTGCTCCAGGCACCCAGCAGCGCCATCCGCTCAAACTGGCGTTGCACCGCCCGATCCTTTTGCCCGCGCGCCTTCTGGTCATAAAGGCGATGGCTGAACCAGCGGAAGCCGTTGATCACAAAAAGCAGGCAGGCCAGTCCGAGAATGATCGGGTCACCACTCAAAACATACGCGCTGAGGATGATGCCGTTGATGATCATCATGCCAAGGATGACGGCCGAGGGTGTACCATACAACGCCTCGATCATGCTTGCATAAAAGGAATCGTCATTCTCGGGTGAGGGATTCAGCTGAACCGCGAACTTCTCGGGCGCATCTGGCATTGCGTTCGATCCTTGCTCGCCTTCCGCTGCGGACATTACGGCCCTCGTTTCTTAACAATTCGTTCCAAGGGGCGGGGACACATGGTATTCTTCAAAAATAACAGAGCTTTCCCGCTGATTGTCGATGCTGCTTGGGCTGCATCTCGATCAAACACATATCAATCTCTGGTTGTATTTTTATGAACTTATTCCAGAGTTTCGCGACAGGTGTCGCGAGCCGGCGACAAATGTAACGGCTGCACCCTTAACCGCTCGGTCGCCTTTTCCCGGGAGATGTGCATTTGTGCAAAGGCAGGATTAGACCGGATGGCGCATGAGCCATGCAACCGCGCCAGCCAGGCTTCCGGAATTGCCCGTCCACGCGACCGGATGAGGGCTCCAGGCCAGGGAGGAGGAAGCTGGCAGTTCCTTCCGCATGCTTTTCCTTGCGCAGGCTATGGCGGGTCCGGGCACTCCGCCCGGTGAGGCCGATGAAATTGATATCATTGAAATCCGCCATCACAGGGACGCCCATTGCGACAGTCGCGGCGAGCAGCGGCGTCGTCTGGATGGTGAGCGAGCGAAAAAGGGGTGAACTTCGCCAGGCCCGCCGACCATGAAATTTCTATGAGTTTGGGAAGCCCGGCTTAAGGCTTCATTAAGGGTGTCGGTCTTCTAGTTTTCCGGCCGTCCCATCCACGGCGAGCGCGACCGATCAACTTCGCGTGATGTGACGCCGAGGTCCAAAGCCGGCCTCATTTGGCGCGCACCATGAAGAAAGGCTTGAGAATGTCGGGTGACTTTTCGCTCGCCGAAATGTTTCCCGTCGAAGAAAGAGCCGCCGCGCCGGACGAAACCTTGCGTTTCGTTCGGTTCGTCCCTTCCGGAAGGAGAAGAGCCAAGGCCATGAGCGCCGCGCCGACCCCGAAGCTTGAACGCGACAGGCGGATCGATCTGTTCCGCGGTCTCGCGCTTGTGATGATCTTCATCAATCACATGCCCGCGACGCCGTGGAGCCTGTTGACCTCGCGCGCCTGGGGCTTCTCGGATGCGGCGGAAATGTTCGTGCTGCTGGCCGGCCTCGCGGCTGCCCTCGCCTATCATCGCTATTTCGCGAATGGCACGACCGGCATCGGCCTCGCCACCGTCTTCTCGCGCATGTGGAAGCTTTATCGCACGCACCTGTTCCTCTTCCTGATGGTCGGCACGATCTGCGTGATCGGCGCGGAGCGATTCAACGAGCCGAGCCATCTCGAGGCTTTGGGCTTCGACACCTTCCTGCAGAATCCGGGGGCGTTCCTGGCTCATGTGGTGACCCTGCGCTTCCTGCCGGGCTATCTCGATATCCTGCCGCTCTATGTGCTGCTCCTTGCCCTGGTGCCGGCGCTCTTCCTGCTGCACCGCCTGCACTGGATTGCCCCGCTCGCGCTCGGCCTCGCGCTGTGGGGTGCGGTTCAGGGCATCGGCTTCAACATCCCGAACAGCCGCACCGCGCGCGAGTGGACCTTCAACCCCTTCGCCTGGCAGTTGCTCTTCACGATCGGCTTCGTCATCGGGCTCAGGATGCGGTCCGGCCTTGGCCTTGGCCTGCTGGGCCGCCCCCTGGTGGCACGCGGCATCACCATCGCCGCCGCGCTGTTCACGGTCGCGGCCTTCCTGATCAGCGCCCCGTGGCGCGAGATTCCCGGCTACGAGAACGTCTGGCTCGTCGATCCGCTGCGCATTGGCGCGATCTCGAAAACGGATCTCTCCATCATCCGGCTTATCGATGTGCTGGCGAAGTTCTGGCTTGTGATGGTTCTCATCCAGCCGGATGCGCGCTGGCTCTCCTCTGTCCCGGCCCGGATGACCGCGCTGATGGGCAAGCATTCGCTGGAAGTCTTCGCTCTCGGCACCATCGGCAGCATCGCCGGCGGCATCGTGATCGTCGTGAATGGCTACCATCCGGCGATCATCGCCGCAGCCGTGCTGACAGGCACCGCGCTGATGATCGGCATGGGCGCCTTCATGGAATGGCGCGGCGGCGCGACGGCGTCCTCGCGCAAGCCCAGGGTCGAGGCGGCGCCTGGCTCCGCCCCTGCCCTGCCCCCCACGCCCGAGCGGCGCGCCGAACCGGTTTCCTCGCGCTCCACGCTGCTTGCGCTTGATCCGCGCGTGTGAAACCTTCCAGGGCCAAGATGGTGAGATTCAAACGCCTGAGCCCTTCGAAATCGCTGCTGTCCGTGCTCTTCGCCGGCAGCATGAGCCTTTTCGGTCTTGCAACTGCGCTTTCCCAGTCGCTGCCGCCCCCGGCGGCCCCCGCAGCCTTGCCGAGCGTGTCGAAGAAGGTCGAACTCCTTCCGGTGACCGAAATCGAACTGATGGCCAACAGCCAGCCGAGCGCGCTCGCGCTCGACGCGCGCGATGGCTCCATCTGGTTTGCCGCGCCTCCGCTCGGCGCGCTGGGGCGCATCGATGCCGAAACGCAGAAGGTCACCTATCTCTATCTCGGCAAACGCGCGAAACCCTTCGGTCTCGCCTTCTCGCCGGATGGCGCGCTTTACGCCACCGACAAGACCCTCAACGTCCTCCACCGCATCGATGGCACGACGGGCGAACTTACCCGCATTGCGATGCCGTCAGACCTGCCGACCATGGATCTGTCCGGCCTGCGCTCCGATGGCCTGGGCCGGATCTGGTTTGCGGGCTCGGCCGGCTGGCTCGGCAGGTTCGATCCGCAGAACGGCGCGGTCGAGGTCTCCTCGCACGATGACCTGCAAGGCATGGGGCTGAATGCGCCGGGCGAAGGCGGTTCCATCTGGTTCAGCGCGTGGAAGGCCGGCCGGATGATCCGCCTTGACCCGCAACGTGGCCGCTTCGACTCTACCGCCCTGCCGGAGAGTTTCCGGGGGGCGCGGGGGCTCGCAACGGGGCCAAAGGGCGAGCTCTGGGTGTCCTCCGCCAAGACCAATGCCATTGCCCGCTCGGCGGGTCGCGGCGCATGGCACATCATCGCGCTGCCCTGGCCCGAGAGCCAGCCGCAAGCGCTGCTCGCGCGGGCCGACGGCACGTTGATCATCGCCGATGGCGGACGTCGCATGCTGTTGCGCTATCGCCCGGACACGAATGTTTTCGAGGAGATCGCCCCGCTGGGCGAAGGCGGCATCATCCGCGCGATGATCGAGACGCGCAGCGGCATCGCCTTTGCCGATTCCGGAGGAGACGATATTCGGCTCGTGCCCGACCGGCGGCCGGCCGAGAATTGATTCCGGGAACGGACCCCTCGATCTGTTCGTGGACCTATTCACGCGGGCGGGAAGCGGCGAGCCGCATGAGGCTCGACTTGGCGATCTGCTGCGCGAGCAGGGTGCCGGTGCAGAGATGGCCGAAAGCGGTCATGTGCAGACCATCGCTCATCACCAGGTCGTCCATCCCTGCGGCTTGCGTGGAAACGAGGTTTTTCATGATCTCGTAGCGGTGGAAGTGCAGCACGCCCTCGGCACGCGCGGCCTCGGCAATCGCGGCCTGCATCACCGGCGTATCCTTGTCGCGATCGACCATTGGCGCGACCTGCAGATCCATCAGCACCACGGGTATGCGGCGATCCTTGAGGCGCTGCAGCGCCACGCGCATATCGGCAATGGCGCTCTCGACCCCGTCCATGGAGAGGACATCATTCACGCCCAACTGCCAGATCACGAGATCCGGCTTCTCGGCGATGACATCGCGATCCAGCCGCGCGAGCATGTGGGCGATGGTCTCGCCACCCTTGCCGCGATTGACGATCTCGACCGCATTCAGCACCTCGCGGGCGAGCACGCGCTCCAGCACGGCGGGGTAGATGTCCTTCTTGGAGAGATTGGGCGTGCCCTCGGTGGAGGAAGAGCCCAAAGCGACGATGCGGATGGGCTCACCCGCCTCAAGCCGCGATTCCAGATTGGGCAGCGGCTTTTCCGTACCGGCGACATGGCGGGCCTTGTTGCAGCGCGGCTCATCAGCCAGAGCCGAAGCTGCAAGCACCAGCGTGAGGCCAAGCCCCGACAGCGCCAAGGTCATCACACCCGTTTTCCGCACGTCCCCGAGCTCCCGGTTCGCATCAGCGGTGAATGCAGCCTTTCCTTGCTTGCATGGCTGCTCATCGTCCTGCGCAGAATGGAATAAGGCAGCCCTTTCGATCATGCCAGCAAAAAGTTAATCGGCGTTAACGCCCGCGGGCGCTGTCCCCACCCATCTCGGGAAGAAGGCGGAAACCATCTTCCAGCCAGCTCGGGTCGAAATCATGCCCGCCGGCATGCAGGCAGAACTCGAGATAGGCCCGGCGCTCGCAGCCTGTCGCGCGACGACAGCCGAGAACGCCAAGCGTGGTGGAGACATCCTCCTCGGCCGGGCGGCAGGCACCGAGTTTTCGCGCGAGATCGATGGCATGGCGGATGCGACCCTGGTGGAACTTGCCGCCGCGCACGGGCCGCCCCTCCAGCGGGAAGGTGACATCACCGAGGCCGTGGATGTGGCGGATGGCCCGCAAGCCAGCCGGGCAGCTTTCCGGCTCCGGCCGCCAGAAAGCGCCGGAGACTGGAAGGTGGAAGCGGAACAGGCCGGGACGCGCGCAGGCGATCGCCCAGACCATCGAGGCTCCCTGACTGAAGCCGGAAGCCCAGAGCCGGTTCTCATCCAGCGGCAAACGCTGGCGCAAATCGGCGAGCAGGCTCTCTGCGAAAGCGACATCGTCGCGCAGTTGCGAGGGGGAGCCGGGATGCGACCAGGTCTGCCCCTCCCCTTGCGGCACGACGAGCGCGAAACCGAGCCGACCCGCGATCTCCCGCAGGTCCTCGCGCGCGATCACATCGGCGGCGATTTCGCGAAACCCGTGGAAATGCACGAGCACGGGCAGCGGATCGCGCCCGTTCCAGCCCAGCGGGGTTTCCGCGAAATAGAAGCCGTTGGAGAGGCTGCAGCGCCCGCCCTCACCATCGCAAAGCGGCGAGGCTCCGGCCGATCCAGCAGCCAGAAACAGCGCCAACAACAGAAGGAAAGCCCGAAGCCCCCGCATGCGAGG
>Ga0068877_10002666_pt1 | contig 14326 bp, 10 predicted proteins | sample NOAtaG_FD_66437 | JGI IMG/M metagenome (GOLD analysis project Ga0068877, IMG submission 66437) | Freshwater lake microbial communities from Lake Erie, under a cyanobacterial bloom - NOAA_Erie_Diel6S_1000h metaG | ecosystem: Environmental > Aquatic > Freshwater > Lake | place: USA: Ohio, Lake... | reverse complement strand
CCGACAGGTCCTCGATGCGGTCGAGCGAGACCTGACCCGCCGGCATGAACGCGCGGTGGTTGCAGACCTCAAGCTCCAACCCGCCCTTGTTCACGCCGGTCACGCGGGCCTCGATGACCTGCCCGACCTCGAGCAGCTCCCACGCGGCCTTCGTCACCGCGCCCGGACGGGCGCAGATGAACAGCGACTCTTCGGCGCTGAAACGCTCGATGACGACTTCGATCTCGCCGCCGGGCGTCGGCAGGGTTTCGTCTTCCTTGTAGTTCATGCGGGGAAGGACACCCAGCTCCTTCGGGCCGAACTCGATGAAGATGTCGGTCGGACCGACGGAGACGACCTTGCCTGTGCGGTGCTCACGCCCGGACTGCACGACGCGCGGGCCGCGCACGGCCGCGGGCGCCTTGCCGCCGCGAACTTCGACATCATGGCTATGCGCACGCGCCGTCGCGCCGTCGTCCTTCTTCTTGCCTCCCGCGGCCTTCTGCGCCGGGCTCGACGAATCGAGCAGCGAATCGAGCTCGCCCGGGGCGAAGTCGTCCATCAGCGCCTTGCTCTCGTCGTTGACGGCCTGCAGGGTCGAGCGGGTATCGGGGGCCTTCTCGCGCGTGTCGCGCGGGGTGCCGCGGTCGCCGCGCTTGAAGTCGCGACCACCGCCGCCGCCACCCGGACGGTTGCCGCGCGGGCCTTCGTCGCCCTCGCCGCGGATGACCTCGGCCTTCTTGATCGGAGGGAGGCCCTTGAGATTCGGTCCGGCGCCGGCCGCGGGTTGCGCGGTCGTGTCGGTCGCGGGCGCTTCGGGGGCCGCGGTCTCAGGAGCGGTGGCAGGTGAAGGAGCGTTTTCGGGGGTGGTGGACATTTTGGGGTGACTCGATGAAAGACCAACGCCGGTTTCACCACCGCGGCATTCGGGCTATCCGAAAGCCGCCGTCGCAGCCCGTCCATAGGCAGAGCTGAAACGCCGCGAACCCGCGGCGTGGCGAGAGGAAGAAGATTCTAGACCGCTGCCCCCCTCCGCCGCCTCTTTTGACCACCACCCAACGCACCCCGGACAACCTCCGACCCATTGAAGCGCAAGGTGTTGCGTTGGCTGAAGTTGCGCGCACGAGCATCGTAAGTTCACGACTGAACCTGCCGGCAGTTGAGTTCATCGAACATGAACTTTCTGCTCGCCATGACGGAACTTATCGGTTACTCTGTCGAATGGGAGGACATCATGCCCACACGCACAGACCCTGTGCGTTCGTGTCGTTCTGACGCGAACGCGTTCGTTGGATCTTGCCCGAACACCAGCGCGAATCTGCCTCGATCTTGCGAAGGATCCGAGGCCGGGCCCACGTTTCACCCGCGGCGGACCAAGCTGATCAGCGCCGTGATGCAGTCAACGATTATCGCCGCTGCGGGATTGATGTGCTCGACGCAGGCGTTGGCCCAGGGCCGACTGGTGTATTCGCAGCTTGGGCCGGTGAACCCCCCCAACCCGTTCGTGAACTCAACGAGCCCGTGGAGCGCGCCATCGCTCGACGCCGACGGACGAGTCGCGTATGTGCGTTCCACGAACTCGCGCTCCATTTACACCACACTCGGCGAGACCATCGCGCCGTCCATCCTTGAAAACCGCGATACCACGTCGCCCGACTATCGCCCGATCGATAGTTCGCGCCGATCGCCGCTCATCACACTCGGCACGGTCTACGCGGCAGAGACCAGCACAACGCTCGGTCCCCGCATTTACCGCAACGACAACGGCGTGGTCCAGACCATTCTCTCACCGAACCAACTCCTCGACGCCGCCGCCGGCACCGTTGTCGCTGGTCAGTCCGTCCCGCTGGGCATCCTTGCCGGGCAAGGCAACAGCCTCGTCGTTCCGCTGCGAACACGCACGCCGAACGATCCTGAATCCCTCTACAGAATCTCGCTGATCCGAATCGACGGCTCCCAAACCACGCTCATCTCCTCCATGGGGCTGACCGCCGCCACCGGCACGACTCAGCAGTTCGCAACAAACTCCAATCCTCGTTCGGTCAACTCCTTGATCGATCCCACCGGCCGGGTCTTCTTCTCCGCAAGCCTCGCCCAAGGCTCTTCGGGTCAGCAGTACTCCGCGGGCATCTGGACCCACTCACTCACCGGCGGGATGGTGCCGCTCTACCTCGCGCGTGCAAATACCAACGACCCGATCCCTTCCGGCGCGTTCTCCGTCAATGCTCAGGGCGACATCGCCTTCCGCTCAACCAACAACATCTCCTACATACGCTCGAACGCCACCGGCGAACTCACGCCGATCCAAATCCTCCCCGGCCAACCCGACACGCTCAACTCCGTTACCCGCAATCTCGCGGTGCTCAACAACAACGGTCAGGTGCTGTCATCGCTGAGTTTCTCCTCGTCACCCTCCGGTCGCGCGCAAGCCGTCGTCATCACCGATCCGACCCTCGGCCCACGCGTCATCGCCCGCTCCGGCGATCCGTTACCAGGCTTCGCCGGCATGTTCATGAGTCTCTCCCTCAACCTCCCCGCGAGCGGATCAGACCTGCCGCTGTTCAGCCCGCTACTCAACACGAACTCGACCGCGAGCTTCGACCAGATCGCCTTGAACAACCTCGGCCAAGCCGTATTCCTCGGCGGCGGAGGCAGCTTCGGCGCCACAACCGATCTCAACGCCCTCTTCGCCTACGACCCCCGCGGCGGCCTCGTCACCCTCGCCTTCGTCGGTCAACGCCTCCCCGCTTCCCTCCCGGGCCTCGCATCCACCGCCACCGTTACCGAGATCAACTTCGTCGGCAACGCCAACACCACCAGCGGCTTCGCCACGGGCCTCAACGATCAGGGCCTCGTCGCCTTCCGCGCATCCTTCAGCGACGGCTCATCTCGCCTCATCACCGTGCAACTCCCCTCCGCCGGCGCACTGACCACCCTCGCCCTTGCGTCGGTCTTTGCGGCGCGACGTCGGCGGGTGCGCTAGGCCTTTCGTGCCGCGAAGATCAAACGCACGGCTCGTCCTTTACGCTCCGCTGGCATAGCTCGCTGGGCGTGTTCGGCGTGCTTCGCTTGCCACACTCGCTCAGTCTCAGCGCGCACAGTTCTACGAGCACAGTTCTGCGCGCTCAGGTCTGCGGGATCAGGATGTCCACCGCGCCCGCCTTGCCGTCCTTGATCTCCACCGTCAGCGTCTGCCCTTCCAGCGGCACACCCTCATACTTCAGCGTGCCATCGCCGAATCCATCCGCCGACAGAATCGCCCCCGACGCGCACCCGATTTTCTCCTGCACCTGCTTCACGCTCATCCCGCTGAGCGTCGCCCCCAACTCCAGCACCGGCTTGCCGCCCAGCACCTCACGCACCTTCTTGCGTGAGTACGCCGCGTCGAAGCTCCCCTTGCACAGCGTGGCAAACTGCACCACCGCCTTCTTCACCACACCCTTCTCAAAGACGATCACCAGCTCGTCGCCCTCCTTGGGCGTGTTGGGGTACTTCACCGCGCCGCTCTTGTCCTTGTCCAGCAGCTCCGGCGCGATCTCTCCGAACCGCTTCTCCACCTCCGCGATGCTCGTCCCCGGCTTCACATCGCCCACCAGAAGGCTCGACAGCACCAGGTCATTCCGCGCAACCGAGGGTGTCACGCCCGCGCTGGCCGTGGGCTGATTGATCCGCAGCGAGAGCAGATCAAGACCGTTCTTGCCGCACATCGCCACGATCGGGTTCACGCTCTTGGGGTCAACGACGCTCCGCGTGGGGTTCTGCACTTTGTCGATCTTGTACGCCCTGCACCGCTTGGGCACTTCCACATCCAGGTAATACATCAGCTCATCAAGCTCCACCCGCCCGTCCTTCACCCGATCCGCTCGGCAGTCCGTCAGCGCATCACAGAAGACCTCCGTGAACACACTCAACCCGTTCGGCCCGGTCGAGCTCAGCTCATCAGGCCGACACGCCATGATCGTGTGGATGTCCCGCACCTCGTCAACCTGCGGCATGAACTTCGCATCACCCCGGCAACAATCCAGCACCAGCACCTTCACCAGCGCCTTCGACCACGAAAGCTCACGCTTCACCGCCGCGATCTCCAGCCCTTCGTCCATCAACGCCACCCACGACTTCTTGCTCTTCAAAAGCCCGTGCGTTGAGAAGTACACCATCACGATGTCCCCCGCCTCCGCCTTGTTACACATCGCCCGCAGCGCCGGCAAAATCTCCGTCGTCACCGGCTTCCGTTCCGTCTTGTCCGTGAAAACCTCGCACGAATACCCGCGCGCCTCCAGCGTCGCCCGCATCGTCGTCGCATCAAACAAACACTGCGGCAGCGGCAACTGCTTCACCCCGTCCATCGTCGCCTGCTCCACACCCACCAGCAGCGCGTACCGCTTCCCCGTCGCCACCACCTGCTTGCTCTGCCCGCCGGGCCTCAGCGTCTCCGGCTTCGTCGGCTCATCCAGCCGGAGCGAATCGTAAATCGACGTGCCCGAAGCCCCGTCACCCTTCGCCGGCTCATCGCCGCGTGCGCTTCGCACACCCATCGTCAGTGCGCCCACACAACCCCACGCAACCACCGCCAACACCACAACAACACGCACCGTCTTCATCCAACCGACGATCCGCCCGCTCTTGGCCACGCTGTTCATCCACAGATCTCCCGTGTGCTCCGCGCCATCCTACCTCAACCAACTATCAAAGCACCTCGGCATTCACGCCAAGCACGCAATCCCCCGGTTTGAGTGGTCGTGCCCTTCCCTCACAAATCTGACCTTTCGCTGAACCCGCACAACCCTCAACGCACTTCACACTCGCCCGCGCGAACGACGCCGCGTGACACCTCGCAGCGCGTTCGTTCGGTCATTCATCCCCGGGTCAATCACCCCTTCATCGGAGCCACCCATGCCCCAGTTCACCCTCCCGCGCTCGGCCACGCCCTTCCTCATCGCCGCCATCCTCGGCCTCGCCGGCACACTCAGCTCGATCGCCATGAGCAAACCCTCACCGCAACCCGCTCAACCCGCCACGCCCGACACCGCTGCGCCCGTGACGATCGACACCACCTCCGCCGTTGCCGATCACAACACCTTCGCCGCCGATCTCTTCCGCACCGCCGCTGCGCAAACCACCGGCAACATCGCTCTCTCACCGTGGAACGTCTCCACCGCCCTGCAAATCGCCCGCGCCGGCAGCAAAGGCGTCACCCGCGATGAGATGACCAACGCTCTTCGCCAATCACCCGCGACAAGCCCCGAAGCGTCGGCCGCACTCCGCCGCAAGGTTCTCTCGCAGACCGCGGCCGCGAACTCGCCGTTCACCCTTGTTGAGTCCAACCGCCTCTGGTGCAACCCGATCTTCCAAACCCTCGAAACCTACCGCACGCAGATCGCCACCAACTACAACGCCCAGGCAGAGATTCTCGACTTCACCAACCCCGCGGCCGCAAGCAAGACCATCAACACAGCGGTCGCCAAATCAACCAACAACCTCATCACCAAACTCATCGATGAGACCGCCCTCGCCCGCGATACGTCCGCGGTGATCACCAGCACCGTCTACTTCAACGCGCTGTGGCGCCACCGCTTCGATCCGAACGACACAACCCCGCAGAAGTTCTTTCTCACCCCGGAGAAAACGGTCGATCACGCCATGATGACCCAGACGAGCAGACTCGAGTATGCCGAGATCCAGAACGCCACCGTCGCCTCGATGACCTACCAAGGTGCCGGCGGCACCGACGCCGCCCGCGCGATCTTCGTCCTCCCCGCGCCCGGCAAGATCGACCAAGTCATCGCTTCACTCAACATCGCCGCCACCCGTCAGGCCCTGCGGCCGGAACTTGTTCAACTCCACCTGCCCAAGCTCGACATCTCGTCGTCGATGTCCTTGAAGCCGACGCTGTTGAGCATGGGCATGAAGGCGCCGTTCAGCGCGAGCGACGCCGATTTCTCGCTCGCGACAACCGCGCGCCCGAACAACATCACGAACATCGTCCACGCCGTGCGCATCAAGGCCGACGAAAACCGCACCGAGGCCGCCGCCGCCACAGGCATCGACAAAGTCGGCGCCCCGCCCTCGCGCGAGCCGCCGAAGATCTACGAAGTGCGCCTCGACCGCCCGTTCATCCTGATCATCACCGAAGAATCAACCAACGCCACGCTCTTCATCGCCCGCATCAACGACCCTCGGTGAGCGGTGACCAAGAACCTCATCCATTCACCCCCCACACCGCCCGGCACTTCGGACAGTCGTGCACCCACTTCACATCCGACTTGTCCTCAGCCTCGGCCGCATCAGCCTCTTCATCACGCCGCATGGCCCCAAGCTTCGCCGCACACGACGGGCACAACCCCTCGCCCACGAGCGCCCGCACATACGGCTTCCGCGACAGTGGCCTCGATCTCATAAACACCCGCAACACCATCGCTCCAAAGATCACCACCATAAAGAACGCACCGAAGATGCGCAGGGCTTTTTCCGCGATCTCGCCCGCCGTCGAATCAGGGTACAGCTTCCACGATCTCGACACGCTCAGGTACTGCCCCCAGCCGAGGAACGCCAGCAACACCATCCCCGCCAGGCCGTTCGCCCATCGCCGCTTCCACGTTCCCGCCGCCTCCAATACCCGCGCCCGCCGTACCACCTCGATCGCCTCGCGGTGCTCCCTCGGCACATCCATCAAGTCCGCCCGGCACAGCTTCACCACCCGCCCGCGCGCATCACGCACCACCAACCCAGGCGCGAACCACGCCTTCAAATGCCCCGCGATCGGATCCGCCTTCGCGAGCGCCTTCACTTGCGAACCCTCACCCACCCACCCCGGCGCACCCTTTAACCGCAGCGCCGCCGTTCTCAACTCGCGCGCAACCTCTTCACCGCCGAACCGCGAAACCTTCCACGCACACCCACACTCCGGACATTGCACACACCCGTCCGATTCGTCAACCACCAGCCCGTCAAGCCGCGAAACACACTGCGGGCAGCGCCGGTAGTACGTAATCGCCGCGATGCGCAACCGAACAGCTCTGCCGTACATCACCCGCGACATCACAAACTGATAAACCGTCACCGCGAATAAACCCACCGCCACAAACCCCATCCACCCCGGCACACCAATCACACCCGTAAGCCACCGAATCATGAACACCACGGGCAGCGTCACTACCGCGCACACCACCGCCCATCCAACCTCCACCCTCGGCGCCGTTGGGCCCGCAAACGCTCCGCGCCGAGTGAGTTCCCGCAGCTCCACGTCCTCATCCAGCTTGAACTCATGCTTCCACGCAACATCCGACACGTCCAGGTCAAAGACCTTGCCGCGATCATCACCCACAACCCCGCCAACCTTCCACAGACGCATCTTCACAAACCCAGAGCATACCAACGCCCGGTTCCCCCTCACCACTCAATCCGGCCCGCTCACCAGGTAACTGATCTTCACCGCCTGGATCGTCATCAGGTTCGACGAGCTCCACAGCCCGTTGATCGGCGTCACCTCCAGCAGGATCACCGTCTCGCTCGTCGTCGGCGCAAAGCTCGGGACCGAAATCAACCGCGTCAACGGCGCACTCTGCAACGCGTTGATGTTGAGCGGCTGCGTCAGCACCGACAAGTTCGGCACATTGATGTTGTAGATATACGACGCGAACGACATGCTCCCCGTCGCGTCCGCATCGCGGTAATAGACCGTCATCTCCGTCAACTGCACACCCGCCGGCACCGTCACCGTCGCGATCAGCGACGTGTTCGAACCGTCAGGCCCCGCCACACCCAGGTTGATGTTGTTGATCGCCGGGCTCGCCGCACCCCGACACCGAAACTCCGTGTACCCGATCATCTTGCTCCGCGCCTGCGAAGTCGGATACTGATACCCCGTCGCACGCACCGCCCCCGCCACCTCAAACTGTGCACCGGGGTTCAGCGTCCCCACACCCACGCGCCCCGTGTCCGTCCGCATCGTCAGGCCCCACCCCGCCCCCGCGTACCCGTACAACCCAAGATTGTTCGAGTCCGCCATCCCCACAAACCCGCGCGCCACCGGCGCGTTCACCGGCGTAGCAAAGACCAGCCCCGGGCTGTTGGCCGACGCACCCACATCGCCGCGCAGTTGCACCCGCGAGAACGCGTCCAGACCGAACGCCGTGTTCGCCGTCTCCGTGAACCCAGCCGAATCCGCATAGATCGCCCGCGGCGTAGGCCCGATCCGCTGCCGCGGAGTCAGCACCGTGAACGGGTCGGGCGTGCCGCTCTTCTTCACCGCCACCTCAAGCCAGCGGTTGGCGCTCGCCTGCCACACCGACGAGCCGAAGTCAAAGTCCGTCGTGATCACCCCGTCAACCACCGGGACGTTCGATCGCGTGATGCCGAACTGCAAGGGCGTTCCACCCACCGGATCGCTATACAGCATGAACCCCACGTCGTACGCACCGCTCGCCGGCGCACCCGTCGAGTCCTTCACCTTCCCCTGATACGTCACGGCCGTCGGTCCCGGCTGAAACGCCACAAAGTCCAGCGCGAACGTGAACGAGCCCGAAGCCGGCAGCATACTCCCCAGCTTCGTGAACGTGTACGTCAGCGTGTACGAGCCCGGCCCGAGCGTCCGCGTCTGCGCCACCGTCCGCCCGCTGACACTCACCCCGGGCCCCGTCAACGCGAACGCCGCCGACGCGAAGGACCCCATCGTGTCCGACGCCGCGATGTTCACCGTCGCTTCGCTGAAGATGTTGAACGACACCGACACATTCACCGAGATCGGATCGAAACTCGTCACGTTCCCACCCGCCCACGTCGTCACGTTCCCCGACATGCGGATCGTCGACTCGCTCACGTTCGACTGCGCATCAACCGAGTTCTCGCTCCCGGCCGTGTTCCCCACAATCACCAACGGGTTCCACACGCCAAACGTCGGCGCCGATTGCCCCAGCGTCCCGTCCGGGTGCGCAACGACAATCTGCCGCGACTGCGAAGCCAGCCCAACCTGCCCCAGCGCCCCACGCTCACCAACAACCAAAGCCCCCACCAGCACGCCCACCACCACCGAAAAAACCTTCACCATCGCGCACACACACCGCATGGTCAACCTCCACTTCAGTGCCCAAGCAAACCCATCACAACCAACGCACAACCACCCCGGCCCTCTCCACACCCTCACCATACACGAACCACCCCAAACCGCCAGCGAAATCCCTGGAGCTACCGCGCTTCTTCACCGCGTCAGCGAATCACCTCCGGAACCCCCGGCAAGCTCGCACCCACCCCCCCACCCCTCATCCACCCACATATCCCCGGTACCGCTCCTTCAACTCCCGCTCATCATTCCGCACATACACCCGGCTCACCTCCACCCACCCCATCAACTCATACTCACGCCCCCCGAAGTACGCGTTCAACGCCGCATCCTGCCCGCGCGTGTTGTCCTCCACCAGCATCACCCGCGGCCGCCACTTCCCCACGTCAAACCCCGCCAGCAAATCCGCCTCCCCGCCCTCCACATCGATCACCGCAAAGTCCACAGCCCCCTCGTGCCCCTTCAGCAGTTCATCCATCGTCGTCATCGGCACCGTGATCGCCCGCGACTCAACCTTCTGCTGCTGCAACAACTGCATGTGCGCCGCCGTCGGCTGGTGATGCGAAAACACCGTCCCGCCCGCGTCGTTCCCCTGCCCACCAACTCCACCAGCCCCTCCAGCACTGTAAAACGTCGTCGTCCCCGCGCTGCCCGGCTTCGAGAGCGCACACTGCTCCACCCGCGCGTTCGGCCTATTCACCCGGCACCGCGCCGCAACCTCCGGCAACGCCTCAACCAACAACCCCCTCCACCCCATCGCATCAAAGGCATAACTCACCGACAGAAACTTCCCGTCGTACGCGCCAACCTCGATATAGAACCCATCCGCCTGCCCTTCAAAGAGCGCCCACAGAAGCAGGTCCTCGCCATACTGCGAAGTAAACCGCATCGGCATCCGCGGCGTGCGTCCAAGCTCCGCAAGCACCGCCCGCGCCTCAACACCCGCAACGCGTTGCGCCAGCTTCACCTGCTGCTGATTCAGCCGAGCAATCCACTGCTGCGTCCACGCCGCAAACTGCTGAATACTGATCCCACCACCTCCCGCGTTCTGCCCACCAAGCTGTGACATCAAATCACTCCTGATCACCCCGCCAACGCGCACGCAAGCCAACCCTCCAGTCGTCGGCCGTCGCGTCCTCAGGGCTTGACGGATTGCCCGACATCACCCGCCGCGGCACCGCGCAACCCCGTCGGTTCAGTCATTCTACACTCCCAAGCACGATGCTCACACCACACCCCGCCGCCCTCAGTCATCTCCACGTACTCAGTATTTCCACGGCACAACAATCCGTTCCCACCGACCATGCGTACAGATACGCATCAGTTTGCAGATGCCCCACTCTTCCCTGACACCCAACGCTCCGCATCATCAATCATCCGTGGGTACAAAGAGAGACCACAACCATGCTCACACTCGCAAACATGGGCATCCCGATGCTCGGCATTCATCTGCCGGTGCTCGTGCTCTCGCTCGTGCCCGTCGTGCTCATCGAAGCGTGGTGGATCGCCCGCGCCACGCTCATCCCCTTCAAAAGGCTCATCCTCAAAGTCCTCTTCGCCAATCTCATTTCCACATTCCTCGGCGTTCCCGTCACCTGGTTCATCCTCGTGGTCCTTCAGTTGAGCTTCGGCGGCAGCGGCGTCCTGCACAATCCGATCTCACAAGTCACCCTTCAATCGCCATGGCTCATCCCCGATAAAGCCAATATCCACTGGAAAATCCCCCTCGCCGCCCTCGCCCTCTGCCCCGTCTTCTTTGCTATCTCCGCCTGCGTCGAATCGCTCATCCTCAAACGCACCTTCCGCGAGAACGCCATCGCCCGCGGCGGCCGTGCCGTCTGGACAGCCAACGCCATCACCTACGCCCTCATCATCGCCTTCTGGGGATGGGAATACCTGACCGCAAAGCCACCCATGTATCCGCCGGCATCAACCCAACAAGTTCAGTCCCTCGATCCCCTGATCCCCTGATCCCTTCTTCCCTCGATCCCCTGATCCCTCGTTCCCTTCTTCCCTCGATCCCTTCTTCCCTCCCCCCCTCACTTCAACAACCGCTCCAAGAAGTGAATATCCACCCCGCCCTTGCGGAAGTCCCCGTTCTCCATCAACCGCAAATGCAGCGGGATCGTCGTCTTGATCGGCTGCACGTTATATTCGCGCAGCGCCCGCGCCGTCCGGTCGATGCACTGCGTGCGATCGTCCGCGTGCACGATCAGCTTCGCAACCATGCTGTCGTAATACTTCGGGATCACATACCCCGGCACCACGTGCGTGTCCATCCGCACCCCGGGCCCGCCCGGCATCTCCCACGTCGTCACCGGTCCCGGCTGCGGCATGAAGTTCCGCGCCGGATCCTCCGCATTAATCCGGCACTCAATCGCGTGCCCGTGCACCTTGATCTCGCTCTGCTTGAGCCCAAGCTTCTCACCCGCCGCCACGCGGATCATCGTCTTGACGATATCGATCCCCGTGATCTGCTCCGTCACCGGGTGCTCAACCTGCACCCGCGTGTTCACCTCGAGCATGTAGAAGTTCTGCTTGTGGTCCATCAGGAACTCGACCGTCGCCGCACCGTGATACTTCGCCTGCTGGATCAGCCGAACGGCCGATTCGCACACCGGCGCGATCTTCTCGCGTGAGAGCCCCGGGCTCGGCGCTTCCTCGATCAGCTTCTGATGCCGCCGCTGCACAGAGCAGTTCCGCTCCCACAAGTGCACGGCATTGCCGAACTTATCCCCGATGACCTGGATCTCTACGTGCTGCGCATGCTCCAGGAACTTCTCGATGAACACCGCGCCGTTGCCGAAGGCCGCCTGCGCTTCCGTGCTCGCCGCCTGCAGGTTGCTCCGCAGGCTCATCTCGTTGTGGCACACGCGCATCCCGCGCCCGCCGCCGCCGGCACTCGCCTTGATGATCACCGGATACCCGATCTTCTCGGCGATCTTCACCGCCTCTTCCGGATCCTCAACCGCACCGGGCGAACCCGGGAAAATCGGAACCCCCGCCTCCTTCGCCGCGTTCTTGCACGCGACCTTGTCGCCCAGTCGGGCCATCGCCGTCGGCGTCGGACCGATGAACTCGATCTTGCAGTCCAAGCACGCCTGCGCAAACTCCGCCCGCTCAGAAAGGAACCCGTACCCCGGATGGATCGCGTCCACGTCGGCAATCTCCGCCGCCGCGATGATCCGCGCAATGTTCAGGTAACTCTCCTTCGCCGGCGCCGGCCCAATACAAATCGCCCGGTCCGCCAGCTTCAGATACGGCGCATCCTTGTCCGCCTCTGAGTACACGCACACCGACTCCACCCCCAACTCCCGGCAGGCGCGGATCACACGAAGAGCAATTTCACCACGGTTGGCGATCAGGATTCGACTGAACATGGGTATAGGGCCGAGGTTTGAGGGCCGAGGTTTCAGACGGATTGATCCGGCTTTTCTTGCAATGACCGGATCAATCCCCAGAGCACACGCTCACATTCATCAACTTGCTCACCGAGGCGTGCGCCCGTCTCGGCATCCAAGTACCCTAGATCCCGTGCAAAGCTCAACTGCGTGTTCAGCTCATACAGCGATCCGCGGGCGATGTACAAAAACCGAAGATAGTCCTGACGTGTCCCCCGCCCGAATCCTTCCGAAATGTTCGACGGCACCGATACAGCCGACCGACGAATCTGCAACGCCAGGCCAAAACGTTCCTCCGACGGAAACGTCGCCAGACGCCGAATGATCTCCAACCCCAACGAGTACGTACGCTGCCAAGCGATCAAGTCACGAAACGAACGGATGGGAGCGGACTTCGACATCGCAAACGTTTCCTCAACGTGCTCTCCCTCGGCCCTCGGCCCTCATCCCTCGGCCCTTCCTTACGCCGGCCTCACCAAAAACAGCTTCTGCCCATACTCCACGCTCTGCCCGCTCTGCACCAGCACCCGCTCGATCACCCCCGTCGTCTCCGCCTTAATCTCGTTGAAAACCTTCATCGCCTCCACCAGACACACCGTCGTTTCCGGTGTGACGGCCTTCCCCGCCGTCACGAACGGCGGCGATTCCGGATTCGCCGACGCATAGAACGTCCCCACCATCGGGCTCGTGATCGCCACCAGCCCAGCCTCGCTCGCACCACCGCCTCCACCACCACCCGCCGCCGCCGCCGGAGCGGCCGCCGAAGCCGCGGCGGGTGCCGCCGAAACCGCCGGCGCCGTATGGACCACCGGCGGGCCCATCACCACGCCCCCGCCCGCAACCATCCCCATCCCACGCTTCACCGTCACCGTCTCCGCCTGATCCTGCAAGTTCAACTCCGTCAGGTCATTCTCAACCATCAGACGGACCAGTTCCTTCAGCTTCCGAATGTCAATCATGGGACTCGCCTCACGCATGCACCCCCCAACCCCGGGACCGTCAGCCACGGCCACGACCGTCGCCCGCCCGGAAGGGGACGATCATACCGTCCTCCAGCCACCAACAAAAGTACCCAACCCTCCTTCCCCCCCACTTTCTCACAACCCCCCGCCCAACCCCCTTCCTCCCCACCCATTTCCTCCCTTTTCCCCTCACGTTCGATTCACTTCACCCTCTGACCCCCGCCCGTGCGCACACCCACCCATCCAACCCGCACCCACTCCACGCCCCGCCGATCAGGCCGGGTCTTGCTCAGCACACTCCTGCTGATCACCTCCCTCTGCATACTCGCCCCCGCGGCCGCCGTCGCCTTCGACCTCTTTTCCCACGCTCGCTCTTCAACCACAAGCCAACCCACCTCACCCGCACTGCGCTTGCTTGAACCGATCTCCTCTTTCAAACTTCTGCTCACCACCATCCTCGTCCCGCTGGGCATAGGCCTCATCTCGACCATGCTCGCTTTCGCCCCCGCTCGCCTGCTCGCCCTCGGCTCATCACTTCATCCGCGCCGCCGGGCCCTGGCCTTCGCTTTGGTCCTCACGCCGTTGTTCCTGCCCAGTTTTCTCGCGTACGCCGGTTGGAACGCCCTCCGCCGCCCCGGCTCACTCCTCGGCGACTTCATCGCTCAGCAGTCCCCCGCCTTCATCTCCACCCTCGACCGCGCCCTGGGCATCGCGTGCATGGCCTTCTGGCTCTGGCCCATCGCCGCCCTGGTCCTGGCTACGGGGTATTCCCGATTGCACCGCGACCAATATGAAGCCTTCACACTCGCTGGGGCCAGGTTTGTCCGCCGGCGGCTGTTCATTCTCAAACTTCTAAAATCATCCGTCCTCTGGTCGATCGGGCTTGTGTCGCTCATTTCGCTTGCCTCGGCCATCCCCTTGCACCT
>Ga0068877_10002663_pt1 | contig 14330 bp, 10 predicted proteins | sample NOAtaG_FD_66437 | JGI IMG/M metagenome (GOLD analysis project Ga0068877, IMG submission 66437) | Freshwater lake microbial communities from Lake Erie, under a cyanobacterial bloom - NOAA_Erie_Diel6S_1000h metaG | ecosystem: Environmental > Aquatic > Freshwater > Lake | place: USA: Ohio, Lake... | reverse complement strand
CCGTTGGGCCGGGGTGCTTTTGCTTTCCTCGCCTTTGTCGGGGTGACGCGTCCGCAGCCTGCGGCCGCGTCCGCCGGCGCCGATGATGCGTGCCGCGCAGCGCCGCGCAGTGCGCAGGGCGCCAAGATCACGGCGTCCAGTTCGCCAGCAGCACGCCGAGGTCCGCGCTGTCGGTCGTCGCGTCGCCGGTCAGGTCGCCGGCCGCGGTGCCCCACGCGCTGAGGAGGACGCCCAAGTCGCCGCTGTCGACGACGCCGTCGCCATTGAGATCGCCCGTGATCGTCGGCGTCGACGGAATGTACGCAGCAACGTTGCCGGAAATCTCCGTGCTCGACGGCGTCGTCTCCCTCCAGAGGCCGATCGTGGCAAGCCCGGGGGCCGAAGCGGGCGGCACGTTCGCGGTGAACCGGAAGTTGTAGAGCGTCGACCATCGCAGCGCGTTCGCGTTGATGTTGGTGTTCGGCTCGCAGGTCCAGGTGATCTTCCCGCCGGAGACCACCGAGCTCCACGCAGCGTTGGTGTAGCCTTCGCCATTCAGGTAGGTCGGCGACTTGAAGCCGATGTTCGTGATCGCGACGCCCTGCGGAACGGGCACACTGAAGGAACCGCCGCCGCGGTGTGAGTTCAGGTTGAACACGGCGTACTCATAGCGCCACGTTCCATTTCCGTTGTCGATGGCGCGCGAGCCGACAAGGAAGCGGCCGTCACCGACGAAATCAAGGCTGTTCACCTGTACGTCGGGGTGCGCTGTCTTCCAGCCGTACAGCGCCGGCACCTGCTGAATCGTCGCGCCGGTCAGGGTCAGTGGGTATCCCGAGTTCGTCGACCACGTGGATCCGATCGTCACCAAGCGATACGACGCGTTGTTGTTGTCGTTCTCGGCGGCGGCGTCCTGCGGGTGGATGTACTGACACTCGGCGAGATAGATCGCGCCGGCGTTCTGCGCCGGATCGAGATCGCTCCGACGCACGGCCACGCGCTCGCGCAAGCTCGTCGGAAACAGCGAGGGCGGCGTTGGGTCGGGGTAGTTCCCGTTGAACCAGCCAAGACTCGGGTTGATCGGGCCGCGACTCTTCAGGTCGCTCGGCGAGCCGTTGAGGCTCGCCGTGTAGGGATCGGAGCAGCCGATGCCAAGAACCGAGGGACATCCGGCGCCAGCAGGAACGCATGTTCCGCAGAGGTTCTCCTGCAGCGCGCAGAATCCATGCTTCACCCACGACATGCCGATCTGCTCGATCGCACCATTCTTGATGCGGTACATGTTCTGCGGGATTACCGGATGGAGATTGCTCGGAAGCTGCTGCCACTGCAGTTGCGCGACGCCGATGTTGCAACTCGTCGAGCCGAAGGCATACGCCGCAAACTGCTCTCCGTTGAAGGTGCCTGGCGGATAGCTCGCGGTGTCGGGGATCGCGCCGACGATCACGTCCGGACCGCCCGCGACGCCTCCGTCGCCGTCATGCTTGCCCTCGCCGGGAACGGCGTTCGCACTGAACTGTCCGAGGAACACCGCAACGCCGCCAAGGAGCAGCCCGCCGAGAGTCAAACTTGTATTCATCGTGCACTCCTGACCTTGGAAGCGAACGTGGGTGCGCGCTCCCGTGGTCAGGAAAGCGTACCTCCAACTGCGCCCGAACCGAAGAGAAGACCATTGGATTTGAACGTTTCCAGACTTCCCGTGGTCCGCAGCTGTCGCCGAGGCCCCGGAAGGCACCCCGCGCGCGTCAATCCACCGCGCTTTCGCGGCGGTTCCGACGGCGAACTGCGCTACCGTGACGCACTCCCATGCTCTCGCTGACGATCGTCGCCGCACTCGTTGCCTTCGCATCTCCGCACGTCGCGCAGGACGCGGCGCGGCCTGCATCGGACGGCTCGCCCGCTGCCGTGCAGGCCGCCGCCGAGCGCGGTGATGCAAACGCCATGTTCCGTCTCGCACAGATGCTCGCCGCCGGGAAGGGCACTGCGCGCAACGAGAAGGAAGCGGTCGTGTGGTACCTGCGCGCCGCCGACAAGGGACATGCCCGCGCAATGACTGCCCTTGGCGTCATGTACTCGAAGGGGCGCGGCGTCGTCGCGAGCGAGTCCGACGCGGTGCGCTGGTACACGCTCGCTGCGAACGCGGGCGAGCCGATGGCGATGCTTGCGCTTGGAGCGCGCGCCGATCGCGGCGAGGGCATGCCGCAGGACCAGCGAATGGCGACCGACTGGTACCGCAAGGCCGCCGACGCGGGCAATGCGCAGGGCATGCGGCTCTACGCGATCGCGCTTGCAAGCGGCCGTGGCGTCGCCGCCGACGACGGTGCTGCGACGGCGTGGTTCCTCAAGTCGGCGGAGGGCGGCGACGTGGTTGCAGCGCGCGAGTCAGGCATGCGCTTGGTCGTTGGCCGCGGCACGTCGAAGGATGCTGGTGCGGGAATGAAGTGGCTGAAGGTCGCCGCGCTTGGCGACGATGCGGAGGCGATGTGCGCCTTGGGCGTCGTGCTCGCCGGCGCTGCACCTGAAGTCCGCGATGACGCCGCAGCGCGCGCGTGGTTCGTCAAGGCCGCCGATCGGGGATCTGCGTCCGCGATGTACCACCTCGGCGTGTTCGCGCTCGCGGGCCGTGCGATCGCGCAGAACGAGACCGAAGCGGCGGCATGGTTCAGGAAGGCCGCTGAGCGCGGCGACGTCGACGGGATGCTGAATCTCGGCCTGATGCATGCCGATGGCCGCGGGATGCCGCGCGACGATGCGGAGGGATTCCGCTGGATCGAGCGCGCCGCCGGTCGCGGCAAGGGCGAAGCCATGCGACGGGTTGCGGCGATGTACGCCGAGGGCAGGGGGACCCCGACGAATCCGATCGAGGCCTACTTCTGGGCGTTGCTCGCCGAGCGCAACCTCGCGGCGCTCGACCGCGAGCGTGCCGCGACGCAGCGCGACGAGCTCGGAGCGCGCATTTCTCCGGAGAGCCGCGCGGAGGTCGAGGAGCGCGCCGCCCTGTGGAGGTCCGCGCAACCGCCAGATAATTTGTGAATTCCGCGCTGCCGAAGGCTTGCTCCGAATTCACGGCCTCGAGAGGCCGATTGTCTCCCTGAAGTCGCTGCCTGGAAACCGGCGGATGTTGGCGCGTGGCCGCGCCCCGCGTACGGTCCGTTGCAACGGGAGGAATCGGACATGTTCAGCGTCGCCCAGTCCATCGTGATTGCAGCCCTCTCCATGGGCACGCACGGCGCAACCGATGCGCCGGCTTCGGCGACGGCTTCCGCGCGTCCTGCGCCGACCGCCGTGCGCACGCTCGTGGCGCAGGCCGAGCAAGGCGACCGCGACGCGATGTTCAGGTTGGCGGTTGCGTATCAGAACGGCCGCGGCGTGGCCGAGGATGATCTGAAGGCGGCCGAGCTCTACCGGAAGGCCGCAGCGAAGGGCGATGCCCGCGCGATGGCGAACCTCGGCGTCATGTACTCGCGCGGAGAGGGCGTTGCGAAGGACGACTCCGCCGCGATCGCGTGGTACACGAAGGCCGCCGAAGCCGGAAGCGCGAAGGCGATGGTCATGCTTGGTTCGCGCGCAGCGCAGGAGCGCGGTGACGCCCAGAGCCAGGAGGAAGCCACGCGCTGGTACCGCAAGGCGGCGGAGCGTGGCGACGCCTCGGGGATGTATCTCCTTGCAACCACGCTTCTTCGCACTGGTGGCGATGACGCCACCGCGGAGGCGCACCGCTGGCTTCGCGCCGCAGCCGACGGCGGCTACGCCGCGGCGTGGACTGCGCTCGGTACGGCATCGCTGAAGGGCGAGGGGACCGAACGGAACGCCGAAGAAGCCGTGCGGCTCTTCCGCAAGGGCATCGAACTTGGCGACCCGACCGCGATGGCGAATCTCGGCACAGCGTATCTCGAGGGTACGGGCGTCGAGCGGAGCTCCGAGGAAGGCGTGCGCTGGCTCAAGACGGCTGCGGTCTGCGACGACGCGCGCGCAATGGTCGCGCTCGGCGACCTCTACCGAAACGGCATTCACGTCGACGCGGATGTCGCGACCGCCTTCATCTGGTACGAGCGAGCGGCGCAACTCGGGCAGCCGATCGGCATGGCGCAGGTCGGCGCGATGTTCGGCGATGGAAAGGGCACGAAGCGAGACGATGACAAGGCCTTCGAGTGGACCGAGAAGGCCGCACGCGCCGGCGTGCCGGAGGCGATGCTCAATCTCGCGGCGATGTACAGCGAAGGCCGCGGCACCGATCCAAATCACGCGGAAGCCTACTTCTGGGCGCGCGCGGGCACGGAGAAGGTGTCTGAGCCGCTTCGCGAGGGCGCGGAGCGGTACGCAGAGAAGATCGGCGAGCACGTGACGTTCCAGCGGCGCCTCGCAATCCAGAGGCGTGCGAGCGAATTCGTGCTGACCCACGTGGCTGAATGACGTGGTTGAATGATGTGGTTGAATGATCTGGCTGAGTAACACGGCCGAGCGACGTGGCCGAGCGACGTGGCCGAGCGACTTGGCCGAGCGACTTGGCCGAGCGACGTGGCACTTGCCGTGCCTCTCGTACGCCGTCAGCGGGCGCTTGCAGACCAGCGGTCGATGACTTCGCGCAGCTCCGGCTCGCTCGTCTCCTTCGCATCGGGCCCGAAGTACTTGAGCTCGAGCATCGAGATCTCGCGCCGCAGCGACTCAGCCTTCGCACGGTCAAGCGATGCACCGCGCTCGCGCTCAAGCCGCCGGAGCGACGTGACCACGCCAAGTGGTGTGACGCGCGATGGCTCCCATGGCGTCCGCACCGCGACAGCCTGCGACTTCCGCGAGCGCGCAAGCCACACGCCAGCAAGCACGGCTGCGACAGCCGCGAGCGCGAACACGGCGATCCGCGGGAGCGTCCAGAACGGCAGTTTCACAGGGACGGCCGCGCCGATGACCGGAGAGATATCGAGATCGTCGTAGAAGCGGCTCTCGAGCTTTGCATCGACTCCGGCAACAAGCGTCGGCAACGTGAACTCGCGGCCCGCGGCGCCGCTCGCACGCGTGTAGGTGATCTTGAATGAACGCTCGATCGGGAGACGGTACATGCCGGTCGCATCGGGCTCGGGATAGCCTTCCTTCGGCTCGGTGTTGCCCGCGCGCATCATCGCGAAGGGCGATTGGCTGACCTCGCCAGATGTGAGCATGATCGGCGGCTCTGCGACGATGCCGTCGGCCGCGATCGTGTAGCCGGGGAGCGCCGTGTCGAGGCCAGCGAGAGCCTCGCGGACCTCGGGCAACACGCCCTTGCCGCGCATGCGGATCTCAAGCGTCACTGCCTCGGTGTCGGCGGCGTCACCGCGGCCAGCGCCGTCGGCGACGGCGCGCACGTCGACGAGCTGCTGAATCTCGAGATCCGAGCACGCGCGCGCCGCGCGCGCGTCGCCGGTCGCGAGCAGCGGCGTGTTGCTCGGAAGCGCAAGCGTCACCGGCCCCGTCTGGTCGGTGAACTGCATCTCCATCACGACGGCCGGAATGGTGTCGACGGCCGGATCCTTCCGCGTCAGCACGAGGTAGGCGAGCGGCTTCTCGAGCCATCCGTCCTGGCCATCCTCGACGACGCCCCGAGGCGGCATGAATGCATCGAAGAAGCCGATCGCATCGACGTCGAACTGCGCGCCGAACGTCTCGCGGATCGCCTTCTGGAGCTCGTCGCGGTAGTTCATCGGCCTGAAGCTGTTGCCGACGCGCGCGTAGACGCCGTTCTGCAGGTACTTGCTGAAGCCGCCCGTCTCCTTGTCGACCGAGTTCGTGAATCGCAGCGAGAGCAGCGCGCCGAACGGCTTGCCGACGCCAACCTCGTCGCCGCCATCGATCGTGAGTCGAAGCTTGATCTCGTTCTTCACGAGGTCGCGGTAGAGCTCCTCCATCGAACGCAGCGAGGCGCCCGCGGGATGCGCGCCCACGATGCGAAGCGCGTGGCGCACGAGGCGAGGCTTGACTTCCGGCGCAGCGCGCTGCACGGCGCCCTCGATGTCGGCCGCGAACGACGCGAGATGGCGGTCGCGCGCCTCGGCCTCGAGCGAGTCGATCGACTTGCGGATGAGGTCGATCTGGTCGTCCTGCAGCGTGCCTTCCTTCGGAAGGTCCTCCGGACGCAGGAAGTTGAGTTCGGCCGTGCCCATCGCGGCGCCAAACCAGCGGCGGTAGACGTTGGGATCGTCGCGCGTCTGGCCCGCAGTGAGCGCCGCCACGTAGCGCGCGGCGGCGTCGCCGAAAGCCTCGAAGGCGGCCTTGCGGAGCTCGTTCTGCTTGACGGGATCCTGCGGTGTCTTCAGCGACTGCCGGAACTGGAGCCGGTCGTAGGTGAGCGCGGCGTTGATCACCGCGAGGTTCCACGCGGTCGGACGCTGCGCGACCGCGCTCTCGATCAGCGCGATCGCGACCTCGTAGCCCTTGTCGACGAGCTGCGCGATCTCGCCATCCGAGCGCTTCGTGCCGGTCGCCTGCTGCGCCTCGCGGCTGCGCCAGTCGCCGTTCAGGCTTGCGCCCATCGACATCGCGAGTCCCGCCGCCGTCGCGGGCGGCATCTTCGCGACGTCACCGAACACGCGCTCGATGTCGGCGCGCGCGTAGACCTCGGTTTGCGCGTGGCACGCCCGGAACGCGGTGACGACGCTCGGCAGCGTGCGCGCGTCGACGCCGACTTCGCGGAGCGTGTCGATCAGGCCGATGAGGCGGTCGAGGTTGCGGCGCTGCCTTCCTCGCGTCAGCGGCGCCATCGGCATCGCATCGCGGTAGAAGTAGAAGAACATCATGTCGTCGTTCGCATACGGATTCTCCGGCTGGAGCCGCATGACCCACGTCGACAGGAACTGGTCGGCGAAGCGCGCAGCCTCCTTCGGGCTCGCGGCGATCGCCGCATCGAGAAGCGCGAGCGCCTGGTCGGTCTCGTCCGCGATCGTCGCGATGCCGATGCACGCCGCGCGAGCGCGCGTGGCAACGCTCGGCTCGAGCGACGCAAGCCACCGCTCGCTCGGAATCGCGCGATAGAGAAACTGCGAGTCGCGCCCGATGAACTGCTGCCGTCCTTGCTCCTGCACGGCGCGCTCCATCTCGGCGACGAGCGCGGTGGTCACCATGCGCAGCGGGACGCGCAGCGCGGCCGAGTCGACGTCCTCGCGCGCAAGCAGCACGTCGACCGACTCCTTCAGGTTGAGGATCGCCTTCGCGCGCCGATCCGCGGAAATCTGCATGTTCCCGATCGAGACGGCGCTGAGCGCGAGCTGCTCGAGCGCGGCCGGTCCCAGCGCGGGGCTTGCGAAGACCTCGGCGAGCCAGGGCTGCACCTGCACCTTCGGCACGTTGTTCATCTGACCGATCGCGAGCTTGAGCGCCTCGCGCCGCCGCTCGGTCGATTCCTTCGGAAGAAGCGACGCTTCCGCGAGGACGAGGAACGCCTGCAGCCGCAGCGCCTCTTCCTCCGGGCCTTCGCCTGCCTTCTTCGCGAGGTCGAGCATGTAGCGGGCGTGCACGACGAGCAGTCCGCCGTCGCTGGCTGCACGCGCATCCTCGAGCGAAGGCAGGAACTCGTACGCCGCCTCAAGCAGGCCGGCGGCCGCGAGGAAGTCGACGGTGCGGCGACGCGAACCGTCGTCCTGCGGTCCGAAGTAGCGCGTGCCCTTGCGGAGCGCATCGAGCATCTCGCCCGTCGAGTTTCGCTGCGCCGACTGCTGCAGCATGCGCCCGAGCGCCGTCAGTTGCCAGGGCTTGAACGGCACGGGCGAAGCCTCGGTGAACGCCAGCACTTCCTCGGGAAGGAGCCCGATGTCGCCCCGGTTCATCGCCTGGAGGATCGCGTTGAAGATCTGCTCGCTCTCGACGAGCGGACGTGTCTCGAGATAGTTCGCGAAGGTCTTCCATTCGCCTGCCATGATGTGGAGGTGGATCCAGCGTGCGACTTCCTGCGGCTGCGCCGTCTCGGGATTCGGGTAGGGGACCTGCCCGAAGCCGAGCCGCGCGCGTGCGTTGAGGACGGCCTCTGGCTTGCGCGTGAAGTCGAGGCTTCCGTCGCGCATCGACATGGCGATCATCTGCCCGCGCTGCACCTGCATCGACTTCGCCTGCGCGAGTCCGAGCGCCATGTCGAGATCGACGCCGAGATCGCGGTAGTAGGCGCGCATCTCGTCCTGCGACGGCGGATCGAGCGCCTCGTAGAGCGCCTTGAGGGTCGCGATCTCCGCCGGCCCGAGCTGCACCATGAGTTCAGGCGGAATGGGCGCCGGCATCGCGTCGCCGCCGGCGTTCGGTTCGAACCCCCCATCCATCGGCATCGGCATCGCGTCGGCCGGCGGCTCGTCGTACTCGAACACATCGGGCTGCACTCCACCAGGGGGAACCATCTTGACGGGCACCATCTGCGCCGATGCGCCCAGCGCGCAGGCGAACGTGGCCACGATGGCGAGCGCGGCTGCATGGTTGGCGCACGGGCGCGGATCTCGGGAGGAGTTCATTGCGTTCATGTCTGATTCCATTTCGCCTTCGACGCGTTCACCAGCCGTTGCCGATCTCGCCGTTCATTCCAGCACCCTTCGAAGGCTTGTCGCCACCGGGCTTCTTACCCGGCTTCTTGCCCTTCCCGTCGCAGAGGCCGTTGCAGTTTCCAGTGGGCGAATCCTTCGGACGCGGCTTCCCATAGAGCTCGTCGAGCGAGCTCTGCTCGAGGTTCAGCACGAGTTCGCCGTTCTTCTCGTGGTTCGCGATCTCCTCGCGCGAGGCGCCGCGCGCCTTCGCCTCCTCGGCGAGGTAGCGGAAGTTCTGCTTCGCGCGCGAGGCGGCCTCGCGCCACTGCTCGGCAGGCTGCCCCGCGAGGCGCAGAAGCCGTGCGCCGTAGTAGTACGCGGTCGCGAGTTCCGTGCGCGCCTCGCGTGCGAGCCGCGCGGGGTCTGGCGCCGACGCCACGCGCACGGCGGTCGCACCCGACGCCCCATCCGAGTCGGCCTCCGCAAGATCGACGAGCAAGTCCTCGAGGATCGTCGTGCCGCCGGCGACGTCGCCCGTCCGAACAAGCGCGCGGCCACGCGCAAGGCGGATCTCGTCGCGCACGTGTCCGCTGGTTTCCGCGACGACCGCTTCTGCCTCCGCGAGCGCATCGGCTGTCTCGCGCCACGCGGCTGCGGCGCGGGCGTACGCAGCTTCCTCGGCCTTTCCCGCCTCGATCGCGGCGGCGCGCTTCGACTCATCGGAGTTGCCGAAAGCGGCCACGCGGGCCGCGATCGCAGCGACGTGCGCGTCATAGGCAAGGTCCTGCAGCGCGACCGCGCCTTCCTGAAGCGACTCTGCGCGCGAGACGATGCGCGCGGCGTGGTCTTCCTTCCACGCGTCCTGTCCCGGGCCGTAGTGGAAGGCGAGGAGCCCCACGGGCACGAGCGCCCACAGCGTCCAGGCAAGGCGGCGCGCGTACGGCGGACGGGCGGTTGCTGCGTGACGGGAGGAGTTCGCGCTGTTCATGCTGGGGTTCCTTGCTGAAGCGGAAGAGCCGCGCGCGCGGCGGCGGCGCGGGTTTCGCCGCGGCGGACGCCGAAGGCGAGGAGAAGCGGGTTGAGGACGCCGAGGATCGCGCAGCCGAGCGCGAGGGCGACGAGCCCGGCCTCGCGGAGCCCGATGCCATCCGAGACGCGCGGTGCGATCATCGTGAGTTGATCGAGGATTTCCGAGGGCAGATGCTTGGTGTTGCCCTCGTGGTAGTAGCCGTTGAGCTTTCCGGCGACGCTCTTGAGCGACCACTGGTCCTGTCGCGACGAACGGCCGGCGATCGCGGTGGCGCGCGATGGGTCGCCCACGCCGATCACGATCGCGTCGGCGATCGAAGCGGGACGCCGCGACACGCTGACGGGCTTGTCGAGATCGCCGTCTGAGATGACGACGAGCGTCGTCGAGCCGCGCGCCCAGCCCTTTGACATCTCAAACGCTGCGTCGATACCCGCCTGCATGTCGGTCGCGCCGGCGCGGAAGGCCGTGTAGAGCGGAAGGCCGTCCATCAGGTTGGCGAGTACGTTCTTGTCGGTCGAATCCTGCAGCATCGGAATCGCCTTCGTGTAGAACGCGATCATCGAGACGCGCGTGTCGGTCATGTCGATCCGGTCGAGGATCCCTTGCAGCACCCGGCCCGCCCACACGCCGCGCATCAACTTCTCGTTCCCTGGGCCCGCATCGGAGAGGTTCATCGATGGCGAGACGTCAAGCACGACGAGCAGTTGTCGCGACGCGCGCGGGTTTGGTTCGCCGTCGCCCTCGAGCGGATCATGGAGGTAGAGCGCGGTGGCGCCGAACGATGCGAGGCCAAACGCGATCGCGCGCGCGTACGGCGCGATCTCGGCCCAGATCGCGGGGCGCCCGCTTGGCCCGAAGGCGAGGCGACGGACGCGCGCGACGCGCTTCGCATGCAGCCACTCCGCGATTCCCGCGACGAGAAGCGCCGTGATTCCGACGAGCACGGCGGCCACGATCGGCGTCACCATGGCGTGTACCTCGCGAAGAGGAGGCCGATGGCGTGCGCGCCGAGCAGCGCGAGCGCCACGAGCGCGAAGGGCTGGAATCGATCGAGCGGCACGGTGCCGACCTGGGCGAACTTCGCGGGCTTCATGCGGTCGATGTGGTCGAAGACCGCGCGCAGCGAGTTCGTGTCGGTGGCGGCGAAGGCCTGTCCGCCAGTGAGTTCGACGAGTTCGACGACCTCGGCCGGCACGTCGCTCTCGTCGATGTGGATGTGGAAGACGGTGATTCCCTCGTCGCGGAGCGCGGAGCCGATCACGGTCGGCGCGTCGCCGCCGAGATCGCCGCTCATGCCGTCCGAGACGAGGATGATGAGGCGATCGCCTTCGGCCGCCTCGGCGACCATGTTTTTCCTGCAGAAATCAAGCGCGGCGCCGATCATGGTGCCGCCCATGTGCGGCGGCTGCTGCTCGGGGTTCGCGAAGGGAAGCGAGTTGCGGATCGCGTTGAGATCCTTCGTGATCGGCATCCAGCGGATCTGCTCGACGCCGAACAGCGTGAGGCCGAACGCGTCGCCCTCGCGGGCGCGTGTGAAGTCGTCGACCGCTTTCGACGCGAGCTCGTAGTTCCGGCCGATCATGCTTCCCGACACATCGAGGCAGATCTGGATGTTCGTGAGCGAGCGTTCGCGCTTCGGTTGCTGCAGCGTCTGCGGGCCGGCGAGAATCAGGATCGCGACCGACAGGATTGCAAGCGGGACGGCGTCGAAGAAGCCGAGCATGCGCACGAGCCACGGCCGCTCGCGGTGTGCGGCGTGATCGGCTGGGCTTACGATTCCCGGCGCGCGCGCAATGACCGACCAGACGAGGATGACTGGAATCGCGAGAAAGAGGAGCACCCACGGATGCGTGAAGGTCATGGCGCGCCTCCCGTGGTGGCGCCCGTCGACTTCGCTCGCAGCGCGTCGAGCTCGGCCAGCGCGCGCGCCGCGTCGCCGCCTTCGGGCGCGTGCAGCCACGATTCGACCGCGCGCACGATCTCACGCGTGCGCGCGTCGGCGCGGAGCGCTGCGATCGCGGCGGCGACATCGCCTTCGGGCGAACCGCGGCGCAGGATCTGGAGAAGCCGCAGCTCGAGCTGGCCGCGCTCGTCGGCCGTGAGTTCGCGGCTGCGCGCGGCGTCGACCGCTGCGAAGAGGAGTTCCGCGGTGGTCGGTTCGCGCGCTGGCGGTGCGGCGATCGGCGCCGGCTTTCGCCGCAGGATGCGCCGTGCGATAAAGAAGGCTGGAACCGCGGTCCACGCCGCGCCCACGGCCCACAGTGCGGTCGTGTAGTGCGCCGCGAGGTCGAAGCCGGGGGCCGAGAGGCCGAACACGTCGGTGCCTGCGTTCGGAGGCAGCTGCGTGAAGATCTCGACCGAGAGCGATCCCATGCCGGCACCGAGGCCCTCGGCGGGGCGACCGTCCGCACGCTCGATCGCGGGCAGCAGGTCGTAGGTTCCGGTCACCGCTCCGATGTAGTCGATGCGATAGCGGTCGTCGCCAAGCGCGGTGACGCGGACGAGAACGGGCGCGTTCGCGTCGCGCAGCGCCTTCGCGCGCAGCGGCGCGTCGCGGTAGGTGACCTCGACCGAGCCGACGGTGCCACGCGCGGCGCGCGAGATTGCGGTGCTGGGTGCGTCGGCCTGCGGCGTTGCGTGTGCCGCCGCGGGAGCGACGTTCGCGGCGAGCGCGATGGTGCAGGCTGCGGCGTACGTGCGCGAGCGACGGATCATCCGCGCCCCCTGTTCAGCGCGCCGCGCGAGCCAAGGTGGTGGCGCAGCGCGGGAATGAAGGGCGCGTCGGTCGCGAGGCGCAGATAGTCGGCGCCTGAGCGCAGGAGTTCATCGCGCATGAGGTCGACATCGCCGAGCACCGTGGCGCTTGTTCCGACGAAGCGGCGGCCGGTCTCCGCCTCGCGGCCGCGGAAGAAGCCTCCGCGGAGCGGCTTCGCCTCGGCAGGGTCGACGAGATGGATGACCGAGCAGTCGTGCTTCTGCGCCGCGTGTCGGATCGCAGGAATCGCGTCCGGGTCGTGCAGGTCGCTGAGGACGAACATCACGCTCGCGCGCGTCGCACGCTGGGCGACGCGACGCAATTGCGAGCCGAGGGTCGTCTGTTCGTCGGCGCGCTTCGTGCGCAGCGGCTCGATCGCCTGCCAGAGCTCGTTGCGCGAGAGGCTTGGAACAAGCGGAATCTCGCGCTCGCCGCCCGACACGAGCGCAACCGGGCTGATGCGCCGCTGCGCGACGAGCGCGATCGCCGATGCAATCCACACAGCGAGGTCGTGCTTCGAACGCGCGGTCGACGCGACCGCCATCGACGCAGAGGTGTCGACGAAGAGATACACCACCGTTCGCTTGAGCGCCTCGTACTCGCGCACAAAGGGCTTGCCCGTACGCGCGGTCAGCCGCCAATTCAGAAGCCGCACCGAATCGCCCGGGATGTACGGCCGCGAGCTCGCGTACTCGAGGCCGCTGCCGACGAGGCGCGACGTGTCGCTGCCGAAGGCGAGATCGTCCGCGAGCCGGCGGATGACGATGTCGAAGTCGCCGCGCGCGAGCGACTCGGGCGCCGGGAGGTCGAGGTCGGTGCTGGCTGCGGAGGTTGCCATCGCGGGAGAGCGGGGCGCGTTCAAGCCATCGTCGAGAGCAGTTCGCGCAGGACGCCCTGCGCTGTCTTGCCGGTCGCGAGCGCCTCGTAGTTGAGGCGCATGCGGTGAAGGATCACGTCGTCCGCGAGTGCGAAGATGTCCTCGGGAATCGTGTAGTTGCGGCCTTGGATGAAGGCGCGCGCGCGCGACGCGTGGACGAGCGCGAGCGCTGCGCGCGGACTGCAGCCGAGCTCGATGTCCTTGTGGCGGCGCGTGAGGTTGACGAGCTCGACCACGTCGCGCACGAAGACGTCGCTGACGTGCACCGCCTGCACGGCGGCCATCGCGGTCGTGAGATCGCCGATGTGCATGCGTCGGCTTCCGTCGATTGCGTCGAACGCGCTCATCGGCACGGCGCCGTCGCCTTGCCGCTTCAGCTTCAGCTTGAGGCTGCGGCGCACAACCTCGGCCTCGTCGGTCGGCGTCGGGTACGTCAGGCGGTGGCGCAGCATGAATCGATCGAGCTGCGCTTCGGGCAGTTCGAACGTTCCCGCCTGCTCGACCGGGTTCTGCGTGGCGATCACGAGGAACGGCGCGGGAAGATCATGCGTGGTGTCGCCGATCGACACGCGTCGCTCCTGCATCGCCTCGAGCAGCGCCGACTGCACCTTCGGGCTCGCGCGGTTGATTTCGTCGGCGAGCAGCAGGTTCGTGAAGATCGGGCCCTTATGGATGCGGAACTCGCCCGTCTTCTGCTCGAGGATCTCGCTGCCGACGATGTCGCTCGGCAGAAGGTCGATCGTGAACTGGACGCGCGCGAACTTGAGGTCGATCGCCTTCGCGACCGATTGCACGAGCAGCGTCTTCGCGATGCCGGGCACGCCTTCGAGGAGAAGATGGCCGCCCGTGAGGAGCGCGATGAGCACGCGCTCGACGACGGTGTCCTGACCGACCACCGTGCGCGCGACTTCGGTGCGGACATGATCGACGAACGGGGAATGGCCCGTGGCTGGCTCTGTCAAGGTGGTCATGTTCAGCGTGCCTCTTCTGCGAGGAACTTCTCGATGAGCGCCTTCGCCTTGTCGCTCTTGATGCCTGCGGCGCGGATCGTGCCCGAGCGGTCGATCAGAATGGTGGCGGGGAGGAGGTGGCGTCTGACGCCGTAGCTGTCGGCGGTCATGCCGCCCTCGGTTTCAGACGCCTTGCGCTGTCCGTCGACGCCGATCGGCAGCGTGAGCTTCGCGGCCGCGATCATCTGCTCGACCGCCGGCCGTTCGG
>Ga0068877_10002658_pt1 | contig 14341 bp, 14 predicted proteins | sample NOAtaG_FD_66437 | JGI IMG/M metagenome (GOLD analysis project Ga0068877, IMG submission 66437) | Freshwater lake microbial communities from Lake Erie, under a cyanobacterial bloom - NOAA_Erie_Diel6S_1000h metaG | ecosystem: Environmental > Aquatic > Freshwater > Lake | place: USA: Ohio, Lake... | reverse complement strand
GCCAATCGGTGCCACCCACCTTTTGATGATGGGGGGCATGAGGTGCTTGAGTGGTCTGGGTGATTTTTGTGATTGTTGTAGCTTTGGGTTATTTGGGGGAGTTTGGTTCAAAGCTTGGCAATTCGTCGTTTACTTGTTGGTTCGCTCGCTGTGACTGGAAGCTTGCCCTGCCCGATGACAGACGCGGTTGATTGGGTGTTATGGCATCACGGCGCATGTGGGAAAATGCTTGGCATTGGAGTCGACAGGCCCCTACAATCGAACGGACTGATAGGGTGGCACGGGCAGGATGGTCCTTTCCGTCGTCCGCATTGGCCGAACAGGTACCTTCTAGGAGTTCCTGCATGATGATTCGAAGCGTTGGTTGCATCGCCTTGGCGGCATTGGTTTCCTTGTTTCCCGCAACGGGATCGGCCAAGGAGCCGGCCAAGGGACTGCAGTCGGGCGATGCTTTGGGGGCGTTTACGGTCCAGAAGGTGGGCGGCGCCACCGAAGATGGTGTCGAGGTGGGGGAATCGCTCTGCTACCGTTGCAAGTTCCAGTCGAGACCGATGGTGCTGGTCTTCACTCGGTCGACTGGTGATTCGGTGGGCAAACTTGCTAAGGAACTCGATTCTGCGATCGCCAAGCATGAAAAGCAGCAGCTTCGCGGCTTGGTCTCGGTCATGGGATCGGATGCAAAGCAAGCAACGGATGTCGCCAAGAAGTTTGTCGAGTCTCAAGGGCTGAAGTACCTTCCGATCGCGATTCCCAGCGATATCCAGACTGGTCCGCGAGACTACCGTATCTCTCCGGACGCCGATGTGACTGTCGTGGTTGCTAAGGAAGGGGAAGTGGTGCAGGTCTTCACTTACAAGCAGTCCGAAGTTAAAGCCGAAGAGGTCATTCAGAGCGTCGAGAAAATGCTCAAGGGCTGATCCAGAGCCATCGGAGCCAATTCGTGATTTCCAGCCACAGCCCGCCGTAAGGCGGGCTTGGTTTTTTTTGGGGGCCGAGCATTCATCGTAGATCGGTCTGTCCGCAACGATTGTTCCAATTGCCGCAATTGTTCTCGTTCTGCCGGTCGCGCATGCAGGGGAATATTGGTACTTTTTTCGAAGGTGCCAAATCCTGCAGAAAAGCTGGATGGGGAAAGGGATGGGAGTAGTCTAGGGAGGATAAGCGAGGCGAGTTCGAGATCCGCCTTGCATGGAGCGGCCTACTGCGTTAGCAGCTTAGCTCCCCTTGTCGATCGATCGCGGAGATCCTTCCATGCCACGTCGTATTCGCCAGATCATGCAGAAGCTGGATCGGCATGTTCAGCACTTCGCTCGCACGAACGAAAACATCGCCAGCAAGACAAACCTACTTGCGCTCAACGCTGCCATCGAAGCTGCACGAGCCGGGGATGCCGGGAGAGGGTTTGCGGTAGTGGCCAGCGAGGTGAAGAATCTTGCCGAGCAAGCTTCAGGCAACTCCAAGGAATTCCGAGGTGTCATGCTGGGGGAGATTCATCAGGGGATCGACTTGACCGATCGCTTGATCCAGGAACTGGAAGGAACTCATCTAATCGAATTGGCTCGTACGCTGATTCAGTTGATCGTTCGCAATCTTTACGAACGGACTGCCGACGTTCGATGGTGGGCCACCGACGATGCCCTGGCCGATGCCTTGGCCAATCGCTCCCAGGAGACACTTTCCAGGGCCTCCAGTCGATTGTCGGTCATCAATCGCTTTTACAGCGTCTACATGAATCTGGCTTTGATCGCCTCGGATGGCACCATCCTATGTTGCTCGCGACCCGACCAGTATCCGACCTGTGTCGGATCGAATGTCCAGAGCGAATCGTGGTTTCGCAGGACGATGGGGACAGCCAGCGGCAACGATTACGTGGCCGACGAGATCCACTACAGCCCTCTGCATCGCAACCTTCCGGTCGCTCTCTTTTCTGCCGCAGTTCGCGCAGGAGGGGATCTCCATGGTGCTCCATTAGGAGCTTTGGCGGTCTTCTTCGATTGGGGTGAGCAGTCTCGCTGCATCGTCAAGGATGAGCCAACGCTGTCGGACGAAGAATGGAAACGCAGCCGGGTTCTGTTACTTGACGCATCCTTCCGTATCATCGCTGCCAGCGACGCCATCGGCGTCTTTCAGTCTTATCCTCTGAAGACGGAGGGAGTGGATAAGGGTGCCTACATCGACAACTGGGGCAACACCGTCGCCTTTTCCAAGACGATCGGCTATCAGGAATTCGATGGCATGGGTTGGTACGCCGTGATCGAGCAAAAGCCGCCACGGATGGAATCGGACTGATAACCGATACCTTGGGCTACCGCGTTCCTATGGTGAGTCGGACAAGCATTGGGATTACGATTCCTAAAGAGTGGGGCATTCACTTGCCTGCGTGCAGCACCAGATGCGCCAACTCCGGCGCGATCAGTCGGTCCATCGCTAGCCGAACCCCTGCCGGCGATCCGGGCATCGTAAAGACCAGCTTTCGACCAACCCGTCCCGCCATCGCTCGGCTCAGCATCGCCGCCGGTCCTATTTCCTGGTACGAGAGGCACCGGAAAAGTTCCCCATAACCAGGAATTTCGGCATCCAGAAGTTCCTGAACCGCTTCGGTCGTCTGGTCGCGTGCGGCAAGTCCTGTCCCTCCTGTCAGCAGCACGGCATCGACCTGAGGGTTCGCCAGAAGAGAAGCCACCTCCGTACGAATCAGTTCCTGCTGATCGACGACGATCGAACGGGAGATAACGCGGTGTCCCACGCTATCCAGTGATTGCACGATCACGGCACCTCCCAGATCATCCTGCAACGTTCGCGTATCGCTGACAGTGACCACCGCCACTCCTACCGACTTGGGTGCCTGATCGCGATGCGATTGCGATGGAGAATTGTCTGGCACGTCTGGTACTCCTCACTAGCCGGTGGCTTCCGTCTTCGCGATGGGGATCCTGGGCGTCTACAATGGTTTGAAAGATTCAGCGGACCATTTCCTCTGAAACAACTGCCGACGATGATATCGTAGCGAAGGAGCTGTATTCTTGGATCCCCATCACTCGACAGCCACCCCTCTTGCATCGCCACATCGTCTCCCGGAGATGCCTCGCTATCTGGCCCCTTTTCATCCCAAAAGATTGCAGCACGCTTTTGCCGACGTGCTGATCATCGGCGGAGGTCTGGCGGGATTGCGAGCGGCTCAAGAGATCGATCCTTCACTTCGCTGCATTGTGGTGACCAAGGATGTCCTTGAAGAATCGAACAGCGCCTACGCGCAAGGTGGTATCGCCAGCGTCTGGGATGCCGAAGATCGATTTGATAATCATATTCAAGATACCCTAGTGGCCGGCGGATCGCTGTGCGATCGAGACATCGTCGAAATGGTGGTTCGTGAAGCACCCAGGCATGTCGAGGATCTGATCGCATGGGGAACGCATTTTGATCAAAGCGATGGAAAGCTGACGCTGGGGCGTGAAGGTGGCCATTCCCACCAGAGAATCATCCATGCACTTGGGGATGCGACAGGCCGAGAGATCATGCGAGCCATGATCGAACGGACCCGAGGCAATGGCAATGTGGAGATCTGGCCTAACACCTTTACCATCGACTTGGTGACGCACCAGGGAGCCTGCCGCGGTGCCTTGCTGGCGCCTCAGGGAAGAGCCCCAATGATGCTATGGGCCTCGCAGACCATCCTCTGCACGGGAGGGTGTGGCCAAGTATTTCGGGAGTCGACCAACCCCAGAGTGGCCACCGGAGACGGCCATGCACTGGCCTACCGAGCCGGCGCGATGATGCGAGATATGGAATTCATGCAATTCCATCCCACGGTCCTTTACATCGCGGGCAGTTCACGAACTCTCATCACCGAAGCAGTCCGTGGCGAAGGAGCCTTTTTGATCGATTGCAATGGACATCGCTTCATGAGCGATTACGACAAGCGATTGGAATTGGCCCCGCGCGATATCGTCAGCCAGTCGATCGTCCGGCAGATGGAGAAAACGCAACACCCTAGTGTCTACCTGACGATGCAACATCTGGACCCACAACATGTCAGGCAGCGATTCCCCGGGATCGCCGAAGTCTGCCGTAAATTCGGACTCGATATCGCCACCGATCGAATCCCGGTTCGTCCGGGAGCTCACTACATGATCGGAGGTGTGGTGGTTGACGATCACGGTCAGACCACGATCCCCGGTTTGCTGGCAGCCGGGGAGGTCACCAGCACGGGACTTCATGGCGCTAACCGCCTTGCCTCCAACAGCCTGCTGGAAGGACTGGTTTTCGGCAAGCGAGCCGGATCGCTCGCCAGCCGACTGGCAGTCACCACCCAGGGCCGGTTGGAAGTCCCTGCCGTTATCGCTCCCGAACTACCTGCCCCCGACCAACCGCTCGATCTGTCCGACGTACGCAATGCGGTACAGAGCCTGATGTGGCGCAAGGTGGGAGTCGAAAGGAACCAGCAGCGACTTGCCGAGGCAGTGGAAGGACTGGAAGGATATTGCCGTTACGCACTGGCCAATCCCCAGCAGACGATCGAAGGCTGGGAACTGCAAAACCTCCTCACCGTCTCTCTGATGATGGCCCACGCCGCGCTGGCCCGAGAAGAATCCCGTGGAGTCCACTTGAGAACCGACTTCCCTAACCTCGACGATCTCCAATGGCGACGCCATCTGGTCTTTCAACGCGAATCGACCTAGGGCTCGATTTGCATGGAGTTCCAAAGGCTGATCTGCCGAATTGGCGAAAGGGCTTCAAATCAAGAGGCGAAGGCAAATCTCTGCTTCGAGGATCCGTCAGAAGACGGGAAGGCCATAGCGTGGGTGAGGTGTTGGTTTCCCCCCCAACGCTGCTGACTAGGTCGGTCCCAGGCGAACGCTCTTTGCAAGGTAGATTCCTTTGGAGGTCGATCGGGCCGCAGTCCGTAAGCGGTAGTATCAGAATCCTTGACTCCAGTGAGCGGGGATATCCCGGTTTAGCTTCCCCTGCAAAGGCAGTACAGGAATGCCGAAAGAGAGGCAACGATGAATTTGGGAGTCTTAGTGATCGCGGTTGCGGTCGGGTTCTTCGCGCTGCTCTGGCTAGTGCAGACCCTGCTGCGACCCTTTGCCACTGGTCCGAAGCAGCCAAGGGAAGATCGGTCGCCGCCGACCCCCAGGATCGATGCCGATCAGCAGGCGGTGATCGAGCAGACGCTGTGGTCTGAGGGGAAAATCGAGGCGTGTAAGAGGACGATGGAGATCGCAGGATGCGATCTGCGGACTGCCAAAGCGATCGTCGACAGCCTCGAGTTATTGCGAAAAGGGGATCCTTGAGGCTGATCAGGCCTCGCGGAATCGGTAACCGACGCCGCGCACCGTTTCGATTGTATCGGCATGCGCCCCCAGTTTGCGTCGCAGCGCGCGGATATGGACGTCGATGGTTCGTACCAGTACCAGGGTGTCCCCACCCAGCGCCGCATCGATCAGCTCGGCGCGATCAAAAGCGCGTCCGGGCTGCCGGATCAGTGTATCCAGCAATCGAAACTCACTCTTGGTCAGCTCCAGCTGATCGTTGCCTGCCATCGCCTTGAAACGTCTGCGATCGACGGAAATCCCCAGCCTCGCCACCACATCTCCGTTGGCATCCGGCAGCTCTTCCGTACGACGTTTGAGCGCCTTGATACGCTCCATGAGCACGCGCACACTGAAGGGCTTGGTGACGTAGTCATCAGCCCCGACATGAAAACCCAGCAGCTGGTCGGCCTCTTCGGCCTTGGCGGTCAACATCATCACCAGCAATTCCTTCGTCTCGGAATTGCTTCGCAGCTGACGACAGACTTCGATCCCATCAAGACCTGGCAGCATCACATCCAGCAGGACAATATCCGGAAGCTTGAGTTGGGCCTGCGTTAAACCGTCGCGACCGTCTACAGCGCGATGGATTTCATACCCCTCGCGCTGCAGATTGTAGGCTAGGATGTCTCCTAGCGAACGGTCGTCCTCGACGATCAGGATACGAGTCTTTGCCATAGCGAGTTCACTCTAAGGGCCTTGCTGCAGGCTTATCCCGCAGCCTGAGTCGGCAGCGCGTCGGACGGCCCGCCGCGCCGGTGCCTGACGATGATTCCTTCCACCATGTAGACGAGATCGGAGGCAATGTTGGCAGCGTGATCGGCAATCCGTTCCAAATGCCTTGAGACCGAAAAGCAGTGAAGCGCCGTCGAAATCCAGTCCGACCGCTGCGCCATCAAACGCGTCAACTCGTCGATAACGCGTACATTCATCTGGTCGATCGCATCATCGCCGGCGATCACCTGGTAAGCCAGTTCCAGATCCTGCTGCACAAAGGCATCCAAGCTACGACGCACCATCGAGGTGGTCATGGCTGCCATCCCAGTGAGCTGCTGGGGGATCGGAAACTCCCCTTCGCTCCGAATGCTCAACGCTCGCTCAGCAATGTTGACCGCTAGATCCGCCATCCGTTCCAGATCGTTGTTGACTTTCATCATCGTCGCGATGCGGCGCAGGTCGGCCGCTACCGGCTGGTGCATCGCGAGGATCTTCAGGCACTCCTCTTCGATCCGCACCTCGGTCTGGTCGACATATTCATCCCTGGCAATCACCCGTTCGGCCAGATCCGAATTCCGCTCCACCAACGAACGAACCGACATCCCGATCATTTCTTCCACCGAGGCGGATAGACCGAGAAGTCGGTTGTAGGCTTCTTCCAGATCATGGATTAAGTGCCGAGACATGCTGTTGGCTTCCTGGGTTGCGACCGATTTTCGGGGCTCCGCCGACAAGCGGAGCTCGCTGGCCTATGCGGACCTCTCAAGCATTGTGGACCGCCCGCCCGACTCTCGCCTAGGGCCCCTGAAAGACACAAATAAAACCAAAGTGTCGATTGGGAGCCGCTTGGGCAGGTCAAAGTCTTGTGACTTTCCTGCATTCACAACCGTCGGACCGATTTTGAACCAATACTTTCTTCTAGACTATCGAAGAAGCGTGAAGAATTGGTTCGGTTTTCGTGAAGATCCGGACGGAAGGAGACATTTGGACCGATCAGTTCAGCCTGGCGTTGAATCGATGCCGGTCCGTGGTATCCGCACCCGCATCGTGGTCCCCTCCCCTACCCTACTGGTCGCCTCGATCGACCCTCCATGCGCCTCCACCCACTGCCTGCAGATCGCCAAGCCCAGTCCAGAACCGCCGACCTGGCGCGATCGGGATGGATCTGCTCGGTAGAAACGATCGAACAAATGAGGCAGATGTTCCTCCGCAATTCCCGGTCCGGTGTCGCTGACCACCCACAGGGCCCACGGTCCTTCCAAATGCGAAGCGACCGTGACGCTACCACCTGCCCGGTTGTACTGGATCGCATTGCTCAGCAGATTATCGAGCACCTGTCGCATGCCGTCGCGATCGATCAGGGCGATCACTGAGCTACCGGCCAGTTCGAGCCGTACCTGATGCTTTTGAGCCAGTGGTGAAAACGAATCGACTACCTGTCTGGCCAGATCCTGAAGATCCGCCGGTTGCTGCTCCAGAATCTCCCGCCCCTGGTCGCCGCGCGCCAGTTGCAGGAGATCCTCGATCAGGCGTTTCATCCTCCCGCCAGATCGCAGGCAGGTTTCCAGCGCGGCACGATACTCGGTATCGCTTCGAGGTCGACTGAGCGCCAGTTCCGCCTGCGACATCCAGACAGCTAGCGGGGTCCGCAGTTCGTGGGACGCATCGGCGGTAAACTGCTTTTGCTTGGCGAAGGCTTCATCGAGTCGATCCAGCATGGCGTTGAGCACACTGGCAAGTTCCGAAAGCTCGCGATCCAGTCCTCTGCTGTCGACGCGTTCCCCCAGACGCTGGCTGCTGACCAGACTGGCCGTGCGATGAAATCGTTCCAGCGGTGCGATGGATTGCCCAGCAATCCACCACCCAACGGCTAGGCAACCGACCCAGAACAGTGTCGCCAGCGCCAACGTGATCAGCGATGAGATCATCCAATGGCGTTCGACCGGTCGCATGTCGATCGCAAGCAATAGATCGCAGCCATGGACCAAAGGTACCCGACGCGTTCGAATCGCCCCGGCATCTCCCGGTGATGGCTGGAACTCCTCGCGCAGAACCATCCCATCGGGATCCACCACCCGCAACGACATCGCTTGCAGGCTTGGCCAACCCATCCAGCGACTCAGCCAATCCGCAGGCCAGACCCAAGGGGGACCGGGCTGCCCCGGTCCCGGGCGCAGGGCTGGACCAGCCTCCTCCCCGAGACGCTGAGGATAGGGATCGCGAGGTCTGCCAAAACGCCCCGGAGCCCCCCGGCCAGCACTAGGTGGTGGTCCTGGTCGAACCATTTCTTCGCTGCGACGCGCTGCAGGTGGATCCCGCAGTGGATCTTCTCCCGTTCTTGGTTCCATGGAGTCGATCGGAGGACGAGGAGGGCGTTGGGGTGGTTGCGCGGTCATCGGCCATTCGATGGCGTCGACGCCACCCCAGGCAAACGCAGTCGCCGCTCGCCCTATCATCTGATTCCACTGGAGATCTGCCATCGCCATCGCGTGGCGTCGCTGCTGACTGATTAGCAGAAACGCAAACGCCACAATCACCAGAGCCAGCAGGATCGCATAGCCGCACTGCAGTCGCCATCGCATCGAACTAGCCATCGATCGAGTACCCCTGGCCCCGATGGGTCACGATCGTTTCGGATCCCAGTTTCTTGCGGATATGGGAAACGTGGACATCCAGCAGGTTGGAGAGCGTGTCGTCTTCTTCATCGAAGAGATGATCATACAGTTCGGTTCGACTGACCACCTTGCCGCGATGCAGGACAAGATAGGCGACCAAGGCGAATTCCCTCGCCGTCAAAGGAACGATCACTCCGTCTCGCACAATTCTTCGCTTGGCCAGGTCGACTTCCAGACCCAACGATTCCAGCATCACCACCGACTGTGACTGGCCCGCCGCGCGGCGAATCAAAGCGCGCAGTCTCGCCAGAAGTTCGGTCAATGAAAACGGTTTGACCAGATAGTCGTCGGCGCCAAGATCCAGTCCGCTGACACGATCTGCCAAGGTATCGCGCGCTGAGAGAATGAGCACCGGCGTCCCCCGTTCTGCCCTCACTCGTCGCAACACTTCCAAACCGCTCAGTTTTGGAAGCATCAAATCGAGCACCAGGGCATCGTATTCCCAGAGGGTTGCCTTCTCTAAAGCCTGCTGGCCGTCCGTTGCGACGTCGACCGCATAGCCCGATTCGCGCAGGGCCTGCGCGATGGTCGATGCCAGATCCGGTTCATCTTCTACCAGCAAGACCCGCACAGGCTAGTCCTTTTTCTGCCAAGTGGCCTCGACGTGTCGTCTTCCGCACTGGCCATGTGGGAGCGGCCAGGGAATCGAACACGAGCACGGTGGGAAAGATGGAATGCAGGAAGCGATCACGGAAATTTCGAGGAAAGAAAAATCCTCACCCGATGTGCGTGGGCAATCGGGTGAGGAGGATTTGCAAGATTGTAGCGCAGGCTAAATCTTGGTCGGACCTTCACCGCCAGCGGGGGCATCGTCAGCGGGTGGCCGAGCTGGCCGGTCGCCGTCACCAGGAGGTCCTCGCCGCTCTCCCGGACGCCCTGGCCTTTCGCCTGGGCCGCTTCCAAAGCCACCTGGAGCACCCGCGCCTCCCGGACCTCCGGGGCCGCCAGGACCTCCTGGGCCACCTGGTCGACCGCGACCGGCTCCAGGACCTGCTCCACCTCCTGGTCCCGGTCCCATGCCTGGTCCGCCCGGTCCCATCTGCGAAGCTCTCGCGGCCATCTCCTTAGCAAACTCCATAAACTCGTCGCGACTCAATTGACCATCGCCGTTGCGATCAAAGCTGAAGGCCCGCTCCGCCATCCTGTCTGGCGATGGGCCACCGCGCATGCCCGGACCACCCTGGCCCATACCGGGACCGCCTTGGCCCATGCCAGGACCGCCAGGGCCACCGAATCCACCTTGACCACCCTGGCCCATACCGGGACCGCCTGGGCCACCGAATCCACCTCGACCACCCGGGCCCATACCTGGACCACCTGGGCCACCGAATCCGCCTCGACCACCTGGACCCATACCTGGACCACCTGGGCCTCCGAAGCCGGGGCCTCCCAGCCCGGGACCACGACCACCGAATCCACCAGGGCCACCTGGACCAGGGCCATTCGGGCCAGGCGGTGGACCTTCACCCGGAGGCGGAGCGGGCCTGTCGTTCGGAGGTGGAGGAGGGTTGCCTCCCTCAGGAGGTGGCGGTGGGGGGCCGTCGGGAGGCGGACCTCCTTGTGGACGTCCTCGCTGGCCCCCATCAAACTCATCCGGGGTCAAGACTCCATCGCCGTTGCGATCGAGCGACTTGAGTCGTTCGGCGGCGGCGGCCATTTCGTCGGCGCTGATCTGATGATCCTGGTTGGTATCGAGTGCAGCGATCAGCGGATGGGGAGCGCGGGCTCCTTCGGGTGGTCGGCCCTCGGGGCGTCCGGGCCCACGCCCTTCACCTCGTGGCCTACCTTCGTCGCGTGGTCTTTCTCCATCACGAGATCCTTCGCGCCGTGGTCGTTGATCGTCAGGGGGGCGTCCCTCTGGTGGTTGGGCCAGTGCGACCCCTAGCCCCCCGATGCCTAATGCTGCCAGCCATCCCGCTCTTCTCTTCATCGCTGTTACCTCCTGGTTGGAATCGCTAATCCGGCAATTGGCAGCGCGGTTGCGCCGGCCACTGCCACTGGCATCCTACAAAAGAGAACCTGAAAGGAAGATGAAAGCCAAAGAAAAAATCGATCGATTTTCGGGGCTTTCGAAATCCATGATCCCTGCGCGATCGATGCAAAAGGCAGCAGGTCTATCGACATAAGGGCCAATCACGGCGTGAGGTTGGCTGCGCGGCGAGCCTGCTGTCGCCTTCGGGCAGCGATCGGTTGCCAGAGCATCCAGAGGCCGGTGCCCCACAGGCCCAGCAGTGCCAGAGCAACAGGCAGGAAGATCCCTAGTTTGGAATAGTCCCCGGCAAAAAACGATCCGTCGTGCAGCGATTCGATCCAGTCGCTGCGTCGGATCGCCCGCTGCAAAAGCCGGCCGCTTTCCAGATCGACCTGCAGCTCCCATCCGTCCTTCATCAGGACTTTTGCGATCCCTTTGGAGGGACGCACGTCGATTCGGTCGACCTGCTTCCAGGTAGCATCCTTGGTCGCCGATCCATCGCTGGCGCGCACCGTTTGGAGGATTTGCTCCCAGGCCACGCTCGGCTCCCGCACCTCCGTCCGCTGCTCGGGCGGCTGCACCCATGCAATCTGCTTCTTGAGCTGCAGTGCGATTCCGGTGACGATCACCAGCAGCAGGGGCAGAGCAATCGCCATGCTCATCCAGTAATGCACCCGTCGGTTTCGCATCGATCCCTTGCCCACGATCGTTCCTTCCCTTCTGCTCGTTCTACCCTCAATCGGTTCAACTCATTCCTGCAGGGGTTGGCTTGCGTTTACTTTCGGCAGGTATCGATCTGCCGACACGCTGCGACGGCATGGATTTCGTTGCCTCAAGCCCAAGGAAGTTCCGCCTGCACACCTCGCATGCGATCCAGCAGCAGCCCCACGGCTTTGACCATGGTATCCAGAGGCATCGACGCAAGGCTGCGTCCACTTTCCCGTACCTGCTGATCGCTCAGCGGAAGGTGGATAAACGCCACTCGTCCTGTCTTGCCATGCGTCTCCAGCCAGTGATGCGACAGGTAGAGGGCAGCATTGCAGAGGTATGTACCGGCATGGTAGGAGACGCGTGCGGGGATCCCCGATTGACGCAGGTAGCTGGCCCAGATACCCAGCGGAAACTTGCTGCGGTACCCAACCGGCCCACCCACCACCAGATCGCCGAAGTCTGCCCCTTCGGCTTCGGTGACGCCCGCCACATTGATGGCGATCGCTTCCAGGTGGATCTGCGATATCCCGGGCGCTTGGCCTAAGTGAATGATGCTGTCGAATCCTCGCGCCAGATCAACCTCCAACCGCTCCTGAAACCTCGTTAGGCTGACTGGATAGCGCCGCGTGATCACGTTGGGGATCGTTCCTCGCACGCGAAGCAACTCGACAATCGTCTCCCAGCTGGAGTTGCTGCTCCATTGATCGTAGGGTTCGAAAGCGGTCAGCAGAATGCGCACGGATCGTCTTCTCGAAAAGCCCCAGAAAGAGCCTGCGGGGGATTGCCCAGCTAGGGCCCCACGCCGCAATCTCCTTGAAGTATAATCAGACTAACCCCATGAGTTTGGCTCGCGCACCCTGCGGAAGCCAACTCGCGATAGCGGGGACTGCCAGACCCACCTAGAGACGCGGTTCGTTCCCAACGGACCTTCCTCCCAGTCAAGGTAACCTAGCGATGAAGCTGCTGATGAGCCATTTTGCACGTCTGATCCCTTTCGTTGCCGCCGTCCTCTGCTACGTTGCAGGCCCCCTGACTGCTCAGTCGGTCTTCCCCGACAAGGCTCTGGAAGCCGCCGTTCGGAAGGAGGTTTTTGCCAAGCGATTCAACGAAGAACCGATCACGGCCGACGATGTAAAAAACATCTCTCAGGTGGTCGCCAAAGGAAAGGGAATCACCAGCCTGGAGGGACTGCAGCACTGCACCGCGATCATGCTGATCGATCTGGAAAATAACCAGATTGCCGATCTGGCTGCCCTGAAGGAATTGAAGCAATTGCAATCGGTGAATCTGGCGGGGAACCAGATTGAGTCGATCGAACCGATGGCGGGGCTCACCGCGATGCAGTACCTGGAACTCTCCCGCAACAAGGTGAAAGACATCGCTCCCGTCAAGGCGATGACCAACATGCGGTCGCTCTATCTTTCCGACAACCAGATCACCACCCTGGAGCCGGTACAGGAATTGAAGAAGATTTGGACTCTCTATGCGGCGCGAAATCCTATTTCCGACTTTGCCCCCGTCGGACAACTAAAATGGCTCAGTTCGCTCGACCTCCAAGGCTGTCAGATCAAGGACCTCAGCTTCCTCAAGCCGTTGACGGAACTGCGTTACCTGATGCTGGTCGACAATCAACTGGCCGATCTTGGTCCGTTGGTCGAAATGTGCAATGCCGATGCTCAAGGAGACAAGCGATTCGCTCCCTTCCTCAAGCTCTATCTCCACAACAATCCGCTCAGCGATGCTGCAAAGAATGAACAGCTCGCCAAGCTGAAGGAGATCGGCGTGCGGCTGAATCTCGATCCAATCAAGAAGTAGGCTAGGTCTCGTTGAGACCAACACGTTCGACCGCATCGTACGACGGAAGTCCAGGCTGTCTTGAGTGAGGACGGACTAGAAGTCGGTCCTCACTATCTAGTCCGTTGTGAGTAAGCCGAACTAGAAGTCCGTCCCACAACCGATGGGGCGCTCGCAGACGAGTCTGGATTGGGACGTAGTCAAAAGGTAGGCAAACTGTGCAGCGAAAGAGGCACTGCACAGCAAGGGGAGCATCTGCCTAACCTTCTGTTGGCTATCGCCACTGGCAATTTCTGTGTCGACGCTATAGGTCTAACCTTGGTGTGAGCGCGGATGCGACCAAGTTGCGGTCGGTCCTAAAAGTGGGGAGGCAAGCGGTGATTGCCGCAGTCAAGCCATTGTCGCTTAGCGGACAAAAGTGGAATATGCGCAAACCGTCGGAAAAATTTCTTGCCCTCGGCATCTTCTCATAGGGAGGATTCGTGCGACACCGTCTAAGGCTTGAAGCAAGCGCGGGTAAACGATGCCAATTCCAGATGACTTGCTCTCGGAATGCCTGACCCGTTGGGGCGGTCCACTGACTGCATGGCTCCGGGGGCGTTGCAGCCAGCCAGAGGATCTGGTGCAGGAAACGTTTTGCCGTCTGTACACTCTCCCGGTGCTTCCCGACCGCCCTGGAGCGTGGCTGTTTCGAGTTGCCGGGAATCTGTTGCGTGAAGAGTATCGCAGCAATACCCGACGACGGGCCAGAGAACTTCGATACGCTCCGCAGGAATCTGTCTCCGCTCCTTCGGTCGATCCACGCCTCCAGGAAGTCCAGGAGGCGGTCGAGCGGCTGGAACCGGAACTCAAGGAGGTGGTGATCGCTCGTACCTGGGGTGATCTTACGCTCAGCGAGACCGCCGAAGTCCTCGGCATCTCGACGACTACCGCACATCGGCGTTATCAGGATGCGCTTTCGCAACTGAAGACCCTTCTGAACTAATCCGAAATGTGATGCATTGGAATGAGGAGTTTGCAGATGACGACATCTGAGGAATCACCCTTGGAGCGATTGCTGCGGGATGCTGTGCCGAGGCTGAATCCGGTGGAGCGGGATCGAGTGATTCTGGAGTGCGGTCGGCGCATGGCGATGCGACGGCAGTTGGGCACAGGGATCG
>Ga0068877_10002657_pt1 | contig 14346 bp, 13 predicted proteins | sample NOAtaG_FD_66437 | JGI IMG/M metagenome (GOLD analysis project Ga0068877, IMG submission 66437) | Freshwater lake microbial communities from Lake Erie, under a cyanobacterial bloom - NOAA_Erie_Diel6S_1000h metaG | ecosystem: Environmental > Aquatic > Freshwater > Lake | place: USA: Ohio, Lake... | reverse complement strand
AGATTTGTCTTTTGCATTAAAACTCAGCTTATCGTCGATCGGACCGCTATTATACCAAAGCAGGGCAGCCGCTCCTTTTTCTTTTGCCTTTGAACTGAACTCATAGACATAGCCAGGCAGATCAAAATGCGGGTTGGTTTTATTTTCTTCGAGTACATCGCGCAAGTCGACGAGCCAGGGAGCGCCCATCTCACGCAAGCCGGGCGTTAATGGTGCGGTAATCGAAGCAGCAGCACTGTAAGGAAATACAAAAAAATCTTTTTCGGGCGCGAGTGCTTTGCTGGCAATGATCATCTTGCAATCGGAGCCCATCTTTTTTCCCTCGTTGACCGAAAAGGGCTGAAAATATCCATCACTGCCTTTTGGCGTCAAACCCGCGTTGCTAAACTGACCGGCAATGTATTCCATGGCTAGCTTTTCGCCTGCCGTTCCGGTGCGACGTCCTTCGAGACGATCATCGGACAAATAAGTAACATGGCCGGCCATCGTCTTTTGCAGTAACTCATTTTTTTTGGTAAGTCGGTGCGACGCAGAGCAGCCGCTAAGCACAATCAATGACCACAACAAGGCGCTTTTAACATAAGGTTTCATAGGGAGATCATTTATCGGCTGCAAAGTTACCAACTACTAAGATGCTTTGGGCAACAAGTAAGAGATTTCGGGCGAGGTTTGGCGTTGAGTGTCTACTTTTGCAACCAATTGTAGTACGTTGAACCCCTCAGGTGTCCATATTGCGCTGGTAGGCAACCCGAACAGTGGAAAAAGTTCGCTTTTTAACTGCCTGACGGGGCTGCAACAAAAGGTGGGCAACTTTCCGGGCGTTACCGTCGATAAAAAAACCGGAGCTACAACGATCGGAAGCCTACAGGCATCCATGATCGATCTGCCTGGCACCTATAGCCTGTACCCCCGGCGACTTGACGAGTGGGTAACCTACCGGGTAGTGATGAAAGAAGATGAAGAGATCGATCCTGATCTTTTGGTGGTAGTGGTCGACGCCAGCAACCTGAAGAGAAACTTACTTTTCTGCACACAGCTTATCGATCTAAAGCAACCTGTGGTGGTAGCCCTTACCATGATGGATTTGGCCCGTCGCCGCGGCATCAAGATAGATATTGCAGCACTGGAGCGCGAGTTGGGTGTGGCCGTTGTAGCGGTGGATGCCCGAAAAGGCAAGGGTGTACAAGAGTTAAAAAAAGCAATTGAGCTTACGCTACAGGGCGCCTATAAAATTCCGGCCAGAGATTTTATTGATAACCGTGGATTGGCCCCCATCCCTATCCAAAAAATAAAAGAGGCCTTTTCGGACTGCAGTGATTATAAGGCGATTCACTTGTTAACACACCACACCTCTTTTCAGCTGGACGAAAACAGCAAACAACAGATCGATGCCATAGAAAAAGAGGGAAGATTCAATGCGACCAAAACACAAGCCGAAGAGATCTTACAACGCTATGCGCGTATTCGGCAGGTTATGCAACAAGCCGTATCGGAGCCCGATCCGTTGCAAAAAACCCTGCGCACCGAAAAACTCGACGCGTTGTTGCTTCATCGCCGCTGGGGATATTTGATCTTGCTCACTGTTTTGTTTTTACTTTTTCAAAGTGTATTCTTATTGGCCCAGTATCCAATGGATTGGATCGAAATGGGTTTTGGACAAATAGGGGGATGGTTATCAACAAATTTGCCCGCCGGTAAAGGAACCGATCTGCTGGTCAACGGCGTGCTCGCCGGATTGGGGGGAATCTTGGTTTTTGTTCCGCAGATCATGATCTTATTTGGCATCATCACCCTGCTCGAAGATTCGGGTTACATGGCGCGCATCAGTTTTTTATCGGACAGATTAATGCGCAGCGTTGGGCTCAATGGAAAAAGTGTAATGCCCATGATCAGCGGCTTTGCCTGTGCAGTGCCGGCGATCATGAGTGCACGCAATATCGAAAACAGAAAAGAACGGTTACTCACAATTCTGATTACCCCTCTCATGAGTTGCTCCGCTCGGTTGCCGGTTTATACGACCATCACCAGCTTGGTCATTCCTAATAACTATTTATGGGGATTCCTTAGCCTGCAGGGGCTGGTACTGTTGGCTATGTATATGTTAGGCATTGTTATGGCCATGCTGGTCTCTTATATCGCCAACCTCTTTATTAAAATCCAAGAAAAGAGTTTTTTTATTCTGGAGCTTCCCGCTTACCGATCTCCTCGCTGGGCTAACCTGGTGCCGACCATGCTGAGTAAGGCCAAGATCTTTGTACTCGATGCCGGAAAGGTTATTATGATCATTTCGCTAGTACTATGGGGGCTCAGCTCCTATGGTCCCGAAGCGGGCATGCTAACCGCACAACAACAGTTCGAAGAAGCCAAACAAAGTGGGCTTTCTGTAGTGGATGCGGAAAGACAATACCAGACCGCTAAACTAGAGAACTCGTATGCCGGATTATTGGGAAAAACAATAGAGCCTGTCATCGCACCGCTCGGATTTGACTGGAAGATCGGCGTGGCCCTTATTACTTCCTTTGCGGCGCGCGAAGTGTTTGTGGGTACCATGGCCACACTCTATAGTGTAGGAGATGAAAGCAGTCAGTTGCTAAACGAAAAGATGAAAGCAGCGCTTCGGCCCGACGGAACCCCCGTGTTTACCTTGGCCACAGGGCTTTCGCTGATGATATTCTATGTATTTGCCATGCAATGCATGAGCACGCTGGCTGTTGTAAAAAGAGAAACCAAGTCGTGGAAGTGGCCCGCTATTCAGTTGATCTATATGACGGGATTGGCCTATTTGCTTAGTTGGGCCTGTTACTTGCTTTTTCGTTGATCGGTGGAGTCCATGTGTCGGTGGGCTCAAAATAATCCCACAAAAGAGTAGCTACAGATCGTGCCAACGTCCAAGCCTCGTTATCGTGGGTCCATCGTTGATCTTGGTTGTTCTTGGTAAAAATGCAAAACACAAAAGGCCTGTTGGGTGCATTAACGATCATGGCTTCGCTTCGAGAGGCGTTCACACATCCATTCTTACTAAATACCTCTATGTAGGGGGGAAAACTACCCAGCGATTCATCCTCGTCCCAAAAATTTCGGCTCATGGCCCTTAACATCTTTTCGCTGGCATAAGGAGAAATGATCTCTCTGCGATATATCTTTTCAAATAGTCGGCCCATTTCTGCGGGCGTGGTTTGCCCCCATCCGTACTGAGCGCGATTGGCTTCGCGTCCTGGTGTTCTGGAGTTAACAAAGGTGTTCGAGAGCCCCTGTTGGGTAAGCAATTCATTGATGCGCCTTCCGCCTCCGGCCAGCGATTGTAACCACAAGCTGGCCGTGTTGTCGCTGGTGGTCATCATCAACATAATAATTTTTTTGAGGGCAATTTTTTCGCCGTCCTTGAAAGAGCCCAAAATATCTTCTCCCGCGTAGAGCAACGAATCGCGATAAACATGATTGCTATCATAGGCCAGTTGCCCGTTTTGTACCGCTGCGGTAACCCCCAACAAGATGGGCACCTTTACGATGCTGGCCGTAGGAAAAACCGTATCGGCATTATATAATGAAACGCGACCACTGCGAAGATCCTTTACATAGATACCCACCTCTCCTTTGAACCCCTGCACCCGCTCGGCGATCTTTGCTTCGAGTTTTTTATCGTGCTGCTGCGCTTCTACCAGCGTTGTTGCAACGAAGAGCAATAGATGTAAAAAAATAAGTTTTTGCATCAACTTACTTTTTTGCCATTCGCATATAATCGAGCACCAGCGCACAGAATGTTTTAACGCCGGCGGGCATACCACTGTTATCTACATAAAAATCGGGGGTATGATGCGGGGGTGCTTTCGTGGGGTCGTTCCCCTTTGGCATACCGCCGAGCGAGAAAAAGAACGAAGGCGCCTTGGTACCGTAATACGAAAAATCCTCTGCGCCGGTAACCCAGTTAGTGTCGCCCACGTTTGCTGCACCCAACGTGCGTTCTAAGGTGGGCACCATCTGCTTGACCAATTCGGGCGTATTATAGGTAACCAATGTTTTTGTCTCTATCATTACCTCTGCCGTTGCGCCACTGGCGGCAGCGATCATGGTAGCGGTTTGTTTTATTTTTTCGTGAACGATCTTTTGCATCTCGCTGTCGAGTGTGCGGATCGTTCCCTGCATGGTGCAGGTTTCCGAAATAATATTTTGTCGCACCCCTCCATTGATCATCCCAACGGTAATAACGACCGGCGCCTTGGTCAGTTCCATTTGACGACTGACGATGCTTTGTAACCCATCTATAATTTGTGCCGAGATCTGAATAGGGTCAACACCTCGCCAAGGTTGTGATCCGTGGCTCCCCTTTCCTTTTACTTTTATAGAGAACCAGTCGGCCGCTGCCATAAATGCGCCGGGCTTGTAGGTTACTTTGCCCGCCTCTAACTCCGATGATATGTGCATCCCGAATATCACATCGACCTTAGGGTTGTCCATTACTCCTTCTTTGACCATTAGCGGCGCTCCACCCTCTTCACCCTCGGGGGCTCCTTCTTCGGCGGGTTGAAAAATAAATTTAACGCTGCCCTGCAATTGATCTTTCATCGAAGACAACACTTCGGCCGCAGCCATCAACATGGCCACGTGTGTATCATGGCCGCAAGCATGCATCACCCCTACTTCGTTACCATTATATATAGCACGCTCTTTTGACGCAAACGAAAGAGGCACGCGCTCCGTAATAGGAAGGGCGTCCATATCGGCACGCAGACCAATGCAAGGACCGGGCTTAGCTCCACGCAAAAGACCCACTACTCCTGTTTTTGCAACCCCCTCGGTTACCTCCATGCCCAGCGACCGAAGATGGTCGGCTACAAGGCGTGCTGTTTTTACCTCGCGGTTGCCCAATTCGGGGTAGCGATGGATGCGCTCCCTCCACTCATTGGTCTTTTGCTGAATGGCGTCGGCTTTGGCAAAAGCAATGGGCATGGGGTCGGTGGGTTTTTGCGCTTGGCCAGTGTTGGTGGCCAACAAGAAACAAATAACCGGAATTAACTTCTTCACAGGCTTAGTATTTACTGTGAAAATACGGCAATCGTTCCTTTTGTATTTAGAGATCCTCCGAGGGTCGGCCAAACCCCGCAGAATATTTTATATTTTTAAGGTACCATGCTGCTTCGACATCTTCCCTTTTTGCGAGCTGTGTTCTGGCATAGCATAACCGCTTTTGGCGGACCGCAAGCCCATTTGGGAATGATGCTAAAAACCTTTGTGCAAAAAACTCCCTATGTTACCGAAGAGGAGCTAATGGAGTACAATGCTTTTTGTCAGCTGCTGCCCGGAGCCTCCTCTACGCAAACCCTTGCCCTGATCGGATACAAAAGAGGTGGGGTGCTTTTGGCCTCACTCACCCTTTTAATCTGGATCTTACCGGCGAGCATACTTATGGGTGCCCTTTCGTTTTTGCTGGTCGGTCTCGAAGATCATCCTCAACTATCGGCGATCTTTCGGTTTATCCCTCCCATGGCGGCCGGGTTTTTAGGATTTGCCATACTCAGGATCTTTCCACTATCCATTAAAAATCCGATCACATGGGTCATAATGCTGGTAAGTGCCGCAGCCACCGGTCTATTATTTGGTAGACCCTGGCTGGTGCCGTTACTGATCGTCGCAGGCGGAATTGCCACCAACTTTAGTATTAAAAGGATTCCGCAAGAGGCCGACAAACCCAAGGCTGTGCGCTGGTGGAACTTTTGGTTGTTTGGAATCATTTTTATTGCTGCAGGATTACTGAGCGAAGCGGCCAGAACAAACAACTGGAACGAGCGAAAGCCCATCAATCTTTTTGAGAACACGTATCGAATGGGAAGTTTCGTTTTCGGAGGAGGACAAGTGTTGTTGCCAATGATGTACGAGCAGTGGAGTGTTCGACCAAACAACGTAAAAGAAAATAATCCCAATGCCATTAAGATCGATCAAGATAAATTATACACAGGTATGGGTATTGTGCAGGCGGTGCCGGGTCCGGTTTTTTCGTTTGCTTCCTTTACGGGCGGATTGGCATTAAAAGACCAGGGCCCCTCTATGCAGTTGTTGGGCTGTTTGATCGGTACCGTTGCCATTTTTTTACCAAGCGCCCTATTGGTACTTTTCTTTTTTCCAGTTTGGAACAACCTAAAAAAATATGCTGTCGTCTATCGGTCGCTCGAGGGAATCAATGCGGCCGTTGTTGGAATCATGATCGCCTCTACGCTTTATATCTCGCGCGACATCTCTCTTATAGATGGAAATGTTATCAGTAGTCTCAATTTGTTCGTGATCGTAGCGACCCTATTGTTGTTACGATTCACTAAGGTTTTTTCGGCGCTGATCGTCGTGCTTTGTCTGGCGCTGGGCTACTTCTTATAATAGCCGCCTCTTTCAATTTCTTCTATCACCGCTTCGGGTAACATATAGCGAATGGATTTTCCTTGCGCAATACAAGCTCGTATATACGTAGAAGAAAGTTGAAGTAATGGCGCATCGATCATCGTGGCTTTTGCGCCAAGCGGATTAAGGGTATCATACCCTGGGCGAGGATATACCAGAATTTCATACTCCTTGATGAGGGATTGATAGTTTTTCCAGCGAGATAGATTTTGAAAACTATCGGCGCCCATAATAACGCAAAACTCGTGTTGCGGATATTTTTCTTTTAAATACAGTAACGTGTCGATGGTGTACGAGGGCTTCGGCAGCGCAAACTCTATATCAGAGGGTTTGATACGTGTATCATGCTCGGTGGCTAGTGTGGCCAGGTGTAGTCGGTGGTATTCATTGAGCAGCGTGTTCTCTTTTTTCAGCGGATTTTGGGGTGATACCACCAGCCAGACCTTTTCGACATCGGTTTCGTTCAAGATATAGTTGGCAACGATCAGGTGCCCGTTGTGGATGGGGTTAAAGGAACCGAAATAAAGCCCGATTTTCATTATATTTTGTTGAAAATCAATTGTTTAGCTCGATAAGAATGGCGTCTGCCTCATTTAACCTAAGACTCAAATGATACCCCGAAACTGACACAGAAAGCGGATCTCCCAGCGGAGCTATCTGCTCTACCAAAATAGTTTCTCCGGGTACACAGCCCATTTCCATCAATTTTAAAAAAATCTCATTGTTCTGAAACTCTTTTATTACTCCTGCCTGGCCTGGCTTTAACTCAGATAGACGAAGAACCATGTTCTACATATTATTTTGCAAAGCTACCCTTGTTAGGTGGTATTTCTTTACGATTTTTGAGAATGATCCGTTCAGAATCAAAAGTTTATTTCTTTTTCGAAAAAAAGGGCTTCTCGCTAGAAAACAGGAGCGTGCTTAAGAATTTCATTTGCTCGTTGTTTAAAAAGGAAAAGACCGCCCTGGAGTCCATTAACTACATCTTTTGCTCCGACAAAAAGCTACTTGAGATCAATAAAACCTATCTAAAGCACGACTTTTATACAGATATCATCAGCTTTGACCTATCGCCGGGTCCCCAAAAGGTGGCCGAGATCTATATTAGTATAGATCGCGTGCGCGAAAACGCCAAAGAACTAGGCGTTTCTTTTAAGAACGAATTACACCGGGTTATTTTTCACGGTGCCCTGCATATTTGTGGTTACAAAGACAAAAACAAGAAAGATCGGGAGACTATGCGTGCTAAGGAAAATATATACCTATCAGCATTTGGGGCTTAATTGATTAAGTGCCTCCCATATACCCCTTTTTGTTCCACGTGAAACCTTTTAATCGAAAATCAAGATGTCGAGACGGGCTTTTTTTCAAATCACACTTCTTGTCAGAGACTATGACGAGGCAATTGATTTTTACACTAAAACATTAGATTTTAAGCTTTTAGAAGACACTAAGCTCACAGATACCAAGCGTTGGGTGGTGGTGGCTCCCCCAGGGGGTGCAGGAGGACAACTTTTACTTGCAAAAGCCACCGGAGAGGCCCAAATTAATCGAATTGGAGATCAAACAGGAGGGCGTGTATTTCTGTTTATGCATACCGACAACCTGCAAGAAGATCTTGTGCGCCTCAAAAAGCATGGGGTTAAAATTGTAAGGGGTCCTGTAAAAGAGACTTTTGGGGATGTTTTGGTATTTGAAGACCTGTATGGGAACCTTTGGGATTTGATCGAAAAGAACAACATCTAAAAGAGAGCCCCCGCAATTACTATTGGAGTTGTTTCACGTGAAACAACTATTTTGGCCCATAATTCCCGGATTTGCTCTCAATTAGCGCCTGGCTAATTCAAAATCAGCCAAATTAGGGCCAGCTATCTAATCCATAACTATATCTTTGCAGCGCATGTTCAAAGAATACGATGTGATTGTGGTGGGGGCCGGCCACGCCGGTTGCGAAGCAGCGGCCGCTGCGGCCAATATGGGCTCCTCTACCTTGCTGATTACCATGAATATGCAAACTATTGCCCAGATGAGCTGCAACCCCGCCATGGGTGGCATTGCTAAGGGTCAAATTGTAAGGGAGATCGACGCCCTTGGCGGCTATTCGGGGATTGTAACAGACCTTTCGACCATTCAATTCAGAATGCTTAACCGCAGTAAGGGCCCCGCTATGTGGAGCCCGCGTGCGCAGAATGACCGCATGCTTTTTCATCTTAAATGGAGGGAAATGCTTGAGAACACCCATGGTCTTGACTTTTATCAAGACATGGTGGTGGGTCTGCTGCTAAAAGGCTCTGTCTGTTACGGCGTAAAAACAGGCCTGGGGCATGAAATAAAGGCAAAATCGGTCGTTTTAACGAATGGCACCTTTTTAAACGGTATCGTTCACATTGGTGAAAAGAACTTTGGTGGGGGCAGGATGGCAGAAAAGGCGGCTACCGGAATAACAGAACAGCTTGTAAATCATGGGTTTGAAAGCGACAGGCTTAAAACAGGCACCCCTCCCCGCATTGATGGCAGAAGCCTTGATTACACAAAGATGGAGGAGCAACCCGGCGATGAATTGGTTTCGGGATTCTCCTATACTAACACCCCAAAGCCGACCCAGCAGAGAAGTTGTTGGATCGCATATACTAATGGAGAGGTGCACGAAACCCTAAAGTCTGGCTTTGACAGGAGCCCTATGTTCGCTGGTAGAATTGATGGGGTTGGTCCTCGCTATTGCCCCAGCATAGAAGACAAAATAAACCGTTTTGCCGAAAGAGATCGACACCAACTCTTTGTGGAACCGGAGGGATGGAATACGGTAGAAATTTATGTGAACGGATTTTCAACTTCACTTCCGGAAGAAGTTCAGTACGATGCCCTTCGTAAAATACCTGGTTTTGAAAACGTTAAAATGTTCAGGCCGGGTTATGCGATAGAATATGACTTTTTTCCTCCAACCCAGCTAGACTATTCGCTTGAAACAAAAATAATAAAGCATCTTTTTTTTGCTGGGCAGATCAATGGCACAACCGGATACGAAGAAGCAGCCTGTCAGGGCCTGATGGCCGGTATCAACGCCCACCTGGCTGCTAAAGGCCGAGAGCCGGTTGTCTTAAAAAGGAGTGAGGCCTACATTGGCGTGCTTATCGACGACCTTATCAGTAAGGGAACACAAGAACCTTATCGCATGTTTACGTCGAGAGCAGAATTCAGAACCTTACTTCGACAAGACAATGCTGACTTGCGTTTAACAGAACTAAGCTATGGCTGGGGTCTGGCAACTTCGGAAAGAAACGACACCGTAAAAGAAAAGAAAAAAGAAGTAGAAGAAATAAAAAAACTACTCGCCACTCTTTCGCTAGAACCGCAAGAAGTAAACGGTTGGCTTGCCTCGCTGAACGCGGCGCCAATACCAGAAAAACAAAAGGCTCAAAAGATCTTGTTGCGTCCCGATGTATCATTACAAGATTTTGCGCGCGCCGTAGAGAAGGTGGGGGGCGCTCTAGAAAAATTTGGAGCGGAAAGTATCGAGCAGGCTTCCATACAAATTAAGTACGAGGTGTACATAGAAAAAGAGCGGGAGCTGGTGCAACGAATGGCACAATTAGAAGAACTTGAAATTCCTGCCAGTTTCGATTATCAAAAACTTTCATCGCTTGGAAACGAAGCCCGCGAGAAGCTAATAAAAATAAAACCTCGAACCCTGGGACAGGCTAGCCGTATTTCGGGCATCAACCCTAGTGATGTACAGATATTAATGGTCTACATGGGGCGCTGACCCCTTCTACCTATTTTTTTCTTAACTGCTGCTCTCTTTTTGTAAGCGTGTTTCCTTCGGGTCCGCTGATGGTGCCGCGGCAATGCGCGCTTCCGCACTTACAGTCAAAAGGTTCCATGCGGGGGTCCAGAAAAGTTGCATAATCGAGCGTTAGCTCCTCATGTTGAAAAATCGCACGTGTGGTACACACGTTCAAGCCGTTAAAGGCTGTATTTGCAGAGCAGCTGTGGTTTTGAGGTGCCCACGAGGTAGGGTCCTCGTCCCAAAGCGCAAAAACCTCTTCGCTCAATGGGTAGGCGTAACGGCGAAACTGTAATTGCTGGTGTGGATTCCAGTGGTTGTCGATATAGCGTTTGGTGACCAACCGTTGTGCTCGTTCTTCTCCTAGATAGATGATCTCGCCGGCGGCCAAGTCTCTTGCCGCATAAATTCCGTATCCCGCAATAGAATCTCCTTTAACGTAGAAAGGTTTTTGTTTACGCTGGTAACGGGCAATACCCTCATTGATGATCTGTTCTAAAAACCCTCGCTTGCCGGCAGGATCATACTTTAAGATATAATCGGCAGAGCCCTCATAGCCGTCTTCATAAAAAACAGAGCAGGTGAAATTCATCTCTAAAAAATAAACCTCTCCGCTTTTGTTAACCCTAAAGTCTAATCGGCCATATCCGATACAGCCACCTGATATAAAAATTTTTTCGCTTGCCTCGCGGAGGGCCCGTTCGAGAGATGGGTCGTTACAGGGAATGTTAGCGGTGGGGTGAAGCGCCGAAGTCTTTAGTGCGTATGTTTTAAAGGAATCACCTTCGGGAAAAATATACTCTACAGGCTTATACGTAACACAAGTTCCGGGGGTGGGCCCTGCAGATACCAACACAGTGAACTCGCGACCCTCGATATACTCCTCTACCAACACCTGGTCGAATTCGATAAGCAACTCCCTACATTTTTTTTCTAACTCTTCTTTGTTGTGTGCAAGGGAGTCTCGGCTAATACCCAAACTATCTCCGGCGTGGGCCGGCTTAATAAAAAGAGGAAATCGAAGCGCAGAACAACCATTTTCGATATCTGAAAAACTGGTAACGATCCTGTAGGCGGGTGTAAGCACTCCTTCGCAATACGAAACGTATTTCATTACCTCTTTAGGAAAATCATAAACGCGCGACGTGGGGCCGGTAAAAGGAAGGTTGAGTGTTTCAAGCGCATAGATCACGTCTATTCCCGGAACTTCCCAATCGGCATATCCCTCGCAGAGGTTCACAAAAATGTCATACTTCTTTTTTGCAAGAGATCGTAATTGCTTATGGGTGGTCAGTTTATTCAAAAAAACATGGTCAACCGTGGCTTGAGGTAAAAGCGCTGAAAGGTTGCGGGGCGGATCGTAGTTTTTATAATCCACCCCGGTTGTAGAATAATCGGGTTGCAACACACACACTTTCACTAGACTGCTTTTGCTTTTTTGATGTTGTGCGACTGGGGTGTCTCCGCTCTGGTTATAGCGTCGAATAAAATGGCTTCGATCACTTTGCTGTATTTGATCTTTGAGGCCTTGATGATAGCACCGATGGATGTATAGTTTTCGTCTTCACTAAGTCCGCATTGTGCATTTGCCTCTAGCACATAGAGTATGCCCGTGTCCTCATCTTGTCTTATGTCTATCCTTGTGTACCCCTTTCCGCCGAGTGCCACATAGGCTTCGAGGCTAAGCTTTTGTAGTTTTTTTCGTAGCGCCGCGGAAACAGGCCCGTACTCGTAAAAATTTTCGTTTTGGGGCATTGGGCTCTCGTCCTCGTAAATTTCCCAAAGACGATCGAACGACAAAAACCGTTCGTTGTCGGGTAATGAGGGATGAAAAAGTCTTTCAACCGGTTCGTATACATGGCAACGATCAAGATGAGTAGAAGAGCCGGTAATAAAAGTGGTAAACTCGGGACCCTTTATATATTTCTCTACAAAAAGCCCGTCGGCCAGCAGATTCCAACCCCTATAGCCTTCTGCCAGCTCTTTTACCCGGTGTTGCAATTCGGCCTCGTTGTTAACCACATTCTTCACTGAAACACCCATGCTACCGCCAGATACCGCAGGTTTAATGATCATGGGGGTGCCCACTGCTGAGCAGACCCCTTTTAAAGAAGAGGGTCGACCACTGACCAGCTTCCAGGGGGCTGTTGAAACACCCGCCTTGTCAAAAGCCCTCTTCATGGGTATTTTTGAGGTGGTGATAGTATAAAAGTGTTGATCAGATCCGGTGTAGACCAGGCCGGCCTCTTGTAGGGCATCTATAACCGAAACGCCGGGAACACCATTTACTTCATCTCCGTCGCAAAGATTAAGCACCAGCGGGGCGTATCCGTTTTGGGTTTTTGCAATTCGGGCAATCGTAGAACGGATGTTTTTTAGTGTAATTGGTGTCCAGGTCCAACCAATACCAAGCTCAGCAAAAACAACCTTATACTCTTGAATACTATGTGTAAAGTCGTAGTAGTGTGAAAGGTTGGGGTCGTTTGTTTCAAGTTCGGGGGCTAAAACCCAAATGTGATACCCAGACAGGTTGGGGGTGGGGGTGATGCGCTTCATGCGGTCAGGCCACTTTTTTTCTGGCTTTTCTGGTGAGGCGCTGCACGATGTAATCGGTGAAACGATAGTGTGCTACTTGCTCGCGATTTAGAAATGCGGCCCCTTTTATCTCTCCGATACAAGAGGGGGTTCCGCAAAAACAGCGAAACGGCTGTTGCATCTCCCACTCTGTCGATGGATAAAAAAATCCAAGTTCCTCCCCATCGGCAATATCGGCCAGGGCAATTATTTTCATAGAGCTCGTATCAAAAAAACAATTCGGCTCGCAGCTGTGATTTATATATTGTAAATAGGAGGGCTGCAACATGATGTGCTTGTTGGTTCCCACTTGCACGGTTAAATAGGTGGGGGTAGAAGAGATGCTGCCGGAAGCGAATGAAGCGATCTCCTCTCCTTTTTTAAAAGCACGCTTGGTAAAAAAACAAAACTGTTGATTGCTTTCGTTCACTCTGGTTTCTGCAAAACCGTGGTCGGCTACCGTGCGGTAGCTCGTTGTGGTGGGGGCTGTCATGGGTTAGTAATCTATAGGAAAGATAGACAGCGATCTTCTAGTTTTACTCGTTGCTATAGCAATGTGAATAAGTCAACAATAACCTTAGCGGGGTTTTTTATAGACCGGCACCGTACTGCAGGGCTCGCCATACATCAAGGTCTTTACAACAGGAAGCAATCTTTTGGTTATGGCCATGTAGGCAAACTCACCAATGGGGGTATCTCCACACCCCTTTACGATGACCCGTTGGTCTTGGTAAGGAGAAAGGTCGGCCGATTCGATATTGCTTAAAAAAAGATGCTTTACCAGCTCTTGTTCCGATCCAACATACGCTTCGGAGCAAACCGGTTGCAGGTAGCTGGCGACCAACATATAAGCCCAAACAGGGATAATGGCGTCCACAGAGCAGGTAACAGCAACGGCCTTGTCTTTATATACTGCCCAATCTGTTTGCTTAAGGGATTCTCGAAACTCCTTTTCCTTTACGATCATCCCCATAAACAAGTGGTCCTTTATGTCGAACCGGGCAATAGATTGCTTAGGATACCACTGCTCGAGGTCTAGTGAAATAAGACCGCTTTCTGCAACCTTGTTGACAATCCCGTCGGCCATGATAGGGATGTTAGTAGCGAGCCTGCCGTTTGTCTTTAATTGTGGCGGCTGCGCGCAATATAGAAATAGGGTTGTTGGGACTATACTGATTACTAAACGCCTGGATGGCTTGTTGATACCTGTTTTGGCGTATTGCGTTGATATCCTCGGCTAACACGGGAGTTGTTCCTTGGTTCTCTACCCGTACTACAAAAACACCACTCAACCCTTCTATGGGTCCAACCACGGCTTTTCCTTTGTTGGCGGGATTAAAAGCTGCTCCCGTTACCCTGGGTTCATACCCGAAGCTTCCGGTAAGCGCACCAGCCATTCTGATACTGTCGGCCACCTCAATGGGTTTTCCTCCAAGGCTGGTCGCTGCCGCTTCGAGTGTAGCGGGATTTCCAATTTTTTTAGCGATCAACGCCGCCTTCTTTTTATTTCTTAGCACCGGATCCACTGAGCCTCTGACCGAGTTTACGGATGCTGTACCCTCTTTTATGATATCGTATACGGCCGCCACAATATAGTTGTT
>Ga0068877_10002654_pt1 | contig 14350 bp, 12 predicted proteins | sample NOAtaG_FD_66437 | JGI IMG/M metagenome (GOLD analysis project Ga0068877, IMG submission 66437) | Freshwater lake microbial communities from Lake Erie, under a cyanobacterial bloom - NOAA_Erie_Diel6S_1000h metaG | ecosystem: Environmental > Aquatic > Freshwater > Lake | place: USA: Ohio, Lake... | reverse complement strand
GACATGCTGCATCCACCCCACGGAGCATGGATACCGCTCAAGCTTGTTGTTTCGATTGGCAATGCTGTCGGAGTGGTAGGACTCAACGAAGTCTTCGAAAACCACTTCTGTTCAAACTGTATTCGCTCCATCTCCGACAGAAAGATCCGTATCGCCGGCTCGCTATACCAGAAGCGGCCGTGAAGCTTCTCCTCGATCCATGGATAGAAGTGACTCGCTTCGCTGAAGAACAGATGCCATTCCCAACTAGCAGCGGCCCGCGAACCCGTAATTGGAGTAACCAAGCCGGCAGCCACCATCGAGCACGATTGTAGTTCGTTGCGATCTGCGATCGCGATCGACATGCCCCTACGGTGCGCCTGCCAAGCGATGGCGGAACCCGCCAATCCACAACCGACGATGAGAAGATCTACAGACTTCATAGTAGCCTTCCCGGATGAGTACTCACGAATGGACTGTTAGGTTGTCGCGATGGATGACTTCTTCATAGGGACACTGGCCCAAGATCTGTTCAATACGATCCGACCGACAACCGCGAATGCGGAGCAATTGATCTGCGCTATAGTTCACCAGTCCTCGAGCGATCTCTGTTCCGTCACTCGCATGAACGGAGACGACATCACCTTTACCAAATTCTCCTTCGACCGATTGGATTCCAATTGGCAACAAGCTGCGACCGTTGGTCAGCATAGCGGTCACTGCTCCTTGATCCACAATCAAGCGACCTGCAGTTTGCGCCGAGAAGCCGATCCAACGTTTCCTCGGTGTAAGTGTTTTCGATTGAGGCAAGAACACGGTCCCTATCTCTTCGCCACGCGACAGTCGCAATAGTACATCGGGTTCACGCCCCCAAGCGATGACAACGCTTTGGCCACTCATCGTAACGAACTTGGCCGTCGACAACTTGCTCGCCATACCACCTTTACTAACGCCAGTTTTGCGATCGCGGACCAGTTCTTCGACAGATTCATCGATCTTTGGAACTGAAGCGATCACATTGGCGTTCGCATCGTTTGGGTCCCGATCGTAAAGCCCTGTCACATCCGAAAGGATGACCAGTAGGCTACCTTCGAGTAGACCAGCGACCATGCCTGCCAATCGATCGTTGTCACCAAAGGTGGTCTTCAGTTCGTCGACGGCAACGGTATCATTCTCGTTGATGATGGGGATGCATCCCATTTCCAAAAGTCGATTTAGCGTGTTCCGAACGTTCAGATAGGCAACTCGGTCGTCGAGTTCCGATGCGGTCAGAAGCACTTGCGCCGCGAATCGATTAAACTGCGAGAAGGTTTGCTCGTACACCTGAATCAGGTGAGTCTGACCGATCGCTGCGACAGCCTGAAGCGTCGCTAGGTCCGTAGGACGGCTTGGCAAACCCAATCGCCCAACACCGCTGGCCACCGCGCCGCTGGAAACCAAAACAACACGTTTTCCGAGTTCGACAAGTTTCACCAGTTGCCGAGCTAGGTTGGCAACTTGTTCTCGGTCGAGCAAGCCGTCGTCCCCTGTGAGAGATCTTGAGCCGACCTTCACGATCCAAACATCGGCATCGACAAGAAGCTGTTTGCGTTGATCCATCATTGCACAAAGAGGATAGCGAAATCTAACTCGAAACAAGAGTGACCGTCGGATGTTCCGCGTTCACTGTGGAGTAGATGGTAGCAACACTACAAAAAACCGTCAGTACTGCGCAATTCAAAAGCGAGGTAGAGTTGGAAGATGTGTGGCGGATTCGACTTTTTGCCATGATCCCAACCCGACGCGTAAGCGAGGGATTCTGTAGGATTGTACGTCCCTCGCTTACGCGTCGGGTTGTGATGTTTCCTTTGTCTGCGACAATTCTATTGAAGCAACAAGCCGCTAGCCCCGGTTGCCGCCTGCAGCAAAGCAACTAAACCGGGGCTAACGCACGCTAACGCACGACGGCTCACTAAAGCCTCACTCTCGGATGGGGGTTAGGGGAGATTCTCTCCCGGGTCGCAAATACATGAAGACGCCGTGAATCCCGAGACTTAATGGCGATTAAAACTCCGCAAAAGTCGCCTTACGGAGATTCGCCGTCAGGCTTGGCGATCCTAGGTTTTACTGGCTCGGGAGGGGATCGATGGGGTAGGTCATGAAGCTCGGCAAGGGTTTTGATCTAGCCACAAATAGGGAAATCGGCACAATACGTTCCGACTTCCAGACGACTGTGACTTTCTTTTTGATCCGATCCGGCGGTTCTGGCGCCGATTGTCGGAGTGAACGATAACCTCTCCAACCCACCTTCCTGAAGACTATGCAAAAGACACTGGTACTGCTGAAACCTGATTGCGTTCAACGCCGATTGATTGGAGAGATCATCGGTCGATTCGAAAAGAAGGGGCTTAATGTTGTCGCGATGAAGATGCTTAAAGTCACACCAGAACTTTCGAAGCAACATTATGCTGAGCACGTATCGAAGCCATTTTATAAGAATCTAGAAGACTTCATCACGTCCGCACCGATTGTTGCCATGGCCATCGAGGGACTCGAAGCCATTCGTGTCGTACGCGAGATGTTAGGCGCGACCAACGGATTGAAGGCAGCCCCTGGCACAATTCGCGGCGATTTTTCTAGCTCTCGCCAAATGAACCTGGTTCATGCGTCCGATAGCGAAGAGTCCGCCGCACGCGAGCTTACGCTTTATTTCCAAGCGTCGGAGATTTGCAGCTACACACCAACGCTCGTCGGTAGTTTCCGAGCGAGCGACGAAACCTAGTTTCGAACGATTCAAAAACCTATTGATCATTTCCTTATGGGCTCCCGGGATATTCTCTCGGGAGTTTAGCCTTAACAAACCATTGATTTTCCATGCGTCGAAACGATATCCGCAACATTGTCATTATTGCTCACGTCGATCATGGTAAGACCACGATGGTCGATTGCTTGCTCAAGCAAAGTGGTCAGTATCGTGACTCCCAACTTCAGGGAGAGCGAATACTCGACAGCAATGATTTGGAACGCGAACGAGGAATCACGATTCTCTCCAAGAACATTGCGATCGACTACAAAGGGGTGAAGATCAACTTGATTGACACTCCTGGCCACGCGGATTTCGGTGGGGAAGTAGAACGGGTTGTACGAATGGCCGACGGTGCGCTCGTCTTGATGGATGCTGCCGAAGGCCCGATGCCTCAGACTCGTTTCGTACTTTCCAAGGCATTGGAAGTGGGCGTGAAGCCGATCGTTGTAATCAATAAAATCGACCGCCCCGACGCTCGATGCGAGCAAGTGGTCGAAGAAGCGTTGATGCTTCTTTGCGATCTCGGTGGCGAGCATTACATGGATCATTTCGACGTCATCTTTGCTTCTGGCCGAAGTGGATACGCTACACATGACTGGAAAACGCCTGGCGATAGCATGATTCCATTGTTGGACATGATGCTAGAAAAGATCCCAGGTCCGGACGTCGAGCCTGAAGCACCGTTGCAGTTGCTGGTAACCAACCTCGATTGGTCTGATTATGTAGGGCGAATCGCGATTGGGCGAATCCAGTCTGGATCGCTTCGAAAGAATCAAGCGGTTGATATCGCCAAAGAAGATTCCGTGGTTTCCTCAACGGTTGCGAATCTGCAAGCCTTTGACAAACTCGGCCGTGTTGACATTGATAATGCAAAAGCTGGAGACATTGTCGCCGTTGTTGGGCTAAGCAACATCGAGATCGGTGACACGATCTGCAACCGAGGCGAAGTTAATCCATTGCCGCGTCTCCGAGTAGATGAACCAACTCTGGAAATGAATTTCAGCATCAACACGTCGCCACTTGCAGGAAAAGATGGCAAGTACGTGACGACGAGGCAGTTGAAGATGCGTCTCGAAAAGGAACTCGAGCGAAATGTCGCACTACGCGTGCGCCCTATCGAGGGAAGCGAAGCGTTTGCCGTTCGCGGGCGAGGGGTTCTCCACTTATCCGTCTTGATCGAGACGATGCGGCGTGAAGGTTTCGAAATGAGTATCAGCAAGCCGCGAGTCGTCCTCAAAGAGATCGATGGCGTCGTGCATGAGCCGTATGAAGTGCTCAATGTCGAAGTTCCAACGGATCGTATGGGACCGGTCATGGAAATGGTCGGAAACCGTCGTGGAAAAATCGATGAGATGACACCGCGCGGCGAGTACACACTACTGCGATTCTCGATCCCAGCACGTGGACTGATCGGGCTTCGAACGAGAATGCTCAACGCGACACAAGGAACAGCGATCATTCACCATCGTTTCTCAGGCTATCAGCCTATGGAAGCCGATTTGCCACGACGCCAAAACGGCGTGCTCGTCTGCATGGTGCCTGGTCGAGCTATTCCATATTCGTTGTTCGCATTGCAAGATAGAGCGGAGCTATTTGTCTCACCAGGTGATGACGTTTACGAGGGGATGATCGTAGGTGAGAATGCTCGCGATAACGATCTCGTCGTCAACCCGACCAAGGAAAAGAAGCTGACCAACGTTCGAGCCGCTGGTAGCGACGAAAACATCATTCTCAAGCCACCGCGACAACTCTTCCTCGAAGCGGCCCTCGAATACGTCGAGGACGATGAATTGGTCGAGGTAACGCCAAACGTGATTCGTCTTAGAAAAGTCTACCTACGAGAAAGCGATCGCAAACGACAAAGTAGATCGCCTGGCGAGTTGGCTGTCAGCTAGTCGCTCTCCAAGAACACGGCTGCTTAATCGACGGTTTACTGGTAGGCCAAGTGGACAATCCACTTGGATTGGATGACAATACGGCGAAACCATTTGCTTAGAGGTCCGGCTTTCGGACTCTTCGCATCTTGTTTTTCCGCAATATCATCCCTCCCACTTCAAGGAAAACAGCATGTCGAGTTTCCGTCCCGCTATCTTTTCTGGTCGTTGTGTCGCCCTCAGCATGGCCCTGGCATCATGTCTTGGCACAACTTCTATCAAAGCCCAAGAGTATCTGAACGGGATCGAATGGAAGGAGCCAGCGATCGTGACTCCCGGAGTGACGAACGATGCACCTCCCTCGGACGCTGTGGTTCTGTTTGACGGAAAGGATTTGTCTCGATGGAAGAATGGTGACAAGTGGTCTGTTGTGGACGGTGCAATGGTTTCCGGGAAAGGGATGGTGACCAGTCTGGATACGTTTGGTGATTGCCAAGTGCACCTAGAATGGTCTGCTCCAACCGTCGTCAAAGGAGATGGGCAAGGTCGTGGGAACAGCGGTGTTTTCTTGATGGGAATGTATGAACTCCAAGTTCTCGATTCCTATCAGAATAAAACGTATTTTGATGGCCAAGCAGGGGCAATTTACAAACAGACGCCTCCTATGGCTAACGTCATGCGCAAGCCAGGTGAATGGAACACTTACGATATCTTCTGGACAGCCCCTCGCTTCAACGAAGATGGGACTCTCAAATCTCCAGCCTACATCACGGCTGTTCATAACGGAGTCTTGATTTTGAATCATTTTGAGCTCAAAGGGGACACACCTTTCAATCGCCCGCCGCAATACAAGAAGCATAGCGAGAAGGGGCCCATCTCGTTGCAAGATCACGGCAATCCAGTTCGATTCAAAAACATTTGGGTAAGGGAGTGGCAACCGGTTGTCGGAACCCAAGTCCGAAAGCCTTTCTTGCGCAAAGGGAATGAAGAGATCCCTCTCGATAAATAATGGATTTTGGTGAGAAAAACTACCGGATTGTTGCTCTAAATCCAGCGAAACACAACGGTCTGTTGATTCAACGGAATCAGAGTATAGCGACGGCCCAATCTCAACCCGAAGCGTGAGCGAGGGACGGACAATTCCACAGAATCCCTCGCTTAACGGGCTGTTGATTTAATGGATTTGCCGCAGGCAAAGGAAACATCACAACCCGGAGTGTTAGCGAGGGACGAAGAACCCCACAGAATCCCTCGCTTACGCGTCGGGTTGGGATTAAAGCAACAAGCCGTCAGGCTTCGGGTTAGGATGCCCCGTTGCCTAACGGCAAAACTATTTGGATCAAGAAACTAGGGAACGAGGGACGATCCCTAGCTCGCATGCAAAACCTTGTTTGCGTGCACAAGAGTGATGATGATGTAGAGTTCTTTTTTGAAAGTATGGAATGGCAAAGCTAACGGTAGAAGGAATTGGTGAATTCGTTGTCGATGATGCAAAGAGGCTTGCGACGGCATTGCGAGAGGTGGGTACGGATCAATTGCATGCCTGTGGTGGTAAAGCGAGATGCACGACGTGTCGTGTTGAGTTCATCGAAGGTGAACCAACAAGCATGACGCTGGCAGAAAAAACAATCCTAGCCGATCGTGGCGTGACGGGATCTCGATTAAGCTGTCAGATCCTGTGTGATCATGACATGAAAGTTCGATTGATCAGTCGCTTGGAAGGGAGCGGTCGCAAAGACTGCGGTTCGCCATTAGCTGAGACGATTGAACCTTCACCCGCCGAATGGGTTGAAAAGTGACACAAACGACAAAAGTCTGGTTTTAACTGTAGCTCGGGACCATTGTCCCGAGCGGATGGATTTTCCTAGGAGATTTTGACGGCCGGGACAATGGTCCCAGCCTACTTTGACTAGTTGGGCTTGGACGGTCCTGCTTGCCTCAGGGCTTCTAGAATCTGCGATTGGGTGTATCCATTACCAAAGTTGAAGGGTTCGTACTTTTTGCCAGCCGGGAAAATTGCAACAAGGGGAACACCACCACTCGGTTGCATCTTCGTAAAGAACTCGCGTTCCTCCTCAGAAATTCGATCGATGTCAACTTCGTACACGACCACATTGTTAGATGTGATCGTGGCCTTTGTTTTCGATCGATCTAAATTGGCGGCCTTGAGCACTTTGCATGTTGCACACCATTCCGCTGTGAATTCGACCAGTACCGTCTTGTTCGCATTCACATCGTTCACGAACTGAGCCATCGTGAATTTTCGCCAAGGCAATGGGTCCGTCACTTGCGGCATCGCAAAAGCAAACCATCCGATAAACGCAGTGAACAAAGACGCTTGTCCCCAGGCCATTAGTTTCTGGCTTCGCTCTGCATAAGCAGGCGTTCGACCGATCCACCAGCAGGCCGCAGAAAGGCCTGCGAGTAAGATCAACGTAGGCATTAACAAATGGGCATCGACCGGAAGCATAAGCCATAGAACGGTTCCGATGAGGACAAAGCCCATGACCTGCTTGAAGGTATCCATCCATGGCCCAGGCTTTGGAAGGAACCGCATCAGCTTTGGTTGAAACCCAATGAAAATATAGGGGGAGGCCATCCCTAATCCCATAAACGTAAAGATCGCAAAGGTAATGGCAGGACTAGATCCCAATGCGAATCCAACGGCCGTTCCGAGGAATGGTCCGCTGCATGGAGTCGCCAAGAGGGTTGTGATCATGCCTTTGATAAACGCACCGAGAGCCCCTTCTTTGGCTGCAAGTTGTTGCGCATTGCGACTGCCTGCAAAACCGGGAATCGGTATCTCCCAAACACCTAAGAAGCTCAATGCCATCACGAAAACGATCGAGATCAACGCAATGTTGAAACCATCGTAACTGAATTGTTGTCCCCAACCAAACGTTTGCCCCCACGATCGCAAGACGATGGCGATAACTGCCAGAATCCAGAAGACGCTCAAGATTCCCAGCGAATACCACACGTTGAGCATCAACACACGGTGCGGATTTCTGCCACCTTGTTCGAGAAAGGAAAGCAGTTTCAATCCGATCACGGGCAACACGCAGGGCATAAAGTTCAGGATGAATCCCGCGAGGATCGCGGCCCCGATCATCAAAGGCAACGATGAATCGGTTGAACTTTGTGAAAGGGGATTTAGCTTCTTTACGTCATAGTCGGTTCTTGGTGTTCCCATAGGCACGGGAGGTGCTTGGCTGTCTTCCGCAGTTTGGGTTTTTGTTTCATCGACCTTAGGAGGATCGGCCGTTGGAGGGTCCGCCTTTACGGGATTGATCGGCGTCACCTTAGGCAATTTGACTGGCGATTTCCCAAGCTTGGCTGTAAAGGGATGATCTTTGGGAGGTAAGCATCCCGTGTCATTGCACGCTTGCGCGTTGACCTTTCCTTTGATTTCCAAACTTGCGGCATCGACATCTTTGCCCAGGCTTAACGGGGCATACCATGAAACAGAGATCGAGTGCTCTTCCACGAGAAGATTATCAAAGACAGGTTCAGGATGGATTTTTGGTTCTTCGACTGACTTGAATGCGCCGACGACGAATTTGTCGGACGTGGTGATCTTGATTTTGGTTTGGACAGGACCGCCAGGTGGTTGAGTGATCGAATAGGTCTTGTAGCCATCTTCAATCTTGGCGGTCACCACGAGTATGGCGGGTTGATCTCCTTCGGCTGCGACGATGACAGCCTCCGCGGAGATAGGAGCCCCCGAGCCAACATCGAATCCGCCACCGCCGAACGAGTTGAGTTGTGCAATAGCCAAGCTATCGATGGAGAGCCAACTGGCGGCGAGAACCATCAATAGCATGAACTTCTTCGACACTTGTTTCATTCCGATTTCCTTGTCTGCGAACCGCTTAGCGTAGGTCAATTCTAACATTTTCTCGAAAATGAGGCAGATGTCATCATTGCGACCTCGGAGTGGATGGAGACAATTTGTGGGTGTGAAGAAACTACTTTATGACTCCGAGCAAGATTGACAAAACAAAGAACAGGGGCTTATGGAAACACCGAAGCGATACGGAGTTACAAAACGTTGGTCAGATGCAGTGGTTGTCGGCAATATGGCTTACTTCGTCGAGGTTCCCGACAACGCGGAATTGGCGCCAGAGGATCAATTTAAAATGTTATTCGCACAGGTCGACAAGCGTTGCGAAATGTTGGGGACGAATCGCAAGAACCTCGTTCAAGTTCTAATTTATCTTCCATACCCAGAGGATCTGGGAGCATTCAATGCACAATGGGATGCGTGGATCCCCGACGGTTTTGCACCCTCGAGAGCCTGCTCACATCCTGCGCTGGCAGCCCCGGGATACCGCGCCGAACTGGTAATCACTGCGTTTGTTCCTTAAGCAGCGGTCGACTTACGGCGACTAGCGAATGTATGGGGAGAAAATTTCGCCGGATTCGAGTTACTTTGAGTGAAGAATCTACGAAGCCCCGTAGTAACGAATAAATCTTCAATTCCGGTCGTAGTAATTGCCGATGGAAAGGTTGTTCGCAAGAGCTAAATATGAACGAATAACCTGGGGGGGTATTATGATCCGCAAGGCCTTGATGGTCATGGCGCTAGGAACAGTCGCTGGACTCGCAACAGCAGATAGCGCACAAGCACAACAACCACAACAAGCCTACGGGCGATCCTGGAACGGCGGAGCGGGCGAGCGCGATTACAACCGTTTCATGCACTATCCTTACGTGTACTATCCACAGAACTTCTGGGGTAATGAGTACTATCGTAGTAGCAATGACTTGTATCACCGGTACCCCACAGAAATGCAAATTCCTGTGTACAATCGCAAATGGGCGAACTATTACCCAACTCAACAGCGATATCACTGGGGCCATCATTTCATTCTAGACGTGTTCTAAAGAATCCGCTGCAATTCAATTCATTGGAATTTACCATCGTTGCGAAACGATGCCGCGAGCGGTTCTTCTGAATCTAAAGATCAAAACGTCTTGAACTGAAAACGAATTTATCCCGCACACTGTGGAGAGTGACTTCGCTCCACAGTGTTTTTTCGTTTTCATTCTGCATGATTGAATAAGGGATAAAGAATTGAATCACGTTTTTGATCAGTTCCGATTGGATGGCCGTGTTGCATTGGTAACGGGGGGATCACAAGGCCTAGGGCTTCATCTCGCAAAAGCTCTTGCACAAGCCGGTGCAACAATTATCGTCGTCAGCCGGCGCATTGAAGCTTGCAAACAGGCGGCCCAAGAAATCATCTCGGAAAAACAGGGAAGAGCGTTCGCATTCTCTGCGGATGTTACGAATTGGAACGATGTCCAAAATCTTTTCGACGAGACTAGTAAACAAGTGGGGCCGGTCGACATTGTTTTGAACAGCGCCGGTCTCAACAAGCGAGGGACGATCGAGAATTTAACGGAAGCCGATTGGGACGCAGTCGTTGATGCGAATTTGAAGGGGCCATTTTTGATGTCCAAGAAGTTCGGCCCGGCGATGGCTGAGCGGGGCTGGGGGCGTATCGTCAACTTTGGTTCGATTCTCTCGCTGATCGGAATCGCGGGCCGAACCCCGTATGCGTCTTCCAAAGCCGGTTTGCTTGGATTGACGAGAACGCTCGCTCTAGAGTGGGCAGCCAAAGGGGTGACGGTCAACGCTTTATGTCCAGGACCGTTTGCCACCGAAATGAATCGACCATTGTTGAACGATCCCGTTCAATATGCCGCATTTGTCTCAAAAATCCCCATGGGTCGTTGGGGAGAGTTGGACGAACTCACTGGGGCTGCGTTGTTCTTGTCGTCAAACGCCAGCTCCTTCATGACAGGCACTACGCTTTCAATCGATGGCGGCTGGACATCGCAGTAGATCGTTTGGGCGATAAACAGTTAGGCCCACTCGCTTTCTCTTTGTCTCTATAATCGAGATAAATCGATCTTTCTACGAGAAAGCAAACGAGGCAGTCTGCGTTCAAGGAAATTCAGAGGAGAACCGTCATGAACTCGAAGCATATTTTTCGAACCACGCGTCGAGGGTTCATTACAACATCATGCGCGGCGATCTCGACGTATGCGCCGCGATTCGCATTGGCTGATTTGACACGGGAAAAGACACGTTTTCAGATTGCATGCATGACACTGCCGTATAGTCAGTTTCCTCTCATAAGAGCAATAAAGGGAATTAAAGAAGCCGGCTTTCAATACATCGCTTGGGGTACGACTCATCGCGAATCCGATGCGGAGAAATCAGTGCCCGTCATGCCGATCGATGGGACGGAATCGATGGCGAAAGAATTAGGGAAAAGGTGCCGCGATCATGGACTCGAACCTGTAATGATGTTCTCCATGATCTATCCAGAACATACAGGTGCCATAGAGAAGCTAACGCAACGATTCAAGCAGGCATCCGCTGCTGGAATCCCACAAGTGTTAACGTTTGGTCACACCGAGGGTGGAAATCGAAGTCGCTGGATCGAGGTGTTTAAGACGCTTGGGCCTGTCGCTCGCGACCTCAATGTCACCTTGGTCGTGAAGCAGCATGGTGGCGAAACCGGTACTGGCAAAGCGTGTGCTGAGATCATCCGTGAAGTCAACGATCCTGGAATCAAGGTGAACTATGACGCAGGAAACGTCATGGATTATCTCAATGTTGATCCGCTTCCCGATATCGTGGAGTGTGCGTCCGAGATACGTAGCATGTGCATGAAAGACCATCGCAATTGGCCCAAAGACGAAGACTGTGCGCCGGGGCTTGGGGAGATCGATCACTATCGACTTTTGAATACCATCGCCTTCACGGGAATGACCGTACCGCTTTGTTGTGAGAATATCGCCTCACCACTTTTGCCCAGAGCTACTACGCCGGAAAAGATTGACGCACAGGCGATGCGAACGCGGATCTTCTTAGAGACGGTGATCGCCGGATTGCACGCTGCGCGATAGAGATAGACCAATTTTTGTCCATGGATTGAGAGTGCGAGCGGAGCCGCGACAATGCATTCGAACATCGGGGCTTCCTAACTTCTTCCTGGATGGATCGTGGATTCTATGAAATTTCAACGTTCGAGGCGAAATGGCTTCACGCTGGTCGAGCTTCTCGTAGTCATTGCCATCATTGGTATTCTGGTAGGGTTGCTTCTCCCAGCCGTCCAAGCGGCACGAGAAGCAGCTCGTCGGATGTCGTGCCAGAATAATGTGAAGCAACTCGGGCTATCGATGCATAATTACGAGTCGGCCAATCGATTCTTCCCTCCGGCGGGGGTTATTCGTGGAATTACGGCCATCAACACCAACGCCTCTTGGTCCATTCATGGTCGGATTTTGCCATATCTCGAACAAGCGAACTTGTATAATCGCATTAACCTCGACATTCCTTGGGACGATCAGGCGGTCCTGAGTGGATTAAAGCTCCCGGTCTTTGCGTGTCCGAGTGATCCGAGTTCGGACAATCCTCGCGATCTCAGCCCAAAGCTTGCTTCGCCACTTTTTCCGACAACGTACGGCTTCAATCTCGGTTCTTGGCTTGTATTCAACCCCGCGAATGGTCAAGCGGGAGATGGCGTATTTGGTCCTAATTTGCTTATCGGCTTTAACGGGGTCTCTGACGGGACAAGCAATACGTTGATGGTTGCTGAAGTGAGGGCCAAGCAGCATTATGGACGGAATGAACCAGTCGTTGGGGGGATGGCATTGCCGGCGGCCACGGAAGCGGCCGTGGCTGCAAAAGTCCCAGCGACATTCGTATGGTGCCGTCCAAATGGGCATACCGAATGGCCAGACGCACGCGTTCACCATCACGGGTTCACCACCGCGCTCGGACCCAACGGTAGATTGCGATTGGCAACCGCCTCGAACCTGTGTCCTGCTGGAGTCGACATCGACTACACGTCGCAGCAAGAAGCTACGAGCCAGACCATTCCAACACATGCAATCATCACTTCTCGCAGCTATCATACGGGAGGGGTGAATGTCGCATTGGTGGATGGATCGGTTCGCTTCATCAGCCAGTCCATTAACTTGTCGACTTGGCGACATCTGGGAACCCGCAACGGCGGTGAAGTCGTCAACGATTTTGGCGATTAACACAATGCTTCAGAATCGAATCATCAACTTGCCCAGAACATTGGCCGACGTCATTCTTGGTGGATGAACTATGGTTCTAGCATTTTTAGCCTCAACTCTTTCGACAGATTCGATTGATCCGTAACTTATTCAAATGCAAGAATTCGAACCCGTTCTTGCGTTTAGACTGTCGAAAAATGAGGGGCGAAAAAAAGGAATTGCCGCGGCAGCCACCGTGCTTGATTTTGCAGGTCGGGCGACAAACGCGACACCGTATGCGGTTGAACGGGCAGCTAGAAAACACCGTTGTGGACTTCCGTTTTGTTCACTCGATAACCAGGAACACTGAACACGCTGTACAATTGCAATCACGACATCGGCTTCTCGTTAATTCTTTGTGAGTCAACAAAAAAGAAGCAATGTCCCTACTTTTCACCCATGGCAAACGCTAATTTCGGATAAACCGGAAAGATGACTACCTTTAATTTTCGCATGCTCGGAATCGTTTTCGTTGTCTGCATTTTTTGTTACGGCAATGCAGTCCGATTGCGAAAAATGGGTGACCTCGGATTGGTGATGGATTTAATCGATCAGCAATATGTGTCCGAGTCCCAGCAGAGCGATCTTTATCAAGCTGCCATGCGGGGAATGATCGATTCGCTGGATCCCTATTCCAGCTACATATCCCAAGATTCGCTCAAGCCATTTCAGTCGATGCTGGAGCAAGAGTTCGGGGGCTTGGGGATTAGTTTGGATGGTCCGCCCAGGCGAGATAATTTGATGATTATCAGCACTCTTTACGACTCCCCTGCATTTCGTGCTGGCTTGAAACCAGGTGATATCATCCTAAAGGTTGATGGTGTCGACGTTGCGAAAAAGCCGTTTCAAGAGTCTTCGCAACTGTTGCGTGGAAAAGTAGGAACTGTCGCAAAACTATCAATACAAAGGGGTGCCGATGAGGTTCCCATTTCCGTCGATGTGACCCGCGCGATGATCGAGGTCGAATCGGTGTTAGGAGACCGTCGCCTTTCCGATGGGCGATGGGAACATCGAATGCAAGCGGATCCTAGCATCGGTTACTTTCGAGTCGAACTTTTTGGAGAGAAAACAAGTTTCGAACTAGAAAAATCGATCAATAAGATTAAAGACGATTGTCGAGGTATCATCCTCGATCTTCGCGACAATAGCGGGGGATTGCTGGAATCCGCCACAACTATTTGTGATATGTTTCTTTCTTACGGCGAAATCGTTAGCACGAAGGGCCGATCGGACGTAGTAGACCAAGTTTACTACGCAAACGATGGTGTCCTACTTCCCGACACCGTTCCTCTGGTTGTGCTGATCAATGAAAATTCGGCGAGCGCTAGCGAAGTCCTTGCCGCATGTTTGCAGGACCGGCGTCGAGCAATTGTCGTTGGCAACCGGTCGTTCGGAAAAGGAAGTGTACAGAATGTTATTCCCTTAGAAGGGGGCAAAGCGGCCATGCGATTGACGACCGCTTACTACTATCCGCCTAACGGTAGACGCATCCATCGACTGAAGGACGCAAAGTTTGAAGACGAATGGGGCGTCAAACCTAATGAAGGTCACGAAGTCGATATGGATGACGATGCTGTCCAAAAACTCATCGACCGATACCGCAAACGTGCCGACCCATCCCAGGTGCCCC
>Ga0068877_10002653_pt1 | contig 14351 bp, 7 predicted proteins | sample NOAtaG_FD_66437 | JGI IMG/M metagenome (GOLD analysis project Ga0068877, IMG submission 66437) | Freshwater lake microbial communities from Lake Erie, under a cyanobacterial bloom - NOAA_Erie_Diel6S_1000h metaG | ecosystem: Environmental > Aquatic > Freshwater > Lake | place: USA: Ohio, Lake... | reverse complement strand
GGTCACCGGGCCACTGATCACCGGCCTCTCACCCGGCCTGTACCAAGCGGAGATCATTGACAACAATGGCTGCGACACACCCAAGTTCATTTCATTCGGCATCCTCGGGCCCACCGCACCTCTTGCAGTAACACTCGCTATCACCAATGCCAGCTGCCACGATACCTTCAACGGCAGTGTTGACCTGACCATCACAGGAGGCAATGCACCGTACTTCCAGACATGGTACGACCCCGTATCAGGTCAAAGCACGAACATTCAGGACCTCTCCGGATTGGACCCTGGCACCTATCTATTGAGCGTTGTGGATGCGTTCGGATGCGGCATCGACACCTCTGTGACCATCACAGCCCCATCAGCGCTCGTCTTGCAGACCACGATCACGGGCGCTTCATGCGATCCCGGCAGCCTGGCCTCGATCAGCGCGGAAGCCTCCGGCGGCACTGCGCCGTTCACCTTCGTATGGACCGGTCCTGACGGCTTCAACGCCAGTACACCGACGGTCAATGACCTCAATAGTGGGACCTACGGCATCACCGTGACCGATGAACAAGGATGCTCCTCGAGCACTTCGGTGACCATCACCGACCCAACGCCTCCCCTCCTGTCCATCACGACCTCGACCTGGCCCTCCGGCACGGCACTGCCCTGCGCGGGTGCCACCAATGGCACCATCGACCTGGACATCAGCGGCGGTTTGGCCCCCTATTCCATTCTTTGGACCGATGGGCTCGGACTGAACTCCACTGATGAAGACCTCTCCGGTCTGAGCGCCGGCACCTATCAGGTCTCCGTTTCCGACTCCAATGGATGCCTCGCGGTCGCAAGCATCACGCTTTCCACGCCACCAAGCATTCAGTTGACCGCGAGCACGACCACCGTTGGCGCTTACAATACGAGTTGCCAATTGTCAGAGGACGGTAACATCGACCTTTCCGTGGATGGCGGTGCGGCACCCTATGCTTTCAGCTGGAGCAATGGAAGCTCTTCCGAAGATCTCTCAAACGTACTGGCAGGCAATTACTCGGTCGTGGTGACCGATGCGAACGGATGCACCGAGCAAAGCTCATACCTCCTGAACGCACCGCCACCGATCGACGTGGCACTGGTCGTATCCGCGTTCCCGAACGGAGGGTCTGTAAGCTGCGAGGGGAACGCGGATGGCTCCATTTCGGCGACCATCAGTGGGGGCACCCCCGGTTACCAACTGGCCTGGAGCGGACCGGAGGGTCCTTTATCCACGGAACCGCTGGTCGAAGACCTCCTACCTGGCACTTACATACTGGTGGTCACCGATGCCAACCAGTGCACGCTTGAGACCTCCACCACCTTGGTCCCACCAGCACCGTTCGCGATCACTCTCGCCAGCGATACGGTCGCCAGCGGTGACAACATTGCCTGCGCCGGGGCCAGCACCGGGGCTATCAGCAGTTCCGTGACCGGTGGTACTCCGGGATACATCTACGAATGGAACGGGCCCAACGGATACAGCTCCGCCGTTGCCCAACCGAACGGCCTGGTCGCCGGTGCCTATTCGGTACTCGTCACCGATGCCAGCGGATGTACCACGACGGGATCCATTGAACTGACCCGACCGGACACGCTACAAGCGCTGGTAACACCCAGCGATATCGGTGGCTATGGCACCAGTTGCACGGCGAACGATGGTGAGCTGACGACCACGCTCGGTGGTGGCGCCGCCCCCTACGCCATCACCTGGAACGGACCCAACGGATTCACCGCGACAACAGCCGACCTGACAGGACTTGAAGCAGGGACCTATACGGTCACCGTTACCGACATCAACGGATGCACACTGCAGCGCACGATCGCGCTCATTCCCGCACCTCCGATCTTCATTACGCTGAACTCACAAGCAGGACCTTGTGCGAACGATGGCCAGGGAAGCATCACCGCGAACGTGACAGGTGGTGTTGCCCCACTAGCGGCCACATGGTCAGGCCCATTGGGATTCACATCCAGCGACCTGGACCTGCAACAGCTCACCAGTGGAAGCTACACGCTCAACCTCACCGACGCACTGGGTTGCACTGCAATAGCGACCGCATTGCTCCAGGACCCGCAACCCATCCAAAGCAATGTGGCGTTGTCCTTCTATGGCCAATACAATACCCAATGCCTTGGCGATAGCAGTGGAACGATGCAGTTGGCCCCGATCGGTGGCACCCCCCCTTATGCGATCGACATCACAGGCCCGGGAGGTACCTTGGGAACCGGTACGTACCTGGACCAGTTGGTCAGCGGCACATACACCATCAGTGTGACCGATGCCAACGGGTGCAATGCGGACACCGTGGTGACGCTGACCGCTCCCCAAAGCCTGCCGAATGCGCAACTGACCGCTGAATTACAACCGAGCGGCTCCAATATCAGTTGCTTCGGAGGAAGTAATGGCCAGATCAACGCGACGGTCTCCGGCGGTTCGGCGCCCTTCACCTACCAATGGCAGGGCCCCAACGGGACACTTCCGGGCACACCATCGGTCAGCGGAGCCTTGGCCGGCACCTACACGCTGACCATAACGGATGCCAATGCCTGTGTCATCGCCAGCACCATCACACTGACCCAACCCGCCGAAACGCTCTCTGCAACCGGACAGATCAGCACATTCGGTGATCACAACACCTCCTGCGCCGGAGCCTCTGATGGTTCCATCGCGCTGAACATGACCGGAGGAAGCACGCCCTATACCATCGCATGGATCGGGCCCAATGGCTTCACTTCCCCGGAGGCTGACATCACTGACCTTGCAGCAGGCGAATACACCGCGACCATCACGGACCTGAACGGCTGCACGCTCCAACAATCGTTCAACTTGACATCTCCGCCGCCCCTTGAGGCGACAGCATTGGTCAACCTGCACCCTGGGGGAACCGCCATCAGCTGTCAAGGGGCCAACGATGGAAGCATCACGGCACTTGCCACCGGAGGATCGCTCATGTACACCTACTCGTGGAGCGGCCCGAGCGGAGCATTGGGTGACCAGCAAGTACTTACTGACCTGGGGCCGGGTAATTATTGTGTCCTGGTGACCGATAACCAGGGCTGCACTACGCAGACGTGCATCACCATCAATGAGCCGACTGCGTTGACCGCAGAGGCCTCCATCACGAATGCGAACTGCGGTGCAGCCAATGGCTCCATTGACCTCACCATCAACGGTGGTGCCGGACCGTTCACCTCCACCTGGAGCAGTGGTCAGAACAGCGAAGACCTTCCCGCTGTAGCAGAGGGGAATTACACCGTAACGGTCACCGATGCCAATGGATGCAGTACTTCGCTCAGCGCGTCGATCATAGGAACACCTGCCACGTCGATCACCGCGACGGTCACCGACGAGCAATGTGCAGGAGCCAACGCGGGCGCCATCGATCTTGACATCCAGAGCGGCACTGCGCCCTTCCTGATCAGCTGGAGCACGGGAGCCACTGCAGAGGACCTGACAGGACTGAGCGCCGGCAACTACACCGTATCAGTTACAGACATCAACGGATGCACGGCACAAGGCAATTTCCTCGTGAATGCGCCTCCCTTACTGGTAATTGACACCACCTTGTCCACCTACCAAGGCGGCTACAACGTGAGCAGCTGGCTTGGCAGTGATGGCAGCATCGAGGTGGATGTCCATGGGGGACAAGCTCCATACAACTACATCTGGAGCACCGGAGCCACCACGGCCGATCTCAATGGACTCGGGGCTGGCATCTATACGTTGGTCGTCACCGATGCGAATGGATGCTCCAACACCATAGAAGTGGAATTGACGCAACCAAGCGACCTGGTCATGCCCACCGGCTTCACCCCGAACGGCGATGGCGCCAATGATTCCTTCTTCATCAGAGGGCTCGATGCCTATGTAAACAACCAGCTCATCATCATGAACCGCTGGGGCAACAAGGTGTTCGAACGCATCAACTACCGCAATGACTGGACCGGCGAAAGCCTTACCGGAGGAGAGCTGCCCAACGGAACCTACTTCGCCATTCTTAGCGTGAACAATGGCCAACGCACACTGCAAGGCTACGTCGATCTACGTCGCTGATCGCTCCCAAGGCAACAAGACCATGCTACATACACGCCATATCGCCTTGCTCCTACTGACCCTGGCAACATGCGCCAGGCTGAGCGCACAACAAGAGGTCATGATCAGCCAGTACATGTTCAATGGCCTGCTGCTCAATCCGGCCTATGCCGGCACACATGGCTACATCAGCAGCAGCCTCCTGCACCGCTCACAATGGGTGCAGGTGGATGGCGCACCACGAACCAGTGTACTTGCAGTGGACGGCCCGGTCATGAACGAGCGCATGGGCCTCGGTCTATCCATCGTACACGACCGTATCGGCATCAGTCGCGAGCTCGACATGTCCGCACACTATGCGTACCACATGAAACTGGGTGAGCGCAGCAAGCTCTCGCTCGGCCTTCGAGCCGGCCTTTCGCTCTACTCGGCACAGTTCACTGACCTCGTGTATTGGGACAACAACGACCAGGTGTACCAGAGCAACATCAACAATGCACCCGTTGGCCGCTTTGGCTTCGGCGCCTACTGGTACAATGCAACATCCTTTGTAGGCCTCTCCATACCCACGATCGTGGCCGCCGATGGCAAGATCACACCGGCCGTGGGCGATGCGCTCGACCACTACTACACCCAGCACTATTACCTGCATGCGGGCAAGGTGTTCCCGCTCAGCGAATCGTTCGACATCAAGCCGAGCACGCTGATCAAGTACCTGCCAAATGCTCCGGCACAAGCCGACATCAATTGCAACCTGCTCTATCGCGAACTGGTCTGGTTCGGGGTCGGATACCGAACTGGCGATGCTTTCGTAGGCATGGTCGAGTTCCAAATAAGCCCCCAGATACGCGCAGGCTATGCCTATGATATGAGCACCTCGCAGCTCCGCACCTACACCAGCGGAAGCCATGAGGTCATGCTAGGTATCGACTTTGGGCGCGACCTGATCAAGATCAAGACCCCTCGCTATTTCTGACCCTCCGACCCATGAAGTACACCACGTACACGATCATCATGGTCATCCTCCTCTCCGGATGCGCCCAGCAGCATCTAACAAAGGCGGACAAGGCTTATGACCGCATGGCCTATGCCGATGCGGTCCGCAGTTACGAAAAGGCCTTCCATCATTTGGACGACAGGGATGCCGCGCTGCGTCTGGCCGATGCCTATGTGCAACTGGGTGATGCAGCCAAGGCGGCAAACTGGTTCGCTTATGCCGATCGTACAACGCCATTGGCGGGAGACCAGGCGCTGGCCTACGGCCGTGTGTTGCAGCGGCTAGGACGGACCAAGGAAGCCGCACTTCAGGTCGAAAAGGTGTTAGCCGAACGTCCCGAAGACCCTGTGGTACGTGAACTGGCCTTGGGCATTTCAGCGCATGAAGAATTCTATGCGGATACCACGTTGTACACCGTGCGACCATTGAACATTCCTGGCGCTACCAGCATGTTCAGTGCCATACCCTTTCAGGGAGGCCTGCTCCTTAGCGGCGAGAATAGCGGCACAGGCAGGAACACCAATCCCTGGAACGGAGCGTCCTTCCTCGACCTATACACCACGCGGCAGGACGCCAATGGGAACTGGGGCGAACTGCGACCATTGGACGGCGAGGTGAACGGACGGTACCACGACGGACCGGCGGTATGCTCAGGCAATGGCAACGAGCTCTATTTCACCCGGAGCGACTACTACAAACATCGGCTCAACAAGGACGAAGAGGCCATCAGCCACCTGATGATCTTCAAGGCGGAACGTAACGCCGACGGCAGCTGGCACAACATCAGATCGTTCACCTACAATGGTGCGGATTTCTCAGCAGGCCACCCTGCGCTTTCCCTGGACGGTCGCAGCCTTTATTACATCAGTGACATGCCAGGAGGTTACGGCGGGACGGACATATACCGCTGTGACCTGCAGCCCGATGGCACATGGGGCTATCCCCGCAACCTGGGGCCCACCATCAACTCCGCGGCCAATGAAATGTTCCCAACGCTTGATAGCGACACGCTCTATTTCTCCTCCAATGGCCACCGCAACCTGGGAGGTCTCGACATCTTCCGCTCGGTGCTCATGACCGATGAATGGTCGACACCCGAGAACCTGAACTACCCCATCAACTCACAGCAGGACGACTTCGCATTCGTCCCCATGAACGGCGGCACTTCCGGCTATTTGAGCAGCAACAGGACCGGGGTCGATCGGATCCACTCCTTTCTTGCACATGACCCCACTTTCCTGGTGAAAGGAACCTTCACCTCCTTCGCATCGGCGCAGCCCATGGATGGCGTCGAGGTCTCCCTTATCGACCTGGCCACAGGTGAACGGATCAGCATGACCACGGGACCCGATGGTTCCTATGCATTCCCGCTCACCAAAGGCCATGAATACCGCGTACAAGGCAGCAAGGACGGAATGTTCACCGAAAGTCGGGACGTCAGCACCGTTGGACTGCGGACCAGTCGCACCTGGACAGAGGATTTCAAATTGAACGAAGTGGTCCTGAACAAACCGATCGTGATCGAGAACATTTACTATGATTTTGACCGTTGGGATATACGGGCCGACGCAGCCATTGAGCTGGACAAGGTGGCCCGTTTGTTCATGGACAATCCCGACCTCACCTTCGAGCTCAGCTCGCATACCGACAGCCGTGCCACGGACACCTACAACCTAGTGCTGAGCGATGCCCGCGCGAACAGCGCCGTGGATTACTTGATCCGCAAGGGGGTCGACCCCTCCCGTATCAAGGCCAAGGGCTATGGGGAGAGCAGGCCCGTGAACCAGTGTGCCGATGGAGTGGAATGCACGGAGGAGGAATACCAGGCAAACCGACGCACCGAGTTCAGAGTGACCTCGGTCGCACGGCAACTTCCTTGACATCGGACATCATTTGGCCTTACCCATGCCGCGCACCACCTCACTGAACGGCACGCCGCGCTCATTGCTCTCCACCCAGGCCATCACATTGTAATACTTGAGCACCAGGCCCTCGTTGGGGTCCTTGAGCAGATCGGCCAGTTCAAGGCGCAATGAGCGGAACAGATCGCGTTTGGTGGCGGGGTCCTGTGCACGTGCGAGCTTCTTGATGTGCTCGATCAACGTGACCTCGACCTTATAGGCACGTTGACGCTTGCTGAGGAAACGCTGCGTGGAACGCACGATGTACTCCAACAGGTCGAAGTTGCCAAGCTCATAGTGCACCACCAGGTTGAACAACCGTGCATAGGTGAAGATGTCCTGTCGTAGTGTAGGCTCGTTCTCGTTGAGCACCTTGTTGAGCCAGAACAGGGCCTTGTTCACCTGGCCCGCCCCGAAATGGACCAAGGCCAGTGCATAGTGGAACTCGATCTCGTTCTCCTTGTGCAGCCTTTCTCCCATCTCCTCCATGCCCTCCAGCACCGCAGGGACCAGTTCCAAGGCCTTGGCATGTTCACCGGCCCGGTCCAGCAGTCGCAGTTCGCTCAGGAAACTGGCCACGAAGACCTGTGACTCGATGTTGACCCCAATGAAACCATCCTTTCCCGGCAGAGAGCGCATTAGCCGGATGTTCTCGGCTGCGCTCTTCAGGTCGAACAGTTCGATCTGTGCGTTGATGATATAGTGCAGCGTTCGGATGTAGCGCTTTGGAAGATCGGACTTGATGGGTTCGTTCTCGTCAAGGATCTGCTTCACTCGGAGGAATTTCTCCAAACTTGTCTTCCAATCCCGTTTCGCCCAACCACAGAACCCTTGTGTGTAATAGCAGATGGTGGCAGCCCTGCGCGAAAGTGCGGTGTTCTTGCCTTTGATCAATGGATGCTCGCTGATCTCCTCCACCATGGCGTGCTCCTCATCCGTGCGCACATAGCCTCCGCTCCGGAACACGTAGTTGATCTTCGAGTACAGGATATGATAGGCCGCCAGATTGCGCAGCTTCTCGATCACTTCGCGTTCCTCTTCGATCAGCGCATCAAGGTCCTTGGTGAACTCCCCGGACTCATACGCCTCCTCCAACAACATTTTCTCCCAGTTCAAGAGCTCGAACCAGTAGTAGAACCGCTCGTTCTCGCGTGCAATACGCTTGGCCCTGTGAAGTAGCTTGTTGCATTCGACGTACAACGCCTTCTGGTAAAGGATCTCGATGTTCTTGATCTCCTGTTTCAGTATCCCGCTCACTGAACTCTCCGCATGATAGGCACGCAACGCCTTCAGGATCAGCTTGTAGAGGTGGTTCTTCTCTGAAGGAAGATGGCGGATGAAGGTCTCCTTGGCGAACTGCTTCTTGATCGCCTCCTCGTCGTAGGCCTTCTGCTTGTCGATCGAATCGAACAGTCGGAGGTAGTTCTTGTCTCCCGACTGCAATGCCGAATGCAGCTTGAAGAAGCGCTTCTCCGACTTCGTCAGTGACTTGATCAGGTCGTGGAGTTCGTTACTGGGCTTCATGGATGGCGTTGGGATCCCAAGACCCCAATTCAAAGTTAGGGATCCATACCAGGAAGAACACGGTAACCTTACTCAAGGTTCATAGTATCCATTGTGCTGACCTTTGCATGCATGCTCCGACCGTTCCTCATCGGCACCCTGTTGGTGTTCCTTCTGCTCCAGTACATTCCGGGCTCTGCCCAAGTGGATTGTCAGTCCACGAAGCACCCGATGCATGCCGGCCTCACCAAGGACGGACCTTTGGCCCAGTGGCCTTGGGACATCCTTCATCAGCGCATTGTACTTGACCTCACGCTTGGCAACAACATCGCAGGCTTCTGCACCATAAAGGCGACCCCACGGCAGGTCGGCCTCACGCAGTTATCCTTTCACCTGACAGCGCTTGCGATCGATTCGGTAACCACTCACTTTGGACCGCTGACGTACACCCATATGGGTGATCTGGTCAATGTCGTGTTGCCACAGCCATTCTCTCCGGAAGACACCCTGACCATCAATGTCCATTACAACGGCGACCCGGTCACGGACCCGAGCGGTTTCGGCGGGTTCTACACTTCGCCTGCATTGACCTACAACCTTGGGGTCGCGTTCCAGAACACACCCCATTCCTTTGGCAGGGCATGGTTCCCCTGCGTGGACAATTTTACGGAACGGTCCTCCTATGACTTCGAGATCAAGACCAACGGCGGGCGTGGAAGTTGGTGCAATGGTACCCGGACGGCCATCACCCAGCTCGGTGGAGATACCATTGTGACCCACTGGTCCATTTCTGAGCCGATACCTTCCTACCTGGCCTCCGTTGCCGCGGCAGATTACCGCGAAGTGAATGGCGTGTTCCCAAGCATCAGCGGCACCAACATTCCCTATTTGCTGGTCGGTGCTGCCGGGGATACCACGGCCATGAAGAACTCCTTCCTTCACCTGCCGAACGCTTTTGAACGCTTCGAGCGATGGTTCGGACCCTACCGATGGAACAAGGTGGGCTATGTGCTGACCACACAGGGGGCCATGGAACACAGTACCAGCATCCATTACCCACGGAGCATAGCCAATGGCACCCTGGCCTACGAGAACATCATGGCGCATGAGCTGGCCCACCAATGGTTCGGCGACCTGATCACCTGTGAGCGCGCCGAGGAAATGTACATCAATGAAGGCTTCGCCGAATACCTGAGCTACCTCTTTCTGGAAGAGGTCTATGGGCATGAGCGGTACCTGAACGAGGTGCGCACCAATCACCGTCAAATGGTGCAACAGGCCCATTTGCTGGATCAGGGCTGGTGGTCGCTGGCCAACGTACCGCAGCAATGGACCTATGGCGAGCATAGCTACAACAAAGGGGCCGACGTATTGCACACCCTGCGCAGCTATCTGGGTGACAGCCTGTTCGTTGCTGGCATGACCAGCTTTCTGCAATACAACGCGTTCCGGGCGGTCAACAGCACGATGTTGCGCGACCACCTGACCGCGACCACCCTGATGCCGATGGACGACTTCTTCAATGACTGGATCTTCCAGCCCGGCTGGGCCGCGTTCGAGGTCGATTCGTTCAGCGTTTCCGGTTCCCCTACGCCAGAGGGTGGCTATCCCGCACAGGTGAACATCCGGCAAAAACAACGCGGTCCATCAGCACCGTACAACAACGTGCCGATGACCATCACCTGCCTGGATGCATTGGGGAATGAATGGACCAGCCCTTCGCCAGTACTGGTGGGAGGAATGCAGTGTGTTGTCAACGTAGCCCCGCCTTTCATCACAAAGTGGGTCGTATTGAACACCGATGAACGCATCAGCCAAGCGGTGACCTATGACCGCGATACACTTATCAGCCCTGGAACGACGATCTATTATCAAACGGACCTGCGTCTAACGGTGGTGCAGACCCCGCAGCCATGCATTGTCCATTTGGAGGAGGCATGGGTGGCGGCTGATGATGACACGGACGCTCCGTTCGCCTATGTGGTATCACCGGACCGGTATTGGCGGATCAGTGGTGCCATCCCCCAGACGGCACAGATCAACGCGCGGTTCAGCTATGATGGGCGACCCAATATCACTGCCGCGCTCGATGCCGGGCTCATGGAAAATGCAGAAGGGGTGGTCTTCAACGAGGACAGCCTTGTGCTCCTTTACCGCCCCGACCCCATGTGGGCCTGGAGCCGCTTTCCGCAGCAGACCTTGAGCGTTCTTGGCAACCCCTCGGACAAGATCGGCCGCATCGACATCACCGGTGCCAAGGCCGGGGAATATGTGCTCGCTTGGAGGAAGAGCGCCGTAGGCACCCGGGAGCGCGATATCGCAGCCGGCAGTTGGACCATTTCGCCCAACCCTGCCCACGGGTCCACTTTGCTTCAGTTCGATGGCCCGGTCCGCAACGGCACAGTGCAACTGGTTGATGGCCGAGGTCGAGTGGTGAGCTGGCAACCCGTGCAGGGCAGCTCGCTGCATTTCGACCTGGACGGCATCTCCTCGGGCCACTACGTCCTCCGCCATGTGGATGGCGCTGGTACCCACACCAACATCGGCAAATTGGTGGTGCGCTGATAACGGGTGTCCATCCAAATGAAAAGGGGCCTTCTCGGCCCCTTTTCATTTTTCCTTCGACCCGAAAGGCGGAGGTCAAACATACCGCAGGCTCCTACCCGGATACCGTGCGGCGTGTCCAAGCTGTTCCTCGATACGGAGCAACTGGTTGTACTTCGCGATCCTATCGCTCCGGCTCGCACTTCCGGTCTTGATCATGCCACAGTTCAGGGCCACGGCAAGGTCTGCGATGGTGCTATCCTCCGTTTCCCCGCTACGATGGCTCATGATGCTGGTATATCCGGCACGATGCGCCATTTCAACGGCCTCGATCGTTTCGGTCAGTGTTCCGATCTGGTTCACCTTCACCAGGATGCTGTTCGCGATACCATTGTCAATGCCCTGTGCGAGACGTTCGGTATTGGTGACGAACAGGTCGTCCCCGACCAACTGCACCTTGGCGCCCAAGGTCACCGTGAGCTTCTTCCAGCCGGCCCAATCATCCTCTGCCATTCCGTCCTCTATGCTCACGATCGGATACCGCTTCGCCCAATCGGCCCACATGGCCACCATTTCATCGCTGGTGAGCACGTCACCGGTGCTCTCCAATTTGTAGCGCTTCTTTTTGACATCGTAGAACTCCGTGCTCGCGCAGTCCAGCGCAAGCACGATGTCCTGTCCGGGCTTGTAGCCAGCGGCCTCAATGGCCTGCATCACCAACTTCAATGCATCCTCGTTGCTGGCCAGGTCGGGAGCAAAACCACCTTCGTCACCAACATTGGTGCTCAGGCCCTTCTTCTTCAACACGGCCTTCAGCGCATGGAACACCTCTGCACCCATGCGCAAACCTTCTGCGAAATGCCGTGCACCGACAGGCATGATCATGAACTCCTGAACATCCACCTTGTTATCGGCATGCGCGCCACCGTTGAGGATGTTCATCAATGGCACGGGCAATGTGGATGCATTCACGCCACCCACGTAGCGGTACAAGGGCAGACCGGCCTCGCTCGCTGCAGCCTTGGCCACGGCCAGGCTTACGCCCAGTATCGCATTCGCACCAAGATTGCCCTTGTTCGGGGTACCATCCAGCGCGATCATGGCCTTGTCGATCATGGACTGCTCGGTCACGAGAGCACCGTGCAGTTCATTGTTCAAGGTGTTGTTCACGTTCTCCACCGCCTTGCGAACACCCTTGCCCAGGTATCGCTTCTTCTCCCCATCACGCAGCTCAACGGCCTCGTGGGCGCCGGTACTGGCCCCGCTCGGCACTGCTGCGCGGCCCATGTGTCCGGAATCAGTCCACACATCCACTTCAATGGTGGGGTTGCCGCGCGAGTCGAGCACCTCGCGGGCCTGGATCTTGGCGATCAAGCTCATCGTTCGTTGTTAGGCGTTCCGTGTACTTTTCAAACGCTGTTCGATGCTGGCCTGCATGTGATCGACAAAGCGATCGAACAGGTAGCGACTATCAAACGGACCAGGTCCGGCCTCGGGGTGATACTGCACACTGAAGACCGGACGTCCTTTCAACCGGATCCCTGCCACGCTCCCATCATTGAGGTGTACATGCGTGATCTCCACATCGGCATGGGCCTCCGCATCACTACGCTTGACCACGAATCCGTGGTTCTGTGAAGTGATCTCGTCGCGCCCGGTGGTCAGGTCCTTGATGGGGTGGTTGATGCCACGATGGCCATGGTGCATCTTTTCGGTACGCATGCCCATGCCCTCTGCGAGGAGCTGGTGGCCAAGGCAGATACCAAATACCGGGAGCCCTGTCGCCACCAAGGCCTTCACTTGCTCCACGGAGGTCGGCATGGCTCCAGGGTCGCCAGGGCCGTTGCTCAGCATGATGCCATCCGGTGCCCAGGCCAGCATCTCGGCCACGCTGGCACCCATCGGGAACACACGCACCAAGCAATCGCGCTCCATCAGGCAGCGTTCAATGTTCCGCTTTACCCCGAAGTCCAGAAGGGCCACACGGAACGAGGCCTGCTTCTCACCGACCTCATAGGCATCAGCCGTGGTCACCGTGCTGGAGATCTCAAGTCCTTCCATGCTGGGCACAGCGGCCAACCGTGCTCTCAGCACCTCAAGGTCCATCTCGGTACTGCTGATGATGGCGTTCTGAGCACCGTGGTCCCTGATATGGCGCACAAGCCTGCGGGTATCCACATCGCTGATGCCTACCACACCGGCCTTCCGGAGCATGTCATCCAGTGAGGAGGACCCACCCGGGCGGCTCCAGACATGACTGAACTTCTTCACCACCAGACCCGCAATGGAGACCCTCCCGCTTTCCTCCTCTCCCTCCTTCACGCCGTAATTCCCGATGTGAGGAGAGGCCATCGTCATGATCTGCCCGGTGTAGCTGGGGTCCGTGAAGATCTCCTGGTAACCGGTCATGCCGGTGTTGAAGCAGATCTCGCCGGTAGCGATGCCTGGGTTGCCAATTGCACGCCCCCTGAACAGCGTTCCATCGTTCAACAACAGGACGGCTTCAGGGCGCTGGCTTACAAGCATATCGGGGCTGTGCGTCGGTTCCGGCCGCGAAGATACCCTGCATGGCCGTCCGCAACCGAACGGATCTTCCACACCTGTTCATAAGCTGCAGTATGAACGACAAAGGGCGCCTTTACAGGCGCCCTTTGCAAGTGGTCGGACAGAAGCTTACTCTGCAGCTGGCTCAGCGCTCGCGCTCGCAGCTTCATCGGTCTTCTTCGCACCGCCGGACTTGCGGGTGCGACGGGTCTTCTTGGCGGCGGTGCCGGCCTTCTCCTTGCTGTAGGTGGTGTTGAAGTCCACCAGCTCGATCATGGCCATTTCCGCGGCATCGCCCAAGCGGTTGCCCAGTTTGATGATGCGCACATAACCACCGGGACGGCTGGCCACCTTCGGCGCCACATCACGGAACAAAGCGGCCGTGGCCTCCTTGTTCTGCAGTTCGCTGAACACCACACGACGGCTGTGGGTGGTATCCTCCTTGCTCTTGGTGATCAAGGGCTCAACGTACCGGCGCAGGGCACGGGCCTTGGCCAGCGTCGTTTCGATCCGCTTGTGCTCGATCAACGAGATGGCCAGGTTGCTCATCAGGGCGCCGCGGTGGGCCTTCTTGCGGCCAAGGGCGTTGTTCTTGTTTCCGTGTCTCATGACTATTCGGTTGTCAGTTGTCGGTTGTCAGGGAGCGGCTTCGCGGACTTCCGCTACGCCGAGCACCAACGGCCAACTGGCTTACTCCTTGTCCAGTTTGTACTTGCTCACGTTCATGCCGAAGCTCAGGCCCTTGTTCTCCACCAGGTCCTCCAGCTCGGTCAGGCTCTTCTTGCCGAAGTTGCGGAACTTCAACAGGTCGTTCTTGTTG
>Ga0068877_10002652_pt1 | contig 14359 bp, 8 predicted proteins | sample NOAtaG_FD_66437 | JGI IMG/M metagenome (GOLD analysis project Ga0068877, IMG submission 66437) | Freshwater lake microbial communities from Lake Erie, under a cyanobacterial bloom - NOAA_Erie_Diel6S_1000h metaG | ecosystem: Environmental > Aquatic > Freshwater > Lake | place: USA: Ohio, Lake... | reverse complement strand
GAGCCCGTAATGATGCGCTGCCTGTCCTTGCTTCTCCTGCTGGTTTTCCTTTTTGAGGGAGGGGGATACTACGGGCTGTTTTGTCTCAAGCGGATGGCAATTCGCGCGGAAATGGACGCGCACGTGCGCAGAATCAAATCTTCGGATCATTTGATTCCTCTTCGGGTCGACGGATCAAATGCGCACGAGGTGCACTGGAAGCGCGCGCATCGCGAATTCAGCTACCGCGGAGTGATGTATGATGTGGTAAGGAAATCCCGCGAAGAAAACGACGTGGTGGTATATCACGTGCATCCGGATAAGAAAGAGTCGGCCTTGTATCGCGATCTGGAAAAAAAGGCCAGCAGAAATTATCCGGACGGTGACTTGCCCGGCCGTTTTCTCCGGCTCGCACTGTCGATCCCTGAATCGCCGGTCAGTATGGCGGCATTGTTTGCTGAGTGGACCATTCTTCCATTGCCTCATCCGGGAATCCTGCAAAGCGAATTTCATGGGCGTATGCCATTGATTCCTCCTGACGCCTGCTGATTATTCTTTTCCTGAATCCAGGAGGTGGCCGGATTTCCGCCCACCCTTCAGTCGTTATTATTCAATACTCAAGGATCATAGATATGGAAAAAAGAATGATCATGCTTCTGCTTTTACTTGGCTCATGGATGACCATGGGCGCGCAGGAGGTGAAGGTTTATGATATGGCCACGCTCCAGCCTCTTTCGGATGTGGCCGTGATATCCGCCGGCCGCCAGGTTGCGGCCGTTACGAATCACCGGGGCAGGGTGGTGCTTCCGGTGATGGAGCCGGGCGACAGCATCACGTTTTCACACGTTTCTTACCTCAGCCGTACGCTTAGTTACGGTGAGCTTCAACGTATGGAGTACCGGGTAATGCTGACCGAGATGCCCCATGCTTCCAGTGAAGTCATTATTTCGGCAAGCCGGTTTGAAGAGGAATCACGCGATGTGGCTCAGCAGGTTCAAGTCATCCGTCAAAGCGATATCCGGTTCTTCAATCAGTCCACATCGGCCGATCTCATGGCGCAATCGGGAAACATTCAGGTTCAGAAAAGTCAGCTTGGAGGAGGGAGTCCGATCATCCGCGGATTTGAGACCAATAAGGTCCTGATTGTGGTGGATGGCGTGCGAATGAACAACGCCATCTACCGCGGCGGACATCTTCAGAACATCATCACGCTGGATAACATGGCCATGGACAAGGTTGAAATCCTCTTTGGGCCTGGATCCGTGGTGTACGGCAGCGATGCGCTCGGTGGTGTCATGCATTTTCACACCCGCAATCCCATCCTTTCAGATTCGGATGAACTCGCAGTAACTGGCGGCGCATTTCTGCGTTACGGATCAGCAGCTAATGAGCAGTCAGGCCACGTCAGTTTCTCGATTGCGGGAAAGAAGTTCGGTTCGTTCACAAGCCTCACGCATTCCGACTTTGGCGACTTGCGTCAGGGAGCAGTGCGCAACCCGTTCTATGGTGACTGGGGAAAGCGGCCGTGGTATGTGGATCGTATCAACGGCCGCGACAGCATTGTGGTCAACGAAAATGAGAATGTTCAGGTCGGGTCGGCATACCGGCAGATTGACCTGCTGCAAAAGTTCTTGTTTCGCCAGAATGACAAAGTCAGCCATATCCTGAATTTCCAGTATTCCACCTCATCTGATGTGCCCCGGTATGATCGCCTGACGTTGCTCTCCGGTTCTAATCCCCGGTTCGCGGAATGGTATTACGGGCCGCAGGAACGAATCTTCGCTTCCTATTCGGTTCAGTTTCGTGATGGCGGACGATTCTATGACGAGGGACGGATTACGTTCGGTTACCAGGCCATCAGCGAGACACGGCATGACAGGCGTTTCAACCAGGATGTCCGAAACAACCGCTATGAAGATGTGACTGTACTTACTCTCAACGCCGATTTTGCGCGTCATATCGGTGAACATGAGATCCGGTATGGTATGGATGCATGGATCAACGATGTGACTTCCACAGCCAGGACACTGAACATCGTGACTGGTGAAGAGGGCCCCCTGAGCACACGCTACCCCGATGGGGGATCAACCATGCGAAGTGCAGCCTGGTATGTGACACATGCCTGGGAGATCAGCGACAAACTGATCCTCAACGACGGTATACGCATCAACCAGGTGGATCTGAATGCTTCATTCAGGGATAAGCAATTCTTTCCTTTCCCATTCGATGAGATCACGCAATCCAATATCAATCTGAATGGCAACATCGGACTCGTTTACCTGCCCGCTAAGAAGTGGCGGATATCTATGGTGGCCGCTACCGGTTTCAGAGCGCCTAATGTGGATGACCTCAGCAAGGTGTTTGAGTCTGTTCCTGGTCGTGTGATCGTACCTAACCCGGACCTCAAGCCCGAGACCACCTATAACCTCGACCTGGGCGTGCAGCGTGAGGGCAACGGTATTGCAGTTGGATTCAACGCCTTCTATACCTGGTATCGCGATGCGATCACCGTGCGGCCTGGCTTGTTTGAAGGGCAGGATAGCATTGATTTTGACGGACAACTCAGTCAGGTGACCACAACGGTGAATGATAACCGTGCATATCTGTATGGCATCAGTGCTTTTTTCCGCGCGGACCTCAATGACCATGTGTCATTTCATACTACTTACAACTATACGTTCGGGCGGTTTGAGACCGATACTACAGATTATCCGCTGGATCACATCGCACCGGCATTTGGACGCAGCAGCCTCATGGCCCGCACAAGAAAGTTTCGTGGTGAGTTCTTTGTCATGTACAGCGCAGCCAAACGCTCAGAGGATTATAATCTGATTGGCGAGGACAACGCCTCCTACTCAGCCGATCCTGTGAATGGTTTTATGCCGGCATGGCTCACCCTCAATGTGCGGGGCGCTTACCAGTTCAATCGTTTCCTTCAGGTGCAGCTTGCACTGGAGAATATCCTGGATCATAATTACCGGGTATTCTCTTCGAATATCAGCGGTCCTGGAAGAAACTTCACGGTGACACTGCGAAGCAGCTTCTGACAGGTGTTGTGGAAAAGGAAAAAGGCTGTCGCTCATGCGGCAGCCTTTTTTTCTGGTGTACTTACTTGCGGAATACCTGAATCACACTTTCTTTCTCCACGAGGTCGGTGAATTTTCCTTCAAAGCGTGTAGCCCGCACCATGTGGTTGTCGATCCAGTGATAATTGCCACCACGCGGCTTGCCGAAAATGATGCCGTGGTATTTGAAACCGGACTGGTTGAGCCAGCGTTCCGTTACTTCTCTGTGCGCTTCGGTGCGTGAAGTAAAAAAGAAAATGATATGCCCCTGATCATACCACTGATTGCATTTCTGAAGGGCATCCGGATAAACGGCAGCATCCTCCATCCGCCACGGCTCCTCGTTGGGAATGTCCTCGCCAACGGTACCGTCAATGTCGATCAGGAAATTCTTGATGTGCTCGGGCAATACCGGCGACACCTTCTTTCCATCCTCTTCTTTATCCTGCAGCAAACTCATGGTCTTCGATTTTTTCTATTTCCGGCATTTGGCACAGATTACCCAACAGCCCAGCTTCCCCGCTCTGCCGGACTCATCGCCCAGGGGGCTCCGTTATTCTCGATGTTATTGAACATGGATGTAATGCTCTCCGGTGATTTGGACTCCTCCATGATCAGGTATCGACGCAGGTCTACGATGATCTCCATCGGATTGATATTGACCGGACAGGCCTGGGTGCATGCGTTGCAAGTGGTGCAGGCCCAGAGTTCTTCTTCGGTGATGTAATCGCGCAGCAGTGATTTTCCATCATCCTGCCATACCCCGCCATGCTGGTCCATGCACGCCCCTACTTCTTCTAGGCGGTCCCGGGTGTCCATCATGATTTTGCGGGGTGAAAGGAGTTTGCCGGTCTGGTTAGCCGGGCATTCCGAAGTACATCGTCCGCACTCTGTACAGGAGTATGCATTCATGAGCTGGACCCAACTCAGGTCAAACACATCGCGGGCGCCAAATCGCTGGGGTGTATCCGAAGCCGGAGCAGCGGAAGGTGGATTTGCTTGGGGGTCGAGCATTAGCTTCACCTCCCGGGTGACGGAATCGAGATTGGTGAATGTTCCGGCGGGCTCGAGCTTGGAGTACCAGGTGTTCGGAAAGGCGAGTATGATGTGGAGGTGCTTGGAGTAGGTGAGGTACACGATGAAGGCGAGAATGCCGGCTATGTGGAACCACCAGCAGAAGCGTTCCACGGCGACGAGCGCTCCTTCGCTCAATCCATCGAGTCCGGGCATAACAAACCGGCTGACTGGAAATGAGCCCGCGTCGTGGTAATGGACGTGGCCGCTCATCTGAAGTAATCCATCGGCTGCATTCATGGTGAGGAATGCACTCATAAGAAGAATCTCGATGATCAGAATGACGTTGGCATCGGTGCGGGGCCATCCCTCTAGTTCACGTTGCCGGAACCGGAGGAGGTGGAGCACATTGCGGCGCGCCAGAAAGACCACACAGGCCACGATGACCAGTAAGGCGAGGATTTCGAAGGATCCAATCAGCACATCATACAGTCCACCCATGAAGGAGAGGATGCGATGTGTACCAAAGATGCCATCGATGAGGATTTCGATGACTTCGATATTGATGATGACAAATCCGACGTAGATGAACAGGTGCATGACAGCTGCCAGAGGCCGGCTGAACATCTTGCCTTGTCCGAGGGCCACCAGAAGCATGGTCTTCCAGCGATCCTTGGCATTGCCGGTGATGGGAGTATCTCTTCCAATCAGGATATTCCTTCGGACAAACCGAAAGCGCTTCCATGCAAGGAAGCCAGCTATTGTGAGCAGGATGAGAAAAGAAGCCTGAGCGATCATGAGGCGAAAATAGCAGGAAAGGTCCAGAACAGGGGAAAGCCGGAAAGCTGGAATGCGCGTTGCGGATTATGGGGCCTTTTCCTTCTCCCGCTCCTTCAGCAGCTCATTGATCTCATCCCGCATTTGCTCGAGCTGTGACTTGGAGAATCGCTCTGAATCGCGTCTTCCGATGAGTGAAACCTGAACGTAGCGCTTGGGATGCACGCGCATATCATCGAGGAGCAGGTCGAGGCTGTGGGAGGCGGAAACCAACTCGTGGTGCAGACTATCATTGCTGATGAGCTGCCCGAGAGTACCCGTGCCCTGGTTGATCTTCTCCATGGTCGTGGAGAATTCGCCAATAGCCTTATCCACCTTGAGCATGGTGGAAGCCAGTTGCAGACGGGCCAGGGTGTCGCTCAGACTCGAGAAGTTGGTAACGGCGCGGGTCAGACTGGCGTTATTGCCTTTCAGGTTGGACGAAATGGACTCTACGTTGGCCAGGATATCCGTGATGCGTTGGTTGTTGGTGGCCAGCAGGTTGTCGAGACTTGCAGAAGAGTTTTCGAGATTTTCGAGTGTTCCCTGTAAACTTCTGAACATATCCGGTATTCCTTTGGTGGAAGAGCTCTTGAATACCGCGTTGAGATTCGTCAGCACACTGTCGAGTCCCAAAAAAAGTTCAGATGTCTTTTGCTTAAGGGGCTCGAGTTCCTTCTTGATGATGTCCGTCAATCCCGGATCCACGCTGCCCGAGAGGGTGTCTTTGTGCACGGCCATCACCGAGCTGTCTCCAAGTTGAAGTTTGATGGCCTTACCGCCGAAGAGGTCGGCATCATAGATCTCAAGACGGGTATCTGCCGGTATGGTGAGATCATCATTGTCCAGCAGAATCTCCACCACAAGCCGCCCATCACCGCTCGGGTGCATCCTCATTTCACTGACGATTCCAACCTTGAAGCCGTTCAGCACGACAGCGTTGGAGGGGACGAGACCGGCAACATTATCATAGATAGCGTAAAATTTCTGCTGTTTGGCGAAGAGGTTAACTCCCTTGAGGTAGTTGATTCCGAGATACAGCAGGGCAATGGCAACCACTACGACCACACCGATCAGGAATTCCCGGGAAAGCTTCATGTCATTCCGTTTTTTGCATTGCCACGCTCAGATCCACCCGCTTATCCTTATCAAAGGCCACCACGAAGGCATCGCGAAATCCCATCTTGCGCAGGGCATCCTGCATGGCCTTGGCTTCTTTAAAACTGGCGGTTCGGCCCGCTACGTAGCGATAGGCACCGTTGCTAAAGTACTCCTCGACTTGCTCGAGTCCTTTGAAATCGGGTGATTTCTTGTCCACAGGTTTTACCGACGACAGAATCTGAACCTGGTACCGGATGCCTCCGGGCACCTCGCGCCATACAATATCGCTTGATCCATCCGGCACGTTGCCATCGTGATGCTTACCAGGAGCGCGCACCTCCAGTTGCACCGGTGCACCGTCGGGTGAGATGGACTTGCCATGACTGATCTTGTGGTAATAGTCCTTGAACGCCCGGTAAATCGCCGATGACATGTACCCTTTGCCCTGCTCACTCTGCAGGAAGTCCTCTTCTTCTGCATTGGTCAGAAACCCCAGTTCGACGAGCACGCTGGGCATATTCGTGAAACTGATCACATAATAACCGGCCTGCTTGACGCCCCGGTCTTTGCGGCCGACCCGTCCGCGAAACTGCTCCTGTACGTGCTTGGCGAGATTCAGACTTTGGTCGAGAAAGATATTCTCCCGCAAACTGAGAGCTATGTAGGTATCCGGGTTTTTGGGGTCGAATCCCGCGTAGTTCGATTCATGGTCTTCTTCCAGAAATATGGACGCATTTTCACGCATGGCATTCCGGAGACTTTCCTCCGACTTGTGCAGCCCCATCACATAGGTCTCCGATCCATACGCCGCCTTGTTGTCATTCGCATTGCAGTGAATGCTGATGAAGAGATCGGCTGCAGCGGCATTGGCGGCATCCACCCGGTCCTTCAGGGTGGGGAAGGAGTCGCCTTTCCGGGTGTATACTACCTGCACCTCCGGATAGTTCTCCTCGATATAGGACCCCACGGCGAGGGTCACATCCAGCGACACATCCTTCTCTGTCTTCTTGTACCTGCCGGTTCCGAGGTTGCCGGGGTCCTTCCCACCATGGCCGGCATCGAGTACCACGATGAATTGGTCAACTGGACGGTACGGCCCAGGACTGGCAGCCATCAGCGCAAAGGCCGCCATAAGAAAGCCGACGATCCGTCGTTTACCGCGGGTCTGCCGGACTGAATGGCTTCCGGGGGCGGGATTTGGCATCTTCTCCATAGTTTTGAAGCCCATTAAGTGCAGATTTTACAAAAATATTTTCCTGAAACCGTCCATAATCGGGCCATCCGGGCAATTATCCTCGCGGTTGTGTTGATAATCGGGGTCGTCAAGCTACCGGCACAAACTACTCCGCCGGTGGGCGACACCTTGATTCTTCCTCCCGTGAACGCGACGGATACCACCCTAAGTATGGTTGAGGCAGATAGCGGTATCCGGGATAAGGTAATCTACTTCGGGAAGGACAGCACCGTCTTTGATCTCACCCGTAAGGAGGTTTGGCTCTATGGAATGGGATCCCGCGTGGAATATGGAGACATCAAAGTAGAAGGCGCACGCATTGTCTTCTCTTTTGAAACCATGATTGCCCGCGCATCCGGCATTCCGGACAGCACAGGCGCGCTGGTTGGCAGACCTGTATTCACCGAGGGTGAGAATCAGTTCGACCAGGATTCGCTGGTGTATCACTTCAAGACGAGCAAGGGGCTCAGCTATGGGGTTCATACAGCCGAGGGAGAGGCCCACCTTCACTCGGCGGTTTCAAAAAAGCAGGATAATGACTGGTTACACATCCGCAACGGAAAGTTTACTACATGCGATCATCCCAATCCACATTTCCATTTTCACCTCTCCAGAGCGATCGTTATCCCGGATGAAAAGGTCGTATCCGGCCCTTTGTATCTCAAGGTAAGAAAGGTTCCGCTGCCTCTTGCACTTCCGTTTGGTTTCTTTCCCAACAGGCGCACCAGCACTCATGGGATCATTCTTCCCGGCTACGGCAACGGCCAGCGAAAGGGATTCTTCGTGCAAAACCTCGGATACTTTTTGCCGCTGTCGGAACATTGGGATACGCGCATGCTGTTCGATGTGTATACACGCGGCTCATGGAGCGTTCGCAACATCACCAACTACAAGAAGCGCTACCGCTATAGTGGTGGGTTCAATGTGTCGCGCACAGTCAACGTGAACGGCATGGAGCAGCTACCCAATTTTTCAAGACAGGTGACCTTCAACCTGCAGTGGAATCACGCTCAGGATCCAAAGGCGAGACCCAACTCACGATTCAATGCGAATGTCAACGTGGGTTCGAGTCAGAACTTCCGCAATAACCTGAACTCGACACAGCAGGATTTCCTCTCCGGTACCTTCAACTCAGGTCTTCAATGGAGCAAATCATTCCCGGGCCGCCCGTATTCTGTCGCTGTAAATGCGAACCATACCCAAAACACTCAAACCAGACAGGTTCAGATCACATTGCCTTCCGCCACCATGAATATCTCCAGGATCAACCTGTTGTCGGGCTTGTTTCCAAAAAGCCCCATCGGGATCAATGGTACCGTGACCATGGAGAATTTTATCTCCGAGAAGGAGCAGAATATCCGGATGGATAATCTGGGTGCTCTGGCGGGCCGGATGCAGAATGGAATTCGCATGAACAGCACAGCATCCACTTCCTGGAAACTGGGCCCGTATGCTACCATTAACCCGAATGCAACTGCGGCAGGTTTCGTGACGTTCCGCCAGGTGCTTCCTGTTATGGATGAAGACCTCAGACGGGAAGTACTGGATACCATTCCGCGCCTGGGCTTCGCAGGCACGTGGAATGTGGGGGTTTCAGCCAATTCCAATATCTACGGTATATGGAACTTACGCCAGGGCAAGCGCCTGAAGGCACTGCGCCACATGATACAGCCATCTGCCGGAGTGAGTTATACTCCTCGTCTGACTACTCAGCGCTTCGGGTTTTATGCCGATGACGGCGAGTTTATCGGTTACAGTCCGTTTGATGCTGCGCGCTTCCGACCGGCAGCGACGCGGGAATCGGCCAGCCTCAACCTCGGCCTCAATCAGAACATAGAGGCTAAGGTGCGTGACCGCAAATCCCAGAAAGGCGAATACAAAAAGGTGAAGATTATCGAGGGATACCGGCTGCAAACGAACTACAACTTCATGGCCGACTCGCTCGGCTGGAGCAATCTGGCCATGAGCGCATTCACCACCATTGCGCAGAATGTGACCATCAACTACAACAGCACGCACTCTTTCTACGACCGCGATAGCCTGGGCAATGAAATCAATCAGGGGCTATGGAACAGCAAACGCCGGTTCACACGATTGGAAGGCGCCAACCTGGCTCTGAATTTCAGGTTTGCAGGTGGACAAGGTGGTCAGGATATAGAACAGGCCGTGCGGGAATCACAAACCCTCACACAGGAAGAACAGACAATGCTTACCCGCAATCAGGAGTCGTTCGTTGATTTCAACGTGCCCTGGAGTTTTACTCTCGGGTATAACTTGCGGTTGTCGCGGACATGGAACCGCTCTCTTCAGGCCGATACGACGACCATCACACAGGCGGTCATGTTCAGCGGTGATGTCACCCTCTTCAAGAACTGGGCATTGAGTACCATGACCGGATACGACTTTGAACAAAACCGGTTCACGACGACCTCTTTTTCGCTGCACTGGCTGATCCATTGCTGGGAGCTTTCAGCGAATGTGGTGCCTTTCGGAGAACGCAGGAGCTACATGGTCCAGTTGAATATCCGCTCTGCCCTGCTCAAGGATCTCAAAATCCAGCGTCGCGGCAATCTGGGCAACGAGCAACTGCTTTACTAGCCCGGGGAATCAGAAATTCAGGACCTCGAAAAACCCCGAAGCAAAGAAAAGGATGATCATCAGCAAACTGAGCAGGATGTAGGTATAGTGCTGCAATCCGCGCAGCATAATCCGTCCGGCATTTTCGACCGGCGTGAACATGGCGATAATGACCCGGAGGTAATAGTACATGCCCACCACCGAAGTGAGGACCATGAGCACCGCCAGCCATACCATATCGGTGGAAATGATTCCCGAGATGATAAAATATTTGGCCATGAAGCCAGCCATCGGGGGAATCCCGGCCATGGACAGCAGAGCGATGGTCATTGCTCCCGCCAGAAATGGATTGCGCCGAACAAGGCCGCGGAAGGCATCATATTCCATGGCGCCGTTCTGATAAGAAGAAACGACGTGCAATACTGCGAATGACGTGATGCTGGCGATTCCATAGGTAAGCGAGTAGTAAAGCAGTATGCCGGGGCCCGTTTCGCCCCCGGTCATCACACCGGCAAGCAGAAATCCCGCATGGGAAATACTTGAGAAAGCCAGCATGCGCTTTACGTTGGTTTGCACCGCAGCCATCAGGTTGGATACCACCAGGGTGAGTGCAGCCAGGAATGCGAGCATGTCGGTGAATCCATCCATCACCGCGCTGAATGGTCCTGTGCAAAGACGGAAAAGGGCAAGGAATGCACCGGCCTTCACTACAGATGACATATACGCCGTGACAGTCGTGGGTGAACCCTGATACACATCGGGAGTCCAGAAGTGGAAAGGGGCAGCTGATACCTTGAATGCAAATCCGGCCAGCATCATGGCAATGCCCGCTTTCAGCATCAGATTGGATGTGGAAGCCGATACAGCAGCGCCAAGCTCAGTGAAGTCAAATGTTCCTGTTGCGCCATATACCAGAGCAATCCCGAAGAGCAGGATGGCTGAAGCCACTGCGCCCAGAAAGAAGTACTTGAACCCGGCTTCATTGGAAAGTGGGTTCTGCCTGTCGCTGGAGACTAGCACATAAAGGGGGATCGAAAGAATCTCGATGCCCAGGAACATCATCACGAGATTCGTATAAGAAACGAGAACTACTGCTCCCGTCATGCTGAACAGCACCAGAGCGTAGAGGTCTGTGCGGCGCGACTGGGCCGGATACGAATCAGACGTGATAGCGAACCAGAACAGGGTGAGCAGAGCCAATATACCGATCGAGGCAAGTGCATATCCATCCATCAGCATCATGTTGTTGCCAAATGGATTGGAGGCCGTGCCCCAGTCCACCACCACGACAGCCACAAGGGCAATCAGCCCTGCAGCTACCAGCGGAAGGATGGCCCTGCGCAGGCGGAGCAGGTCAAACAGCAGGACGGAAATCCCGAGCAGTGAGGAGATGAGCAGTTCTTTCATCAGTGAAATGATCCGATAAGGTTGTGAAGGGCTTCGGCCTGGATGTCGAGCAGAGGAGCGGGATAGATGCCGGCCACCACCACCAGCGCTACAATGATGGATAACAGGATGGTTTCCTGACGGCTGAGCGCTGCAAAAGAGCGCGTGTGCACATTCGCCTCACCAAGCATCATCAACTGGAAGGCGCGAAGCATGTAAACAGCCCCGAGGATTACCGTAAGACCACCGAATACCGCGTACCAGATATTGGCTGTTGCCAGGCTCTGAATGAGGAGGAATTCGCCAACAAACCCACTGGTGAATGGAAGGGCCACCGAGCCCATCACGATGGCGAAGAACAGGAAGGCGAACAGGGGATTCACTTCGCGGATACCACCCATGCGGGCCATCTCTCCTGACCCCATCCTCCGTTCCAGAATGTCATACACGAAGAAGAGTCCAACGCTCAGCACACCATGAGAGAACATCTCAAACGTACCACCCGCGATGCCGGTGTCGGTGCCGGTAAGCACACCGGCTGAGATCAGACCAACGTGTGCGATGGATGAATAAGCAATCAGCAGCTTGTAGTCCTTCTGCACGATGGCCATGAAGGAGGCATACACAACGCTTATCACCGAGAGGACAATGGCCCAGCTGCCGTATTCCATGATCCCATCTGGCAGCATCGGAACCGCTATACGCACGAGTCCGTATGTGGCCATCTTCAGCATGATGGCGGCCAGCAGCATGGTGCCCGCAGTAGGTGCAGTGCTGTAGGTGGCCGGCTGCCAGGTGTGGAATGGAAAAACCGGCATCTTGACGGCAAAAGCGATGAAGAGTCCGGCAAACACTAAACCCTGCTCTCCGGCTGAAAGCATCCGCCCGGCAGCATAGAGGTCTTCAAAAGCAAATGACCCGTTGGGTGTATGATGGTAGACATAAAGAAGAGACAGCAGCATAAACAGACTGCCGAAGAGGGTGTACAGGAAAAACTTCAGGGTAATGCGCACCCGGTTTTCACCGCCCCAGGACATCACAATGAAGAAAATGGGTATAAGGGCTATCTCGTAGAACAGGTAGAATACCAGTCCGTCGGCCGCCGTGAAGGCACCGGTCATGGAGGCCACCATGAGCAAGGTGAGGCCGTGGAAGAGGTGAGGATTGGATATCTCCTTATTCCAGGTGGAGCAGATAATGAGCGGGGTAGTGATGGCTGTGAGCAGCACAAGGACGAGGCTGATTCCATCCAGGTTGAACGCAAATCGCAGACCGAGCGGACCAATCCAGGCCTGATCAAAGGCGAGCAGTTCGGTCTGTCCTGCATGCACAAGGTAGTAAGCGCCCAGTGACAGGAGCAGACTAAGCAGGGAAGATCCCAGGGCCAGGGTGCGTGCGGGCTTTGCTCCGAGCGCGAAAATGAGCAGCGCGGAAATAAGCGGAAGGGCGATGAGGGCAAGGGTTAGCATCAGGGCAATATCATTTTCCCGTTCGTGGGGTTCAGTTCAACCAGATCAGCATAAGAATAACTCCTGCGATGATGGCCAGGAGATAGGTGGTGAGGGATCCATTCTGGATGGTGCGCACGGCTTCGCCTGACCAGCGGGTAAGTCGCCCGGACCCCTCTACGGCCCCGTCAATCATGCGCGGCTCCACAAGTCGGGAAAGCCAGCCTGAAAGGGCATCTGCCGGCCGCCTTATGGTGGCATCATACAGCTCGTCAAACCAGTACTTATTGGCGAGCAGGCGATGGGCCTGAGACTCTACCTCATCGTCTTCCAGTGCACGGGTGCCTTTTTTCACATACACCGAGAAGGCATACCAGATCATCACTGCGGCTGCAGCCATGGCCACCACGGCGAGAATGACCTCACTGCCCGCCGAGAGGGTACTGTAGCTCATGACTACTGTGTTTTCAAGGAAATGGTCAAGCCAATGGTGAATGCCGATGGACTCGCCTATTGCGTGAGGGAAGCCAATGAAGCCACCCACTGTTGAAAGCACAGCGAGCACCACAAGCGGAATAGTCATCACCCTGGGCGATTCATGCAGGTGATGCTCCTGCTCATGTGAACCCCGGAAATGACCATGAAAGGTGAGATAGAACATCCGGAACATGTAGAATGCCGTTCCCATCGAGGCCAGCATCAGGAGTGCGAATACCGGAATGTTGTGCTCGAGCGCATGGGCAAGAATCTGATCCTTCGAGAAGAATCCGGCAAAGGGGAAAATACCGCAAATGGCGATGGTGCCAATCAGGAAGGTCCAGTAGGTTACTGGCATATGGGACTTGAGTCCGCCCATGCGGCGAATATCCTGCTCTCCACCCATGGCATGGATCACAGAGCCCGAACCCAGGAACAGAAGTGCTTTAAAGAAGGCGTGGGTAATGACGTGGAAAACGGCGATCGTATAGGCACCCATGCCAAGGGCCACGAACATGAAGCCGAGTTGACTTACCGTAGAATAGGCAAGTACTTTCTTGATGTCATTTTGCGTGAGTGCAATCGTAGCTCCAAGCAGGGAGGTGAGGAGGCCTGCGATGACGACGACTGCGGAGGCGGTTTCGCTCATCTGAAAGAGCTGGCTGCTGCGCGCGACCATATAGATGCCGGCAGTGACCATGGTGGCAGCGTGGATCAGCGCGGAAACCGGCGTGGGTCCGGCCATGGCATCAGGCAGCCAGGTGTGCAGCGGAATCTGTGCACTCTTGCCCATAGCGCCAACGAACAGCAGGATAGCGGCTGCCGTGGCCACTTCACCATGCAAGCCGGAAATGGCCGTATCCATAATGTACAGCTCACCGAAACTCAGCGTTCCGCAGTAAATAAATACGAGCACCATGCCGAGGATGAACCCGAGATCACCAATGCGATTCACAATAAAGGCCTTTTTCGCGGCGTCGTTGTTTCGCATGTCCTTGTACCAGAATCCAATGAGCATATAAGAGCAAAGCCCAACGCCTTCCCATCCCACGAACATGGTGAGGTAGCTGTCACCCAGCACCAGAATGAGCATGAAGAAAACAAACAGGTTGAGGTAGGCGAAGAAGCGATTGAACCCTTCATCATCATGCATGTAGCCGGCGGAGTATACATGGATGAGAAAAGCCACTCCCGTGATGAACAGCAGGTAGATGGTGCTCAGCGGATCTACCAGAAAGGCGAAGTCCACCTCAAAGCTACCT
>Ga0068877_10002651_pt1 | contig 14359 bp, 9 predicted proteins | sample NOAtaG_FD_66437 | JGI IMG/M metagenome (GOLD analysis project Ga0068877, IMG submission 66437) | Freshwater lake microbial communities from Lake Erie, under a cyanobacterial bloom - NOAA_Erie_Diel6S_1000h metaG | ecosystem: Environmental > Aquatic > Freshwater > Lake | place: USA: Ohio, Lake... | reverse complement strand
GGGACGATAGCGGGAGCCGGAGAAGAATGGAAGCCCTTCGCGCACCGGGCGGCGGGGGCCAACCGCCCACCGGTGAGAGCACCAAGCCCGAGGGCGGCGAGCCTGGGACCGAGACCGAGACCGCCCTCTTCCGTCAGCCGTCAGCCGAGAGCCGTCAGCCGACGCGGACCCCGTCCCAGACCCTGGCCCCCGTGGCTCCCCCGCCGCCCCCGGGTATGCTCGCCCTCCCCTTCGGAGCCCCGCCCATGCGCTCGTTCGCCCTCGCCTTCGCCCTCGCGCTCCTGCCGCACTCCGCCCACGCCCAGGTGGCGACGCCGAACCCGGTCGTCGAGCGCCTCGAGCCGACCTCCGGCCCGCCGGGCACCGAGGTGCAGATGATCGGCCGCAATTTCCGCAGCGATCAGACGGTCTCGCTGGGCGGCGTGGCGGTCGAGGTGCGCTCGCGGCTGCCCAACCGGTGGGCGATCGTGATCCCCGTCGGCGCGACCAGCGGACGCCTCGAGATCCGCCTCGCCTCCGGCACGGCCATCACCGGCCCGGAGTTCCGCGTCACGGCCGCCGCGCCCCCGCCGGTGATCACCTCGATCGCCCCGACGACCGCCACGGTCGGTTCGGAGGTCCGCATCGCAGGCGAGAACTTCTCGCCCCGCGCCACGGACGACACCGTCACGCTGAACGGCCTGCCGGTCGTGGTGCGGCAGGCCTCGCCGACCGAGCTCGTGGTGCTCGTACCGACCGGCGCGACGGGCGGCCCCTTCGTCGTGCGGGTCGCCGGCAGCGGCGAGGCGAGCAGCCCGCCGGTGACGATCTCCGCCGGCCTGACCATCACCTCGTTCAGCCCCGCCGTCGCGGCGCCGGGGATGGAGGTCACGATCGCGGGCACCGGCTTCCTCGCCCGCCCTGCCCACAACCGCCTCTTCGTCGGCAGCACCGCGATGCGGGTCGTGCGCGCCTCCGCGACGAGCCTCGTCGCCGTCGTGCCCGAGGGCGCAGCGAGCGGGACGCTGCTCGTCGAACTGCACCGCGGCGGCCGCACCACGAGCGCCTCGCCGCTGACGGTCCGCGCGATGCCCACCATCGCCGAGGTCGCCCCGGCCAGCGGCGTCATCGGCGCCGAGGTGCGGGTGCGCGGCACCGGCTTCGGGACCGACATCCGCGCCGTGAGCGCCACGCTGGGCGGCGCGCCGCTCACCCTCCGCGCGCTCACCGACACCGAGCTCACGTTCGAGATCCCGAGCGGCGCCGCGACCGGCACGCTCGCGTTCGCCGTGGGCGGCCTGCCCGCGGTGGACGCCCCCGCGCCCTTCACCGTGCTGGTGCCGCTCTCGCTCGGCACCTTCGCGCCGATCAACGGCCCGGCGGGCACCGAGGTCGCCATCGCGGGGACCGGCTTCTCCACCGTGCTCACCGACAACCGGGTCACGCTCGCGGGCCTGCCCTGCGAGGTCGTCGCGGCGACCGGCACCGAGCTCCGCGTCCGCGTGCCGGCCACCACCAGCGGCCCCTTCGCGGTGGAGGTGCTCAACGCCGGGACCGCGCGCACGAGCCAGCCCTTCGTCGTCACGACGCCGCCCGTGATCGCCGCGTTCGAGCCCGCGCTCGGCGAGGTCGGCGCGACCCTGCGCATCACCGGCACGCGCTTCGGCACGAACCCCTCGCTGCTCGAGGTCACGGTCGGCGGCGTGCGGGCGACGGTGCGGAGCGCGACCGACACGTCGATCGAGGCGAGCATCCCGGCGGGCGCCGCGACCGGACGCGTCGCCGTGACGGTGCGCCTGCAGGGCACGAGCACCTCGGCGACCGACTTCCGCGTGCTCGCGCCCTTCGCGGTGAGCGCGGCCGCGCCGGCGAGCGCCTACCCCGCGCAGGCGGTGACGATCCGCGGCGCCGGCTTCGGCGCCGGCACGACGGTCCGCTTCTCCGGCGTCGAGGCCCCGGTCCCCGCGACCGTGGTGAGCGCCACCGAGATCCGCGCGTACGTCCCCGAAGGCGCCGCCACCGGGACGATCTCCGTCCGCACCGACGACGGCCGCGAGGCGAGCACGCCCTTCGAGCTCGCCGCGGCGCCCGAAGGCACCGCCATCACCAGCGTCGGCGTCGACTGCCGCGACGCCCGCCGCCCCGAGCGCCCGGGCCGCAGCTGCCGGCTCACCGTGCGCGGCCACGGCCTCGGCACGCGCGCCACGAGCCGCCTGTCGATCGCTGGCTCGCGTGTCCGCATCCGGACCCGCAGCGTCACGCCCTACGTCCTCGAGGCGGAGATCCCCCGGAGCACCCCGGCGGCGCCCCTGCACCTCGAGATCCGCGGGGCCCGCGGCTCCGAGCCGGTCGTCGCGGACAGCGCGAGCGTCACCTTCGAGTGAACGAGCTCGGGCCCGGCTCGGCCACCGAGCGCGGGACGACGGACGCGTCTCGGCGAGAGTCGATCGCTCAGGCCCCTCTCGTGTGCCGCTTGGAGGAGCGTTCCTCGAGCGGCTCGCCCCAGATCCACCGGGTCCAGAGGTGCCGCGTCGAGCGGCGCAGCCCCTCGAGCATCAAGTAGAAGACCGGCACGACGATCAAGGTCAGCAGGGTCGAGCTGATCACGCCTCCGATCACGCCCATCGCCATGGGCGAGCGGAACTCGGACCCGGGGCCCTCGTTGAGCGCGGTCGGGAGCATGCCGAGCACCATCGCGCTCGAGGTCATCAGGATGGGCCGCATGCGCGCCGGGCCGGCGTGCAGCATCGCCTCGTAGGGGCTCCAGCCCTCCTCGCGGACCTTCGTGACTGCGTGATCGACGAGCAAGATCCCGTTCTTGGTGACGAGGCCCATCAGCAGGATGAAGCCGATCATCGCGCCGATCGCGAGCGAGCTCCCCTGCAGGAAGAGCGCGACGAACGCGCCGACCATCGCCATCGGGATCGACATCATGATCGAGACGGGGTGGATGAACGACTCGAACTGCGAGGCGAGCACGAGGTACACGAACACGAGCGCGAGCAGCATCGCGAGCAGCAGGTTCGTGTTCGACTCGTTCATCTGCTCGACCTGGCCGCGCATCACGTATTCGACACCCACGGGCAGCGTCTCGGCGCCGATCACCTGGTCGAACTCCGCGACGATCTCGCCGACCGAGCGGCCTGCGGTGGATGCGGTCACCATGATCACCCGCTGGCGATCGAAGCGCTGGATCTCCGCGGGCCCTTCCCCGCGCTCGATGGTGGCGATGTCGCTGAGCGGGATGAAGCCGCCGCTCGAGGGCCCGGTCATCACCGGGATCCGCAGGCCTCCGATCAGGCCGGCGCTCGCGCGGTCCTCCTCGCGCAGGCGCACCCGGATGTCCACGTCGTCGTCGGCGTCGTGGTACAGGCCCGCGACCTCGCCCTCGAGCGACGCGCGCACGGTCCCGGCGACGAGCGCGAGCGGGATGTGCAACTGCGAGGCGAGATCCCGGTGGATCCGCACGTCGAGCTCGGGGCTGCCGGGCGAGTGCTGCACGTCGACGTCGGCGGTGCCGGGGATCCGCCGCAGCACGTCCGCGAAGTGGTTGCCGACCTCGGCGAGGCGATCGAGGTCGTCACCGACGACGGCGATCTGGATGGCGTACTCGCGGCCGCCCTCGACGATCCCCGGGTCGGTGATGGTCACCTCGGCCCCGGGGATGTGCTGCTGGATGAGGCGACGGATGACGTCCTTGAGCTCGTTCGCGGTCCGCTCGCGCTCGGTCTTGGCCACGGCGACCACCCGCCAGCTCACGAGGTTCGGTCGGCCGTTGGCGCCGATGCGGGTGTAGAGCGTGACGAAGTCGGAGTCCTCGAGCAGCGCGCGCTCGGCCGGCAGCGAGAGCCGGGCCGACTCTTCGAGCCGCGTGCCGGCCGGCAGCTCGATGTCGACGTTGAACTGGCCGCGGTCCTCGGGGTTCACGAACTCGTTGCCCATCAGCGGCACGAGCGCGCACGAGGCGAAGGTCACGCCGAAGGTGAGGACGAGCGCGACCGCCATGCTGAACCGGCTGCCGAGGATCCACTTCAGGAAGGCGTGGTACAGGCTGTCGAGCGTGGCGTAGAAGCGGCGCAGGGGCCGCACGAGGAAGCCGAAGGCGCCATCGGTGTCCTCGCCGGGCTTGTGGGCCTTCGCGAGGCGCGCCGAGAGCATCGGGTCGAGGGTGAACGCGACGTACGCGGAGATCACCGTCGCGCCGGCGATGGTGAGACCGAACTCGCGAAAGAACTGGCCGACGATGCCGCCGGTGAACGCGACCGGCACGAAGACGGCGCAGAGCGCAGCCGTCGTGGCGAGCACGGCGAGGGTGATCTCGCGGGTGCCGCGGCTCGCGGCGGTGACGGGATCCGCCCCGCGCTCGAGGTGCTTCATGATGTTCTCGCGCACCACGATCGAGTCGTCGATCAAGAGGCCGATCGCGAGCGAGAGCCCGAGCAGGCTCATCATGTTGAGCGTGAAGCCCAGCATCCACATCAGGAAGAAGGCGCCGAGGATCGAGGTCGGCAGCGCGAGCGCGCTGATGAACGTGCTTCGCAGATCGAGCAGGAAGACCAGGATGATCAGGATGGCCATGAGGCCGCCGAGCCAGATCGAGGTCTGCAGCTCCTCCATGTTCTCGAGGATGAAGACCGACTGATCGATGATGAGGCGCGCCTCGACGCCCTCGGGCATGCGCATCGCTTCGACGGCCTCGCGCACGGCCTCGGCGGTCGCCACGGTGTTGCCGCCGGAGACGCGGAACACGTTGAAGACGATGGCGGTCTCGCCGTTCGCACGCACGACGTCGGAGCGGTCGGCGAAGCCGTCCTCGATGATCGCGAGATCGCCGAGCCGGACGATGGAGCCGTCCGCGCCGCTGGTGATCGGCAGGCTGCGGATCTCGTCGACCGACTCGAACTCGCCGAGGGTGCGAACGTTGACGCTGCGCGTGCCCTCGTCGAAGTCCCCGCCCGGCACCGAGAGGTTCTCGGTGCGGATGCGCTCCACGACCGAGAGGGGCGTCAGGCCGAGCGCCTGGATGCGGTCGAGGTCCAGGAGGACGTTCACTTGCCGCTCGCGGCCGCCGACGATCTCGATGTTCGCGACGCCGTCGACGGTCTCGAGGGCGGGCTTGAGGATGTCCTCGGCCCAGTCGCGCAGATCGGCCTCGCTCGTGCCGCCGGAGAGCACGTACGTCGCGATCGGGGTCGAGCCGATGTCGAAGCGCGCCACGGTCGGCTCCTCGACGTCGCGGGGCAAGAGGCGCCGGGCCCCGGCCACGCGCTCGCGCACCAGCGCGGCGGACTCGGCCGGGTCGGCGTCGAGGTTGAACTCGATCAAGAGGAACGAGACCGACTCGCGGGAGAAGCTGGTGATGTGGTTCACCCCGGGCACCGAGACGATGGCGTCCTCGATGTGCTCGGAGACCTGGCTCTCGAGCTCGGCCGGGCTCGCGCCAGGGTAGAGCGTCGTCACCGTGACGATGGGGAACTCGACGTCGGGGAAGAGGTTCACCCCGAGCCGGAACACACCCATGATCCCGAGCACGACGATCCCGACCGAGACCATCGTGGTGAAGACGGGACGCTTGATGGAGACGTCGGAGAGGGTCACGGCGATGCCTCCCTCAGGTGCCCGGGGCGGGGTCGAGGTCGGGCACGACCACGGTCCCCTCGCGGGCTTCGGCGGCACGACGGATCACCCGGTCGGTCGCGGCGAGGCCGCTCGTGACCAGCCACGTGCCGTCCTCGTCGCCGTGCGCCTCGACCATCCGCGAGACGACGCGGTTGTCGGCATCGACCACCAGGACCGATCCGTCGGGCCGCCGCGACGCTGCCGGGATCCGCAGCGCAGGGATGGGGCTGCCGACCACGACGCGCGCGCGGACCAGGGCGTTCGCGACGAGGCGCCCGTCGGCGTTCGGGAAGATCGCCTCGCAGGGCGCGCGCCGCGTCGCCGGGTCGAGCGAGCGCACGAGGTGCTCGATGGTGCCGCCGGTCGCCGGGACCCCATCGCGGGCCTCGAGCTCCGCCGTCATCCCCTCGGACAGAGCCGCCAGCTCGCTCTGGCTCACCGTCGAGGTGAGCCGCAGCGAGGAGAGATCCTCGATGCGGACGAGGACCATGCCTGGCCCGACCACCGCACCGACGCCGCTCGGGACCCGCGTCACGACCCCGCCGAAGGGAGCACGAAGCGTGTGGTTCACCGCGGTCACGCTCGCACTGCGACCCGCGGCACGTGCCTGCTCGAGCTGCGCCTCGGCGACGGCGAGCTGCTGCTCGGCGCCGGTGAGCTCTCGCGACGGGCTCGCCCCGGAGGCGACGAGGCCCCGAAGCAGTTCGACCCGATCGCGAATCATCGCGACGTTCGCCTCCGCGACGGCGATGGCGGCGGCGCTCTGGGTGGCCATCGCGCCGACCGAGGCGCGATCGAGGGTGACGAGCACGTCGCCGGCCTCGACCGTCTGGCCGAGCTCGACGCCCACCGAGGCGATGCGGCCCGGAACCTCGAATCCGAGATCCGCCGACTGCACCGCCGTGAGGGTCCCCGACAGGACGACGACCGGCGCGGAGGAGGCGACCTCAGGCAGCGCGGCCGGAACATGGGGCGCGGCGCTCGCCGCGGCGGCCGCCGCCTCGCGTGCCGAAGTTCGCTCGGCCTCCTCCGCGAGGGCGCCCGAGATGCGCAGCGCGAGCGCCCCACCGAGGCCGGCGAGCGCGAGAACCGCGCAGAGCGCCGCGATGCGCTTGGCGAGCGGTGGGGGCGGATGGATGACGACCTCGTCCTCGACGGACGAGGGAGCGCGGTCGTGGACGGGCAGGCGCTCCACGGAGGAGACGTCCGATGGGAGGGGGGAGCTCAGCGACATGCGTGCTTCCGAGGGCGGGCAGGACATCGGGGCGCCGCGGAGGCGCACACCCGTTCGTTGCGGGCGCACGGACTCTGGGGCCGTTCGAGCGATAGGGCAAGCATCAGGGACGCGACGAGGGCCCGGGTGACGGGGCCGCCCGTGCCCAGTACATGGGGCCCATGAGCCACCACGCCACCCGACTCGTCTGGACCCGCACCGACGCCCCGTTCCGCTACGAGACCTACGTGCGCGACCACCGCCTCGAGCTCGAAACGGGCTCGGTACTCGCGGTGTCGGCCGCGCCGGACTACCGGGGCAATCCCCGCCTCACGAACCCGGAGGAGCTCCTGGTCGGCGCCCTCTCGAGCTGCCACATGCTGACCTTCCTCGCGATCTGCGCGCGCAAGGGGCTCGAGGTCGAGCGCTACGAGGACGAGGCGGTCGGCACGCTCGCCCGCCCCGAGGGCGGCCCGATGCAGCTCACCGAGTGCGTGCTGCGTCCGAAGGTGCGTTTCGCGGGCGAGGCGCCCGACGCGACCACCCTTCGCTCGCTGCACGTTCAAGCCCACAAGGGTTGCTTCATCGCGAGCTCCGTGAAGACCGACGTGCGCGTCGAGCTGTGAGGCCGGAAACGAAAGAGCCCACCTCGCGGCGGGCTCCTTCGGTGTTCAAGGCAGTGAAGCGGCTCACTCCGCCGGGGCGGGCGCGGGCAGCGGTGCAGCCAGCGGGGCCGCGGCGCTGGTGGCGGCCGCAGGCGGCGGCAGGGCCGGGACCGCTGCGCCCTCCGCGGGCGCTGCCTCGGCCGGGATCGCAGCCCCGCCAGCGGGCACGCGCGCGTGGTCCGGGAGGTCCCCGGTCAGCGAGCCGAGGAACGCGACCAACACGCGGACCTGCTCGTCGTCGAGCTCGCGCCCGAGCTGGTAGCGGCCCATCACCCGCACCACATCCGGCAGGGTCGCCTGCGATCCGTCGTGCAGGTAGGGAGCGGTGAGCGCGATGTTGCGCAGCGTGGGCACCTTGAAGCGGTGCCGATCCTCCTCGGCGTGCGTGACGTTGTAGCGACCGAGGTCGGCGTCGGTGACGGGCGTGCCGCGCTCGGCGAAGTAGTCCCGCACCAAGCCCATGCGCTGGTACATCGTGCCGCCCACGGCCGGCCCACGGTGGCAGCTGGTGCAGCCGACCTCCTGGAAGACCTCGTAGCCGCGCCGCTCGTCGGCGGTGAGCGCGTCCGTCTCCCCGTTCAGGAAGCGATCGAAGCGGCCCGGCGTGACCAGCGAGCGCTCGTACTCCGCGATCGCACCGACGATGTTCGCTTCGGTGATTCCATCGGGGAAGACCGTGGCGAACTCGCTGACGTAGGTGGGGTCGGCGCTGAGGTTCGCGATGACCCTCGTGAAGTCCGAGCCCATCTCGCCGGGGTTGTTCACGGGACCACGCGCCTGGGCCTCGAGGTCCTCCGCGCGTCCGTCCCAGAACTGCACGAACATGAACCCCGAGTTCAGCACCGTGGGCGCGTTGATCGGCCCGACCGCGCCGCCGATCCCCACCGAAGTGCGCCGGTCCTCGGCGCCGCCGTGGTCGAGCGAGTGGCAGGTCGAGCAAGCGATCGTCCCGTCGCCGCTCAGGCGCCCGTCGTGGAAGAGACGCCGGCCGAGGGTCGCGCGAGCGAGGTTCACCTCGGGGGCGACGAGCGGGGTGATCACCGGCTCGGCGGCAGGAGCGGGGGTGGGCTCGGCCGTGGCGGTGGCAGGAGACTCGGCGGCCTCCTCATCGCCGCAGCCGGCGAGACCGAGCGAGGCGAGGAGCGCGAAGCGGAGGGGCAGACGGGAGATGGCGTGCATGGAGAACTCCTTCGAACGTCTCAGGCGCGGGCGGCGAAGCCGTCGCAGACACCGGCGGGGCTCACCGCGCCCAGTCCGAGCGAGCAAGCTCCGCAGGCGCTTGGTGAGGCCGCCGTGTAGAAGTTGCAACCCGCGCAGTTGCGAACCCGGTCGCCAGCGCGGTCCCGGTAGTGAAGCGCGGTCCGCTGGGCGCGCTCGGCGTCGCCGAGGCCCGGCGGGGCGGTGCAGACCGGTTCGGTCGGACCGCCGCACGCGCCGAGCGCGAACACGGTGCCGGTGGCGGTGAGGGTCTCGAGGAAGCGTCGTCGTCGCATTGGAGCTCCTTCGAGGAGAGATGTGCACGGCGAGAGGCCGCGCCTCCAAGACCCCTTTCCGATGGCGGCGATAGCCCCGACGTATCGCGCCGAAAACGCGACGAGCGCGGGGCCGGAGGGGCGCCGCGCTCGTCGGAGCAGAAGCCGCGTTCGTTCAGGGGACCATCGTGGCGCAGAGCGTACCGGCCTCGTAGTCGGTGCGCGCCGGGCCGAGGCTGATGATCGTGATCGCGCCGGGCGAGACCGACACGGACTCGCAGCCGATGATCCCGCGCTCGCCGCCGTTCTCGGTGGTGCCGTAGGTGACGACGTACACGACGCCGTCGCCGACCGGCACGTTCGCCGCGGCGTAGCCGCCCGAGGTGTCGGTGGTGGTCAGGCGCGAGCTCGGCAGCGCGCCGCCGGCGCGGTACGCGACGCCCATGTCGGTCGGGCCGGTGCCCGAGGTGAGCTCGGTGCCCGCCGCGGTGAAGAAGCGCACGGTCACGCCGCTCATGCCCTCGCCGTCGCAGTCGGACTGATCGCCGAGGAGGATGGCGTCCGCCATGTCGCGGGTGAGGCCCGAGCGGATCAGCATGATCGCGGTGTTGAAGATGGTCGCGTCGATCGCGGTGATGTCGTCGGTGCCGCCGGCCGCAGCGGGCGGGCGGTTGTAGCCGACGGTCTCGAAGGTCATCGCGCCGGCGTTCGCGGGCGCGCGGTACGCGTACCAGTTGCCCGGCACCGTGCCCATCGCCATGCCGTCCGAGCCTGCGGTGAGGGTGAAGCAGTTGTCCGGGTCGGCGGCGCAGTCCGCGCCCAGCGTGTTGTTCGTCCAGATCTCGAAGGGCCCGGCGATCGGGCGGGTCGACGTGCCGCGGCTCACGAGGCGGAAGTTGATGTCGCGCTCGGCGCCGGAGGGAGCGGTCTCCTCGCACGCGAGGTTCTCATCGCCCCCCTCGATCGCGAGGCACGGCAGGCCGTCGCTCCCGGCGCACGCGCCCGGCGCGTCCGTGCCGCTCGGGCCGTCGACGGGCGCAGGCGCATCCGTCCCACCACTACCGCCACCGCATGCACCGAGCATCAGCACACAACCCAATCCCAAGAGCTTCTTCATGTCGTTCTCCTCGAAAGCACCGGCGCCGACGGCCCGGAACGCAAAGGTGCGGGGCAGACCCGGGACCGTCCCGGCCCACGCACCTGCGGGAAGGTGTCACGAACCGCGGCGAAGGCCAGTTTCCGCTGCGCGCCTCAGGGAACCACGAACGGCGCGCCGAGGCTCTCGAGCCCGCCGCGATCGATCGCGCTGACCCGGTAGCGTCCCGCGGCGAGCGCGGGCGTGGCCGCGCCCCGCGGCACGAAGGCCTCGAGCGCGCCGTCCTGCCGGTAGACGAGGTAGCCCGCGAGCTCCGCCGCGCGGGGGTGGGCGAAACCGAGCGGGGACGTCGTCACGGTCGGTGCCGCGAGCGTCTCGCCTTCGCGTCCCGGCACCCGGGGCGGCCGCGCCGGCGCCGCGTAGAGCGCGGCCATCCGCGCTCGCAGCGCCGCGTCCGAGGCGATGTTCTCGTAGCGAAACCACGTCTGCCCCGCCGCCGCAGGCGCCTCGGCCCGCGAGAGCTCGACCTGCAGCGCGAGCTCCTCGACGCTCCAGCCGGCGCTGCCGAGCCGGTAGGGGCCGAGCGTCGCGAAGACCGGCCGCTCCTCGGTCCCCTGGCTCGCCCACCACGCGATGAGGTCCCCGAAGGGCTGCCCGCTCGAGGTCGTCGGCCAGTAGAGCTGCGGGGCGACGTAGTCCACCGAGCCGGCCTCGATCCACGCGAGCGGATCGCACGAGATCGTCTCGTAGGCGTCGAGCCCGATGACGCCCGGCGGCATGCCTGGCCGGTAGATGCCGAAGGGCGAGACGCCGAAGCGGACCCAGGGCTCCTCGGCCTCGATCGCCGACGCGACCGCCGCGATGAGGCGATTGACGTTGTCCCGCCGCCAGTCGCTGCGCCCGAGCGTGCCGCCCGCGGCGGTGTAGGCGGCGTAGGAGTCGTCGTCGGGAAACGGCGAGCGGGTGTCGTCGGGATAGGGGTAGAAGTAGTCGTCGAAGACGACGCCGTCGACGTCGTAGCGGGACACGATGTCGACGACGACGTCGACCACGTGCGCGTGCACGCGGGGATCGGACGGGTCCATCGTGATGCCGCCGTCGTAGGCGATCGCGGCGTCAGCGAGCGTGCGGCTCACGTGGTTCGGCGCGACGGTGATGGCGGTCGTGGTCAGGCCGCGGAGCGGATTGACCCAGGCGTGGACCTCGATGCCGCGGGGCTGCGCGAGCTCGAGGAGGATGGCGAGCGGGTCGTAGCCAGGATCGCGCCCCTGCGTGCCGGTGAGAAAGCGGCTCCAGGGCTCGATCGACGAGTCGTAGAGCGCGTCGGACTCGGGCCGCACCTGGAAGTAGATGGCGTTCAGGCCTGCGTCGGCGCTCGTCTCGACGAGGGCCGCGAGCTCCGCGCGGACCGCCGCCTCGCTCAGCCCTGCGGCCGACGGGAAGTCGAGGCGGAACACCGAGGCAACCCACACCGCGCGGAGCTCCCGAGCGTGGCCCACGGGCTCGCCATCGGGTCCCGCATCGAGCGCAGGCGGCGCATCGACCCGGGGCACATCGGCGGCCGGAGCATCTCGTCCAGACACGCCGGCGTCGTCCGACGGAGAGCCGCCGCACGCGGAGAGAAAGGTGAAGAGGGCGAGGGCCGAGGCACGCATGGGCGCGGAGTGTAGCGTCCCGCGTCGATCCCCGAGGCTCAGTCGTTGTCGCCCTCGATGCGCATCGAGGGCTGCAGATCGAGGAGCGAGACGACCTCCACGCGGAACGAGTCCGCGAGCGCGCGGATCGCATCGTGCAGCGCGACGACCCCTTCGCGGTCGGTGACGAGCGCCGCCTCGAGCGGGCCCTCGAGGGCGTCGATCGCGGTGTACGCCGCGGCGATCTCGGCCTGGATCCGGGTGTCGAGCGCCTCGGCGCCGATCGAGCGCAGCAGGTCGTCGAAGCCCGCGCCCTCGGTCCCGGCGGGCGCCCCGAGGTAGGCGCTCTCGAAGCCGACGAGGTTGGCTCGCAGGTGTGCCAGCGACGCACCTGCCCACCGGGACTCGACCTGCTCGGGGCAGATGTCGCTGGTGCACTCGAGGCGGAGGCCGGCGGGGATGCCGAGCTTGTAGTCTGCGACCTCCTTGTAGAGATAGACGAGCGCGTCGGAGACCGCGTTGAGGCCGACCTGCGCGCTCGAGTACACCGCGCTGCCGGCCCCTGCGCTCGAGAACGCGCCGAGGAAGTTCTCGCCTTCGGGCTCCCAGGCAGTTCGCAGCGAGGCCGCCCGCGCGCGCACGACGGAGGCCGCGGTGTGCGCGTACACCGTGCGACGACGGCGGATCTCTGCGTCTCCGAGCGCGGCCCAGCTGCCGCTGGCGTTGATCTCCGCGGTGGCACCGCAGCCGTTGTCGGCGCCGTCCTCGAAGAGCAGGTACTCGATCGCCGCGAGGCCCCGCACGTCGATGCGATCGGCGCCGAGGGCCGCGGCGTCGGCGTGCACGCCGCTCACCGTGCGCTGGTCGATTCCGCACCGACTGAGGAGCGGCCAAGCGTCGATCTCGTCGCGCAGCCCTCGACCGCCGAGGGCCACGCTCGCGAGGCCCGCAGGACCGAGCTGCACGACCTCGAGGCGCTGCCAGCTCTCCATCGCGGCGCGCCACGCGTCGCGGGCCGCCTGCAGCTCCGTGGCTCCGCCGGTGCTCGCCGCGCGCGCGGCGACCTCGAGCGCCTCGGCGCGCTCCTCGAAGGTGCGCAGCTCGGCGAGCACGACCCGCTCACCGATGGAGGCGAGCACGGCCCGGGTCGCATCGGCGCCGATGTGCGCGCCGGCGTCCAGCTCCGCGTCCTCGGGCGGTGCGGCGTCGGCGCCGGGCGCATCGGAGAGCGGAATCCCGACATCGCGGTAGTAGGACTCGACCTCCACGCAGCTGCCCGAGAGGACTCCGACGAGGAGCAGAGCGAAAGAACCGCGCATGGGCCTCACCGGAGGTCGAAGAGGTAGAGGAGACCGTCGTCGTCGGTCGCCGGGTCCGTGCCGCCGATGCCCACCGCCACGACGCGGAGACCGAGCGGATCGACCGCGACGCTCCAGAAGTGGTCGACGGTCCCCGGCGCGGTGTTGACGAGCTGCACGCCATCCCCGTCGAAGGTCGTGTCGATCGTTCCGTCCGGGCCGAACATCACCAGGGCGGCGTCGGCCTCGCTCGCGCTCGTGCGGAGTGCCCCGACGTGCAGCGTGCGGCCGTCGGGCAGCGCGACGAGCTTCCGCGCGTTGTCGCCGAAGTCGAAGCCGGTCAGGAGCGCGACGCCGTCCTCCCCATAGGTGCGGTCGAGCGCCCCGGACGCGTCGAGGCGCAGCGAGAGGAAGTCGTTGTCGCCCGGTCCGTCCGCTCGGCCGTAGCCACAGGTGACGAGCGCATCGCCGACGCGGGCGACGTCGTAGACCTCGGTCTGCGCGGGGAGCACGACCTCGGTGAAGATGCCTCCATCTCCAAACGCCGGATCGAGCTCGCCCGCGTCGGTGAGCGCGAAGACGACCGGCTGGATCACCCCGCCGGAGAGCGTCGTGTACCCGCTCGCCAGGATGCGGCCGCCGAAGCGCTCGATGTGCCGCGCGTTCGCGGAGGCGCTCCCGATGTCGAGCGAGAAGGTGCCGTCGCCGGCAAAGGTCGGGTCCAGCTCGCCGGCCTCGGTGAGGCGCGCGACCACCCAGTCGAGGTCCTCTCCGCCCGCGCGGACCTCGGCCCCGTGGACGATGGCCCGATCGGCCTCGTCGATCGCGAGCCCGAAGCCCGCATCGGCGACGAACGAGGTGCCGCTCACGACGCCCTCACTGAAGTCGAGGATGGCGACGCCGCCGTCGGCGAACGCGGGGTCGATGACGCCGCTCGGCAGCACCCGGAGGGCGAAGGCATCCCGGTCGCGCGTGTCGGCCGCGCCCTCGGCCTCGACGGTGCCCACGACGACGATGCGCCCCTCCGAGTCGACCGCGATCGAACGGACGATCTCCCCGTTCGTGCCCGCGACGAGGTTCCGCTCGAAGAGCCCCGCCTCGCCGAAGTCGGCGTCGAGCTCCCCGTCGGCGCCGAAGTGACGCACGATGACCCGGAAGTCGGCGCCCGCGTCGGTCCCGTCGGCGGCGACACCCGCGACGTAGAACGACGAGTCGCTGTCGAAGGCCACGGCGAGGTACCGATCGTGTCCGGCCTCGGACGCAGGGACGGTGTGCGGCTCGGGTCGGATGATCGGGGGCAGCGCAGCGCCCGCGTCGGAGCCCGCGTCGGTCGGGGTCACGGTCGGCGCGTCGGGGCCCGCATCCGGGGAGGGCGCAGCGTCC
>Ga0068877_10002648_pt1 | contig 14374 bp, 10 predicted proteins | sample NOAtaG_FD_66437 | JGI IMG/M metagenome (GOLD analysis project Ga0068877, IMG submission 66437) | Freshwater lake microbial communities from Lake Erie, under a cyanobacterial bloom - NOAA_Erie_Diel6S_1000h metaG | ecosystem: Environmental > Aquatic > Freshwater > Lake | place: USA: Ohio, Lake... | reverse complement strand
CCTAAAATTTACTGCTGCATTATTTCAAAGAACTTTTTTCTAAAAACTTTTCCCAAATTCAACCGTTTGCTGAACCGGGCGGCAAATATACACAAGATTTCTTTTCCCGCAACTTTAATTCATATTTTTTTCAAATACTTTTTTAAAGCTACCCTATCTCCCATCTCCCATAATCTACCAGAACGCGCTTCTTTCAAAGCGGGTGCAAAAGTAATTCTTTTTTTTACTTGTGCAAGTTTTTTGTTGAATTATTTTTTGGAATGGGACGGGACAAAGGGACAGTCTCGGCTAAGCCGAGACGGGACAGGAGACAATGCTCACTGCGTGAGCGGTAAAAGATCGGCTGCGCTTAGGGGAAACGAAATCTAATGGAAAGATAGAAAAAAATGAGGTCTATTGCATCAATACAAAAATCCAAACATCCACAATGGGATCTCCTGACCGGCAGCAAATTCAACATTATCTTTGACTATCCAAGCATGCTCCAACCCCGCTATTTGTTTTCTTTTTTTTGACTTCCCCCCAATCTCAAATGTCCATTCATTGTTCACCAAAAAATCGCCCTTCAAAGGCATGCTGAGTTCAGATATTGTAGATATCTGAGAATAGAAAAAAGTCTCACGAACTGAACCCATCTCTACTCCCCTTTCAGCAAGGGCGTGCATGATGTTGGTATTGTTGAGATAAATTTTTTCTGGTTTTTGCAGTATTGCTGTACTCACTCCTGCAGGATAAAGCAAAGCGATCAACTTCGCTTGCTCCAGATAGTGCAAATAGCTATTGAGCGTGTTTCGATGAATACCGGATTTATCCGCCAAAGCTGAAAGATTGGGTTTGAAAGGCACTTGTTGTGCAATGAGGTAAAACAACTGCAAAATTTTCTTGGCATTGCGAATATCAAAATCCTTCAACTCAGCCATGTCATATTCAACAATCGTCCTGATCATCTGACGCAACTTATGATGCACCGTTTCATCATCCTCCATCACAAAAGGATAATAACCTATTTTCAAATACTCCTCAAAATGGGCCAAAGGACGAAAATCCAATGGCAATGTCTTCTTCAAAGCACTGGCATCTTTCAAAAGCGCTTTCAATGGAAACACTGGCAATGACCCATTGTATTTTAAATTCAAATATTCACGATAGGACATTCCTGATAGTGAATACATCACCGCCCTTCTGCTCAAATCACCTTCTTGCTTGCTGATATCAATGATAGAGGATCCTGTGAAAACTATTTTCATGTCCTTGTACACATCATAAATGTTTTTCAACTCTTTGGACCAATTGGGATACTTGTGCACTTCATCCAACACCAAGACTTTCCCACCCTTGCGATGAAAAGTGGTTACCGTCTCTTTCAGACTGTGGTGGGTGAAATACAAATCGTCGAGCGAAAAATAAGCGGCCTGATGAACGGGAAGATTTTGCGTTTTGAGCCATTGCAAGGCCAAGGTAGTTTTACCAGTACCTCTTGCTCCTTTGATACCAATAAGCCGATTTTTCCATTTGATTTCATCAAATAGATACCGTTTAAAATCCAATGACGTGATGGCCACCAGGTATTCAGATTGCTCGAGCAGATTGTCCATTTTGCACAATTAGAAAGGCAAAATTAGCAAAATATTGCACATTTAGATATGCAATATTGGTTTTTTATTAAAATGATATTTTCATATTGGTGCCATTGCGAGAGAAATTGTATCAGGACAATCACTGAAAACAACAGTTAAACTGTAAACTTTTTTTAGGACGGGTCATAGTTGATCCCGAAGTATCGGGAGTTAAAAAGCCCGAACAGCCCTAACATAGTAGTCCATGAACTTATCGTGGGGGCCGGGGAAGCCATTGTCGACGAAGTACCACGCGTCGGCGTAAATATCCCACTCCGACGAGGACCAATAAAAATCGTTTTGAAAACCGCCGATAGCAGTCCGATTATCATACAAACGAGACAATTCGAAATTTGAAGGCAAAAACCAATCGCTATAGCCATTCAACACCAAATATGCACAGGCCAGTGCAGCTCCGCCACATCCAGCATTGACAATATCCACCGTGTTTTGCGCTCCGGTTCCAATGGCCAATCCATCCGCTCCAGCGATGTAAGTTCCAGTACAGCCCCATCCATAAGTACCCGGTAAGTCTTGCGCTGCTGCTATCAAGCCATGCGTCTCCCCTGCCACATAACCCGCATCGCCTGGTTGGAAAATATACGCCACTTTTCCTCCCTGATAATCTTGGCCTATTACCAAATTATTGTTGTTCACCGCCGTCCCTGCACAAACACAACTGCCGTTGATCAGATCATTGGTGGTGATGGTATTGCCATCATCACAAGTGGCTCCTGTGTATAAACATGAGTTGTCATTCTGGGTGGCAGCGCTGTTGTAATTGCAAGCCGCATTGTCTGTGCAACCCAAAAACGCTGAAGGGAAATTGGCGGCACTGATACCGGGTACAATTACACTGTTGCCGCCAACAGTCAACGTATCTCCCGTTGCACTGATACTCACCGCTGTATTTCTCGCATACAACGCATACGGCACACTCAGCATCTGTTGCGTTCCTAAATCTGTGCTACCCATCATCACATGCAAAAATTTGGCGCCACTACCCCAATTGATACCAGCAAATGTGCCTTGAGATGCAGTTCCATTGCCCACCACACAAGACACCAATCCTTGTGCGTTGCTGGTGAGTGAATGGCTTTCTTGATACACCACGGTTCCATTGGCGGTGCCATCATGGATCATGAATGTCAAACTCACCGCACTATTCGCCAATACCGATCCGTCTGCATTGCGCATGACGGCTTGGTAGGGTATCCCCTGCGGGGATTGGGCGACAAGCGATGAAGTGAGGAAGATACAAGCGACGGTTACAATCACACTTTGAAACAAGGATTTTTTCATGGTATTGAAATTTATAGGGCGAATATAAGAAAAAATGCTCACTTCGTGAGCGCGACAGTCTCGGCTCAGCCGAGACGAGACGAGACAAAGAAAAAATGGAATGGGAACGGTACTACTTTACCACTTGAAAGCGATGCTTTCTATGATGAACCTCGAAAAGATAAATTCCTGCTGGGAGTGACGCAACACTGATCCTCTCCACCGGTTCAGCAATAACCCCTTGCATTACTTCCTTACCCATCACATCGAGAATAGCAAAGCGTCCTGGCTTGTCCCATGCCAACCATTGTACGTGAAGCTCCGATTGAACTGGATTGGGCGATAATTCGAACGCAGGAGCCGTCTCCATCCATACACTTTGCATCAGCACATCGATTACATTGGATCGAGAGTATACGATTGAACGGTTCGGGTTGCAACTCACACCCTCTATTTCCACCATGTAATTCCACTCCCCTGCCACGGGATTCAAATCTGTGTACGACAAAATATTGCTCGCCACCGTTGCAATTTCATTCATACTTTGGGCACTCGATCCTCTGCGAATTTTATAACTCGGAAATGCAATCCCCTCATAGGCGGACCAATTCAAGTTAACATTATTGCTCAGTCCAGGAGCCACCGTCAGATGAATGGTTTTATGGATTCCATCCGCTGTCTCATACAGATAATCGCAAGAATCCAATAATCCAATGCGATATCGGTTTGCTTGAATGGCAGGATTGGAATTGACATCCTCAAAAACACCCACTTCAGAAAAGTCTACTTGACCTATGGCTTCAAAAACATTGAGGGCGTTGGTTTCCTTGAATACCACAACCTGATCCACTGGGCTATTGGCTATGGGTTCCCAAACAATGTGATTCTTACCTGTTTCCATATCCACCGTCACCAGGCAAATCGGGACCAAGGGAGGATTTTGAGGGTCAATACAATCCGAACTACAAGCCCAACATTCGGCCCAACACACTACAGGCAATACGATGTCGATGTTGGCTACCGAAATAAATCGATTACCATTGAGCAGTTGAGGACAAACCACATCCGCTGAAAAAAATTCCGGATTCGACCAATCATTGCCATTGACAAACTTATACTCATACCAGCCAGGAGCCAAATCCAAAGTAGTGGACCAAATATTATTCCCTCCATCGGAAAGTAGAATTCCGGCCGGATTCCAATTGGGCAGATTGTTATCCATGACTCCGTCTCCATTCACATCACTGAAACCACCCGCTATATGCACTCCCTCGACACTCACTACTTGCCCCGTCATATCTACTTGAAAAGTTACTTGCACTGCCTGAAGCGGCAAGACACTGTTCATCAAAAAAATACTCCACCACCAAAATCTTTGCTTCATGTAAATTAATTTTAGGTGGGAAAGATAGCGCAATCGAGCGCGAACAGAATCCATCCCCATTCGAACCTTACACATTTTTCAAAATAAACTGATTGATGCAATCGTTGGCCTTACTTCATTCATTGATCAAACCCATCTCCCCGTTGATCAATCGATCCAATCGATCTAAACACAGCACATTGTGTTTCACCAACGGGTTGGTGCTTTGCATCATCGCAATCATCCCTCGAAACAAAAACGGAATATTGCCTTGCTCCATTTCTAAAGTCAATTGGGTGTTGCCCTTTTCCATTTCTTTGAAACTAAATTTCATCCACCCCTTTTCCTGTCCGTCTCGGGCAATCAGTCTTTGAATAAAAATCTCATCCACTTGACTCGAATCAGACAACATGTATTTCAACTGAAACCTCTCCTCTACTCCATGTCTATTGAGCGTGAGCTCGTGCCCTACATTGAATGGAAAACCCACAATGGAATCCACCACGGTAGTATCCATCGCATCAGGATACCACTGCTTCCAATAATCGAAATCGGCAATCAATCCTGCCAATTGTTCGCTACTGGCATTGATGTTCTTTTGCTGAATGGACACATACTTCTCCTGACTCAATGCACACACTACAAGATAGGCGCCTGAAAGAGTCGATACCACCCAGAGATATGTTCTTTTTAAATTCAAATCCGTTGGATCAATTCCATATACAATTGGGTCAGCTTGCCTTCCGCTTGCTGCGCAGTGGCCAATATTTCATTGAACTCCACCGGCTTCAAAGTCTCTGGATTGCACTCATCTGTCAATACCGATATGCAGCAACATGGCAAGCGCATGTGATTACAAGCAATCACCTCAGGGACGGTACTCATGCCTACTGCATCTGCACCCGCCATTCGCAAAAAACGATACTCTGCTCTTGTTTCCAAATTGGGACCTGGCACAGAAGCATACACACCTTCGTGCAGAGGGATCTCCAACTCCTGTGCGATGGCTTTCAATGCTTGATTCAAATGGGCATCATAGGGCTGAGACATGTCGGGAAAACGGACCCCTAACTCCTCCATATTCAAACCCCGCAATGGATTTTCCGGCTGCATATTGATATGATCATCGATCAACATCAAGCTGCCCTTTTTAAAATTGGGATTCAATGAACCCGAGGCATTGGATAGCAAAATACTTTTTACCCCTAACAATTTCATCACGCGAACCGGCATCACCACTTGGTGCATGCTGTAACCCTCATAATAATGGAAACGACCTTGGCAAGCAATGACCTTTTTGCCCGCCAAATTTCCATAGAGCAATTTTCCAAAATGATATTCCACGGTAGCAATAGGAAAGTGTGGAATGACACTATAATTGAATTCTTTCTCTACTGCTATTTGCTTTGCCAAGCCATGTAAACCGGTACCTAAAATAATCCCTACCTCCGGGGCATCCATTCCCTTGGATCTGAGCCAATCTGCGCTCTCTAACAATTCATCCATCATACGCTCAATGGTTTTATATCACAATAAAATTAAATTTACCGCCAACGTTCAAAGATACAAAACAAATGCTGATTACCTTTGTTGAATGAGGATTTGTTTCGCAGCCCTGATGATTTTGCTTTCTCTGTCCTTTCAGACCAATGCTCAATCCACTTCTACCACCCACCCTCATGTCGTTCAAATTACAGGAGCCTGCTTAGTGAGTGACTCACTATATCCCGCTCCTTATGTGAGTATTTTCAGAACTCGAGATCGCCGTGGCACCTATTCCAATCGAGATGGTTATTTTACACTGCCTGCATTGGCGGGTGACACGCTGGTATTCATTTGCACCGGATTAAAAACCTCCCAATTCATTGTTCCCCATACAGAGGAACATCAAATCAGAATTGTGGAACTTATGGAAATTGCACCTTATGAGATGTCGCCTCTTTACATCCTGCCGTATCCTGCACCGCACGAACTCAAGCGAGACGTATTGGCTTTGGACCTTCCCGGCGATGGTCACCAACTTTTCAAACGCGATGAAATTTCGTTGGCGGATTACGACGGCATGGCGGATTTTTCCAATGCCGCTTACGAAAATGGCTCTCAGATTCTGCAAGCGCGCTACAATGGTGGATTTGTCTCAGGAGGCAATTTGCTCTCTCCCGATGCTTGGCACCAATTCTTCAATGGATATCGGAGATCTAAAAAGTAAAACACACACTAAATCTTTTTTTTCGTCGTTGGTTTGGGATGTGCCACTATTTTTGAAACAGTGAAAAAGATTGCGCTCTTATTGGTTGTTTTTGGTTTAATGTCCATTCCACTGTTGGCCCAACAAGCTATTTTGCGGGGCAATGTAGTGAACACCTTGGGCGAGGCCATTCCGGGTATCGTGATCATTGAAAAATCAAAACCCACCAATGGTACCACGACACAAGTAGATGGCTCGTTTCAAATTTCGCTACCCGCTGAAACCAATGTCATCCTGGTTTTCAAAGGGGTGGGTAACCAACCGTATGAACAATCTTTTTTGCTCAAATCCGGAGAGACCAAAATCATTGATGTGGTGTATGACAACAACATTACTACCGGCGGATTGGAAATTATTGACAAACGAAATCAAGAAAACCAAATCATCTCCATTTCTACCAAACTGCCTACTAAGCTCCCTACCATCAATCAAGGCATAGAGGCCTATTTGATCCAGGCTCCTGTGAATTTCCCCTCAGAGTTGAGTTCTAGCTTCAATGTTCGCGGAGGTAGTTTTGACGAGAATTTGATCTATGTCAACGGAATTCAAGTGTACCGTCCTTTTTTGGTACGTGCAGGGCAACAAGAAGGATTGAGTTTTCCCAACCCCGATATGGTAAGCCAAGTCAACTTTTCGGCAGGAGGTTTTCAGGCCAAATTTGGCGACAAGATGTCATCCGTTCTGGACATCACCTACGCGCGTCCTGACTCCATGAGCGGAAATATTCAAATGGGATTATTGGGAGGTCAATTGCAATTGATGGACATCAGTAAAAATAAGAAGTGGACGTACAATACCGGCTTTCGTTACCGCGATTATTCTTATATTCTAAATAGTTTGGATGTCACAGGCGATTACAAACCGCGTTTCATGGACTGGCAGTCCTACATCACCTGTCGACCACTTGGAGCGTATGGACCTTTGGAATTCAGTTTCTTGTCCAACCTATCCGCCAATCATTACCAATTTACTCCATCCACACGACAAACGGATGCCGGCAATATCAATGAAGCCATACGATTGACCGTCTATTTTGAAGGACAAGAAATTACTCAATTCAGAACTTATTTCTCCGCCTTTTCCACGCGCTACAGTCCGAGTGAAACCTCGCAATTAAAACTCACATTTAGCACTTTCAATACGCAGGAATCCGAACATTTTGATATTCTTGGCGCTTATCGACTGGATGAGCTAGACCGTGATTTGGGTTCAGACCAATTTGCGGAGGTACTGAGAAATCGGGGAGTTGGAGCTTTTTTGAATCACGGTAGAAATGATTTGAATGCGACTGTATACCAAGCCAATTTTACAGGATTCAAAGAATTTGAGAAAGAAAATCATATCCTCACTTGGGGAGCGGACGCCATTGCAGAGCGCATTGATGATCGTTTGAGTGAATGGACCTATATCGACAGCGCAGGTTATGCCGCCCCTCGCCCACCCGATTCACTTGGTGTGCCGGATCAGGTGCAACAACCCATCATGATTCAAGATCGAGTGAAAGCGCTCAATGAAGTTGTCTCGCAACGCTACAACGCCTTTGTGCAAGACAGTTGGAGAACGCAATGGGGCGATGGCGATGTATTTGCCATTACAGCAGGAGTGAGGGGCAATCATTGGACTTTTAATGAACAAACGGTGATCTGTCCAAGGGTTAATTTCTCCTATACCCCCACATGGATTGGAATAAGAAAAAGAGATGAGCAAAGAGACTCCGTGCGCAAAGACATGGTGATCACAGCTGCTTGGGGATATTATTACCAACCCCCTTTCTACCGGGAAATGCGCGGGTTTGATGGACAGGTGAATCCAGAGATACGAGCGCAGAAAAGTATCCATTACATTGTGGGCACCAACTATGTTTTCCGGGCGTGGAATCGCCCATTCAAATTCAACGGCGAGTTGTACTATAAGCAGTTCAAAGATTTGATTCCGTATGAAATAGAGAATGTCCGCCAGCGCTATTACGCCACCAACAATTCCAACGGATATGCCTACGGAGCAGATATGATGGTGAATGGAGAGTTCATCGAAGGCATTCAATCCTGGGCGAGGGCCTCGTACTTGAAAACAGAAGAAGATCTGACCGATGATTACTATTACATTTATTTAAATCAAGCGGGAGACACCATTTATCCCGGATTTACACTGGACAATGTGGCGGTGGATAGCATAAAAAACACTCCCGGTTGGATTCCCCGACCCACAGACCAACGCATGAGTTTTTCGCTTTTGTTCATGGATGAGATGCCGAGAAATCCTAAGTACAAAGCCACGATCAATTTGTATTTTGCCACGGGAGTTCCTTATGGCCCTCCGAGTAGAGAACGATATTTGGATGTGCTCAGAACGAGGGCTTATTTCAGAACCGATGTAGGGTTTTCTAGAGATTTGTTTACCAGTAAAAAGAAAAATGGTCAAGAGCGATTTTTTAAATCGGGGACCATTGCTTTGGAGGTATTCAATTTACTGGGCGTTAATAACATCATCAATCATCAATGGATTGAGGATGTCAATGGAAGACTTTATGGAATACCCACTTACTTGACAGGTCGCAGAATCAATCTGCGTTGGGCCATGAGTTTTTAAGGCTTGTAATTATCTACGGCAAGCCATAGGGCATCTGCCTTGGGTCCTTCAAAAAAGAAAGTAGCTCCGCACATAATACCTCCCAATACCATTTGTGGTGAAAGCACCGTATCTTCATTTCTTCTCGCGTAGAGTTGTTGTCCGATAATAGCAGCTCCGGCCACGGCCAGCGAAATTTGTAGCGTATTGAGTCTTTTAAAGGTTTGTAAATATTTGAGACTGGCGGGCGACTCTGTTAAGTCGTTCTTCAAATTTTTGTATATCCCCTTTTTGAGATCTCCCTCATCCTTGGTGTAAAACTGCCAAACTTCACCTGAAGCCAATCTCTTAGGGTTATCCGTTAGCAAAGTATCCCCTCCATATGCTGTGATATCGATTTCTTCGTACAGTTGAATACGACCTGTGTTATTGATTCGCATCGCGTAACGCTCAGCTCGTTCACCATAAATTTCATATAGATTGGCAAAAGTTCCGTGACTGTTGCGGAAAAAGTAGACTTTATCTGAATAGAATTTCCTTCCATCCAAATTAAAACTGGCCGCTTGAAGCATCGGATATTCATAGGACAATTTCTCTCCTTCATGCATTTCTCCGTTGTACAATTTAACATAGTGCTTCGCTGTGCTTTTGATGGTAGATTGACAATAATTCATCTGATAATTCAACATAGCCATCGTAAATGCTAGTAAAATTTTGGTGTTCATATGTCCCATATTTAGAGTAAATATAAGATATAAATGGCTTAAGCACCACTCGCCGCCATTTTATATAGACATCGCGCTGTTCAAATCATCACTTCACTAGCACTAAGACCATTCAAAATGCAACTTTAGTCCCATTCAATCGTCTATTTAAGTAAATTCGCATTCTATGTACGGAAAATTTATAACCGTTTTCATTGTATTCTGCTTTTGCGTCGCTTCTGTCGAAGGTCAAGCACCTTACCTATTTGGTCAGTTCAATATGCAGGGCAACACGGTACCCGATCCTGCCAACCCCACGGGATGTTACCGTCTTACAGCGGAACAATCCAATAATCTTGGTACGATTTGGACGCAAAGCACCATTGACCTCAATTGCAATTTCACCCTTCCCTTCAATTTATTTTTCGGAGACAACGGGGCAGATGGAATGTGCTTTGTTATTCAGAATACTTCCAATACTTATCTCGGGCCTACCGTTTCTGGAGGAGGAGGATTGGGATATCTTGGATTATGGAATTCATTTGCCATTGAATTTGACACCTATCAAAATTCAGGTGTTTCCACCAATAACGGGGCCTCTCACGGACAAGATGCCACTTCTAATCACATGTGCTTTTTCAAGAATGGATCCCTACTGCACAATAGCATCGACCAATTAGCTCCCCCTGTGAACATTCCAAGTTGGCAAATGGAAAATAGTCAAAACCACAGCGTCGTGATTTCATGGAATGCGGCTACGCAAAACCTCAGCTGTGTATACGACAATAATCCGCTGTACACCATCAACGCAACAGTGAATCTACCGGCCATTATTGGCTCTACGACCGCCTATTATGGATTTAGCGCCGCGACAGGAGGAGAAACCAATATTCACAAAGCATGTCCTCTTCCCAACTCTCCCACCATTCTCCCACCCCAAAATGAACTGGGTTGTGCAGGGGCAGGATACAACTTCGATGTATCATCACTTGGGGCTGGGAATTATTCATGGAGTCCCATGACCAATCTGGTGGTTACTGGTCCTGGCACAGCAACGGCCAACCCGAGCGTAACTACCGATTACACGATGACCTTCACCGACCCATGCGGATTGGTGACCATTAAGCATTTCATCATAGATGCCAATGCCATTCCCACGGTTGACTTAGGGCTTGCCCAAAGCGTTTGTCCGGGAAGCACTATCAATATCACCCCTTCAGGAAATTTTGATAATATCCTAGATTGGACAATAGATGGGGTAAGCACTGGCTCCACTGCGCCGAGTATCACGGCCAATGGCGGCACCACAGTAGGAGTGACTGTGTCGCTCAACGGTTGCTCCACCACGGCCAATGATGACGTTGTGATCAATGAGATTTCTTTACAACCCTTTACAGCTGGGTCTGATTTCAATGATTGTATTCCTTCCGGGACCTCCATAGTGTACACAGGAGCCGCTGTACAAGCCGGTTTTGGAATCAGTTGGAGCACAGCAGATGGAAATATTGTGAGTGGAGCGAATACATTAACTCCCGAAATTAATCTCTCTGGCACCTACACCCTTACTGTTATAGGAGGCACAGGCTGTACGGATAGTGATGATATTTTAATTACCTTGGTCAGCGATCCCTCGGTAGACCTAGGTGCCGATTTTGTACATTGTGGGACTGGCAGTTATTCTCTTGTAATTACAGACCCTTATGATGTTATCACATGGGGCGATGGCACTACAGGCAATACCTACACTTCCAACGTTGGCGGAACTATCAATGTTACCGTCGATATTGCGGGTTGCACCGCCACAGATGAGATTGTGGTGAATCAAATCATTCCCGTCGCACCAGACGCCGGCACTGACATTATTACTTGTACCAATGGTAGTATCACGTTATCTGCTACTGCCGATCCGAGTTATACTTATCAATGGTCTACCTCAGATGGTATGATCCTCAATGGCAGCAATGGCTTGACACCACTGATTGATGAGAGTGGAACTTATACCCTAACAGCAGAATCACCAGAAGGATGTCTTTCCACAGATGATATTCTAGCCACCCTCATTCCCATTCCATCGATCAATATTGGCAGTAATATTCAAATTTGCCCAGGAGAAAATTTCATTGTATCTGTTCCTAATCCTGGTGACTACGACATTATCACTTGGGGAGATGGCAGCTTTGGTCCTACATTCAGCGGCTCAGGACCTCAAACCGTAACGGTAGAAGTAGAAACCAACGGCTGCCTCAACAATGATCAGTTGGAAGTATCGGAGTACAACGCTCCTAATTGGAATCTGGGAGCAGATCTAACCGTATGCGGAGATGCACCTTTCAGTTATGATACGGGCCTGCCCGTAACTTGGTTTGACGGAACTCAAGGCACCAGCTATCCCAATCCACCTGCTGGAATATTATCGGCAACTTTTTATTACGGTGATGATTGCCCTATAAACGACGATGTTTTAATTACCATCATTCCCCCTACCACGATAGATTTAGGCAATGACACCCTCATCTGCGAAGGAACCTCCATCACGCTAGATGCCGGTGTGCCTGTTAATTGGAATGGAACAATGGGGGCCACCACCAATACCTTTGATGTAACGATAGAGGAACAATACACTGCATTTTTCACAGATGGTTTTTGCCAAGCGTACGACACCATAAATGTTTCCGTTCAGCCACTACCTATTATCACTTGGCAAGGAGAAGAAACTTACTGCAATGGAAGCGCTGTGATATTGGCCAACCCAAACTCAAATGCCACCGATTTTCTTTGGAGTACCGGAGAAACCTCAGAGCAAATCACCGTGAGTGAGGGGAATTATTATTCGCTCACCGTAAGTAATTTCTGCGGAACCGCTTTCCAAGACATTTTATTGAACTTTGAAGATTGTGATGCTTATGCTTTCATCCCCAATGCCTTTACTCCGGATCAGGATGGCTTGAACGAGGCCTGGCAACCGATCTTAGTCAATGCGATTGAATATGAAGTATTCATTTATAATCGTTGGGGTGATAATGTCTTTCATTCAAAAGATCCCAACGAAAATTGGTTAGGCGAAACTCATAACGGTGAATACTACAACCAAGATGGAGTCTATTCTTATCGCTTGATTTTAAAAAGCCCTGATGCTACGATCAAAGAATACTTTGGTTATTTTCATCTGTTGAGATAATGAGTGACTTATTTGACAACGAATTCTCTCCCGAGAGTCTGATGTTGGGACATGGATATGCCCCACAATGGAGCGAGGGCTCCATTAAACAACCCATCTATCAAACTTCTACCTTTGTTTTTAAAACCGCCGAAGAGGGAAAAGCGCATTTTCAGCAAGCCTATCAAAATAGAAGTCGGAGTCAAAATGAACCTATACCAGGCCTTATATACTCACGATTGAATAATCCGAATATTGAATTATTTGAAACGCGACTAGCGCTTTGGGACAAGGCCGCGGCGTGTGCTAGTTTTGATAGTGGGATGGCTGCTATCAGTGCGGTGATGATGGAATTTGTAAAACCCGGAGAATTCATTTTGTTTTCAAGTCCATCTTACGGAGGTACCGATCATTTCATCAAAAACTATTTACATCGCTATCAAATTTACCATATCGAGTATTTCCCTTGGGAAACAAAAACAGAGATCATCCAAAAGATTCGAGATCATCAAGCAGAACAAAAAATCAGCTTGATATTTGTGGAGACGCCCGCCAATCCGAACAATGCATTGTTTGATATCGAGGTGATGGTTCAACTGGGCCGCGAATTCTCCTCTGAAAACAAAAAAATCAAAGTAGCTGTCGATAACACTTACATGGGGCCCTTGTGGCAGCAGCCCTTACAATGGGGCGCTGATTTTTCTATTTATTCCGCTACCAAATACATTGGCGGGCATAGTGATGTGATTGCAGGAGCCGTTTGTGGCGGCAAAGAAGACATTCAAAGATTGAAAAACTTCAGAAGTTTTTTTGGCAGCACATGCAGCCCTTTCAATGCATGGCTATTGAATCGCAGTCTCGAAACCATGAAAATCCGAATGGAAAAACAAGCACAAAACGCCGCTTCTGTGGCAGAGTACTTGAATGCCCATCCGAGCATTGAAAAAGTACATTACTTGGGTCTTATTCCCTCCAGCGATAATAGAAACTACTCCATATTTCAAAAACAATATACCTCAGCGGGAGCAATGATTTCATTTGAAATAAAAGGAGGAGAAGCGGCCGCTTTTCAATTTTTAAATCATTTACAACTTTGCCACTTGGCAGTTAGCTTGGGCTCCACTGAAACTTTGGCAGAGCATCCTGCTACTATGACGCATGCAGGTGTTTCTCCCGAAATGAAAGAAAAGATTGGCATTACCTCAGGACTTATCCGACTATCCGTAGGAATTGAAAATGCACAAGATTTAATCCAAGATATTGAACAAGCTCTGTCGGCTATTTCAAGTCATTCCTAGTCCTTTACATTCCGTCATCTTGTCAGCGAAAACGCATTGGCACATACGTTGACATAACGCTCACACAATTATTCAATCAAAATGAAAGCAGGTAATATTTCAGTTCAAACGGAAAACATCTTTCCGATCATCAAAAAGT
>Ga0068877_10002646_pt1 | contig 14384 bp, 10 predicted proteins | sample NOAtaG_FD_66437 | JGI IMG/M metagenome (GOLD analysis project Ga0068877, IMG submission 66437) | Freshwater lake microbial communities from Lake Erie, under a cyanobacterial bloom - NOAA_Erie_Diel6S_1000h metaG | ecosystem: Environmental > Aquatic > Freshwater > Lake | place: USA: Ohio, Lake... | reverse complement strand
CGAGCCGCTGCCCTTTCCGCCCGAGCACATCCTCATGGCGATCCACCGCGCCTGGCTGCTCGGGCTGGCAGGGCCGCTGCCCGACGGCGAGCACCGCGCCGAGCGCGACGGGGAGGAGATCGTGGAGCGCTGGGAGGGCGGACGCCTTCTCGCGCGCAGCTTCCGCGTCCTCGACGGAGCCCCGAGCGGACTCTTCGAGGTCGCCTACGAGGGCGGCTTCGATCCCACGCTCGCGTCGGCCCCGCTTCGCGTCCTCGTCCGTGACGGCTGGCTCGGCTACGAGCTCGAGGCGAGCGCGATCGCCCTCACCCGGCCCTGAGCGCGTCGGTCCAGGACCGCCCGGGCCCTGTCGCGCGCGCCCGGGTTTCGTGTAGCCTCCGCCGCCCACGGAGAGACCCATGACGCGCTTCGAAGGAACCCTGCCTGCTCTGGTGACCCCTTTCCGCGGCGGCGCCATCGACGAGACCGCGCTGCGCGAGCTCGTCGAGCGGCAGATCGCCGGCGGCGTGACCGGCCTCGTGCCCTGCGGCACGACCGGCGAGTCGGTGACGCTCTCCGAGAGCGAGCACGCACGGGTCGTGCGCGTCGTCGTCGAGCAAACGAAGGGCCGGGTGCCGGTCGTCGCGGGCGCGGGCACGGTCTCGACCGCCCACACGATCCACCTCGCCGAGCTCTGCCGGGACGCGGGCGCGGATGGTCTCCTGCTCGTGTGCCCGTACTACAACCGGCCCACCCAGGCGGGCCTCGAGGCGCACTTCCGCGCGGTGCTGAAGGCGGTGCCGCTGCCGTCCATCCTCTACAACATCCCCGGCCGCACCGGGGTCGACCTCGGGGTCGAGACCCTCGAGCGGCTCGCCGACGTGCAGGAGATCGTCGGCATCAAGGAGGCGACCGGGAACGTGCTCCGCTCGGCGCAGATCCTCGCCCGCTGCGGCGAGCGCTTCACCGTCCTCTCGGGCGACGACGCGCTCACGCTGCCGGTGCTCTCGGTCGGCGGACGCGGCGTGATCAGCGTGACCGCGAACCTCCTGCCCAAGGAGACGAGCGAGGTGGTGCGGCTGTGGAACGCCGGGAAGATCGCCGAGGCCCGCGCGCTGCACCTGCGCCTGATGCCGGTGCACGAGTCGATGTTCGTCGAGGCCAACCCCGGCCCGATCAAGGCGGCGATGGCGGCCCGCGACCAGCTCGCCCCGGAGATCCGCCTGCCGCTGGTGTGGCCAGCCGCCGAGAGCCTCGCGAAGGTCACGAAGGCGCTCTCCGCCGCGGGGCTCGCGTGAGTCCGCCGAAGCTGCGCGTGGGCGTCCACGGCGCAGCCGGACGCATGGGGCGCGCCATCGTCAAGGCGGTGCTGGAATCGGCCGACCTCGAGCTCGTCGCCGCCGTCGATCGCGAGGGTGCGCCGGGCCTCGGCTCCGATGCGGGCGAGCTCGCCCTCGCCGGACGCGCGGGCCTCGGCGTGTCGGCCGGCATCGACGCGCTGCGGCGCGCCGAGGCGATCATCGACTTCAGCGCGCCGAGCGCGACCGCATGGCTGGCGGGGCAGCTCGCCGCGGATCCGCGGCCGCTCGTGGTCGGCACGACCGGGCTCGACGGGCCGGCGAACGATGCGCTCACGGCCCTGTCCTCGCGCGCCGCGGTGCTCGTCGCGCCGAACACCAGCATCGGCGTGAACGTGCTCTTCCACCTCGCGGCCGAGGCCGCGCGCCTGCTCGGCGACGAGTTCGACGCCGAGATCGTCGAGATGCACCACAAGCACAAGGTCGATGCGCCGAGCGGTACGGCGCTGCGCCTCGCCGAGCGGGTGAAGGAGAGCCGCGGCTTCGCGAGCTTCGTGCACGGCCGCAGCGGCCAGCTCGGCGCGCGCCCCTCGGGCGAGATCGGGATTCTCGCGCTCCGCGGCGGCGACGTGATCGGGGATCACACCCTCACGCTCGCCGGCCCCGGCGAGCGGATCGAGCTCACGCACCGCGCCCACGATCGCGGTCTCTTCGCGCGGGGAGCGCTCCGCGCGGCGCGCTTCGTGCGGTTCGCGCGGCCGGGCCGCTACGACATGGCCGACGCCCTCGGCCTGCCCCGCTCGCGCTGAACCCCGCCCCACGCTCAGCGGAACGCGACGTGGGCGTAGGGCCCGATGTCGAAGTACTCCGCGGCGTTCGCCTCGGTGACCAGCACGCCGGCGATCCGCAGGTCGAGGAACACGATCGGCGCCTCGGGGGAGCCGACCGTGTCGGAGGGACCTGCGCCGCGGATCACGCTGCGTCGCGCCGGCCTCGCGAGCACCTCGAGGTGCTCGAACGCGATGTCGCGAAGGTTGCCGTAGGCCGGCCCGGTCCCGACGCCCTCGAAGCCCCACGGGGTGTGCTCGACGACGAGACGAACGAGCATGTCGGTGCGGCCGTCGATGCGGATGTCGCGGAACGTCTCGCCCTCGATGACGACGTCGGTGCTCGGATCGAGCACACCCGGGGTCCGCGGCGGCCGCGCATCGACCTCGGCGCGGAACGGGATGCGGTTGCGCTGCAGGATGAGCTCCACACCCTCCGCGAGGGCGCGCGCAGGGCGGTTTCCGGTGAAATAGCCGTACCCGACGAGGAACGCGTTGCGACCGCCGAACACGCTGCGACGCACCTCGACCGGGCCGCGGTAGGTGTACTCGGCGTGGATCGTGTCGTCGTTGTTGAACACGAAGCTGTCCTCGACCGTGACGTCGGTGCCCGCGTTGAAGCCGTCGGTGTTGTAGGTCCACGGGCTGAGGAGGTGGACGTGGGCGAAGCGCTTGCGCTGCGCGCCGCTGAGGTGGAAGTTGTAGAAGGGGCTCGCGACCAGGGTCAGCCCGATGACCTCGACGTCGTGCGCCACCGTGTCGCCCGCGTTCGTGTGCACGAGCGACCAGTCGACCAGCTCCTCGTAGGGACGCGGCTGCGCCGGATCGCCGTCCACGTAGAGGCAGGCCTCGTGGGTGTCGAAGTCGCCCGAGAGCACGCCCGGCCCGAGCAGCCGGAAGACCGGCCCGCCCGACACGGAGACGTCGATCGATCCCGACACCCACGCGCCCCCGTCGATGTAGAGGGTGTGGGTGCCAGCGGGCGGGTGGTAGTCGCGGCCGAGCTCGTGCACGCCCGGGCCGAAGTAGACCACTCCTGGGCCGGCCGGCACGGGTGGACGCGGCGGGTTGGCGAAGAGGAACAGCGTCTCGAAGTCCTGCTCGTCGGTCTCGACGTAGACCGTCTGACCCTGGCGGAGCTCGAGCTCGACCTCGGTCGCCGTGGCGTCGAGCCGGGCCTCGATGCCGTAGGACGCGGGCAGGACCCGCACCGAGCGGATCGGGCTCGCCGCGGGCAGGCGCCGCAAGCGCAGGCGCACCGTGCTCTCGACGCCCACGGTCACCCAGTGCACGCCCGGGGAGCCGCCACCGGTCGGCCCCGAGCGGTCGTCGTAGCGGTAGCCGAGACCGTGGTAGTTCGGATCCTCGGACATGCGGCGGTATTCGAGCGCGCCCGCATCGACCCACGCATCGTCGATCCACGCCTCGACCCGCCACAGCGACGAGCCGTGCCCGGCGACCACTGGATAGACCTCGACGAGCGGCGCGGGGGCGGCGGGCGCGTCGAACGCAGGCGCATCGGGCGCGGGCGCATCGAGGGCCGGTGCGTCGATCGCGGTCGCATCGAGGGCCGGTGCGTCGATCGCGGTCGCATCGAGGGCCGGTGCGTCGATCGCGGGCGCGTCGAGGGCCGATGCGTCGGGCGCGTCGGGCCCCGGGACCACGGGCGCGTCGGAGGACGCGTCGCGCGTGGAGACGTCTCGCCCCGGAGCGTCCGCAGAGGCCGGCACATCGAGCGCGGGCGCGTCGAGGACCGACGCGTCGGGGTCCACTGGGACCGCCGGGCTGCAAGCGACGAGCAAGGCAAGCGTGGTGACGAGCGCCGAAGAGGCCTGGGCAGACGACATCTGCAGACGGTAGCAGCCGGAAGGCGGGCCGGGCGAAGCCGCGGCCAGCGCGCCGGGAGCTCACTTCTTGGGTGCGGGCGGCGGCTTGCTGACGAAGGCGGCGCGGACGTCCTCCATCTCGAAGTCGAGCGTGAGGTCGGCGTACTCGCTCGCCGCGACCCCGAGCGCACCCGCGACCGTCCGCAGGTACTCGTCCTCGGCGAGGTCGAACTCCTCGTCGGCGTCGCGCACCGACGCGATCAGCTCGAGCATCCGGCGCGGCGTGATCTTCGGCCCGTCGAGGAAGGCTGCGGCGGCCTTCTTCGCGTCGAAGTCACCGGCGGAGAAGGTCGTGATGCGCGACTCGAGCGCCTCGGGCAGGGCATCGCCGACGATCTCGCGCAGCAGATCCCGCACCGCGAGGATCTCGGCGCCATCTCCGGTTCCGTCCGCGTACGCGGCGCCGAGCAGCAGGTCACACACCGCGAGCAGATTCTTGTCGGACATGAGCAGGCCTCCTCTAGCGTGGCGGAGGGTACTGCAAGTGCGCCAGCCGCAGAAGCCCTCACGCTGGCGGGGTGGCCCCGAGGATCGCGACGGCCGCTTCGGCCCCGTGCGCGGCCGCGGCGATCGCCCGGCCCGAGGTGCCCGCGAGGTCACCGGCCGCGTGCACGCCGGGCATCGAGGTCGCGAAGGCGTCGTCGATCTTCACGAAGCCCTCGTCGTCGAGCGCGAGGCCGGCGAAGAGGACGAGGTCGGTCTGGCGCTGCGGCGGATGGAGCAGCAGCGCGTCGAGCTCGAGCAGGGTTCCATCTCCGAGCCGGGCCCCGAGGAGGCGGCCGCCGTCGTGCTCGAGCGCGCGGATCGTGCGCGGATCGTGGCCGATGCCGCGGGCCGCGAGCTGGGCGAGGCGTGCCTCCTCGACGTCGCTCCGCCCGTCGAGGAGCAGGGTGAGCGAGCGGGTCCAGTTCGTGAAGCTCGGCGCGAGGCCCACCATGCCCCGCTGGATCGCGAGCAGACCCCAGCGCTGGCCGCGGTGCTCGTGGCCGTGGCAATGCGGGCAGGAGAACGCCGTCCGGCCCCAGCACTCCTTCAGGCCCGGCAGCTTCGGCAGGCGGTCGACGAGGCCGACCGTCAAGAGCACCCGGGCGGCGCTCAGGGTCCGTCCGTCGTCGAGACCGACGTTCAGCTCGCCGCGACGCTCGAGGCCCACGGCGCGGGCCTGCTCGAGGATCACACCCAGCGGCGAGAGCTCGGCCCACGCCCGCTCTCGGAACGCCGTAGGGCTCACGTTCTCGAAGCCGATCATCCCGTGGATCGCCGGCGACGCAGCGTTGCGAGGCGCTCCGCCGTCGACGACGCGCACGCGCCGGCCGCCGCGGGCGAGCACGAGCGCCGCGGAGAGCCCGGCCGGCCCGCCCCCGACGACGAGCACCTCGTCCATCAGGCGGGGCTCCAGGGTTCCGTGGGCACGCCCCAGATGTCCCGCGCGTAGTCGGCGATCGTCGCGTCGCTCGAGAAGCGCCCCATGCGCGCGGTGTTGAGCACCGCCGCGCGCGTCCAGGCCTCGGGGTCGCGGTAGAGGGCATCGACCCGCTCCTGCGCCGCGAGGTAGCTCTCGAAGTCGGCCAGGAGCAGGAACCGATCGGCCCCGAGCAGCGCGTCCACGACGGGCCGGAAGCGGCCAGGCTCGTCGGGGCTGAAGCCGCCGCCGAGGATCGTGTCGAGGACCGCACGGAGGCGCGGGCTCTTTTCCAGCTCCGCCTTCGGATCGTAGCCCGCCTCGACGCGCGCATGGACCTCGTCGGTGGTGAGGCCGAAGAGGAAGAAGTTCTCTGCGCCGACCGCCTCGCGGATCTCCACGTTCGCGCCGTCGAGCGTGCCGATCGTGAGCGCGCCGTTCATCGCGAGCTTCATGTTCCCGGTGCCCGAGGCCTCCTGGCCCGCGGTGGAGATCTGCTGCGAGAGGTCCGCCGCCGGGATCAGCTTCTCCGCCATCGAGACCCGGTAATTCGGCACGAAGAAGACCTCGAGCAGGCCCTTGCAGGCCGGGTCTGCGTTCACCACCGACGCGACTGCGTTCGCGAGGTGGATGATCCGCTTGGCCATGTCGTAGGCGCTCGCGGCCTTGCCGCCGATCAGCACGAGGCGCGGCACGAGGTCCCGCTCTCCGGCCCGGATGCGCAGGTAGCGGTCGATGACCGAGAGCAGGTTGAGCAGCTGCCGCTTGTACTCGTGGATGCGCTTGATCTGGATGTCGAAGAGCATCGCCGGATCGGCGAGGAGCTCGTGCTCTGCAGCGAGGAACGCCGAGAGCCGACGCTTGTTCTCCAGCTTGATCGCCCGGAAGCGCGCGCGGAACGCCGCGTCGTCGGCGAGCGGTTCGAGCTTCGCGAGCAGGTCGAGCTCGACCGGCCAGCGCGGCCCGCACACCTCGTCGAGGAGCGCCGCGAGCCCGGGATTGCACTGCTGGATCCAGCGGCGCGGCGTGACGCCGTTCGTCTTGTTGCGGAAGCGTCCGGGAAAGAATCGATCGAAATCCGGGAACATGCGCTCGCGCAGCAGCTCGCTGTGGAGCATCGAGACGCCGTTCACCGAGAAGCTGCCGACGATGGAGAGGTTCGCCATGCGGACGTGCGGCTGCGGCCCTTTCTGCACGATCGCCATGCGCTCGACCTTGGCCTCGTCCTGGAGCTGCAGCGTGAGCTCCTGACAGAGCCGGCGGTCGATCTCGCGGATGATGTCGAGCTGCCGGGGCAGGAGGCGGTCGAGCATGTGCACCGGCCAGGTCTCGAGCGCCTCGGGCAGCAGCGTGTGGTTCGTGTACGCGAAGGAGCGTCGGGTGATGACCCACGCCCGCTCCCAGGTGAAGCGGTGCTCGTCGAGCAGGATCCGCATCATCTCCGCGACCGCGAGGGCCGGGTGCGTGTCGTTGAGCTGCAGCACGTTGCGCTCGGGGAAGTCGTCGAGCGCCCCCCAGCGCGCCCGATGCCGCGCGATGGCGTCCTGCAGCGAGGCGCTGACGAAGAAGAACTCCTGACGCAGGCGCAGCTCCTTGCCGCTCGGCCCGGAGTCGTTCGGATAGAGGACCCGCGAGATGTTCTCCGCGACGACCCGCTGCTGCACCGAGCCGTGGTGATCGCCGTGGTTGAAGAGCGCGAGGTCGAAGGCCTGCACCGGGCGCGGCCACCAGAGGCGGAGCGTGTTCACCACGCCGTTGCGGTAGCCGGGCACCGGGATGTCGTGGGCCTCGGCGAGCACGTCCTCGGTATCGAGGCAGGCGAAGTAGGTGCCGTGCGCGTCGGTGCGCGCCGCGACCCGCCCCCCGAAGCGCACGCGGTAGCTCACCTCGCTCCGCACGACCGCCCACGGCGTGCCGTGCAAGAGCCACGAGTCGGGCTCCTCGATCTGCTGACCGTTCTGGATCCCCTGCCGGAAGATGCCGTAGTCGTAGCGGATGCCGTAGCCGGTCCCGGCGATGCCGAGCGTCGCCATCGAATCGAGGAAGCACGAGGCGAGGCGCCCGAGGCCGCCGTTGCCGAGCCCGGGGTCGGGCTCGAGCTCGAGGACGGCGCGCAGGTCGATGCCGAGCGGGCGGCACGCCTCCGAGGCGACGTCGAGGATGCCGAGGTTCGCGAGCGCATCCCGGAGCAGGCGCCCCGGCAAGTACTCCATGGAGAGGTAGTAGACCCGCTTGTGGCCCGCGTCCCACTGGGCCTTGCTGCACTCGAGCCAGCGGTCGGTGAGCCGATCGCGCGCCGCCCGCGACACCGCGTGCAGGACGTCGATGGCGCTGGCGCGGTACTGGTCGCGGACGCGGGTGTGGGCGAGGTGGTGGAGGATCGACGCGCGGAAGGACTCCTCGTCCATGGGGAGCGGCGCGCCGGGGACCGGCATCGAGATGCGCATGCGGCGCGATGGTAGCAGCGCCTCGGACGAGGGGCGGACACCTCACCGAAACCCGACTCCGGCGCGCGGGATCGTGCACACGGACACGCTCGACGCTGCCGCCCTCGAACGATAGGGTCGCCCCCCATGACGTACTCGATCGCCGTCGTCGGAAGTGGACCCAGCGGCTTTTACGCCGCCGAGCACCTGATCAAGTCGCTGCCCGGCTGCGAGCTCGATCTGATCGATCGCCTGCCGACGCCCTACGGCCTCGTGCGCTTCGGCATCGCGCCCGATCACCAGGGCACCAAGAACGTGTGGCGCGTCTACCAGCGCACCGCCAAGCGCCCGGAGCTGCGCTACGTCGGCATGGTCGAGCTCGGGCGCGACGTCTCGCTCGCCGAGCTGCGCGAGCGCTACGACGCGGTCGTGCTCGCCTGCGGCGCGCTGATCGACAAGAAGCTCGGCGTGCCCGGCGAGGACCTGCCCGGCGTGGTCGACTCGGCGGACCTCAGCGGCTGGTACAACGGACACCCCGACAAGCAGGGCTTCACGCCCGACCTCTCGGTGAAGGACGTCGTCGTGATCGGCAACGGCAACGTGGCCGTCGACGTGGTGCGGGTCCTCGGGCGGACGCCGACCGAGATGCTCGCGACCGATCTGCCCAGCTACGCGAGCCTGGCCCTCGGCAAGAAGGGCATCCGGAAGATCACCATGCTCGGCCGTCGCGGCCCGGGCGAGGCGAGCTTCACGCCGGTCGAGCTGCGCGAGCTCGGCGAGCTCGAGCAGACCGTCGCCACGGTCGATGCCGCGGAGCTGCCGGAGTCGGTCCACGCGCCCGACCCGAACCAGCAGAAGCTGAAGGACAAGATCCTCGAGATCCTCCGCGGCTACTCGCGCAACGATCCGACCAGCAAGCCCTGCGAGCTGCGGATCGGCTTCTGCGGCGCGCCGGTCGCGATCGTCGGCGAGGGCCGCGTCGAGGGCATCGTCGTCGAGCGCACCGAGGTGCGGGACGGCAAGGCCGTGATGACCGGCGAGCGGCGCACCATCCCCGCCGGCATGGTGGTGAAGGCGATCGGCTACTCGGTGACGCCGATCGAAGGGATCGCGACCCGCCCGGGCGCGGCCTCGTACCCGAACGAGGGCGGCCGCATCGACGAGGGGCTCTGGGCGGTGGGCTGGGCCAAGCGCGGCCCCTCCGGCGTCGTCGCGACGAACCGCGGCGACGCGATCGAGGCGATGGAGAAGCTGCTCGCCGAGCTGAGGCCGAAGGCTCCGAAGGGCGGGGCGCGGGCGAAGCTCGACGCGCTGCTCGCCGAGCGGGGGGTGCGCCCGACGGGCTTCGTCGACTGGGAGAAGATCGAGAAGGTCGAGGCCGAGCGCGCCGGCGCGACCGCCCCGCGCTGCAAGGTGACGAGCTGGGCCGAGCTCGAGCAGATCGCCCGCAGCTGAGGCCGTTCCGAGCGTTGCCTCACGGCCGGTGCGCGGGACGCGGGGCGCCCTCCGTCTACCGTTCCGGCATGCGCCGCTCCGTCCCGACCTTGCTCGTCGCCCTCGCGCTCCCTGCATGCTCCGTCGTCGAGCGCCGCACCGACGCGTCGCTGATCGACGCCCCGGTGCCGCCGACGGTCGACGCTCCGCGGCCCGACATCCCGATCCGCGACACCGGCTTCATCGCGTGCGAGACGGCGCGCAGCGACACCTCGCCCATCCCTGCGACCCTCGTGCTGCAGCTCGACACGAGCGGCTCGATGAACTGCGCCGCCTCCGAGCGGAGCTGCGTCGTCGGCGATCCCACCGCCGCGCCCGACGACTCGCGCTACGACGTGCTGCGGCTGCGCTTGCTCGATGCCCTCACCGCGCTGCCCGACGCGACGCGGGTCGGGCTGATGCACTACCCCGGCGGCCGCTCGGCCTGCGCGCCGACCTCGCCGCTCGTCCCCATCGCAGAGCTCGGAACGAACCGCACGGCGCTCGCGTCCGCGCTCGGCAGCCTCGTGCCGGCCAACGTGACGCCCACCCACGACGCGGTGATGGCAGCCTTCGCCATCCTGCGCTCGGACGCGGGCGAGCGGCGCTTCCAGGTCCTCGCGACGGACGGACGGGCGACCCTCTGCCTCGGCTGCGACGCCGCGTGCTCGTTCGACGAGCAGGACGCGGACGACCGGCAGATGGTCGAGGACATCCGCCGCGCCCACGACGTCGACGGCATCGACACCTTCGTCATCGGCGTGCCCGGCTCGCAGGGCTTCCGCGCCATCCTCTCGGACATGGCCGAGGCCGGCGGCACGGCGCGCAGCCCGGGCTGCACCGCGGGCGGCCCGAGCTACTGCCACTTCGACCTCACCGACGCGGGGACCGACCTCTCGACCGGCCTTCGCGACGCGCTCGCGGCGATCGGCGAGTCGGTGCTGAGCTGCGAGTACGAGATCCCGCCGAACCCCGACGGCGCCTTCGACGCGGGCCTCGTGAACGTCGTGCTCGTCGAGGAGGACGGCACCGAGCGCGTCGTCGGGCGCGACCGGAGCCGCGCGAGCGGCTGGGACTACTCCGACGACGGCCTGCGGATCGTGCTGCACGGCGCGGCCTGCGACGACGCCCTCGCGCTCCGCGGCGGGCGGATCGACGTGCAGTTCGGCTGCCCGACCGAGCTTTTCTGAGCGGCGCGGGCAGCGCTTGGCGCGGCCCGTGTGCTCGCATAGCCTCCGCCCCGAGGAGTACAGCCTTGGTCGCCACCATCGGTCTCGTCGGCGTTCGCCCCGCCCCGTCGCTCGCCCACCGCGTCACCGCGCCGCCCTACGACGTCATCAAGCCCGGCACACCGCTCGAGGCGAGGCTCTTCGCCGAGCCGCTCTCGCTCGTGCACGTGACGCTCGGCAAGGAGCCCGCCGCGTCCTTCGCGCGCCTCCGCGCCGAGGGCGCGCTGATCGACGACGAGGAGCCTTCGTACTGGGTCTACGAGCAGCGCTGGAGCGGCGGCCGCCGGACCGGCGTGCTCACCGCGGTCGAGGTCACTCCCTACGAGGCCAAGCAGGTCATCCGCCACGAGAAGACCTTCGACGACAAGGTCGCTGGGCGCATGAAGCTGCACAAGGACACCGGCCACACCCTCGGTCCCGTCTTCGGCCTCACCCGCGCGCCGATCGAGGCGCTCCTCGAGGAGGCCATCGCGACCCTCTCACCCACCTACGACTTCGCGACCGATCTCGGCGGCCTGAACGACCTCCACGGCATCGCGACGCGCGCCTTCCGCGTGCCCGAGGCCTCGCCGCTCGGCGCCCGGCTGAAGGCCGCGCTCGCCCAAGAGCCGGTCTACATCGCCGACGGCCACCACCGCTACCACGCCGCGCTGCGCGGCGGTCAGACCCACACGCTCATCTACATCACCAGCACCGCGAAGATCCAGGCGTACGACCGGGTCGTGCGGGGCAAGGTGCCGTGGAGCGAGGCGAAGGCTCGCCTCGCGCTCGAGTCGGTCGCGACCTTCGAGACCCCCGCCAAACACCGCTTCCGCATCTACGCGCGGGACGGCGTGTGGGAGGCTGCGGCGAAGGACGTCCCGGGCGACGTCGTCGGGCGGCTCGACTGCAAGCTCCTCGAGCGCGAGGTCTACCCGCACCTCGGCCTCGATCACTCGATGATCGCCGACACGCGGCACTTCGATTACTACCCCGAGTCGCAGCTCGATCAGATGAAGGCGGCGGTCGACCGCGGCGACTACGAGCTCGCCATCGCGCTGCACCCGGTCTCGCTCGACGAGCTCGTCGCGGTCGCCGACGCGGGCCTGACGAACGCCGAGATCGTCATGCCGGAGAAGAGCACCTTCTTCGCGCCGAAGGTCCTCAGCGGCCTCTTCGTATACCGCCACACCTACCGGTGAGCGGCTCCCCGGTCAGGGGCGCCCGGCGCTGAAGATGCAGCGGCCGCAGGTGGCCTCGACGGTCGCGAAGTCGGCGGAGAAGACCAGCGAGCAGGCGACGGGGTCACGGGGCACCGCGAGCATCCCGGAGAAAGTGGTCCGGCTGACGTTCGCGACCACCCCGACGAAGGTGGTGTCGAGGCGCACCTCGAAGGAGCAATCCGTCGGGCTCGCGGGCCCCGACAGCACGAGGTTGGTCGCAGTGAGCCCGGCGCACTCGATCCCGACGCGGGTGAGCGGATACGACGCGGCGACCGGGGGACAGCTGCTCGCGGGCGCGTCGGTGGCCGGCGCGTCGGTGGCCGGCGCGTCGGTGACCGGCGCATCGAGCGCGGCGTCGCTGGTGGCGGCGTCTGCCAGTGCGGCGTCGCGCGGGCCACCATCGGAGGGACCGGCATCGCGCGGCCCTGCGTCGCGGTCGCTGGTGCCGCGCGGCACGCAGACGTTGTCCGCGCTGCAGTAGGCGTTCAGCTCGAACGGGCAGTCGGTGTCGATCACGCACTCGGCGCCGGGACCACAGCCGGCGAAGACGGCTGCGAGCACGAGGGACAGGACGATGCGGGCCATGGCGCGGGACTCTACCAGACCGCGGGCCCGGCTCCGCAGGGAAGCGCGGGCGGCGGCCACGCGACCGTGGCGACGGCCGGCGCCTCGCTCCTCAGCGCCGGAGCCGCCGAGCGATCCAACCGGCCAGGAGCACGGCGAGCGGCAGGCCCGGCGAAGCCGCCCGTCCGGCGCGGCAACCGCAGCCCGAGGACGCGGCCATCGCGCCCGCATCGGCCGCGGCGCTCCCTGCATCGGCCCCGCCCGAGCCCGCGTCGGGCGCGGTCGGACAGGTCGCGCCTGGGTCGCCGCTGCGGGTCATCGCTGCGCTGATGTTGTAGAGGCTCTGTCCCGCGGTGGTGAGGTCATCGACCTGCACCGCCACGTAGAGGGTCGCGCAGCGGGGCAGCACGTAGTCGGACGACGCGGAGAGCACCAGCTCGCCCCGGTTGCCGATCGGCGCGCTGTAGGAGGACACGATCCGGCTCGCGACCCGGACCGGGACCTCGGGGCGCACGTGCAGCGTGTAGCTCCCCGAGAAGGTGAGGCGGCCGATGAAGAGCCGGAGCTCGGTCGCGTCGGCAGGCACGTCGATCCGGTAGTGGTTCGGGGCGATGCGGCGGCCGATGCTGCCGGTGATCGACTCGGTGCCGGAGTAGCCTCGGCGGGTCATCTCGTCGTCGAGCGGGACGATCCGCTCGCAGTCGACGAGCCCACGGGCCTCGATGATCCCATCGAGCACGGCCGGCGCGCTGGCATCGACCATCCCCATTTCGGCGAGCGTCACCGCCGTCGCGCGCATCGCGCTCGCGGCGGCGCTCAAGTCGACGTCGGAGAGGTACGTGGGCAACGAGGCGTAGAGGATCCGGTCGGCCTCCTCGGCCCCGAGCGCCACCCGCAGGTCCCACACGACGGCAGCGTGAATCCGCCCGTCGAAGTGGCCCTCCCCGATCAGGTCGTTCGGGCAGCGCAGGTCGTTCTCGATCACGCGGAGCGAGCCCGTACTGCCGAGGCCGGAGCCATCGGAGAAGGACTCGGCCACGTTCGGATCGCCCTGCAGCGTCGCCGCCCAGTAGTCGCTCGTGCCCTCGTTGATCGCCAGCGGCAGGTAGCTGACGCCCAGCGTGTTGTTGGAGAAGCCGAGGATGTCGGTGAGCGCGTCGGTCACCGCGTGGCCGTACTCGTGGTAGGCGACGTCGGCGTCGTAGGCGAAGTCGCCGCTGTTGCCCTCTCCGAAGAGGAGCAGGCCGCAGCTGCTCCCGCCCGGCGAGTAGGCGGCGTTGTCGTAGGGGGTCGCGGGCGCCTCGGTGTAGTTGACGAGGACCGGCAGGGTCGTCGAGGGGCCGCAGGTCCAGGTGAAGCCGTGGGCCGCGCGGAAGTAGCCCGCGACGCGGTTGATGTGGTGGTAGGCGTTCACCTCGGCGAACGCGTCGTCGTAGGCGCGGCCCGTCTGCGGGGGGTAGAGAAAGTCGCCCATCGCGTCGGGCTCGGCGTAGGACGCGCCCGCGCAGCCGGTGCCGGCCTGCGCATCGCACGAGGAGACGCGCACGTAGCGACCGATGAGGCCCGTCCCGGTGAGATCGGTGAGCTCGACCTCGGTGGTCACGTTCATGTCGCTGCGCGGGTTGCGCTCGAAGACGTTGCCCCGCGCATCGAGCAGGCGGGGGATGCGGACGATCACCTCGCCATCGCGCGCGTCGAGGAGCACCAGCTCGAGCGAGGTCTCGATCGGGGTCGCCGCGCTCACCGCCCACACCGGCACGAGCTCGTCGTCGAGGCCGAAGAGGAAGGGCTCGGCGCCAAGCGCGCGGAAGCCCGAGGGCAGGGCCGCGATCACCGCGGCTTCGGCGGCCGAAGCGTCCGCGATGCGCGGCGTACCGGGCGCAACGGCGGCGGGAGCGGGCGAGACCGCGACGTGCTCGATCGCGCCGCCCGGCAGCATGCGGACGACCGCCTGCGTCCCGAGGACGCGCAGGCCGGCGACGCGCTGGGCGAGCCGCACGACGTGCAGGCCGTGGGCGTCGAGCTCCCGCACGACCTCGAAGCGGGCGCCGCTCGGCAGACCGAAGACCGGCGCGAAACGCTCGAGCAGCTCGACCGC
>Ga0068877_10002640_pt1 | contig 14406 bp, 12 predicted proteins | sample NOAtaG_FD_66437 | JGI IMG/M metagenome (GOLD analysis project Ga0068877, IMG submission 66437) | Freshwater lake microbial communities from Lake Erie, under a cyanobacterial bloom - NOAA_Erie_Diel6S_1000h metaG | ecosystem: Environmental > Aquatic > Freshwater > Lake | place: USA: Ohio, Lake... | reverse complement strand
CCGCTGATCAACGCCGCCGCCACGCCGCCACCGAAGAGCAGCAGGTTCCAGCGGTTCGCAAATGCCGTCCAGAGATACTTCATGCCGGTGCCGGAGATGACGGGGGCCGGGATGACGGGGGTAGGGCCGCAGCCTCGATCTCCTCGATCCGCGTATGGAGCCGCTGCACCTGCTCGTGAAACCACGGCTCCGACTGGGCCTCCCGCGCCGGGGCCGACGGGGCGGGCAGCCGCACCTCCTCCGCGATCCGCCCCGGGGTCGTCGCCATCAGGAAGAGGCGGTCGCCGAGGTAGACGGCCTCCTCCACCGAGTGCGTCACGAACAGCACCGTGGCCTGAACCTCCCGCCAGAGCTTCACGAGCAGATCCTGCATGTCGAGCCGCGTGGCGGGATCGAGCGCGCCGAACGGCTCGTCCATGAGGATGATCCGCGGCCGCAGCGCGAGCGTGCGGGCGATCGCCACCCGCTGCCGCATGCCCCCGGAAAGTTCGTGCGGATACTTGGCGGCATCGCGAACGGGGTCGAGCCCCACCTTCGCGATCCACTCGAGGCCTTCCGCCTCCCGCTCACGGCGGCCCACGCCCCGGCACTCGAGCCCGAACACCACGTTGTCGAGCACGGTGCGGTTGTCGAAGCTCGTGTAGTCCTGAAACACCATGCCCCGATCGGCTGCCGGCCCCGCGATCTCCCGGCCGAGCACGGTCACGCTCCCGCTCGTCGGTGGGTGCTGGGGCGCGAGTCCCGCCACGAGCCGGAGCACCGTGCTCTTTCCGCAGCCGCTGGGGCCGAGGAACGACGTGATCTCCCCGTGATCGGCCACGTCGGGAATCGTGAAGCTCACGTCGGAGATCGCCACGTATTCCCGCGGCGTGCCGGCGTTGTAGGACTTCGTGACCTGGCGGAACTCCACGGCCGCCGGCCGCTCCGGAGCGACGTCGCTCATGCGGCCTCCCGCGGCGGCTGGAAGCCGTGAAAGAGGCCGCGCAGAAACCGGGGCACGAGCCCGCGGCCGCCGTGGCGGTGCGGAAACAGATCGCACTGCAGCCACCAGAGCGCCCGGTCGATCGCATAGGCGATCAGCGGGATCACCACGAGCACGATCAGGATCGGCTCCCGCTCGCCCCGCCGCTGCGACACGTTGATCAGGTCGCCGAGCCCGCCGGAGTCGCCGCCGAACTTCACGAGTTCGGCGAGCATCACGTAGCCGAAGGCGAGCCCGAAGAGAAGCCGCAGCGAGTTGAAGATGGCGGGCGCCGCCAGGGGCACGAGCACCTTCATGATGATCTGCCGCCGCGAGGCGCCGAGCGTCAGGGCCGTGTCGACATATCGCTGCGGCACCTCGAGCACGGCCGTCGTCGCGTCGCCGATCACGAAGGCCACGCTCGCGATGAACAGGAACATCACCTTCTGAAACTCGCCGATCCCGAACAGAAAGAAGGTGAGCGGGATGAGCGCCGCCACCGGGATATTGCGGCCGAACACGTTGAGCGGCACGAGGAACGCACGCACGGCGGGAAAGCAGGCCGCGGCCACGCCGAGCGGGACGCCCACCAGGGCGCTCAGCCCGAAGCCGAGGCACACCCGGCCGAGCGTCACCAGCGTGTTGGCGAGGAGCCGCCGCTGGCCGAACACCTGCGGGATCGCCTGCACCGTCTCGGCCGGGCTCGGCAGCATCGTAGGACTCACGAGCCGGGCCTCGGCATCGCCGGCCGTGACCACGAACCAGGCCGCGAGCACGACCGCCACGCAGGTGATGGCCCAGAGCGCGGCGGTGACCGCGGGTATCTCGCCGCGAAGCGGAGCCTTGGGCGCGGTCATTCCTTTTCCGCGGAGTAGACCTTGATCTCCACGCGGCGATTGAGCGCGTGGTTGTCGGGCTGCTCGGGATCGGCGGGACGCTCCCAGCCGATGCCGTCGACGGCGAACCGGTTCTCGTCGAACTCGTACTTGCCGACGAGCGCCTCCTTGACGGAGCCGGCCCGCTGCCGGGAGAGCTCCTTGACCATCGTCGGCGGCACCTGCCCCCTCATCGACGAATCGGTGTGGCCCTCGATCACGATCCGCGAGTTGCCAAACTGCTTGGCCAGCGCCCCCACCTCGTCGAGCACCAGATCGACGCTCGGGTCGTAGGGCTCCTCGACGTCCTTGCCGTCGATGCGGCGGACGATCCTCTTCCGCAGATCCCAGCTGTTGGGGAAAAAGTGGATCACCACCGTGTTGGTGAGAATCTCCTCGTTCTCGGCCCGAATCTGGGAGAGCGTCTTGGGGGGCAGGGCCTTCGCGTATTCGTCCTTCGTCTCGGCATATTTCTTCTCCGCCCCCAGCTTCTGGATCACCGAGAAATCCATCACCTGGTCGAAGGGCACCGGCGGGTTGGTGATCGCGCCGATGCGGCGGTAGAGGTAGTAGGCCTGCTTCCAGATCCGCTCGAAGTTCGCGGGATTGTTGCGGTTGATGAAGAATTGGTAGTTCTCGGCCCAGTTGGTCGAGTGGGCGTCGCCGAGCATGGCCAGCGTGTCGGTGGCGGGGATGTTGTAGCCCGCCGCCATCAGCTCCGCGACCTTCGCCTTGGCCCCCTCCGTCTTCAGCGCCGTCATCGCGTCGAAGATGCCGCGGACGATCGCCTCGATCTTGTCGGGGTGGTCCTTGGCGAAGTCGGCCCGTGCGAACCAGACGTCGGCGATCAGCCGGTTGGCCGTCTGGGTGGTGACGAGCATCCGGTTGCCCTTGGCCTTCTCCAGGTTGTAAATGTCGGGAGCCCACGACACGCAGCCGGCGAGCTCCTTCTGGGCGTTGAAGGCCGCTGCCGCCTGGAAGGCGTCGTCGGTGTAGACCATGTCGACGTCGCCCGGCTGCAGGCCGCCGGCCACGAGCATGTTGAGGGCGAAGAACTGGCTCGGCGAGTTCTGGGCCAGCACGAGCTTCTTGCCGGCGAGGTCCTTCACCGTCCGGATCGAATCCCGCACGACGATGCCGTCGCCGCCGTTGGAGAAATCGACCTGCTGAAAGATCCGCGGCATGACGCGGGAGTCCTTCGGGGCGCCGGTGCGGTCCACGAGCCCCTCGAGGAACAGCGGCACCATGTCGAGCGTGCCCCAGCCGATGTGCACCTCGCCGGCGGCGTAGGCATCCCGCATCGTGACGGGATTGTCGATCAGCACGAGCTCCACCTTGAAGGGCTTGCCGCCCGGCGCCTGCCAGACCTTGCCCGCCTTGAAGCCGTCGTTGGCGTAGATGATGGGCGCCCAGCCGGCCCACACGTTGAGGGCGAACCGCACCGTTTCGTTTTCGAGCGGCTTGTAGGCACTCGTACCCTTCACCGGCGGCAGCTTCTCCGCCGGCTTGAACGAGTATTCCTTCACGGTCGTGGGGACGGCCGAATCCGACGCCTCGAAGAAGACTCCTTCGCCCCCTTCCCCACCGGCGCCGGCCCCCTCATCCCCCGCCGGACCGCCGCCCGGCGCTCCGGCCCCACGCTGGGCGACCGCCCCCGGCCGGCCGAGCCCGAACGGCTCGAGCATGCCGGCCCGCCAGGCCGCGAGGCCCACGAGCCCGAGGATCACCGCCCACACCGCCAGCCAGAACGGAGCCTTGGGTTCGCTCGCCATCGTCGAATGCCTCGCCTTCGAATGTGAATCTGGATGATTGGGGGATGCGGCCTTAGCCGCGGAACTTCGTCACCGGCCGGGCCTTGCCCGCCATGTGCATGGCGTTCATCAGGTCGTAGGCCGTCACCTCGCAGAGCAGCTTGGTGACGAGCTCGTGCGCCTCCGGCGACAGATGCGGCTCGACCTGCTTCATGAGGTCGACCACCCGCTTCTCCTGCTTGTCGAGCTCCTTCGAGTCGACCTTCCCGTCGGCGACGACGTCGAGAAACGAGTCGAGCTTGCGGGCATATTCGGCGAGCAGCGGCGCGTCGCTCGCGTCGTCGAACCACGGGGTCTTACCGGGGGCTGCCTTGGCCATGGTGGTCTGTCTCCTTCGAGGGTGTCGTCACGAACCGATCACTTCGCGGATCGCCGCGAGCCGTTCCTGCAGGCGGGATCGCCCGCCCGGCTCGTTCACTTTCTGCTTCCAGCGTTCGGGCAGGAACCGCTTCTCGGTGCACTCGAGCACCGCCGCGATCTCCTGCATCTCCTTTTCGAGGCCCTGGGCGCTCGGCATGAAGTCGTCGAGGGCCTCCTTCAGATCCTCCGCCGAGATCGTATCGGGGACCGGCTGGCCGGCGTCGGCCGCCCGCTCGAGCCCCTTCCGCCGCGCGGCGAGCACCACGCTCTCGATGTCGGCGCCGGAAAGGCCGAGCGAGAGGTCGATCGGCCCGGGCAGCCCCGGCGCGAGCTTCACCCGACACTTCCGGGCCATCGCCGTGAACATCGCGTCCATCTCGGCCTGGTCGTGCGGATAGAAGAGCGGGATGTGCACCTCGGCCCGGCCCTGCCGCTTGAGGTCGATCGGCAGCAGATCGGGGCGGCTCGTGAGCAGCATCCACATGATCTTGCCGCGGTAGCGGGTGTCGCCCATCTGCCGGGCGATCATCGAGAACACGCGGGCGCTCGTGCCCGAATCGCCCCCCTGGTCGCGGTTGCCGAGGGCCGCGTCGGCCTCGTCGATGATCACGACCACGGGGCCGAGGCTGCGGAGCACGTCGAGGGCGTGCTCGAGGTTGCCCTCGGTCTCGCCCACGTACTTGCTGCGGAAGTTCTTGAGCACGGCGCACGGGATGCCCACGCTGCCGGCATAACACTCCGCGATGAAGCTCTTACCCGTACCCACCGGCCCGCAAATGAGGTAGCCCATCGGGGCGCTCTCGAGCTGCCCTCGCTGGATCGCCCGGGCATCCGACTGGAGGCGGGCCTTGGCCGCCTCGTGGCCCGCGACGGCGTCGAGCGTGAGCCGCGGCTGAATGAACTCCACGAGCCCCTGGCACGACCGCTCGATCATGTCCTTCTTCCGAGCCGCGAACTCCGGCCCGTCGGGAGCCGTCCCCTCGCGGGCCGAGAGCGCGATCACCGCGCGGAGGCTTTCGAGCGTGAGGCCGCCGGAGAGGGCCGCCACCCGCTTCACGCCGTCCATGCGGTCGGCGGGCACCCCCGCAGCGGCGGCGGTCGCGAGGGCGAACCGCTCCCGTTCGGCAGCCTCGGGCAACGGCACGTCGATCGCCGTCACCGCCGGATTCGTCGTCAGCCGCGGATGCACCTCGGCGAGCGTGTCGGCGAGCATCACGACGGCCACGTTCACCCGCCGCAGCAGCGGATTCGAGGCCCAGCCCAGGATGCGCACGAGCCGTCCGGCACCGGCCCGGGCCGACGAACCGGCCTCGCCCGCCGGAGCGAGATACTGGGCGTAGTCGAGCACGATGGCGATCCGCTTCCGCTGTTCCGGCGGGTCGATGAGATTGCGCTCGAGGATCGCGTCGATCGCCGCGATCGCCTGATCGGGATCCCGCGGCCAGTTGGCCGCGTTGCCGAGCCGCTCGGTGAGCCACTGCGCCATCGTGCGGAGCCGCGTCGGATCGGGGCCCGCCAGCGGCCGCAGACCCTTGCCCACGTCGTAGGCCAGCACGACATCCCAGCGGCCGAACATCTCGCGGGCCAGGAAGTCGGGCACCGTGCCCCAGGCCGCCACGTCATCCCGGCCGCCCGCCGCGGCCGGCGCGGCGATCGGCACGAGATCCCGCACGTTGCCGTGCAGCATGAAGACACAGCTCGTGCCCGAGAGATAGGCGTCGCCCAGCCGTTCGGCCCAGGCGGGGCACCACTCCGGCAGCGAGGCCGATCCGCCCGGCGCCGCGGCCGCCGCGCCGAGGGGTCCTGTCGGCGCGCCGGGGGCCGCATCGATGGAGCGCGGGCCGGCGTCGGTCTTGATGGCGGCGTTCGTCACGATGAGCCTCGATGCAACGGGGAACGATCAGCCCTGCGTCTGCCGGGCCCGCTCGGTGCCCAGCTCCTTGTCGTCGGCCGATACCCCGGCCGTCTCGGGCGTCACCATCCCCATCTCGATCTCGAACTCGCGGAGGGCCTTGTCGGCCATCGCCTTCTCGACGGACTCCTCCCGCTTGATGTCTTCCAACCCCTCGCCGGAGAGGTCGGCCGCCACCCGCACCTTGGCGCGGTTGAGGCCGATCTTGTCTTGGATCACGTCCTCGATCTGGCCGAAGTCGGTCGTGATGTCGAAGTTGAAGCTCTGCGCGAGCTTGGCCAGTTCGGCCTCGGCGCGGGAGAGCTTCAGCTCGGCGTCGTACTTCTGGATCTTCTGCTTGAGGTCGGCGAGCTTCTTGGTGGCGTGCTTCACCTTGGTGACGTTGTTGTTGTAGGCCGTCTCGTGCAGCTTGAGCTGGGCCTCGTTCTCGGCCAGCTCCTTCTTGGCCTTCTGCAGCTCGAGGGCGAATTTCGAGGCGGTGTCCCGCTCGCCCGCCTGGAGGTAGGCCTTCACGCGAGCCTCGAGCGACTCGACGTGCTGACGGTCGCCGTTCACCTGCCGGGTCACCCGTTCCACGAGGGCCCGATACTGCTCGAGCCCCTCGCGTCCGTCCTTCATCTGATCGACCGCCTTGTCGTATTCGTACTGCAGCTGGGCGATCGGATCGGCCGTCCAGAAGAAGTTGGCGATCTTGTTCATCTGGGCCGCGAGGGCCTTCCAAAGCTTCCCCAGGATCATGGGTCGGTGTCTCCGCAGGACGGGCCGAATGGATAGAAAACCAGGACGGAAACCGCTGCCGCCTGTAGCGTCGTGATACCGCTGCCGTGGGGCTTCGTCAATCAGCCCGCAGGGTTGAGCGAATGAAGCGCATCGCCGGCTTCGGGGGCGGTGGCAGACCCCGCTACCGGCTCACGGTCACGTCGGGCCGGGCCGCGGAGAGCCGGGCGACGCCCGCGTCCGTGACCGCCGTGAAGGCGAGGGCCAGCGACCGGAGCGCCGGCAGTTTCGCAGCCACCTCGAGGGCGGTGTCGGTCACCTTCGTGCCGGTGAGGGTGAGGGCCTTGAGCTTCTCGAGTTTCGCGAGTCGGGCGATGCCCGCATCGGTCACGTCCGTGTTCTGCAGGTTGAGCTTGGCGAGCGCGGCGAGGGAGCCCACCGCCTCCATGCCGGCATCGCCGACCTTCGTGTCCCAGAGGTCGAGATCCGCCAGCTTGGACAGCCCGGCCAGGTGGACGACGCCCTCGTCGCCGACGCTCGTCTCGGCGAGGTCGAGCAGCACGAGATCGGAGAGCTTGCCCAGGTGGGCGAGGCCGGCATCGCCGACGAGCGTGCCACGCAGTTCCAGCCGCTTGAGCTTCGCGAGGCTGGCGACGTGCGCGAGCCCCTCGTCCCCCACGAACGTCCGCATGATGTTGATCTCGTCGATGTCGGCCTTGCCGGCGAACGGTGCGAGCCCGGCATCGGTGATCTGGCCGTCCTCCGCCGCGAAGCCGCGGAGCTTGGGCAGCGTGGCGAGATGCGCGAGTCCTGCGTCGGTCACGCTCGGGCAGCGGAGCTTCACCCGCTCCAGGCCCTGCAGCTTCGCGATCTGCTCGCAGCCGGCGTCGGTGATCTGGGCGCAGCCGCGCAGGTCGAGCACCCGCAGCTTCTGGAGCGGCGCGAGCTGGGCCAACCCGGCGTCGGTGAAGTTGTTGTAGAGGAGCACGAGCTGCTCGAGCGATCCGATCCTGGCGACCGACTGGAGCGCCGCGTCGGTGAGGTTCGACGACCGCCGCAGGTTGAGCACCCGCAAAGCGGGCAACGTGGCGATCTCGGCCGCCCCGGCGTCGGTGATGTCGGTGTTCTCGAGCACCAGCTGCGTGAGCCCCGCCATCCGCGCGATCGCGACCATGCCCGCGTCGGAGATCTCGGCCCCCCACACCTCGAGCGCGGCCAGCTTCGGCAACTCGGTGAAGACCGCCAGATCGGCGTCGGTCGCCGGCCGCTCCGCCAGATCGATGGCTTTCACCTGGCCGGATTCGTCGTAGGCGATCGATCCGCCGCGGGCTTCGACGATCGCCACGGCCTTGGCCTCGGCCGGCAGCGGCGCCGCCTCGGCCCACGATGCCACTCCAGCTGCCACCGCGGCTGCCGCCACGACGAGCGCACACCGTCCCCGATAGTGTTCGGTGATCCTCATGCACAGGCTCCTGCGTCAGACGGTCCAGCCGGGCCGATAGAGCGGCCGGATCACCTGATCCACTTCCGGCGCGTTGGTGGCGACGAGCTTCACCGGATCCCACTCGATCTTCTTGCCCGGCGTCTCGGCGACGTCGGCCGCCCAGACGGCGAGGTTGCCGAGCAGGATCGTCTCCGTCAGCGGGCCGCCGTAGTCGGGGAAGTTGCTCACCGCCGCCGGGCCACCCTTGATGGCATTGACGAACTCGACGAAGTGGCCCGGCGACTTTTCGAAGGCCACCTCGCCCACGTCCTTGCCGCTCTTGAGCTGCATGCCACCGCAGTAGTCGCCCGGAGCGTAGAGCACGTCCTGGTCGCCGATGATGAGCGTCCCGCTCGCCTGCGTCTTGAACGGCTGTTCCTCCTCCTTGCCCTCGGCGTTCTTCTTGATCTCGCCACGGAAACCGGCGAAGAGGGCCTGATCGGGCAGCTTGCCGCCGTCGTACCACTTCACCTTCACGGGCGCTCGCCCGTCACGGGCCGGGAAGTCGAAGTCAATGATCGACCACTTCGGGTAGCTGTCGCCGTTGTGGCCGCTCGTGGTCGCCTGCACGCTGGCGGGGTCGCGGAGCGCGAGGGCCATGAACGGCATGTTGAACGTGTGGCAGGCCATGTCGCCGAGCGCGCCCGAGCCGAAGTCCCAGAAGCCGCGCCAGGCGAACGGGTGATAGCCGGCGCCGTAGGGGCGGGCAGGAGCCGGCCCCAGCCACAGATCCCACGAGATGTGCGGCGGCACCTTGGCACCGGCGGGACGATTGCCCCCCTGGGCCCAGACCGGGCGATTGGTCCAGACGTGCACTTCCTTGACGGTTCCCAGGGCGCCCGACTTGATGAACGCCGCGGCCTTGCGGAGCAAGTCGCCGGCCGTGCCCTGATTGCCCATCTGCGTGGCCACCTTCTGCGAGCGGGCCAGTTCGCCGAGCAGGCGGGCCTCCGAGATCGCGCGGGTCAGCGGCTTCTGGCAGAAGCAGTGTTTGCCCATCTGCATCGCCATGGCGGCGGCGGTGACATGGGTGTGGTCGGGCGTGCTGACAGTGACGGCGTCGAACTCCTTGCCCATCTCGTCGAGCATTTTCCGGAAGTCGGCGTATTGCTTCGCGCTCTCGAACGCCTTCTGACCGCGCTTCAGCTGGTTGGCATCGATGTCGGCGACGGCCACCACCTTGCCGTTGCGTCCGGCATCGGCCGAGTCGCTCTGCCCCTTGCCACCGATGCCGATGCAGGCGAACCGGATTTCCTCGTTGGCGCTCGTCGCAGGCTTGTCGTCGCCCCGCACCTCGGGGGCGATCCAGTAGCCGCCGGCGACGGCCGAGGCGACGGCCATGAAGTCGCGGCGCGACGGGGCAACGCGCGGACGGGACGAACGATGGCGGGAACGCGTCATCGCGGCGGGCTCCAGAAGGGCGGGAAAATCGCGGCGGACGACATTCCTTCGCCGCCGCGGCAGGATGCGCGAAAGGGTGACTGACGGGACTCGAACCCGCGACCCTCGGTACCACAAACCGATGCTCTAACCAGCTGAGCTACAGTCACCGCGATGGGTCAGCCGGAAGTGTAACACAACTTTTCGCCGTTTCAGGGCCGGCCCCGGCGGAAACCGCGGGATCCCCGGGCTTCCGCCCGGGGCTTTCAGGGAGACGCGTGCGTCGGATCAATCCCGCCGACGGGAGTCGATCACGATCGTCACGGGGCCGTCGTTGACGAGGCTCACCCGCATGTCGGCCGCGAACACACCCGTTTTCAGCGGCCGGCCGACCTGCGGCTCGAGCGCCGCCAGAAACCGCTCGTAGAGCGGCACCGCCTCCTCCGGCCGGGCGGCCCGCACGAAGCTCGGCCGGTTGCCCCGGGCCGTGTCAGCCAGCAGCGTGAACTGGCTGACGACGAGCGACTCACCGCCGATCTCACCCACGCTGTGGTTCATCTTGCCCGCTTCGTCGGCGAAGATCCGCAGCCCGGCCACCTTGCCGGCGAGCCAGTCGGCATCGGCGGCCGGATCCCCCTGCTCGACGCCCACGAGCACGACGAGCCCACGGCCGATCCGGCCGACGACCTCGCCGGCGATTTCGACGGAGGCCTCGGTCACGCGTTGCACGACGGCTTTCATGGGCACCGGTTGGTTGGCATTGGGGATATGGGAAGCGTATCGGCGGGACGGTCCCCCGGCTTGCGCCTGGGGGCTTTTATGAGAAGGCAGATCGCCGGTGGGGATTTTATTTCCCCCGGCTTGCGCCTGGGGGCTTTTATGGGGACCGAGACGCCTCATTTTGACATTTCGCCGTCCGGGGGAAATCGCTTTAATCCCGCCCTCTTTGGAGGCCTGCCATGCCCCCCGCCATCACCACGAGTCCGTTCACGGGAGCCCGCGGCTGCGTGAGCGACATCGCCACGCTGGCCCTGCGGGTGCCGCTCTTTCCGGTCGATCGCACGTTGCAACTGGCCGACGTGGCCGCGGCCCGCGACGCCTGTCCGCAGCGGATCGGCTGGGCCGCCCTGTTTCTCAAGGCCTACGCCCTCGTCGCCCGCGAGATGCCGATCCTGCGGACGTGGTTCTCTCCCGGCATGGTTCCGCGGCTCGTGACCGTGCCGCACAACGTGGCGACGCTCGCCGTCAACCGCACCGAGCCCACCGGCGACCGCCTCCTCTTCGCCCGACTGCGCAAGCCCGAGTCCGAGAGCCTTCCCGACATTCAGAAGTTCATCAACGACTGCACCACCGAGCCGGTGAACAAGATGTTCAAGCGGCAGCTGGAACTCGAGATGGTGCCGGGCGCCCTGCGCCGCACGATCCTGAGGTGGAACATGCGGTCGCGGTCGGCCAAGCGGGCCGCGCGGATCGGCACGTTCAGCCTTTCGACGCTCGCCGGCTTCGGTGCCACCAACCGCTTTCACCCCACGCTCTGCACCACGAGCCTGTCGTACGGGCCGCTCGAGTCCGACGGCCGCTGCATCGCCACGGTGATCGCCGATCACCGCGTGCTCGACGGCTCCGCGGTCGCGCGGGCACTGCAATGGCTCGAGCAGGCGTTCCGCACCGACATCGTGGCCGAGCTCACGGCTCTGCGGAGCGCTCCTCCGGCGGCTGCCGCCCCGCAGCGAGCCGCCGCCTGATCTCGGCGAGCCGTTCACCGAGATCCCGCTCGAGCCCCCGGTCGGTCGGCTCGTAATACCGCTTCTCCACGCCGAGGTAGTCCTGCGCCGCGATCCCGTCGGGGGCGTCGTGGGAATACTCGTAGCCCTGCCCGTGGCCGAGCCGCTTGGCGCCGGCGTAGTGCTTGTCCTGCAGGTGCCGCGGCACGGGGATCACCGCCTTCTCGCGGACGTCGCGGCGGGCGGCGGCGATCGCGGTGGTGCAGGCGTTGCTCTTGGGCGCGAGCGCGAGATACGTGACGGCCTGCGAGAGCGTGAGCTGGCACTCGGGCAGACCCACGAATTCGGTCGCCTGCATCGCCGCCACGGCGATCACGAGCGCCCGCGGATCGGCGTTACCGATGTCTTCGCTGGCGAGGATCACGAGCCGCCGCGCCAGAAACCGCACGTCCTCGCCCCCCTCGAGCATCCGCGCGAGCCAGTAGAGCCCGGCATCGGCGTCGCTGCCGCGGATGCTCTTGATCAGGGCGCTGGCGCAGTCGTAGTGGGTGTCGCCCGAGTCGTAGGTGATGGCCTTCCGCTGCACGCTCTCGCGGGCCAGGTCGAGCGTGAACACGAGCGGCCGCTCCCGACTCGAGAGCACGCCCACCTCGAGCGCCCCCAGCGCCCGCCGGGCGTCGCCATCGGAGGTCTCCACGAGGAACGCCCGCGCTTCGGGTTCGAGCGTCACCCGCTCCAGTCCCAGCCCGTGCTCGCGGTCGGCAACGGCCCGGTCGAGGATGGAGGCGATGTGCCCGGGCGAGAGGCTTTCGAGTTCGAAGATGCGGCTGCGGCTGACGAGGGCGCTGGTCAGGGCGAAGAAGGGATTCTGCGTCGTCGCGCCGATGAGCGCGATCACGCCGCTCTCCACGTCGGGCAGGAGCACGTCCTGCTGCGCCTTGTTGAAGCGATGGATCTCGTCGATGAACAGGCAGGTCCGCTGGCCATCGTCCTCGAGCCGCCGACGGGCGGCCTCGAGCACGTCCCGCACGTCCTTCACGCCCGATGCCGTCGCCGAGAGTTCCACGAACCGTCGCTTCGTCTCGTGGGCGATGATCTCGGCGAGCGTCGTCTTCCCCACTCCCGGTGGTCCGTAGAGGATCACCGACCCGAGTCGGTCGGCCTCGATGAGCCGCCGCAGGAGCATCCCCTTGCCGACGACCTTCTCCTGCCCCACGTAGTCGGCCAGCCGCCGGGGCCGCATGCGTGCGGCGAGAGGTGCCGCCCGGGCGACGTTGGCGGCTCGTGATGCGGCGAACAGGTCGGCCATGAGCGAGGCGGCGCAGCGGGGGCAAACGGGGCAAGCCGGGGCGACCGACGGAAATGAAGCGATCGCACCGTGAAGTCCGATGATACCGGATGCGCCGTCTCGGCCGTCAGCGGTCGGAGACCGCGATCAATCGGTGGGGAGTTCCCGTGCTGGAGCCACGATCCTCGCGACGACGCATGTGCCGCAGCCTTGCCTGGCTGGCGGTCGTGCTCTGTCTGTCGCCGCCGCTCGCCGCGCAGCAGGATGCCTCCGCGTCCCGACAAAGTCCGATCCTCGAGTTCCCCGACCTGGGGCCGATCCCCGGCGGCGCAGAGCCGCCACCGCTTCCCGGCGAGCTCGCGCCCGGCATGAGCCTCGGCGCCGGCGACACCACTCCCGGCCTGCTCGGCGGCAAGCGGCGGACGGGCCGGCTGCCGAAGTCGGCCAAGCCGCGGGGCGTCGCCTCGAGCGCCGTCGCCAGCCGCGGGCTCACGCTGCCGGAGTCGCTGCCTGCTCCGGCAGCATCGGACGGCGTCGCCGCGCCGACCACGCGGGTCGACGTCTCGATCATCGACGACCCCGGCCCGCCCGACGGCCTGACGCTCGACGCGGCGCTCGAGCGGATGATGGCGGCCAACCTCGACATCCGTGGGCTGCGGCACGAGCTCACGCAGGCCGACGCCGACATCCTCACAGCCGGCCTGCGCACCAACCCGCTCGTCTACATGGACACGCAGTTCATCCCCTACGGCTCGTTCTCCGACAGGCGTCCCGGCGGGCCCACGCAGTACGACCTCAACATCACGCTGCCGATGGACGTGTCGCGGAAGCGGCAGTCGCGGACGGTCGTGGCCCGGATGGCGAAGTCGACGCTCGAGGCGCAGTTCCAGGACGTCACGCGGCGGCAGATCGACAACCTCTACCGCGCCTTCGTCAACCTCCAGGCCGCGCGGATCGACCGGCTGGCGGCCGAGGCCACGGTTCGGCGTCAGCAGCAGCGGCTGGTGGAGTTGCGACAACGCGACGACCGCTCCGACCCGCGTGCGGCCGATGCGATCGACCACCTCGCCTTCGTGCTGGAGCGGTCGCGAAACGCGCTCGACGAGGCGACCGAGGCCTACGAAGACGCCCGCGACGGTCTGGGCGTGCTGCTCAACCTCTCGCTCGATGAGACGGCGACGCTCGAGCCGCAGGGCAGCCTGCGGGCGCGGGTGCCGGAGCCGCCGGGGCTCGATGAACTGGAGGCGATCGCACTGCGGTGCCGCCCCGACCTGCATGCCGCCCGTCTGGGCGTGAACCGGGCGGGAGCGGAGCTCGCGCTGCAGCGGGCCAACCGGTTCGACGACGTCTACCTCTTCTATGATCCGATCACGATCCAGGACGGCAGCGCGTATGGCGTGCAGTCGGCTTCGTCGTGGGCGGTGGGTCTCACGTTCGCGCTGCCGATCTTCAATCGCAATCAGGGCAACATCGCCCGGGCCGAGAGCAACGTGGGCCAGTCGAAGCTCGAAGCCTCGGCGCTCGAGCGGCGGGCGCTGGCGGAGGTGCGGCTGGCCGAGCGGGAATATCGCCGCTCCCGCGACGCGATCGGCCAGATCGAGCAGGCGATCCTGCCGCGGGCCGAGGCCACGCTCGTCCGGCGGCAGGAGCAGTTCGCGGCTGGCGACATCGTGATCGACGATCTCGAGGGCGCCATCGAGGATCTGGCCGAAGTCACGCAGAGCCACCGCGACGCCGTCATCCGCCACCGCCGCGCGATGCTCGAGCTCAACACCGCCGTCGGCCTGCGGCTGATGCCCTAGGGCTCAGCCCGTCCAGGCAAACTCGATCGCGGCGTCGATCTCCGGATGCAGGCTCTTGTGCACCGGGCAGGTGTGGGCGGCCTGCTCGAGGAG
>Ga0068877_10002636_pt1 | contig 14418 bp, 10 predicted proteins | sample NOAtaG_FD_66437 | JGI IMG/M metagenome (GOLD analysis project Ga0068877, IMG submission 66437) | Freshwater lake microbial communities from Lake Erie, under a cyanobacterial bloom - NOAA_Erie_Diel6S_1000h metaG | ecosystem: Environmental > Aquatic > Freshwater > Lake | place: USA: Ohio, Lake... | reverse complement strand
CTATACCGGAGCCAATGCAGAAGTTGCATCGAAGGCAGTTGTTACTACACTAGAACGTGCCATCAACGGTGTGCCGGGTATGACGTACATGACTTCCGTTTCGGGTAACGATGGTACGAGTATCATCCAAGTATTTTTTAAAGTAGGAACCGACCCCGACCTAGCCAATGTAAACGTGCAAAACAGAGTTTCTACTGTATTAGATGAATTACCCGAAGAAGTTTTAAAAGCCGGTGTTAGCGTAGAAAAAGAAGTTACCGGTATGTTGATGTATTTAAATGTGCTAAGCGATGACCCGGATGCTGATGAAAAATTTATTTACAACTTTGCAGATATCAACATCATTGCAGAACTGAAACGCATTGAAGGTGTAGGGTACGCTACTATAATGGGTGCGCGTGAATATTCTATGCGCGTCTGGTTAAAGCCTGATCGAATGGTAAACTATGGTATCTCATCGGAAGATGTAGTGCAAGCCATTCGCAATCAAAACATAGAGGCTGCACCAGGAAAAACAGGTGAAAGCTCAGATAAAACTCCCCAGTCACTACAATATGTTTTGCGTTACACCGGAAAGTTTGTAAAAGAAGATGAATACAAAAACATCGTGATTAAGTCTAATCCCGATGGTTCCATGTTAAAACTGAAAGATATTGCCGATGTAGAATTTGGTGTTAGAAACTACAATGTTATCTCAAAAGAAAATGGTAAACCATCCGCAGCTATCTTATTAAAACAACGACCTGGCTCTAACGCTAAACAAGTAATTGAAAATGTAAAAGCAAAAATGGAAGAGTTAAAAAAATCTTCTTTTCCTCCGGGCATGTATTATACGATTGGATATGATGTATCCAGATTTTTAGATGCATCGATGCAAGAGGTAATTAAAACATTGATTGAAGCCTTTATCCTGGTTTCGTTGGTGGTGTTTTTATTTTTGCAAGATGGAAGATCAACTTTAATTCCTGCATTGGCTGTTCCGGTTTCTTTAATTGGTACTTTCTTTTTTATGCAGATGTTAGGGTTTTCCATCAATCTGCTTACGCTTTTTGCCTTGGTGTTGGCTATCGGTATTGTAGTGGATAATGCCATTGTGGTGGTAGAGGCTGTGCACGTTAAAATGGAAACAGAACACCTAACACCACGGCAAGCCACTTTTAGTGCAATGGGTGAAATCAGTGGTGCTATTATAGCGATAACGTTAGTAATGTCGGCTGTATTTATTCCGGTTGCCTTTATGTCGGGTCCGGCAGGAGTTTTTTATAGACAGTTTTCGCTAACACTTGCGATAGCCATTGTTATTTCGGGTATCAATGCTTTAACCTTAACTCCGGCTTTGTGTGCCATCATACTTAAAAGACATGAACCATCGCATTCTAATTCTTTGTTGAGTAGATTCTTTCGTTCCTTCAATACTGGATATGGAAAATTTGAAGGCAAGTTTCAATCGATCATCACACGCATTGCTTCTCGAAGAATGGTAACTGTATTGTTACTCATTGGTTTTTGTGTATTGACAGCCCTTACTAATAAAATTTTACCAACCGGTTTTATTCCTGATGAAGATCAAGGTATGATTTATGTTAGCGTAAATACACCTGCCGGTGCAACTGTAGAGCGTACAGAAGAAGTGATGGATCAGATTCAACAAGTAGCAGAGAAAATGCCAGCAGTAGAATCTTTCTCTTCGTTGGCAGGTTACAGTCTAATTACAGAAGGCGCAGGAGCATCGTTTGGTATGGGCATGGTTAATTTAAAGCCCTGGGATGACAGAAAAGAGAATGTTACAGAATTAATTGAGCAATTAAATAAAGAGAGTAGTCATATTAAAGATGCGTCCATTCAGTTTTTTGCACCACCAACTGTTCCTGGTTTCGGAAATGCCAGCGGATTTGAAATCAGATTAATTGATAAAACAGGAACAGGTAACCTGCAACAAACAGCACAAGTGGCAAATCAATTTATCGATTCGTTAATAGCCGCACCTGAAATTGGAAATGCATTCTCTAGTTTCGATGCTACGTTTCCGCAGTACCTCATAAAAGTTGATCAAGAGTTAGCTGCACAAAAAGGAGTGACCATCGATAATGCCATGAGTAACCTGCAAACGTTAATCGGAAGTTATTATACGTCCAACTTTATACGCTTCGGGCAGATGTACAAAGTAATGGTGCAAGCTGCACCCGAATACAGAACCAGTCCTGAAGATGTTTTGCAATTGCAAGTAAAAAATCAATATGGAGAGATGGTGCCTTATGCTTCTTTTGCAACCATGGAGCGCGTGTATGGGCCCGAACAACTTACACGATACAATATGTTTACGGCTGCCATGATAAACGGAGAAGCCGAACAAGGTTTTAGCAGTGGCGATGCCATTAAGGCTATAGAGCGTGTAGCAAGCGAAACGTTACCGCGTGGTTATTCTATTGAATGGTCGGGCATGACGCGAGAAGAAATTTTAAGCAGCGGGCAAGCCATTTACATCTTCATGATTTGCTTAGTGTTTGTGTATTTGCTTTTAGCTGCACAATACGAAAGTTTCATGTTGCCCTTGCCCGTTATTTTATCCTTACCTACAGGTATTTTTGGTTCTTATCTTTTCTTGTACATAACCGGTTTGCAGAATAACATTTTTGCACAAGTAGCCTTAGTCATGTTGATAGGTTTATTAGGAAAAAATGCCATTCTGATTGTTGAGTTTGCTGTGCTAAAACAAAAAGCAGGAGCATCGGTAGTAACGGCAGCTATAGAAGGAGCCATCGCCCGTTTGCGTCCTATTTTGATGACATCCTTCGCCTTTATAGCAGGTTTAATTCCATTGTGTATTGCAACAGGTGCAGGTGCTATGGGAAACAAAAGTATAGGTATTACAGCAGCAGGAGGTATGTTTACAGGAACAGTCTTTGGGTTAGTCATCATTCCCGGATTGTACATCATTTGCGCAGGAGTTGAACAAAGATGGAAGAATAAACCATCTAATAACGTTTAGATATATGGTAAAAAGGATATTTCAATTATTTTTAGTAAGTACATTTTTGGTTTCTTGTACATCAACCCGATTTGCAGGAGATACACCAACTGTAAAACTTCCGCAAAAGTTTAAAGGAGAAAATCGCTACAACCGGGATTCAATTCCTTCTGCAAAAAACTTTTTTAAAGATGATGTTTTGTTGGCCTGGATAGATTCCGGATTACAAAACAACCGTGAAACAAAACAAATTTTTGCCCGCATTGCATTAGCCAATGCCGATGTAAAATTGGCTAAAGGAAGTTTTCTTCCTCAAATTAATTTGCAAACCGCTGTGGGCATGCAACGGTTTGGTGATTACACGGTAGATGGCATAGGTAATTTCGATACTAATCTATCGGATAACATAACTCCAGATAGGCGTATACCGGAACATGTGCCCGATTTGTTTGTGGGTATTCAAACCCAATGGGAGGCAGATATCTGGGGTAAACTACGCAACAGAAAAAAAGCGGCTGTAGCCCGCTACCTCTCTTCTGAAAAAGCGTGGAACGATGCCAGGCTTTTACTGGTTTATACTATAGCAGAACGTTATTTTCAATTACAAACCTTAGATTATAAATTGAAAATAGCCCGCGAGAACGGAGCCCTGCAAGAACGAGCCCTGGAATTAATTAGCGTACAAAAACAAGCTGGTATGGCCACAGAATTAGCGGTTAAGCAATTCGAAGCGCAAACAAAAAACACTAAAGCATTAGAATTTGATTTGCAAAGGGCTATACGAGAAACGGAAACTTCATTTAATGTATTGTTGGGCAGAATGCCGGCCAACATACAACGCAACTCTCTTGTTAATACACAAGTAAAGCAATTCGAGTATGTGCTAACACCCGAAGAAATTTTAAAAGCTCGCCCCGATATTCAGGCGGCAGAGTGGAATATGCAAGCAGCCGGTGCCGATGTGGCCTCAGCCAGAGCAGCATTTTATCCGAGCCTTGCTTTAACAGCAAACAATGGCTTACATACTTTCCGTAGCAGTGTTTGGTTTCAGTTTCCGGTTTCGCTGGCCTATTGGATGGGCGGTAGTTTAACAGCCCCCCTCTTACAACGCAATGCTTTGAAAGCTGAGTTAGCTGCTTCTAAAACAAAGAAAACCATAGCCGTTTTAGAATACGAAAGAACGGTTGTACAAGCTATGAACGAGGTACAACTTTATTTAGATAATCGTACTCTTGTACGCAACTCGTACGAGTTAAAGAGTGATGAAGTAAATGCCCTCAATGCAGGACTAAGTGCCTCGCGCGATTTGTTTGTTGCCGGGCTAGCTACGTATCTGGAAGTAATTACTGCACAAAAAAGTGTGTTGCAGGCACAGCTAGATTTGGCCGATATAAGTTTAATACAATTAAATAATGAATTGATGTTGTATCGCTCTATGGGTTTTGGTAACAAGTAAAATAAGATGAAAGTAGAAACGCTGCCTGATTAATTTCCTGCAGCGTTTTTTTTGTTTTAATAAATTGACTTAATGGCTTGTTATCGGTGGATGATAACAACTTACCTATATATGGTTTGCGTTCTGTCGGGGCCGGTAGAAACGATAGTGATAGGAACGTTTAACGCTTTTTCTAAAAACACGATATAATTTTGTAGCGCCTCGGGCATTTCGCTTTTGCTAATGCCTTTTACATCGGTTTGCCAACCTGGCATTTCGGTATACACGGGTGTAATTTTTTCGTTCACCAATTCATAGGGCAAAGCATCGGTGGTGGTTCCGTTTTCTAACTGGTAATGCGTACAAATTTTGATTGTCGGAAAAATACTTAACACATCAGCCTTCATCATCAGCAATTGTGTAACGCCATTAATCATGATAGAATATTTTAAGCTAGGAAGGTCTATCCAACCGCAACGTCTGGGACGGCCGGTGGTAGAGCCAAACTCGTTACCCTCTTTGCGCATGCGCTCTCCTTCATCGTTAACTAATTCTGTAGGAAAGGGGCCACTGCCAACGCGGGTGCTATAGGCTTTAAAAATGCCATATACCTCACCGATATGTTTAGGAGCTACACCTAAACCTGTGCAGGCACCGGCTGTTACTGTGTTAGAGCTGGTAACGAAGGGGTACGATCCAAAATCAATATCGAGTAATGAGCCTTGCGCACCTTCTGCCAAAACAGATGATCCGTTTTGAATTTCCTGGTTGATGAAGTATTCGCTCTCGATCAGGTTAAATTGTTTGATAAACTCAACGGCATGAAAAAATTGAGTGGACAATTCTTCCCAGTTGTATTGAATGGTGTGATCTTTCAGAATGCTGAAATGTATGCTGGTGAGGTGGTTGAATTTATCTTTAAAGTTCGGAGATAAAATATCGCCCACACGTAAACCTTGTCTTCCGATTTTATCCTGATAGGTAGGGCCAATTCCTTTTAAAGTAGAACCTATTTTGTTTTCGCCTTTTGCCGTTTCATAAGCCTGATCGAGCAGGCGGTGTGTTGGTATTATAAGCTGCGCCTTTTTAGAGATAAAAAGATTGTGGCGTAAGTCTAAACCAAATTTTTCGTGAACGCCATCGATTTCTTTTTTTAAAACAATAGGATCGAGTACAACACCATTGCCAATTATGTTTTTTGTTTTGTCGCGGAAAATGCCAGATGGAATTTGATGCAGCACATGTTTTTTACCATCAAACTCAAGTGTATGGCCAGCGTTTGGTCCGCCTTGGAAGCGTGCAACTACATCGTACTTCGGAGCCAGTACATCTACAATTTTACCTTTTCCTTCATCGCCCCACTGGAGGCCTAATAATACGTCTACTTTTGCCATTTGCCTTACCCTCTTCGCTTTATGTTTCAGCAGGAAGTGGGAATTTGTTTTTAAATTTTATTTCGAGATAACTAAACCACAATAATGGAATAAAGGCTTATTCAATTATCATTTTACTTCTTCTTCCGACTGAATGATGGTAAAAATTGCATTTAGCTTTGTTATCACCAGCAGCTTCTGCACACTTTCAGAGGGTTTCATCAGATAGAGTTCGCCACTTTTGTTTCTGAATTTTGTAAGGAGGGTAATTAAAACGCCAATACCCGAACTGTTTATGTAACGCAAGCCCGAAATATCTACCACACATTTTCTAAACCCTTTTTGTATGGCTTCTCCTGCTTTTTCGGTAATGGCCGCACCATTACTTTCTCCAATTAAATCTCCGCTTAAGCGCAAAATGAAAACACTGTTTTTTTCTTCTGCTGTAAATTGTGTCATGTTATTTTCTGTTTTCGCAGTTTACTTTTTTGCAGGCTGCATATAAGATTAAAGAATGATGCATGACTTGAAACTGCAAGAGGTCTTCTACTGTATTTTGGATATTTTGTATACGCGGATCGCAAAACTCTACCACTTTATGGCAATCGGTGCAAATGAGGTGGTCGTGTTGTTTGTATCCGTACGATTTTTCGTATTGTGCCTGGTTTTGCCCGAACTGATGTTTCGTTACCAGATCGCATTCTACCAGTAAATCGAGTGTGTTGTAAACGGTGGCACGACTTACCCGGTAGTTTTTATTTTTCATGCTGATGTAGAGGCTCTCTACATCAAAGTGTCCATCGCGGGTGTAAATTTCTTCGAGTATGGCGTATCGTTCGGGTGTTTTTCTCAACTCCTTGTTTTCTACATACGCTGTAAAAATTTTCTTTACTTCTTCGTAAATCGTTGGGTTAAGCGGCATAACAAGCAACAAAGGTAAAAAGTATTTGCGTACTTGGCAGAACTGGTAAAATTATTCTTTAGAATCGAACCGGCTTACTTTTACTACTCCTTCTACATGTTCGAGTTTTTCTATGAGTTGCTCTAAATGCCGGGTATCATGTACGTATAGCATTATCTCTCCTTCGAAAATACCATTGTCGGTAAATATGGACATAGAGCGCATGTTTACTTTCAATTCGTCTGAAATTACTTTGGATACATCCTGAATTAGACCAACTCTGTCTGTGCCTTTTATTTTCAGTCCGGTTAAAAATGCCACCTCGTGCTGGCTTGTCCATTTGGCTTTTACCACCCTATGCCCGTGGTTGGCCAATAACTCGGCTGCGTTGGGGCAATTGGTGCGGTGTATTTTTATGCCTTCGTTTACCGTTACAAAACCAAATACTTCATCGCCTGGTATGGGGGTGCAACATTTTGCCAGTTTATAATCTACTACGTCCATGTCTTCGCCAATCAGCAACATGTCTTCGTAGCGGTTTTTTAACTGACTTAATTCTTTCTCTATTGTTTTGGCATCGTTTACCGGCACATTGGGTTTTGTGCGCAAGGGCGATGCCGGCTTAAATTCGGTAAAGCGTTTAATATCGGCAGTAGAGATAATGCCTTTGCCAACTTTATAATATAAATCCAGGTGAGTTTTGGCATTGAAATACTCGCGCATTTGTTCTAACAATTCTTGCGTGGCATCTAGCTTTTGCTGCTTTAATTTTCGGGCGATTATTTCTTTTCCATCTATAGCCGCTTTTTTCTTTTCTTCTTTAATCGATTCTTTAATGTGGCTTTTAGCTTTAGAGCTAACCACAAAACGCAGCCAATCTTCGTTGGCTTTTTGTTTAGATGATGTGAGGATTTCTACCTGATCGCCATTTTTTAAAACATGGTTGATGGGCACCAGTTTGTTGTTGATTTTTGCGCCAATACAACGCGAGCCGATTTGCGAGTGTATTTCGTAGGCAAAGTCTAACGCTGTAGCTCCGGCAGGCAACGTTTTTAATTCGCCTTTCGGGGTAAAGGCAAATACTTCTTCGGTAAATAAATTTCCTCTGAAATCATCTACAAAATCGAGTGCGGTGTGGTCGTTGTGTTCGAGGGTATCGCGAACGCGGGCAAGCCATTTTTCGAGATTGGATTCACTTACTGAATTTGATTCTTTGTATTTCCAATGGGCGGCATATCCTTTTTCGGCAATGTCGTCCATTCGGGCTGTGCGTATTTGTACCTCTACCCACTGGCCGTTTTTAGCCATTACGGTTGTGTGTAAAGATTCGTATCCGTTAGATTTTGGGGTGGATATCCAATCGCGAAGGCGATCGGGGTTAGGGGTATAAAAATCGGTAACGATGGAGTACACTTGCCAACAGAGCGATTTTTCTTGTTCTTGTGGAGCATCTATGATGATGCGGATGGCGAATAAATCATACACTTCTTCGAAAGGTATGTTTTGCCTTTTCATCTTACTCCAAATACTATAAATTGATTTTGGTCTTCCTTTTATTTCGCACTGTATATTTTGCTTTTCAAGTTCTTCGTTTATCGGCTGCATAAAGCTTTTGATAAACTTAGTGCGTGCAGCTTTGGTGGCGTCTATTTTGGCAGCAATGGTATTGTAAACGTTGCGGTCGGTAAAGCGCAAGTACAAATCTTCTAATTCAGATTTTATGGCATTTAAACCCAGGCGGTGCGCTAAGGGTGCATACAGGTAAATTGTTTCGGAAGAAATTTTTAGCTGTTTGTTGCGCGGCATGCTTTCGAGCGTGCGCATGTTATGCAGGCGGTCTGCCAGCTTAATTAAGATTACGCGTACATCTTCCGAAAGGGTAAACAACATTTTACGGAAGTTCTCTGCTTGCTGCGAAGTGCCATATTCGAATACACCCGAAATTTTAGTTAGCCCGTCTACAATTCTGGCCACTTTTCTATTAAACATCTTTTCGATGTCGCTTAACTCAAGGTCGGTGTCTTCTACCACATCGTGTAAAAGCGCAGCCAAAATAGAAGTAGTTCCTAAGCCAATTTCTTCTACGCAAATTTCTGCAACAGCCAACGGATGAAGAATGTACGGCTCTCCTGATTTTCTGCGCATATCTTTATGCGCTTCGGCTGCAAGGGTAAAGGCTTTTTTTATGAGGCGGGCATCGCCATCTTTTAGCACAGGTTTAGCTTTGCGCAGTAGTTTTCTGTAATAACTGATAATTTCTTTTTTCTCTAACTCTGCGTTTGTTGGAACCATGGAATAGAACAGTGGCTTTGGATGCGTTTAACTTAGTAAATTTAATCTACAAGATAATAATGAAGATGGAGATGTTTCTAATTTCAATATTATCCCTAAATTTGCCATCCCAAATAAAAGCCGGGGAAGTTACGGAACATCAGAACTAACTGAATTTCAGCAACTTTAGAAATATGCGCATGTGGCGTAATTGGTAGCCGTGCCAGACTTAGGATCTGGTGCCGCAAGGCGTGGGGGTTCGAGTCCCTCCATGCGCACATACTAACCCTTGATGCCCGTAACCTGAAACCGGTCATTAAGGGTTTTTAATTTTAGTACACACCATAAATCAGCAATCCATTGGAAATCGCATTACAAAAACAAGCTAACGCAGAAGGGATCATCTCTATAAAACTTACGGAAGCCGATTACGCACCACAGGTAGAGCAAAAACTTAAAGAATATGGTCGCAAGGCCAACATCAAAGGTTTCAGACCCGGCAAAGTGCCTACTGGTGTGGTAAAGAAAATGTTTGGAAAATCTGTTTTAGCAGATGAGATCAACAACATTCTATCGCAAAAAGTAAATGAATATGTGCGCGAACAAAATCTCAGAATTTTGGGCGAGCCACTTCCTAACATAGAGAAAAGCCGCACCATCGATTGGGAAACACAAAAAGATTTTGAGTTCGAATACCAGGTAGGAATTGTGGCAGATTTTACCTACGATCTTTCTTCTAAAGTAAAAGTTACCAGCTACCCGATTGACGTTGATAAAAAAGTGATAGACGAAACCCTGGAAGATTTGCGCAAGCGTTTCGGTAAAGTAGATTACCCCGAAACCAGCGAAGCCGGAGATAATTTATATGGCGACTTACGCGCAAAGGAAAGCGATTTTAAACGCGAATACGCCTTCATAGCTACCGATAAAGTTTTAAAGAAAGAACAAAAACTTTTTATTGGATTAAAGAAAGATGATGAAGTTGCTTTCGACATCACTAAAATTTTTGATGATGCTACATTAAAAAGCAATTTATTGGGCATTTCAGAAGACGAAGCTAAATCCATTAAAGGCGATTTTATTCTAAAAATCAATACCATCAGCCGCACAACGCCTGCTGAATTAAATCAAGAGTTTTTCGATAAAGTGTTCGGGAAAGATGATGTTAAAACAGAAGAAGAATTCTTAACAAAAATAAAAGAAACCATCAGCGAAAACTACGCAAGAGAAACAGAACACTTCCTTAACCACCACATCGAAGATCATTTTGTAAAGAACACTAAAATAGAATTACCAGAAAATTTCTTAAAAACGTGGTTGAAAATTACCAGCGAGGGTAAAGTAACGGACGATGTATTAGCAAAAGAATTTGATGCGTATAAGCGTAGTGTTATCTGGGATTTAGTGCGCAACAAAATTGCTGAAGACAACAAAATTACTGTTGAAGCAGATGAAGTGCGTGCCAAAGCAAAAGAAATGATTGTAGCACAATTTGGTGGCGCAGCCATTGCCGAACAATTGGGCGACAGGTTAGATGCCATTGCCGATAACTACTTGCAAAATGAAAACGGCAAGCAGTTTATGAACATCTACAGCCAGATTCGCAACGAGAAAATTTTGAAACTAATCCGCCAGCAAATTACCGTGAGCGAGAAAAAAGTTACACTGGATGAGTTCAAAAAAATTGTTGATACTCACACCCATTAATTTTTGCAATAAATAAGGCTTTTAGCCGACAATGGTTTTAGAATCTTATTTCTGAAACCATTTTTTATTTTAATTGGTTTGATTGAAATTGACACCCAATCGAAAAATAAAAATCAGCATTATTAATCCGCTTATATGAACAACCAAAACGAATTTAGAAAGTATGCCGTACACCACCTGGGCATGAGTGGCAATACCATTGACGATTACGCCAATAAAATCCAAAACATGACCCAGTATGTGATTGAGGAAAGACCCGGTAACTTCAGAGCCATCGATGTATTTACCCGATTGATTTCTGACCGCATTATTTTCTTAGGCACAGGTGTAGACGATCAAATTGCTAACCTTCTTATCGCACAACTTTTGTTTTTAGAATCGGCCGATCCTAAAAAAGACATCATCATGTACATCAACAGTCCGGGTGGTTCGGTATATGCAGGCTTAGGAATTTACGATACCATGCAATACATCAACCCCGATGTGGCCACAATTTGTATCGGTTTAGCTGCATCGATGAGTGCCGTTTTATTAGCAACAGGCACGCCTAAAAAGCGTTCTGCATTACCACACTCTCGCATCATGATTCACCAACCCTCATCAGGCATGCAGGGAACATCTAAAGATATGGAAATTTCGTTGCGCCAAACTATCGAAGTGAGAAAAGACCTATACGAGATTTTAGCAAGGCATACAGGCAAAACATACGAAGAAATAGACCGCGATTCGGACCGCGATTACTGGATGAAAGCCACCGAAGCCAAAGAATATGGCATGATTGACGAAGTTTTAGAAAGAAAGAAGTAATTCTCTTCTTCAATTAACAGCCGGAGAGTCAATAAATTGGTAAATTTGGGCTCTCCGTTTTTCTTTTATACCAACAACAATTCCTTATGGCTGAAGTAACGTGTTCTTTCTGTGGCAGAAATAAAAAAGATGTAGACCTGATGATTTCAGGCATCCATGCCCACATTTGCGACAAATGTGTTACGCAAGCCTCACAAATTTTACTAGAAGAAAAGAAAAATAAAGTTGAAGCAGGCAATGCTCCAAACTTTAAATTGATCAAACCAAAGGATATAAAAAAATACCTGGATGAATATGTAATCGGGCAAGATGAAGCGAAAAAAGTTTTATCTGTTGCCGTTTACAATCATTACAAAAGATTGATGCAAAAGAAAACCGAAGGCGAAGTAAGCATCGAAAAATCTAACATCATTATGGCCGGTGAAACCGGAACAGGTAAAACGTATCTGGCGCGTACATTAGCGAAACTTTTACAAGTACCTTTTTGCATTGCCGATGCAACCGTTTTAACTGAAGCAGGTTATGTTGGTGAAGATGTAGAAAGTATATTGACCCGCTTGTTGCAAGCTGCGGATTATAATGTAGAGGCCGCAGAAAGAGGAATTGTATACATCGATGAAATAGATAAAATCGCAAGAAAATCGGATAACCCCTCCATCACACGCGATGTAAGTGGCGAAGGTGTGCAGCAAGCTTTGTTAAAATTATTAGAAGGAACAGCGGTTAACGTTCCACCTCAAGGCGGAAGAAAACATCCTGATCAGAAAATGATTACGGTGAACACAGAAAACATTTTGTTTATCTGTGGTGGCGCATTCGAAGGCATCGATCGTTTTATTGCAAGCAGATTAAACACAAGACCATTAGGATTTGTAACCAATGCCGATGGGTTGCATCCATCGGATGTTGAGAAAAATCTTCTTCAATTTATATCCGCACAAGATTTAAAAAGTTTTGGTTTGATACCAGAGTTAATCGGTCGTTTGCCGGTTGTGTCGTATCTAAATCCATTAGATAAAGATGCTTTGAAGAAAATTTTAAGCGAACCAAAAAATGCGTTAATCAAACAATACAAGAAACTCTTCGAAATGGAAAGCATTGAGTTAGAGTTTAAAGATGGCGCGTTAGATTTTATTGTTGAAAAAGCCGCTGAGTTTAAATTAGGTGCGCGTGGTTTAAGAAGCATCTGCGAAGCTATTATTAACGATGCCATGTTTGAATTACCTTCCGAAAAAACAACAGATCGCCTAGTAATTACAAGAGCGTATGCAGAAGAGAAATTTAATGGCTCGCAATACAGTAAATTAAAAGTTGCCTGATTTTTCTTGCAGAAATTTTACAATCAGTGAAGCGGTATTTTCTGAGGCCGATCCAATATTAAGTGTGGTGTAAACTTCTTGGTTTCCTTTTATTACTTTTTCGCGATAGTTTTTATTATTCAATAAGTTGTTTAGTTCTGCAGAAACTGTTTCGGCCGTACAATTATCTTGTAATAATTCTTTCACTACTTCTTTATTGGCAATTAAGTTAACCAGCGAAATAAATTTAACTTTTACTACTTGCTTGCCAATCCAATAATTAAACGATGCCGTTTTGTAAACAACAACTTGTGGTACATTGAACAAGGCAGTTTCTAAAGTAGCTGTACCAGATGTAACCATGGCAGCTTGTGCAAAACTTAATAAGTTATACGTATCTTCATTAATGGCTTTTACATTTTGTAGTTGCAAAAGTGGTTCGTACAATTCTTGCTGTAAATTAGATACTGTAGCTACTGCAAATTGCCATTGTGGATTTTGTATAGCAAGTGTGGCCATCACCGGAATTATTCTTTGTAATTCTTGCTTTCTGCTCCCTGGCAATAAGGCCACTAAAGGTTTATCGTTTGTAAAACCATGTTCTGCTTTAAAGTTTAGATTGGTTTTATGCGCCTTTACTGCATCTAACACCGGATTGCCTACATAATGTACATCCCAATTAACTTTTTGTTTGAAGAAATCTTTTTCGAACGGAAGAATAACAAACATCTGATCGATAGATTTTTTTAACGACCACGCTCTGCCCTGCCGCCACGCCCAAACTTTTGGTGGAATGTAGTAGTAAACGGTGATATTATTCTTCTTACAAAATTTTCCTATTTGTCTGTTAAAACCACCGTAATCGATTAAGATCACCACATCAGGTTTTTTACTTAGAATATCTTGTTTGCATTTTTTTACTAAACCTAATATGGAGAGTAAGTTTTTAAAAAACTCGAGCATGCCCATAAAAGCCATGTCGCGGTAATGCACGGTAAGGTGCATACCAGCTTCTTGCATGTAATCGCCACCAAAACCAAAAAAAACACTTTGCGTATCTTTTTGCTTTAATGCTTTTATAAGATTGCTTCCGTGTAAATCTCCGGAACGTTCGCCTGCTATAAGGTAGTATTTCACTATAGTTATGTTATTCGCCCAGGTATTCTACAAAGTTGCGCGGAGTTTCATACAGCTTAACGGCATGTAACTTACCATATTTTGTAATGGATGGAAGTTTTGCTTCTAAAATTTTCCAGATTTCTATGGCAATGTTTTCGGTGCTTGCCATTTTACCAGCCATAAAGGGAACATCGAGGTTGATGTTTTTGTGATCTAATTTTTCGCAAATTTCTTCGCGAATGAGTGTGCTTAGTTTTTTCAGGTCTACTACAAAACCAGTGTCGGGGTCGGGCTTTCCTTTTACGGTAACAATTAACTCAAAATTATGACCATGCCAGTTGGCATTGGCACACGGGCCAAACACTTCTTCATTCTTTTCTTTCGACCAGTTGGGGTTATACAGTTTATGAGCGGCATTAAAATGCTCTTTTCTGCTTATATAAATCATAGTGCAAATATAACACAGCCGGTTTAACCTTAGTGCCCTACAACAACGATACGGTAGGTTTGCTTTTTACGTTTGTTTTGAAAGAAATAAA
>Ga0068877_10002632_pt1 | contig 14420 bp, 9 predicted proteins | sample NOAtaG_FD_66437 | JGI IMG/M metagenome (GOLD analysis project Ga0068877, IMG submission 66437) | Freshwater lake microbial communities from Lake Erie, under a cyanobacterial bloom - NOAA_Erie_Diel6S_1000h metaG | ecosystem: Environmental > Aquatic > Freshwater > Lake | place: USA: Ohio, Lake... | reverse complement strand
GGGCTCACCCTCGCGGGCCTGGGCTTCGACAAGGTCAACTCGTACCAGTCCGTCGCCATCCGCGACATCCCCCCACGACTCTTCAGCGAAGTGCTGCGCGACCTCGACCTGGTCGTCAGCGTCGCCCACCGCGGCGGCGTCGATCCCGAGGCCAGCCTCAGCACCGTCGAGATGCGCGCCGCCCTGCTCCGCGAAACCTGCCAACTCCTCTCGCTTCAGAACGTCCGCATCGACGGCACCCGCGCCTTCATCACAGGCCAGCTCGGTGAGTACGCACTCCACCTCGGCAGCGGCACAATCCACCAACTCCCCGGCGGTACCATCTGGGTCGTCCCCGTCCACAGCCAACACCGCGGGCGGATCTTCCTGCCCTTCAGCGACGACGACCCCAAGACCGCCGAGATCATCAGCAAGGCCCTGTTGCTCGCCCGAGATCACGAAATCCAAGATCCCTCAATCATCGCGCAACTCCGCAATCGCTGAGCGCCCCAACCCATGTCGCGGAATCAAGAAATCACCTTTCTCAGCCTTTATGGCTGATTTTTTCTACTTCCAAACAACCTCTTCACACTTGACAGGTTTCCGTTTGGGTGTATCTTCATGATGTGTACAAAGACCAAACAAAGATCACTGCGTTCCCTCTGACGCCGGGTACAGATCTGCCCCAAGGCACAGGGCAGGCTGGTGGGACTGCCGGGGTAGCCGGGGTGGCTGGGCTTTCCGGGCTGCGGGCGCTGTGCGCCGGCTTGGTGCCCGGCACCGGAGGGCGGGGTGGCGTGACTGGCGAGGTGAGCCTGAACGCGCAAACACAGGCGCTGGTGCGCGGGGTACGGATTGACGGCGTGCACGAGTGGTTCGGATGGAGCGATCGCGAAGTTCATGCTGATCGGGCGTGGACGGCGCCGATGACGCTGCTGATGCGCGCCGCCGCGAGCTTGACGGTGCAGGCGTGCATGAATGGGGATCGGCATCGCGCGGGGAGTGCTGTTGCCATCGGACGGGCGGTTTGGCCTGATGGGATCGGGCCTTCAGACGCTGCGGCGGGGTGCGCGTGCGGGGATCGAAGGCTGATCCTCGTCGACGCCGACACACCCGCGCACCGGTTGTGGGCGGCCGATCTTGCCCTGCGTTCGGGGGCGTTCGGGGTTGTGCTGGCCGATGGGACGGGGTTCGATCTCGCCTCGACGCGGCGCTTGCAACTGGCCTGTGAGAGCGGGCGCACCGCGTGCGTGCTGGCTCGCCCGCCCTGGGAAGAGCGGGAACTGTCGGCGGCGGCTTCGCGCTGGCGCGTGCGCCCGGCGGAGGTTGATTCCCGGCGTGAGGGCACACGCAGGGCGCGCGGGGTCATCGCGCCCCGTGTTGTTCAGCGATGGAGCGTTGATCTGCTGCGCTGCAAGGGACTGCGGCCTACGGATCTGCCGGCGTGGAGCTGGCGGGTGGAGGAAGATCATGCGGCGGGTGCTTGCGGTTTGGCTACCGACATTCTCGACCGACGTGGTGATCAGGGCGATGGCGCGGGGAGCGTGCTCGGGGGGGCTGGCTGAGAGCGGGGTTGAGCAACGCAACGCGGGGAGACCACCGACGGTGCTGCTGACCACGCGTGCTGGCGGGGCCGAGAGGGTGGCGCACGCCTGCGCGCTGGCTCGGCGAGAAGGGATCGTCGGCGGCATGACACTCGCGCAGGCGCGGACGCTTCTGCCCGCGCGGGGCGAGGTGTTGATCAGGCCTCACGGGGCGTATGACGACGCGCGAGCGCTTCGGCGGCTGGCGCTGTGGGCGCAGCGCGTCTGCCCAACGGTGGGGCTCGACACGCCGGACGGGCTGCTGATGGACATCACCGGGACGCACCTGCTCTATCCCAGTGAGCGCGTGCTGCTGCGCTCGGTTGCGCGGGGGATCAACCGGCTGGGGTTCGCGTGTCGGCTCGCGACGGCTCCGAGCTTCGCGTGCGCACGGGCGGCGGCTCGGTTCGGCACTGAGGCGCTGACGGTGGTGGATGCGGGGCACGAACTGGGGGTCACGGGCGCGTACCCGGTAGCTGCGCTGGGTGTTGATGATCGGACGGCTCAGGGGCTCAAGGAACTGGGCGTGGTGCGTGTTGAGCAGGTTGTGAAGATGCCGCGGAGTGCACTGGCGGCGCGGTTTGGTGCTGAGGTTGTTTTGCGGGTAGACCGGCTGCTTGGGCGGTTGGATGAGCGGATCGAAGCGGTGCGCGGGCGTGAGCCGACGCAGAGCGAGGTTCGGTTTGAAGGCCCGAGCGATCGGTGGGAAGCGCTCGAGGCCGCGGGGCGAAGGGCGTTGGAGTTGCTGCTGAGCAGGCTGGCTTCCTCGCAGCGTGGGGTGCGCACGCTGGACGTGCTGCTGCACAGGCCCGAGGGGGAGCGCGAGCGGGTGAACATCACGCTGAGCCGGGCGAGCGCGAACGTCAAGCACCTGTGGTCGCTGCTGCGTGCCAGGCTTGCGCGCGTGGACCTCGGCGGCGGGCATCGACCTGAAAGCACAGCGGCAACCGGCATCGAGGGTCTCACGCTGACGGCGCTGCGGACGGCGGTTCTGCGAACTCGGCAGATCGGTGATGCGCGCCTGGGCGCGGGTGATGATCGGCACGGATCGGACGCTCTTCAGGACGAGGTGATCGACGTTCTGGTCGAACGTCTGGGCGCAGAGCGTGTCCGGCGCATCGCGCGGGTTTCAAGCCACATCCCCGAGAACGCCCGTGTGACGGTGAGCGTGATGCAGGGCGGTGCTCTCGCGGGGTCATCGCCCATGGGGTGGGACGAAGATCGGCTTCCACCGAGGCCCGCGCGGATGTTCGATCCGGCGCAGCGCGCCGGGGTGATGGCGCTGACGCCCGATGGGCCGGTTACGCGGCTGCGCTGGAACGCGCGTGAGTACGCGGTGGTTGCGTGCGTCGGGCCCGAGAGGATCGAGGCCGAGTGGTGGCGGTGGGAGACGCCGACGGATCGCGATGAAGGGCGAAAGTGGCGGAGAGTTCGCCGGACACCAAGCGCCCGGCCGCCGGCACGGGACTATTTCTCAGTGCAGATCGAGGGGGGAAGATGGCTGTGGGTCTATCGGGCAACAAGCGAGAGGAAAGGCGAAGATTCGTGCAAGAGCGCCGAGGGGTGGTTTGTTCACGGGGAGTGGTGCTGAGATGCCGATGAACGAGTTTGGGAAGCTGGTGCCGCACCCGCTCAGATCGCCGCGAGAGGGTGTGGCGGTGTGTGCGGGTGATGGGCGAGAGGGATCGACCGCGCGGCGGCGCTATGCCGAGCTGTGCGTCACGAGCAACGCGACGTTTTTGACGGGCGCGAGCCATCCGGAGGAGTACGTCGCGCGGGCGGTGGAGCTTGGGTACGAGGCGGTGGCGATCACCGATCTGCACACGCTCGGCGGCGTGGTGCGTGCGCACGTCGCGGCGAAGGGGCTTGGTGAAAAATGTGCAACGCGGTTTGTCCTGGGCGCACGCGTGCGTGCGACGGACCTGCCAGGCGTCGATGTCTGCCTGTATCCGACGAGCATGGAGGCGTACCGCGGCTTGTGCCGACTGCTGACCGTCGGCAAGCGGCGCACGACCAAGGGGCAATGTGCGCTGACGCTGCAGGACCTCCGCGAGCATTGCGCGGGCTTGCTGTCGGTTGCGATCTGCCCAGATGATCTCGACGCGGATCGGCTGACGAAGCACCTGCGCCCGCTGCGGGAAATCTATGACGACGATCGCCTGTCGCTGGCGCTGTGCGTGCGCTATCGCAGCGACGACCTCGATCGGCTCGACACACTGGCGGAAGTTGCAATGCGCGAGGGCATCGCGATCGTCGCGAGCAACGACGTACACGCGCACGCGCCCGAGCGGCGGATGCTCCAGGACGTGCTGACGTGCATCCGCCTGCGCTGCACGCTCACCGAGGCCGGTCGACGGCTGCACCCCAACAGCGAGCGGCAACTGAAGCACCCCGATGAGATGGCGCGCCTCTTCAGGGATTATCCCCGGGCGTTGGAACGAAGCGTGCAGATCGCCGAGCGAACCCGTGGCTTCTCGCTCGACCAGCTCCGCTATGAGTACCCGGACGAAGTGGTGCCGACCGGGCGCACGCCGATGCAGCACCTGCGCGAGCTGAGCGAGTTGGGCGCACGCGAGCGCTACCCAACGGGAATCCCCGAGAAGGTCCGCGCGCAGATCGAGCACGAGATGAAACTCATCGACGAGCTGGACTATGCGCGGTATTTCCTCACCGTGCACGACCTGGTTCGCTTCGCCCGCAGCGGCGTCGAGCAGATCGGCGGCGAACCGATCCCCGGCTGGCAGGGCGAGATTCTCTGTCAGGGACGCGGGGCGGCGGCGAACTCGGCGGTGTGTTATTGCCTGGGCGTGACGGCGGTTGATCCGGCGCGGATCGACGTGCTCTTCGAGCGGTTCATCAGCAAGGAACGCAACGAGCCGCCGGATATCGATATTGATTTCGAGCACGAGCGGCGTGAAGAAGTGATCCAGTACATCTACCGCAAGTACGGACGCGAGCGCGCCGCGCTCACGGCGGAGGTCATCACGTACCGCCCGCGGAGTGCCGTGCGCGACGTGGGCAAGGCTTTGGGGCTTTCGCTGGATCTTGTCGATCGACTCGCGAAAGACATCGAATGGTGGGACGAGGGCGGGGTGAACGGCGTGAAGCTCAAGGCCCTGGGTCTGAACCCTGACGACCCGGCGCTGCAGTGGCTGGCGCGGCTGACGAAGGAGATTCTGGGTTTTCCTCGGCATCGTTCGCAGCATGTTGGCGGGTTCGTGATCACGCGCACGCCGCTGTGCGAGCTGGTGCCCATCGAGAACGCCGCGATGCCCGACCGCACGGTTGTGGAGTGGGACAAGGACGACATCGACGCGATGGGGATGCTGAAGGTCGACGTGCTTGGGCTGGGGATGCTCACGTGCATCCGCAAGGCGCTCGTGCTGGTGAACCAGAAGCGTGCGGGTGAATCGCCCGCGCAGCCCGCGTTGGCGCTCGCGACGATCCCGCCGGAGGATCCCGCGACGTACGCGATGATCCAGAAGGCGGACACGCTGGGTGTTTTTCAGATCGAGAGCCGGGCGCAGATGTCGATGTTGCCGAGGCTCAAGCCGCGGGAGTTTTATGACCTGGTGATTGAAGTGGCGATCGTGCGTCCGGGGCCGATCCAGGGTGACATGGTGCACCCGTACCTGCGTCGTCGCAACGGCGAGGAGCCGGTTGAGTACGCGCACCCGGCGATCGAGCAGGTGCTGAAGAAAACCCTCGGCGTGCCGCTGTTTCAGGAGCAGTGCATGGCCCTGGCGGTGAAGGCCGCGGGGTTTACGCCCGGGCAGGCGGATGAACTGCGCCGATCGATGGCGGCGTGGAAGCGCAAGGGCCACCTCATCCACCGCTTCGGGATGCAGCTCATCGACGGGATGATGAACAACGGCATCCCGCGTCAGTTCGCCGAGCGGTGCTTCGAGCAGATCAAGGGCTTCAGCGAATACGGCTTCCCCGAGAGCCACGCCGCGAGCTTCGCGCTGCTGGTGTATGCCTCGTGCTGGCTGAAGAAGCACCACCCGGCGCAGTTCGCCGCGGCGTTGCTGAACAGCCAGCCGATGGGGTTTTATGCGCCGGCGCAGATCGTGCGAGATGTGAAAGCCCATGGCGTGCGGGTGCTGCCCATCGACGTCAACCGCAGCGCATGGGACTGCACGATCGAAGGTTGTGCTTTACGGCTGGGTATGCGGCTGGTGAATGGGCTCGGCAAGCCCGACGCCGATCTGATCCGCGGCGCGGTCGTTCAACGCGGCGCGATGAAGGACATGACAACGCTCTGGCGAGTCAGCGGCGCGGGCGCCAAGGCCCTGCGCCGTCTTGCTTCCGCCGACGCCTTCGAGTCCATGGGCCTGAAGCGCCGCGAGGCGATATGGCAGGCGCGGCTGCTGCGTGACGAGCCGATGCCGCTCTTCGAGGGGCTCAGCGAACCGGCGCCGAGCGATGAGGAGCGAGCGGCGATTCCGGTGATCTCATCGCGGAGCGCGATCGTTCAGGATTACCAAACCGTCGGGCTCTCGCTGAAGGGGCACCCGATGCAAGCACGACGCGACGAGGTTCGGGCCGCGGGCGCGGTGCCCTGCGCCTGGCTCGGCGATGCGATGAAAACCCCGGACGGACAGGCGGTGCGCGTCGCGGGCATCGTTCTCATGCGTCAGCGCCCGGGCACCGCCGGGGGCGTGACGTTCATGACCCTTGAAGACGAAAGCGGCATCGCCAACCTCATCATCTGGCAACGCGTTTATCAGCGGTACCGCAAGCACGCGCGCACCGCGACGGTGCTCGCCATCGGCCGCGTGCAGCGGCAGGGCGAGGTCGTTCACGTGATTGTGACGAAACTGCGGAGCCTTGACGGTGTGGCGACCGGGTATGCCGTGGGCGCGAAGGTGAACGCGGCGTTGGTGCGGTCGCGGGACTTTCGGTGATGGTCCTGCGCCGTTCGCGCGGCGCGTGACTGCGCCCGGCACTACCCAGCGCACCGGAGTTCACGCACGGGACGACCGATCTTGAAGACTCGATGGGGATCACTCACCGAAGAGCATCTGCGAGCCGCCGTTCGATGCGTGCGGGAGCACGAGCTCGGGCCCCTGGTTCTTCACCGAGTTCACCCTGGTGCTGACCTCGTGCCACATGAGGATGCCGTCGGGCACTGGGCGCAGCATCCTCGCGGCCTCGTCGCGCGGTGCGTTGAGCCAGTGATCGACCTGATGTGATTCAAGCACCAGCGGCGCGCGGTCGTGGATGATCGCGAAGCCCGCGGGGGCGGCGGTTGTCACCACGGCGAAAGTCACCGCGGTGTTTTCGTTCCAGATGCCCGCCAAGAGCATCGGCTCGCCGTCGGCGCGGGTGACAAAGTGCGGCCTTTTCGCCGATCCCGCGCGGGCCTGCCATTCGTAGAACCCGCTGACGGGCACAACACAGCGTCGAGAGGCGAACGCGTCGCGGAACATCGGCTTCTGCGTGATCGTCTCTGCGCGAGCGTTCGTCGGCCGCGGCATACCGCTGCCGGCCCCCCCACCACTTCCCGCCACCGACACCGCCCACGGCGCTTCGAGTCCCCACACCGCGTCGACACACTGACGCCGGCCCAACCGCTCGCGCACGATGGGCATGGTGTCGGTGGGCGCGATGTTGTATCGGGCGGCAACGTCCGGCGGCAGAATCAGCAGGCGCAGCAGCGTGTGGAGCTGCTTCCATGAGAACGAACTCGCGACGCGGCCGCACATGCTGCAAGCGTAGATCGCCCGAAGCGGATGAAGGGCGCGGCGGCGGATCGAAGACACTTTGCGGAGCAGCGGACGCGGTCGGAACGTCGAGCCCGGGTTGCTTCAGATGCGCAATTCGTGCAGCGCGTTGAAGCGTGAGTGCGAATGGCGATGCTGTTGAAAATCAGCGTTGAACGAGCTGCTTCTTTGCCCATTGACGCCATGACTCGGTGGTTCCGCGTACGGAGATCTCGTTGAGCAACGGTCGCAAGGCGTCGGCATCGTGTCCGAGGCGGATCGCGAGGCTCGCGCGGGCCTGGATCGTCGGCATGTACTGCGGTGCGACCTCGAGCGCGGATTCGTACGAGACATATGCCTCGTTGATCTGGCCCGCGAGTTCGAGAACCAGGGCGCGGTTGTGACGCGGATCGGGCTGACCCGGGAGCAGCTTCGCCGCCCACTCGAACTCGTTGGCGGCTTCGTACAGGTTCGGCGGATCGGCCTTGAGGTGCAGAACGCCCAGGTTGTTGTGGGCCAAGCCGTTGAAGAGATCCTCGGCGAGGGCTTCCTTGAGCAGGCGCTTTGCCTCTGTCGGGTCGTGATCGATCACCCTGAGGGCCGCGGCATGCAGTTCCTGTGACCGGGCCGGGTTCCGCTTGATCTGTCCTTGCTCCGCGTATGGAGAGGCGACATCTCTCGCGGTGCAGGCCGAGAAGGCCAACGCCGAGCACATGAACAAGGCGATGACGATGGCCCTGAACGAGCAGCAAGGGCGTGCGGAGGCTTGCGCGCTGAACGAGACGTTGCGAGCAATCGGCGTCGTCGGGGTGCTGTGTGTGTGCTCAGCGTTCATGTTCGTTCTTTCGATGCGGCATGGATTTGAAGCGGATCACTGACGATTACCCGGGCGCGTCTGTGTGGATTGCGTGTGTGAATACTCCGCGGACAACGACAGCACGGCGCGATACTCGCCGAGGCGCGCCGGAGCGCCGCCTGTGCTGACGGCCGAGAGATCAAGCCGCTGAACACTCCAGACTCGTTGGACCGCGAAGCAAACGCGCAGAAACGTGCCGAGTTCTTGAAGCGTGACGGGCTCGACGACCAGTCGGGCTGATTGAATCGTCAGCGACGAATCGGCGGTCGAAATCCGCTCGCCCAAAGGCGTGACTTCGCGCACGACCGAGGCCGGGAGGGCCGAATCGCGTGCGGCTCGCTGCGCGATCTGCATCACATCCTCGTCGGGGCGCTCGCTGAGCCCGGTTGTTGGGAGCGATAAGCGGAGCTGCGTAACCGAGATTGCCAAACGGTTGATCGCGGCGGCGTCCGCTTCCGCCGCGATCGCACCGCCCTCGGCTTCACGCCAGACAGCGGTGCGATAGACCAGCAGCACCGCACTCGCGGCCACCATGACGACAGGCACGATTGCTGCGAGCTTCATGGCGTTTTCTCCGCGCGCTGAGCGGGTTGTACGACAGGGCTTGCCTGAGGCTGTGTCTGCTTCGTCAGTCTCAAGCGGAGAGTCAGACCCTCCGCGGCGCTGGACCTTGCCGCGGACCCGACCGGGCTGAGCGTGGGCCGTGAGTACTGCGGCTGTGCCAGGGTCCAACCGTTGATCCGTCTGAGAGCGTCGATCAACCGCTCGGCATCGTCGGGACTCTCCGCGAAGATCGAAAGTGCGATAGCATCGGGAGCGGCTTGAATCGAATCGGTTCGAACGAACGGGGCTTTCGCTGCGCGAGGCCAAGCACCGATCACGGTGCTGATGGACTGAATAGCCGTAAGAGCGTCGTTGCTGCGCTCTGCGGATCGATTCATGGCGCGCAGGCGTGATTCTTCACGCGTGAGATCCTCGATCGTTCTGTGACCGGTCGATCGCAGGGCCTCGGCCTTCATCGCGGCGTGCTGATGGCTTCGGATGTTGCAGGCCCGGGTTCGGAGCTCAACGCCGACCAGGGCGAGCGCACACGCCGCGATGATGCACGCAACGAACGTCCTCTTGATCGTGCGCCGTGCGGCCGAGATCGGCATGGGCTCGAACGGCCCGACGAGCAGATTCAGCCGGCGTGCGCAACCCTGATCGGTTGCCAGCTCAGGCGGGATCTGACGTGGAGTCAGCGTCAACAGCCCGGTGCCGTGCGAGTCGACGAGTTTCTTCAACGACTCCGGTTCGATTGCGCAGCAGAGAATGCGGGCGTCGTCCGTGCACACGCACGCGACGTGAAGACCATCGAGCGGGGCGGGGATCTGCGGCTGCACCATGTCGTGCAGCGATTCGGGCAGGAGCGCGGATGCCGTACTTTTCAGTTCGCTGCTGAGCAGCTGATCGCGATCATCGAGCAGCGCCCAGTACAGCGCGTCGGGCTCGATGAGGGCTTTCATTCCGGCCTCGGTGGGTGGAACTGATTGAAGCTGCGCCGTGCTCACGAACAACCTCCGACGCCGGTTCCGAAAACCGAGCTCCGCGGCACCATCGACTGAGCGTCATCAAGCTCCAGCACACGCTCGGCGGCACCATCGAACAGAACAACCCGGTGAGAGTCAATGGTTTTCACGACACGTCCGGAGATTCGTTCACCCTCTCGGACAGAAACAACCTCATCTGTGTCGGGGTCGTAGATCATCGCCGATCGCTGACCGCTTGGAGGTGAATCCGTACCGATCGTTTGGTTCGGCGATCCGACAATCGCGAGCAGCTTGAGCCGCAGCGGGGGCGGCGGGGGAGGCGGGGCGGCGATCTGCGGCGCGGGCCTGGGATTCCAGATCGGCGCCTCGAAGGCGCTCCAATCGACCTCACGTTGATCGAGCCGTGCAGTTGCGGACGCCTTGACAGTCGGTTGCGGTGTCGGAGGCGTGAACCGCCGACCGTCGAACCATGCGACGACGGACGACACCAGCCAGATGAACGAAACGGCAATCGCCGTCGCACCGACAACGCGCACGGTGCGCAGGCGTGCAGAGAGCCCGGCAAGAACCGGATCAGCCGGGTGTTGATCGTTGGGGCGGATGCTCATTCAACCCCCCGGGTGACGCGGGTAACTTCGTCGGCGGTGGTCAGCCCGGCGCTCACGAGGTTCTGACCTTCGACCTCCAGCCGGCGCAATCCCCGTTTCACGGCCGCTTGCGTGATCATCCCCAGCGATGCTCGCTTGTTCACAAGCTCGCGCAGGATTTCATCCATGACGAGCAACTCGAAGATTCCGCGACGGCCCTTGTAGCCCGATTTCAGGCACGCAACGCACCCCTCGCCGCGGCACTCCTGGTGTTGCATGCGCACGAGGCGCTGGGCGAGTACCGCGGAGAGCGACGACGCGACGAGGAAGGGCTCAGCGCCAAGGTCCAGCAACCGCGCGACCGCGCCGCACGCGTCGTTGGTGTGGAGAGTTGAGAAGACCAGGTGGCCGGTGAGGCTGGCCTGAATCGCGATCCTCGCGGTTTCCGGATCGCGGATCTCGCCGACCATGATGACATCGGGGTCCTGTCGGAGGATGTGGCGGAGCCCGCTGGCGAAGGTCACGCCCTTCTTCGGATCGACTTGGGTCTGACTGATCGGCATGGCGCCGGCCTCACCCGCGGCGGCGCTGAGGTCGTACTCCACGGGGTCTTCGATTGTCAGGACGTTGACATCCGCGGTTCGACCGCCGGTGAATGAACGCTCGATGATGTGCCGGAGTGTTGCGTACAGGGTGGTGGTTTTGCCCGAGCCGGTCGGACCCGTGACGAGCACGATTCCGGATGAGCGGGTTGCGCGATCGAGGAAGGGCCGTCTGACGTGATCGGGCATGTGCAACGATTCGATCCGCGCGTGCGTGAGCCCGCTGCGGACGTCCAGCAGGCGGATCACGACGCGTTCGCCGAAGGTCGAGGGGAGCGAGCTGATGCGAAGGTCGATAGCGCGCTGACCGGGGCCGCGCCCGATGGTCACGGTTGCCCGCCCGTCCTGGGGTGCGCGGCGCTCGGCGACGTCCATCCGCCCCATGACTTTGATCCGGCTGACAATCGCCGGGGCGAGCCTGGTGGTCACGGACCGAACGGTTGACAGAACGCCGTCGATCCGCAAACGGATGAGCGTTTCATCGGCCAGGGGCTGAACGTGGATGTCGCTGGCGTCGCGACCGATGGCGTCGAAGAGCACGGCATCGACCAACCGGACCACCGGTCCCTTGCCTTCGAGCGAAAGCAGGTTCGCGTCGCTGCGCAGAGCGATCTCTTTCAGTTCCTCCTCGCTGACTTCGCCCACGGTGCCGGCAGATTCGAGCGCAAAGACCTGCGCGTCGTCGTGCGAGCCGGCGGCCCCGACCGCACCAGCGGCACGGCCGGTGTTTCGGTCGTACACCTCATCGATCCGGCGTGCGAGCGCCTCGGGCTCGACGATCTCGCTTTGAAGACGCAGCCCCATGCACCTCTGAACATTCAACAGCACCGCGGGAGAAGTCTGCGAAGTACAACTGAGAACGAAGGACATGCTCCGCGGGTCATCGTTCTCCGTCCGTGACTGTTTGCTCTGAATGTTCTTCGATGACTCGTCGGGATCACTCTTGCCACGCTCGCAGAGCACCAGGTGCGTCCGGGCGTACGAGTGCGTCACACGGCGCAGGAAGAGCTCCGCGGGCGACTCGGAAGCCCCGGACCGCGCGGATGGCGCCGGTATGTCATCGTGCGTTGCGATCATCGGATCAGTTGAGGCTCGTTCTCGGGCCAGCCTGAGGGAACCTTGACGCTGTTGAGCTGCTGCTGCGAAACGTGGCGCAGGCCTTCCATCGTTGTTCCCCGCATCACGTTTGCGCGGATGAAGACGAGGAACCGTGTCTTGCTCGAAGTCATTGACTGGTCTTTGAACGCGTTGCCGATCAGCGGGATGCTGCCCAACAGTGGCACTTGCGTGGCGCTTGTCCCTTCGGTTTTGACCTCGAGGCCGCCGACGATGACCGCGTAGCCGTCGGGAATGGTTGCCTGGCTTGAGACGCTGTTGACCTGGCGTGCGGGGGGGAGCGTGCCCGTTCCTGCGCCGACGAATGAGCTGATGCTGACGTTGTACTCCAGCAGCAACTGGTCGCCCTCGGCGATCTGCGGGCGGACCGAGATCTGTGTGCCCGCGTCGAGCGTGCCGCCGAATGTTGTTGTCGGCGTGGACGAGTTCCCCGCGGTGAACGACGACGCGAAGGGCTGTTGAGTCACGCCGTTGAAACTGGCCCGCTGATTGTTCGAGACGAGCACACTTGGGAATGAACCGGTGCGACCGTCGGAGACGTTCTGGACGGCGCGAGCGATGATGGAGAAGTCGCCCGGGCTGATGACCGTTCCGCTCACGCCGGCCGAAGCGGCGGTGGCGAGCCCGAAGAGCGTTGTCAGTCGCGACGTGATGCTGCCGTCAACATTCAGTTTTTCGAGCTGCAGTCCGAGCTGCACGCTGTCGGTTTCGGATAACGAGACGAGCAGCACCTCCAACATCACCTGAGGCTGCCGAACGTCGAGCTGCTTCACGAGCGTTGCGAGCTGATCGAGCAACCGCGATTCGCCGATGGCGATGATGGTGCTGGTCGCTTCGTCGGCCGTGAGCGAGATCAGCGAGTCGCTGGTGCGAGACTCGGCCCGCACGCTCTGCGTGGACCGCGCGGGTGACTGCAGCAGAGGAGAGGTGCCCGAGCGTGTCCCGCCGGGAATGCTGAAGGTGTTGGTCGGATTGGCACCGGCGGGTAGCGAGGCGGGGTTGATGCCGGAGGTTCCGGAGGCGGACGTTGCGGCGGGCACGGCGAACGCGTTGCCGCTCGTTCGCTCGCGATCTTCTTGAGCGCTCTCCAGAACACCGGCGCGGATCATGCGGTCGAGGACTTCGATCAACTCGCCGACGGGGCGGTTCCGCACCACGAAAGTCCGGATCGGTCGTCGGGCTTCCATGGGCACGCTGTCGAGTCGGTTGATGAGCTCGCCGATGCGTTCGTGCTGCGTGGTTGTTGCTGTCACGATGAGGCTGGCGGTGGGTTCCTCGACGATCAGCCTGAATCGATCGTCCGGACCGAACGCGCCGGCGCCCGGCGCGGGACCGCTGGCGGTCGGTGCGCCGATGATCTGTGAGATGAGGGCCGCGACGTCGCGTACTGAGAAAAGGCGAGGTGTGTAGGTCACGGTCTGCACGGGTTCGCGCTTGTCGATCTGCGCGATGAGCGACTTCCACTGTGCAACAAGGCGACGCGGCGCGACGATGGTCAGGGAGGTTCCGTTGGAGGCGGTGAGCACGTCGCCGACGAGCTTTTCACCCGCGACCGAATCTCGCTTGCCCTGCAGAGCGGCGAGCTGCTCCATCGCCTGCTTGGGCGCGGTGAACTGAAGCGCGATCTCCTCGATGACGGTGGCGTTGTCGGGGATATCCGCCGCCGAGAGAAGCGCAACCGCTTCGTCCAGACGTACAGAGAGGTCGGCGATCTGGATCACCCCGGTGGTGAGCGCCACGGTGACGGCGTTTGCGCCCTGTGTTCGCAGCGCGGGCTTGACGATCTCCAACGCGTCGCGCGACGAGAGATGATCCAGCCTGACGGTGATGCACCGAAAGCCCGGCCTGGGCTTGCTTACGCCCGCCCTGACCTGCTCGGCGAGATCTCGGATCGAAGCCTGAGGTTCGCACTGCGCCGACTTGGGTGCTTCGTCGAGTTTGACAACCGTGTAGCCGTCGGAGCCGGCCGGACGCACTGTGGTCAGGCCTCTCTGCGCGAGCAGACGGTTCGCGGACTCCCAGACCTGCAGATCGCTCGCGGTCCCGGGCGTGCGCCAGGTGACGGTCTGCTTCAGGGCGGCGGGGTCGTAGTCGATGCTGATACCCAGCCGGGCTGCGCACAGATCAACCAAGCGTGCGAGTTCGATGGTGCCGGGGATTCGCAGGGCGGGTTGGGTGCTCGTCGATGTGCTTGCAGTCGGTGTTGGCGTCGTCGGTTGGTTGTTGGAGTTCGGTGCAACGGCCTTCACGGAAGAGCCCGACCCGGGTTGTACCGGCGTGTTGGGCGGGCTCGATTGGCTGGGCGGAGCTGCGGGGGTGCCGACGGGGCGTTCGGGCTCTTGCGCCGCGGCAGTGAACGTGATCAGAAGCACCGGCACATGGAGCGCGAGCCGCAACCCCAAACGACCGACGCTGCTTGCGTTGATTCGTGACGTCATAGTCCCCCCGTGCATTCGAAGTTCA
>Ga0068877_10002630_pt1 | contig 14422 bp, 8 predicted proteins | sample NOAtaG_FD_66437 | JGI IMG/M metagenome (GOLD analysis project Ga0068877, IMG submission 66437) | Freshwater lake microbial communities from Lake Erie, under a cyanobacterial bloom - NOAA_Erie_Diel6S_1000h metaG | ecosystem: Environmental > Aquatic > Freshwater > Lake | place: USA: Ohio, Lake... | reverse complement strand
TGACGCACGAGCCTGTCGAGCAGCATCGCCGCGCCTTGCGCCACGCGGTCGTCGTCGAGGAAGAACTCCTGGAACTCGTCGATCACGAGCAGCACGCGGGGCATCCGCGCATCGGGCCGGATCTTGCGATAGCTCGCGATGTCCTGGACACCCGCCTCGCGGAAGAGCTCGCCGCGGCGCGTGAGCTCCGCGTCGAGGCCCTCGAGCACCGAGAGGCCGAACTCGCGATCCGACTCGATGGCGACCGCGCGCGCGTGCGGCAGTGCATGCTCCGCGTAGGTCTTGAACTCGACGCCCTTCTTGAAGTCGATGAGCCAGAGCTCGACCTCGGCAGGCGAGTACCAGCAGGCAATGCCGGTGATGATCGCATGGAGCAGCGTCGACTTTCCCGAGCCGGTCTTTCCAGCGATCAGCGCGTGCTGGCTCGTGCCTTCGCCGAGAAGGAAGCTCTGGAGCCGCGTCGCACCGGCGCGGCCGATCGGCACGCGCAGGTTACGCGCGCTCGACATCGACCAGAAGACGTCGGGCTTCGGCGCGATCGCATCGAACGGCACCTCGACGCGCGCCGCGGTCTTGGCCTCGCGGCCGATCCGTGTGAGAAGCGGAATGAGCGACTCGTCGGGAAGGGGCGCGTCGAATGCAAGCGGAAGCGCGGCGTAGGGTCCGTTCGCGAAGCGGAATCCGCCCGCGCCGTCGGAGCGGATGACCTGGCAGCTCGACGCGAGCTCCTCTGCGGTGATGCCATCGGGCAACTGCGCGCGCGGGTCGCGGATGAGGATCACGTGCACGCCGCAGCGCTGGCCGGCGCGGAGGATCGACAGCATCCGCACCGCAGCCTGTTCGCTGAAGTTCGCGGGAAAATCCGCGCAGACGAGGAAGCGGTAGGGCTCCGCGATCTCGCCGGCTGCGTCGTTGTACGCGTCGATGTCGTCGAACTCGTTGCGCAGGTACTTCTGGATCACCGTCTCCATGTGCTCGGAGATGTCGACGAGCCGCTGCTCGATCGCACGGGGCTCGGTCCAGATCCGCTCGCCGACCAACTGCTCGAACTCGTCGCCGAGATGCATGAACGCCGCGAAACTCTCGCCGAGTCCCACCGGATCGACGAAGGTGAAGCGCGCCTTCGATGGCGGAATCGAAGTCAGCAGTCGTGCAAGAAGCGCATGCACCGCGGCGAGCGCCGACGTGCGGGCCTCCGGCGGCGTCTCGATGACGAGGTTCCCGCGAATCGGGAAGCCAAGCGCCGCCGGAATGTCGAAGCGCTGCGGCATCGGCACATGGAACGCGGGGTCAACCGGCAGTCCGCCAGGAAGCCCCGCGACCTCGACACGCATCGAGCCGAATCGGAACCAGGGAGCCCGATCGCGGGGAAGCCGAATCGAGTCGCCCCCCGACGCAGGCCAGGCCGGGCTCACCTCGCGGTCGATCGCCTCCGCCGCGCCAAGCGCATCGCGCGCTTCGGTGGCGACGCGGATCCACTCGAGCCGTGCGTCCCGCAGGCGCTCGACCTCCTCCTCTTCGAGGGCGGTCCGCTCGGCGGCCGCACGCGCCCGCTCGGCCGCATCGGCTTCGGTCGCCTCGCGCTCAAAGCGCGCGATCTCGGCGTCGCGAAGGGCGGTCGCCTCGCGCACGACCGCGTCATGCTCGTCGACGATCTGCTTCAGCTCGATCGCGACGGCCTCCTCGACGCGCTTGCGCCGGCGCTCAAGCGCGAGGGGCAGCTCGGCGATCGGACCGTCATAGCGCCGATGCGCGTCGGCCTCCTCCTCGCGCTCCGTGTCCTTGAGCCGCATGATCGCGATGCCCACCGCGTCGGCGCGGTCGCGGATGGCGCGGTCGCGCGCGGCGCGGATCCCGGCAAGGTCGGTCTGGAATGGCGCCCAGACCCGACGCATCGCCGCGGTGGCGATCGAGCGGAGCACGGCAAGCGTGACGACGGCGAGGACAAGGGCGACGCCAGACCAGATGCCGGCCATCATGGGCCAGCGGGTTTCGTCAAACAGCGTGGACGCAGCACCGATCACCGCCGCGCCGATGACGACGGCGGGTGCGAGCACGAACGGCGCGACGCCCGCGATCAGCCGCGCGGCGCGCGTCCGCTCGATCGCCTGCAGGTGCTCGCGGCCGCGCTCGAGCAACTGCTCGATCTCGCGCTCGGCGGGCAGTTCGCTCGGCGGCATCTCGGCGGCCGTGGCCTCCGGAATCGTCAGGCGACACGAGCGGATGTAGGTCTTCGCGCGTTCCTCGAGTTCCTGCGCCTCCGCGATGGCACGGGTCAGCCGCTCGTGCATCTCGCGAGTCTTTTTCTTCTCGCCGTCCTCCCCGGCCTCGCGCATCGCCTCGGCCATGAGGAGCGCCTCCTCGAGCGAGCGCTGGAGGAACTTCATCTCCTGATCGAAGCGGGCCTGCAGGTCCTCGAACGTCTTGTTGCGACGCTCCTCGAGGCTCTGCTTCCGTTCAGCGGCGAGGTCGCGGGCCTTGGTGATCGTGGCTTCGGCAATCTCGCGTGCGGCCGCAATCCCGTTGGTGCGGCGCTGCCTGACGTCGGCAATCGTGCGGTCATGCACGACCCGCGCCTTCTCCCGACGGGCCGCGATGTCCGCCTTCACCGAGTCAAGGATCTGCTGGCGCGCGACCATCGCGGCGAGGAGGTCGCCCACCCTCCGTTCGAGACCGAGCACAGGGTCGCGGTCGCCATGCGCGCGCAACCCGTCGAGCGTGCCTGCGTCGGCGCGCGGGGCCGAAGGAGAGGCGCGAAGCTCAGACGACTCGCTCTGCGGGGGCATCGTCTCAGAGTACCACGCCGGGACGCTCGCCACCGATGCGACCGCGCGAGAAAGGACTACGCCGCAGGCGACTTCCGACCGGACGGCGTGCGGAGAGTTCGCACGAACGGCTCGGCGATGCGCTCGGCGGCCCGGTAGGGTGAAAGCGTTCCCGGGGAACCGGCGGCGTCGCGGCCAGCATCCGGATGGATGGGCAGCGTGACCACGCTCTCCGGCAGGATGAGCCCGGCAACAGGAGTTCCCGCATCGATCGCGCTGCCGTCGCGGCGAGCAAGCGTCGCGGGCGCATTCGTCTCAGCATGGCGGTCGAGCGCCTTCAGCAGTTCAGCCTGCTTCGCCTCGGGCAACTTCTTCCAGTCGGCGCGTCCGCGGCACTTCGGGAACGCGCTGCAGCCAAGCCACGGTCCGCGCTTGCCCGAGCGCACGTTGCACACCTTGCCGCACTTCTCGCAGACGACGTCGGGGTCCTGCAGCGGAGGGGCGGACGGCAGCACGATGCGGTCCTTCTTGTCCAGGCGCACCACGTACTTCACGGCCGGATAGTTCGCGCTCGCAATGTACTTGCCGAACTTTCCGCTGCGCAGCACCATCGCCGAGCCATCGACCGGGCACACCATGTCAAGCGCCATGTCGTTCACGGGCGCGCCCTCGTCGTTCAGTCGCGAGGCGAAGTCGCACTCCGGGTAGCCCGAGCAGGAGAGGAACCAGCGTCCGCCGCCCACGCGCTCCTTGGTGCGCTTTCCGCACTTCGGGCAGCCGTACTTCGACCAGCGCCAGAGGGGCACATCGCGCATGCGGGCGAACGACTCCTCGAGGGTCGCGCCCTCGAGCATGCCCTTGATCTCGCGGAGGAGCGCACGCCAATCCTCTTCGTCGGCCTCGACCCGGTCGAGCCGCGCCTCCATGAGACGCGTGTACTCGTAGTCGAAGAGCAGGGGGAACCCGCCGACGAGGAGCGACACCACGGCCTCGCCGAGCGCGGTCGCGTAGAACCGGCGCGACTTCTGCTCGACGTAGCCGCGCTGCGAGATCGTGTTCACGATCGACGCGTAGGTGCTCGGCCGTCCGATGCCGCGCGACTCGAGCTCCTTGACGAGCGACGCTTCCGAGTAGCGCGACGGCGGGGCGCTGAAGCGCTGCAGCGCGTCGATCGAGACGCCCGCGAGTTCCTGCGACTTCTCAAGCTTCGGGAAGGTCGCTTCCTCATCGTCTTCCGCGATATCCTCGACGAGCTTCAGGTATCCGTCGAACACCACGACGCTGCCAGATGCGCGCACGACGGCGCCCGTCTTCCTGTCGCTGCGCTCGAGTCGCACGGTCGTGAGGTCGTACTGCTTCGGCGCCATCTGGCACGCGATGAATCGACGCCAGACGAGTTCGTAGAGCGCATACTGCTCCGCAGACAGCGACCCGCGCACCATCTCCGGGCGGCGCGATGGATCGGTTGGCCGAATCGCCTCGTGCGCTTCCTGCGCGTCCTTGCCCGACGCGAAGAAGTTGGGCTTCTCGGGCAGGTAGCGCTCGCCGTACTCGCGCTTGATGAAGTCGCGCGCCGCGTGGAGCGCCTCGCCCGCAACGTGGGTCGAGTCGGTTCGCATGTAGGTGATGAGGCCCACCGGGCCGCCGCCGATGTCGATGCCTTCGTAGAGGTTCTGCGCGATGCGCATCGTGCGGTCGGTCGAGAAGCCAAGCTCGCTCGACGCTGCCATCTGCATGGTCGAGGTCTTGAAGGGCGGCATCGCGCGACGCGACTTCCGCTCCGTGTCGATCGACACGACCTTGTAGGTGACGCCTGCTCCGACGCTGCCGGAAACCGAGCGGATGAACTTCGCTGCGCCCTTGCCGCGCGGATCCTCGCGAAGGGCGACCGACGCCCTCTCAAGTCCCGCGGCCTCGACGGCCGCCAGGACGACCTGCGACAAGTCGCGCGGATTCGCGCTGTCGGCCGCGGCTTCGAGCGCAAGCTCCTTGCCGGCGACCTCGACGAGCTTCGCCTCGAGCACGCCTTGCTTCCCGAGGAACGCGAGGCGGTCCTTCTGCGACGGGGCCTTGCCCTTGTCGTCGCGCTTCGCGAGGAAATCGGCAATCGCCTTCGCAATCGCGCCGCGCTTCGCCACGTCCGGGGAGAGGCGCACGAGGACATCCCACGACTCGCTCGGGATGAACTCGCGAATCTCCTCCTCGCGCTCGACGACGAGCCGCGCAGCGACCGTCTGCACGCGGCCGGCGCTCAGGCCGCCCTGGCGCATGAGACGCCAGAGGAGCGGCGAGATGCCGTAGCCCACGATGCGATCGAGGATGCGACGCGAGTTCTGCGCGTTGACCCGCGCCATGTTGATGGCGCGCGGATGCTCGAACGCTTCCTTGATCGCGCTCTTCGTGATCGCGTTGAAGACCACGCGCTTCGCGCTCGTCGGCTCGACATCGAGCACCTCGGCGATGTGCCAAGAGATCGCCTCGCCCTCGCGGTCCAAGTCTGTCGCGAACCACACTTCGCTCGCGTCCTTCTTGAGCTTGCGCAGCTTGGTCACGGTCTCCCGGCGGTCCGGCGTCACGACATAGGTCGTCGCGAAGCTCTGCATGTCGACGCCGGGAATGTCCATCGGCCTCGGCTCGGATGAAGCCGCCTTCTTGACGCCCTTCTTCGCAACCTTCTTCTTCGCGACATCCTTCGTCGCGCCGGCCTCGGTGCCTTCTGCGCTCTTCTTCTCCGCGCGCTCTGGAAGATCGCGGATATGGCCCTTGCTCGCCTCGACGTGGAACGCGCCGAGTTCCCTCAGGTACTTCTCGATGGTCTTGGCCTTCGCGGGGCTCTCGACGATCACAAGCGCTGCTCCGCCGGCGCTGGCGACAGCGCCGTCGTCCGACGTCGTGCCGGTGCGGGTGCCGGTGCGGGATCGGGTGCGGGGCGCGGCCTTCGAGGCGGCAGCGGACTTGCGGGAGGTGGTCTTCTTGGCTGCCATCGTGTTCCAGGGAGAGACTCTTCTCATACGGACGCGCCGCCGCCGTCATCGGTTCGAACGACTCGATCCGTTGAGCGGAGGGGAGGGGAATAGTGCAGAGCCCCCGCCGAAGTCAAGCGGGGACGGCGTCTCGATGGAGATTTTCGGCGCGCCGCGGCAGGCCTCCCGGGGGCCAAGGCGCGTGCGTGCGCACGCGTGTGCTCACGCGCGTGTGCGCATGCGCGCGAGGCGCGCAAGCGCGCCGCACACGCGATCCGCGAGTTCGGCGGACGTTGTCAACTCGTCGCACGCAACGGCGATCGACGGCTCGAGCGCCCGGAAGCGCTTCAACCACGTGCGTTGCTGCTTCGCGAGGCGACGCGACCGGATCTTGGTCGACTCCGCAGCCTCGTCGAGCTCGCGCTCGCGCGGCCGACGCGTCCCGTCGCCGAGGACCGCAAGGAGTTCCTCGTATCCGCACGCAGCCCGCGCCTGCGCGCAGAGCCCGCCGGAAGCGGCAAGCCGGGCGACCTCCTCGACGAAGCCCTGCTCGAACATCCGGCGGACACGCAGGTTGATGCGACGGTTGATGGCCTCGACGGGCCAGTCGAGCGTCACCGCGAAGAGGTCGGTTCTCCGCGGCGTGAGACCCGCCTCGTCCCACGCGGTGCGCCGATCGGTCGCGCGCCCGCCGGTCGCGTGCGCGATCTCAAGCGCGCGCGTGACGCGGCGACGGTCGTTCGGATGAAGCCGTGCCGCCGCGGCCGGGTCGATCGCGAGGAGCCGCGCGTGCAGTTCGGCGCTCTCGATCGACTCGAGCGATGCGCGGAACGCAGGATCGGCCGCGGGCGCCTCGTCGAGGCCCTCGAGAAACGCGCGAATGTAGAGGTTCGTCCCGCCGACGATGATCGGCACGCGGCCGCGCGACTCGATGGCGGCGACCGAACGGTCGGCGGCGGACAGCCAGCGCGCCACCGTGAAGCCTTCCTCCTGCGCATCCACGAGATCGATGCAGTGGTGGGGGATCTCGGCGCGCTCCGCATGCGAGGGTTTCGCGGTCCCGATTTCCATTCCGCGGTAGACCTGCATCGAGTCGGCGCTGACGAGCTCGCCATCGAGCCGCCTCGCAAGTTCCATGGCGAGATCGCTCTTCCCACCGGCGGTCGGGCCGAGGATCACGACGACTCGACGCGCCGCCTCCCCGCGCGCAAGCGTGAGGTCGCGCGCCGCGTCGTAGCCGTCGCGCGACCGATCGTCGCCGCCGTCAGACATCGTCGATCGCATCGAGGCAGACGAGATGCTTCCCTTCGAGGACTTCGAGGCTGGCACCGCCGCCGGTCGACACGTGCGAAAGCTGTTCGGCAAGCCCGAATTCCTCGACCGCCGCAGCGGTGTCGCCGCCACCGGCGATCGTCGTCGCGCCGGCCTTGGTCGCATCGACGACCGCGGCCGCGACTGCGCGGGTTCCCGCGTCAAACGGCGGCATCTCGAAGACGCCCATCGGGCCGTTCCACACAACCGTCTTCGAGGAGCGGATTGCAGCGCCGAAACGCTCGCGCGTCGCGGGACCGATGTCAAGCCCCATCCATCCATCGGGAATCGCGCCGACGACGGTCGTGGTCTCGGTGCCGGGCTTGAACTCGCGGCCGCAGGCGTGGTCGGTCGGAAGGAGGAACTCGCAGCCCTTCGCGGCCGCCTTCGCGAGGAGTTCACGCGCGAGATCCACCCGATCCTGCTCGACGAGGCTGTTGCCGGTGGCGACGCCCTGCGCCCGGAGGAACGTGTACGCCATGGCTCCGCCGACGATCAGTCGGTCGACCTTCGACATGAGGTTCTCGATCGCGAGGATCTTGTCGGACACCTTTGCGCCGCCGAGGATCGCGAGGAAAGGCCGCTTCGCATCGGCGATCCGTGCGATCAGGTACTCAAGCTCCGCGTCGAGGAGGAAGCCGGACACGCACGGCGCGCCGCGTGCGCGCATCGCCAGCGGCAGGGCATGCATCGAGGCGTCCGTGCGGTGGCTCGTTCCGAAGGCGTCGTTCACGTAGACGTCGCAGAGCCCGGCGAGCTTCGCGGCGAAACCAGAGTCGCCCTTCTTCTCGCCTTTGGCGAATCGCAGATTCTCAAGGAGGACGACGCCGCGATCGGGCATGGCGTTCACCGCCGCGCGCGCTGCGTCGTCGGTGCAATCCTGCGACGGGAATAGGACGCCATGCGGCGCGTCGCTCCCGAGGAGTTCGGCAAGGCGCTTGGCCACGGGTGCGAGCGAGAACTCGGCCTCGTAGCCCTTTCCCTCGGGGCGGCCGAGGTGGCTCGCGAGCACCGCTCGTCCGCCTCGCGAGAGGACCGAGCGCAACGTGGGCAGGCTTGCCTTGATCCGCCGGTCGTCGGTGATCGCGCCGCCGTCCATGGGAACGTTGAAATCCACCCGGACGAACACTTTCCGCCCGGAAACCTCGACCTGATCGATTCGCTTCTTACGCATGGGCGCCACTATACGAAAGACCACCGGGGCGAAGCCTCCTCCCAAGCCCCGGAGGAAGGCGAGCCGCAGACTCCCGCCGCCGGTGCCAACGCCCGATTCCACCGAACGCACGCCTCGAACCCCGCCCGACCGGCGGTATACTCTTCCGCTCCCTGGCGCCCGCGAACCCGCGCGCCGCCCGCGTGACGAAGGACCCAAGCATGACCAGCATGTTCCGCAGCCTCGCCGTTCGATCGCTCCTCGCACTTGCGCTCACCGCCGGCCTTGCCGCGCCGCTTGCCGCAACCAGCGCCGCCCGCGCCCAGGACGAGTCCGAGTCGGAAGGCGGCACCGAGGAGAAGCCCGTTCTGGTCTTTGAGAAGGGCGCGGAGGGCGCCGAGGTCGTCGCTGGCGAGAACATCATCGGCCAGACGGTCGATCCGAACAAGACGTACATGTTCTTCGTCTACAACACGCAGTCCCCGGGCGCGACGGCGCACCTCCTTGACATCGCGGCGCTGCAGCGTCGCTTCAAGGACGACGGACTCGTCGCCGTCGGGATCTCCGGAGAGCCGAAGGCGCGAGTCCGGTCGTACCTCACGGCGCAGGCCGGGCTTTCCAACCTCATCATGATTCGCGCCAACATCGAGGGCCTTGACCAGATCACGAAGGGCGTGCCGATGAACCTGATGCCGGTCTCGCTCATGCAGAAGGGTAAGTACGTCTGGCGCGGAACGGCCACCGACCCATCTTTCCCGCTGAGCCTTGCGGTCGTCCTCTCGGGCCGCTACGACCCCGAGATCCTCGCGAAGGGACAGCCGGCCTACCGGGCTGCGCTCGACGCGATCAAGCTCAAGAACTTCCGCGACGCCTACCGCCACTTCGACACCATGATGTCGATCGACCAGAAGGTCTTCGGCGAGGCCGCGATCATGAAGTACGTCAGCATGATCCGAGACGCGAAGGACGCCGCCGGCGCCCGCAAGTGGGGCGAGGAAGTGCTCGTCAAGTACGCCGATGACCGCGTGACGCTGATGCAGCTGGCCACCACGATCATGACGAGCGACGACATCAAGGACCGCGATGCGGAACTCGCCATGAAGGCCGTCGACGCGCTCGCGACGCAGCTCTCGGCGACGAGTCCGCGCGTCCTGCGCCTGCGTGCGTCGATCCTCGCTGCGCTTGGCAAGTTCCAAGAGGCGCAGGAGCTTCAGTACGAGGCGTGGCTTGCGGCGGAGCCAGCCGACAAGGCCGACAACAAGCGCCTCCTCGACGCCTACCGCCGCCGCGCGCGCGAGTTGAAGGCCTCGGGCTCGGGGTCCGAATCGGGTGTGAAGAGCGGGGCGACCACCACCGAGGAAGCGCCCGCCTCCGGCACGCCGTGATTCGCGCAACGCCGACGCCACCCGCCGTGGAGCCGACTCGCACCAGCATCGCATCTGCGTCCCCCGGATTCGGGGGACGCTGTGCTTCGCGCCTCGTTGGCAAGGATGTGCTCGTCGCGCCGTCGATCCTGTCGGCCGACTTCGCGCGCCTCGGCGACGAGTGCCGCGCCGCCCTTGCCGCGGGCGGCGACCTGCTGCACGTCGATGTGATGGACGGCCACTTCGTGCCGAACCTCTCGATGGGTCCGGCCATCTGCGGGGCCGTCCACAAGGCGATCCCCGACGCCATTCTCGACGTCCACCTCATGGTGACAGACCCGGCTGCGTACATCGAGCCCTTCGCGAAGGCAGGCGCCGCGCACATCACGTTTCATGTCGAGGTCGTGCGCGACCCCGCGCCACTGATTGAATCGATCCACGCGCTGGGCCTCTCGGCCGGCCTCGCGATCAACCCGAACACGCCAGCCGAGGCGATCTTCCCGTGGCTTGACGCGGTCGAACTCGCGCTCGTGATGAGCGTCCATCCAGGGTTCAGCGGCCAGTCGTTCATCGCGTCGGTGCTGCCGAAGACAAAGGCCATCCGCGAGCGCGCGCGCCCCGGCCTGCGCATCCAGATGGATGGCGGGGTCGCGCCCGACACGGCCCCGGCATGCCGCGCGCACGGATGCGATCTCGTGGTCGCCGCCAGCGCGATCTTCGGGAAGCCCGACTATCGCGCGGCAATCGCCGCCCTCCGGGCGTGAGAGCCGGCCGGGAGTCGGTTACAATCCCGTCGTGCCCGAATCGACCTGGACTCAGACGGATCTCGCAGAGGCGCCCGCCAAGAAGGGCGTCCCCGAAGGCCTTTGGATGAAGTGCCCCTCGTGCGAGGAGACGCTCTTCAAGAAGGCGGTCGAATCGAACCTGTGGGTCTGCCCGAAGTGCCAGCACCACATGCGGGTGAGCGCCCGCCAGCGCGTCGAGCAGTTGCTCGACCCCGGGACCTTCGAGAGTTTCGACGACGGCCTGATTGCGATCGACCCGCTGAAGTTCGTCGACTCGAGGCCGTATCCGGCGCGCATCGCCGACACCCAGCGCAAGACCGGCGAGCGCGACGCGCTGCTCTCGGGCTTCGGTTTCGTGAAGGGTCGCCGCGTGGTCGTCGCCGTGATGGACTTCACCTTCCTCGGTGGATCGATGGGATCGGTCGTGGGCGAGAAGATCACCCGTGCGATCGAGCGCGGCATCGACCATGACCTTCCGGTCGTCACCGTGAGCTGCTCCGGCGGCGCGCGCATGCACGAGTCGGGCTTCTCGCTCATGCAGATGGCGAAGACGAGCGCAGCGCTCGCGCGCCTCGACGAGGCCGGCGGGCTCTTCATCTCGGTGCTCGCCGATCCGACGACAGGCGGCGTCACAGCGAGCTTCGCGATGCTCGGCGACGTGATCTTCGCGGAACCGCGCGCCCTCATCGGCTTCGCTGGCCCGCGCGTCATCAAGCAGACCATCCGCCAGGATCTCCCCGAGGGGTTCCAGACCTCCGAGTTCCTGCTCGAGTCGGGCTTCGTCGACCGCATCGTGCACCGCAAGGACCTCCGGTCCGAGATCGGCCGCGTGATCGACTATGCGGGCCGCTGACGGCTCCCGCGGTTGGTGGCCGACGCGCGCGGCGTGGATCACGTCTTTCGCGGCGGCGGCGGCGTTCACCTTCTCGTTTCCACTTTCAGAATCGTTCGTCGCGGGCTGGCCGCTTGCGTTCGTCTGGCCGCTCCTCCTGGCGCGCGCGGCCACGTGCGCGCCTTCGGCGCGGTCGGCGGCGGTCGCCGTCTTCGTGCCATTCTTCGCGGCTTTTCTCGCGCATCAGTGGTGGATGCGCGAGGTCACCGAACTCGGCATGCCGCTTCTCGTCGCGTACCTCGCGGGGTGGACGGCGCTGCACGGGCTCGTCGTCCGCGCCCTCGCCGGTCCCGCCGACGCTCCGCGCCTTCCCTTCGTCATCGTCCTCCCGACCACGCTCGTCGCGATCGAGTTCCTGCGGGGCGATCTCGTCTGCACCGGATACGCCTGGTTCTTCACGGCGCATCCGCTTGTCGAGTGGAACACGCTCGCGCAGGTCGCGTCGCTTGGCGGCGGATGGGCGCTCACGGCGCTCGCGGGCGCCGTGGGAGGCGCCGCGCTCGACGCACTCGTGCGTCGCGGCGCACATGCGTCGCCGTGGGTCTGGGCGTCGCCAACCGCGGCCGTGGCGCTGATGGCGGCGGCGCTCCTCCACGGCTCGCTGCGGGGCGCAGAGGCACCGCTCGGGCAGGCCGACGCGCGCCGCGTCGTACTTCTCGTCGTTCAGACGAATCTGCCCATGTCGAACAAACTCGCATGGTCGCCCGAGGCGCAGGTCGACGACTTCATCGATTTCGCCAAGCTCACGCTCGATGGCGCGGCCCGCGCCGAAGGGCCCATCGATGCAGCGCTCTGGCCGGAGACCATGGTGCCCGGGCTCGGGCTCGAGCCAGACGCGCTCCGCATGCTCGAGGAGCGCAACCTCTTCCCTGGCGGCCGATTCGACGAGGCGCTTCGCGACCTCTCGCGCCGCATCAAGGCGCCGCTGATCGTCGGGTCGCCGTCTTTCATCGGGCTGCGCGTTGAAGGCAATCGCTTCGCCTGGGACAGACATCACAACAGCGCCTACCTCGTCGACGAGGGTGGCGCAAAGGCGCGTACCGACAAGATCTTCCTGACGCCCTTCGGCGAGACCATGCCCATCATCTCGCGCTCGGATTGGCTCGAGGAGCGCTTGCTCGCCCTTGGCGCGGACGGCATGACCTTCGATCTCGAAGAGGCCGACGCGCCGACCACCCTGAACCTGAGCACGGCGCAAGGCCCCGTTCGGGTCGGTGTGCCGATCTGCTTCGAGATCACGGCCCCGTGGGCGTCGCGCCGCATCGCGTTCGACCAAGGCGAGCGCGCGACCGACGTCTTGGTCAATCTCTCGAACGACGGTTGGTTCGCCTACTCCGGGGCGGGCCGAAGGCAGCACCTGCAGGTGGCGCAACTCCGTGCGATCGAGCTGGCGACGCCGGTGGTTCGTGCCGCGAACACCGGCATCTCCGCCTCGATCGACGCGGCGGGGGAGGTTCGGGGAACGGTCGCTGCGAAGACGGCGGGAACGCTCGTGGCATCGGTGGCGCTCGCGAGCGGGGTGCCTCTGGCGGCGACGGTTGGCGACGGCGTCGCATGGACGGCGCTCGCACTTGTGGCGATCGGACTCGTGGCGATCGGACTTCTCGCGCGCGCCTCGCGTTCAGGTCGCAAAATGCCCGATACACTCCGGCGGGCTGACCGCTGAAGACGCGTTCGGAGCCCGAGGCGCCCGAGGGGGTTTGGTGTTCGCCGCGGAGTGCGGCGGAATCTCCCGCAATTGGCATGGAGGCCACATGGTGAACGCACGACACGCGACGCGATTTGTTGATTTCGGGAACCGCCTTGGACCGGAGTCCTGCACGCATGCGGTCCGCGCCGCGCTGATCGCCTGCACGCTGATTTCGGCGTCGGGCTGCGCGCGCGAAATCGACCCGCAATCTGCGCGCGCGGAGTTCAGCTCGAAGGACCGCTCGATGCTCCGCCGCGCGGGCGACGAGGGAAGCCCCTCGATCTCGCCGAGCGCACAGACCCCGGTCATCGCCACGCGTTCGAACATCGATCACATCGAGCCTTCGCAGCCCGAACCGCCGCTCCTCCCGCCCATGCCGCCGGCGACCGCCGACGTCGCGAGCGCGACGCCCGACGCGAGCGAGATCCTGCGAAAGGCCGTCGCCAGCAACTGGCCTGTCCTTCGCGCACACGCCATCGAGGCGTCGGCGAAAAGCCCGGCGCTCCTCCGCGAGATCGCGCCGCGCGGGCTCGTCGATGAGAACCGTGGCGTGCGCTTCGTCGCCTGCATGGCGATCGGGGAAGCGAAGAACACCGAGCTCAAGCGCGAGCTGTCCGTCCTCGTTCGCCCGCTCCTCACCGACGAGAGCGCGTCGGTGCGCGCCGCCGCGATGCTCGCGCTGACGCGCTGCGGCGTCTCGGTCGATGTGACGCCGCTGGCACGCATGCTCGACGACAGCGATCCAGAAGTCCGTGCGAACGCGTACCTCGTCCTCGGCGAACTCGGGAACCAAAGCGCGGCACCGCTCATCCGCGAGTCGCTCGGTCGGGGCATGAAGCTGGTCAACCCGATCCGCGCACGCCTCGTCGATCTCACCGCCGCCGAAGCGCTGGTGAAGCTTGGCGACGAGCGGGAGATCGAGCCGATCCGCGCGGCGCTGTTCGCGCCACCGGAGCAATCGGAGTTGACAAACATCGCCTGCGAGGCGATCGGACGACTGCGCGACGAGGTTTCGCGACCGATGCTCGAGCGGCTGCTCTCGGCGTCGGGCGATGCGCGCCGACCCGCGGAGGTTCGCCTGAGCGCGGCCCGCGCGCTCGTGAAGCTCGGCGGTGCAGAGGCGTCCGGCCTCGCCGTAGCCCGTGAGTACATGGGCAGTCCCGACGCCCGCATCAGGGCGCAGGCCGCGGCGCTTCTCGGCGAAGTCCGCTCTCCCGAAGCGATCGCGTTGCTCGGTTCGCTCATTCGTGATGGAAACCCCTCGGTCCAAGTGTCGGCTGCGGCGGGGCTCCAGACGGCCGAGTAAGCGGCGAGGCGCCACCGAGCGACCCCAAGTCCCCTCAGTAATCTCGCGTATTCTTGCTTCGCGGCCTCGAAAGGCCGCAGGTCGATTGACACCCTCGCATCGGGTCGGTACAAAACCGAACTTCCTGCAAACATTCTCGGTCGAGGTGACCGGGCGTGAGGCAGGATCCCCGGGTCATCCGCCCCAGCGCGGG
>Ga0068877_10002628_pt1 | contig 14432 bp, 15 predicted proteins | sample NOAtaG_FD_66437 | JGI IMG/M metagenome (GOLD analysis project Ga0068877, IMG submission 66437) | Freshwater lake microbial communities from Lake Erie, under a cyanobacterial bloom - NOAA_Erie_Diel6S_1000h metaG | ecosystem: Environmental > Aquatic > Freshwater > Lake | place: USA: Ohio, Lake... | reverse complement strand
GTTCGGCGAGTTGGAGGGGATCGCCCACCGCGGGAACTATGACCTGACGCAGCACCAGAACGCCAGCAAGGTGAAGCTCGATTACTTCGATACGACCCGGGGCGAGACGATGCCCAACGGCGGCAAGAAGGGCGAGCGGTACATCCCGCACTGCATCGAGCCGGCGGCGGGGCTGGACCGCGGGGCGCTGGCGCTGATCTGCGAGGCGTACACGGTGGATGCGAGCAGGCCGAGCCCGGAGATTTTGAAGCTGCACCCGCGGGTGGCGCCGATCAAGGCGGCGGTCTTTCCGCTGGTGGATAAGGACGGGATGCCGGAGGTCGCGGAGAAGCTGTCGGGCGAGCTGAACGCGAAGTTCGGTCGCTCGGGGTTCATCGAGACGGACGCGAAGCAGTCCATCGGCAAGCGGTACGCGCGGATGGACGAGGCGGGGTGCCCGTTCTGCTTCACGATCGACGGCGACACGCTGAAGGACCAGACCGTGACGGTGCGCGATCGCGATACGGGTTCGCAGCAGCGGATCGGATTGTCGCAAGTTGCTCACTTTCTTGAAGAAAGGCTCAACAACAGATGATGTTCCGCGCGGATGCACGGCCGGATGCGGGGAATTTTCAGGATGGTCGTCTGAAATGGGACATCCTCAACCTTGCCGCAGTCCATCGAACAAGATTGCCGACGGTTGTCGATCTGACGGACTGCAGTATGCTGCGCCCGTACAGCATCGCCTGTCTCGCGGCGGTCGGAGCACGAACCGATCGTCAGTGCCAGCTCATTCTTCCGAAAGACCCCGATTGTGCATCACACGTGAATCGAATGGGGTTGGGGCGGTGGTTCAGCGGAATGCCGCAGAACTTACAGCCTCGTGAGGGAAACATTGTATTGGAGCAACTTACCGATCAACCCGGCAATTTTGCCACGCGCGCGGTTGAGGTTCTCGTGCAGAAAGAGCAACTCCCTGCCAACGCGGGTCCCGCAATGGCCAATCACCTGGATGAACTGGTCTACAACGCGCTCACCCATTCGGATTCACCGATCGGATGCATTACGGTTGGACAGTCGTTCTGGCAGACCGGGCGCGTCGAGTTGTGTGTAGTTGACCTTGGACAGACCATTCGTGGCCACTTGGTTTCAAATCCCGAGCATGCAGATTTGCGAACGGATTCGGAAGCAATCCGAAAAGCCCTCGAAGAAGGTGTGACCGGGACTGTCGGCCTCAACAGATGGAATCAGCCAAACGGAGGGGCAGGGCTGTTCGAGTTGAGTCAGTACGCTCTTGGGGGCAGAGCGGAATTGGCGATTTTGTCCGGAAACACAATGCTGACGGTTTCCGGAGAGGGGATTCGGGAATCCCCTTTTCAGGGTGGCTTTTGGGGGACATTGGTCAATGTTCGGTTTTTGATTGTATGATCCTTGTCCGATGATCAAACGTATGGCATAGTGGGTCATCGGAGACAAATGGTGGAAACGATTCAGATTCAACTTGAACCGGTGTGCAACAGCGCGGCGAGCGGGCTGGATGTGGCTCGCGAAATCAGCAAGCTTCTCGCAGAGAATCGGGAAGTTTGCTTGAACGCCCAGGAAGTTGAGCGCATGACGCCTTCCTTTGCAAATGCGATGGTCATGACTGTTCTAGCGGAGTATCCCCAAGAGGACTTTGCCTCTCGCGTACTTCTGGACACGAGCAACCAGTTTGTGTTGCAGCAGGTGGTGGCGGCGGTGTCGCGGTACAACCGAGGGATTCGGCTGTCATCTCAGCGACCAGCGATGACCGCGTAGTCAAAGCCGACGCGGGCCAGTTCAACTTCGCCGTCGACTGGGTGCCCGATCAGCCGCGTGGTGGTGATTGCATTGACGCATTGAGGACTGACTGAACACCGTCGCGTGTTCCAGCGACTTCCGCGAGGTAGTGGCTTTCTCTCCTTTGCTGGAAGCCAGCGAAGCTCCGATCTTGCCGCACCGAATCCGCGGTGAGGTTGCAACCGCGGGGGGTTGGTTCCCCATACAGTTGGGTGGATTGAGGATGGTGAACCTGCCGGAGCGCTGCGCGTGTGGAAATGGCTTTTGATCGTGTTTCTGGTGTGTGTGCTGCTGTGCGGGGGGGGCGGGGCGTTTTTGGCCTTTACGCCGCAGGGCAAGAAGCTGGTGCAGACGTCGGCGTTTGCGCCGAAGCCGACGCCGGTGCGGGTGGAGGCGGTTGCGAAGGGTGACTTGGTGCGTGTGGTGAACGCGCCGGGATCGATCGAGCCGAAGACGAAGGTGCAGATCTCGGCGCAGGTGATCGCGCGGATCACCGAGTTGCCGCTGCGTGAGGGTCAGCAGGTGAAGGCGGGTGATGTGGTGGTTCGGCTGGATTCGCGTGAGCTGGCGGCGGCGCTGGAGTCTGCGCAGGCTCAGTTGCGAGGCGAGCAGGCGAGGCTTCTGGGCAACGAGGCGACGCTGGCGCAGGCGCAGCGCGACCTGACGCGGAAGCGCGAGCTGATGGCGACGGATGATGAGACGAAGGCGAGTGTTGAGGAAGCGGAGGAGCGTGCGCTGCGTGCGCAGGCTTCGCTGGAATCATCTCGGCACGCGGTGGAGCAGTTCAAGGCTTTGATCGTGCGTGCGCAGAAGGACCTTGAGAACACGACGATCGTGGCGCCGTTCGACGGGACGATCACGAAGCTGAACGCGGAAGTGGGGGAGCTGGTGGTGGTGGGCACGCTGAACAACGCGTCGTCGGTGATCATGGAGATCGCGGACCTGAACACGATGCTGATGAAAGCGCGGGTGGACGAGGCGAACATCTCACCGGTGCGGGCGTCGCAGCCGGGCAAGGTGTTCATCAACGCGTACACGAACACGTCGTTCACCGGGAAAGTCGAGAAGGTCGGGCTGAAGCGGCTGATCGACCGCGACGGGACGGGGTACTTTGAGGTCGAGGTGCTGGTCGACAAGCCCAAGGACCTGATCTTCGGCAGCGGTCTGACCGCGAACGTGGATATCCAGGTGCAGGAACTCACGTCGGTGATGAAGGTGCCCTCGCAGGCGGTTGTCGAGCGGCGGCTGGATGAACTGCCCGCCAGCGTGCGGAGCAGCCCGCTGATCGACAACGCGAAGGCCTTCGCGCCGGTGGTCTTCGTGTACGACAAGGGGCGCGCGCGGGCGGTGGCGGTGAAGACCGGGGCCAGCGACCTGACGCACACGGTGATCACGGACGGGTTGGACGTGGGAGATCAGATTGTGACGGGGCCGTTCAAGGCGCTGCTGGCGCTGAGGGACAACGACCTGATCAAGCAGGACAAGAACGCGGGGTCGAAGAGCAAGGACAACGCCGACCCGGGCGAGGAAGAGGAGGACCCCGCGAAGCCGGAAGAGGATTGAGCGGAGAAACGGTGTGCTTGCGGGCGGGTGGTTGAGATCGAGCGTTCGTGATTCGTTGCGGGTTGTTCAGCAGGTTGTGGCCGGTGATTGCACTTTGACGATTTCGATCTCCAAACTCGAGAAGACGTATCACACGCTGGCGGAGCCGGTGCGGGCGTTGCGCGGGGTTGATCTGGAGATCAAGAAGAACGAGTTTGTCGCGATCATGGGCCCTTCGGGGTCGGGCAAGTCGACGCTGATGAACATCATCGGCTGTCTGGACCAGCCGACGAAGGGGACGTACACGCTGAACGGTCAGCGGGTGGATTCGCTCTCGGCCCGGCAGCTTGCGCACGTGCGGAACCAGCAGATCGGGTTTGTGTTTCAGTCGTTTGAGCTGCTGCCGCGGGCGACGGCGCTGAAGAACGTGGCCCTGCCCTTGATGTACTCGGCGAAGCTGTGGCTGGGCAGTTCGCGCCGGGCGGCGGAAGCGCTCAAGCGGGTGGGGCTTGCGGACCGGATGGACCATCGGCCGAATCAACTCTCGGGCGGGCAGAAGCAAAGGGTGGCGATTGCGCGGGCGCTGGTGAACCAGCCGGCGATTCTGCTGGCGGATGAGCCGACGGGTGCGCTGGACTCGAAGACGTCGCTGGAGATCATCGAACTGTTCAAGGAACTGCACAGGCAGGGGCAGACGATCATCATCGTGACGCACGAGGAGGACGTGGCGGCGCACGCGGAGCGGATCATCCGCATCCGCGACGGCACGATCTTCTCGGACTTCCCGCGCAGGCTCGACCCGATCCACGGGCAGTACCTGCGGTCGATGATGCAGCAGGCCATCGAGCTGGGTCATCAGGCGCAGGGTGAGGTGGGGGCGGCGACCGAGGCGACTGAACCGACTGTGGGCGCGACGACGACGGCCGCGGCCACGACGAGTCAGGCGACGATTGGTGAAAGTGTCCCGAGCGGCGCGGGGAGCGGGGGTGTTGGGGGCGTCGGTGCGGGTGACGTGAAGAGTGGGGGGCCGGCGACATGATGGGCCTCTTCATCGCCATCCCGCGGACGCTCTTTCAAACGGTCGTGCTGGCGTTTGCGCAGCTCTGGGCCAACCGCGTGCGGGCGCTGCTGACCACGCTGGGGATCGTCATCGGCGTGGCGAGCACGATCGTGATCGTCGGCGGGACGCAGGGTTTGAAATCGGCGGTGCTGAAGGAGTTTGAGACCTTCGGCGCGACGCGGTTTGTGATCTTCCCGCGGAACCCGCGCGAGGCGCCGAACCGGTTTTCACCTCAGCAGGTGCAGCTCAAGCTGCGCGAGTGCCGACTGCTGGAAGCCTCGTGCCCGTCGATTGCGCGGATCACCCCGGTGAAGAGCTTTGTTGCGCCGGTGCAGTTCAACGATCGGATTGAGCGGAACGTGCGGATATCGGCGCTCGACGAGGATTGGCATCTGATCGAGGGGCGTGAGATCATCGCCGGGCGGCCGTTCCTTGCGGTGGACGAGATTGAGCGGCGGGCGGTGTGCATCGTCAACGACAAGGCGGTGGAGGAACTGGGGCTGAATCAGGATCCCACGGGGCAGTCGATCCTTGTGGACGGGCGGAAGTTTTTGGTGGTGGGTGTGGTGGAGACGAAGACGCTGCCGTCGGTCTTCGGCGGGGGCGATCCGCTGACGGAGGTGTACATCCCCTTCTCGGTGGGGAACGCGATGAAGCCCGAGCCGGTGTTCGGGATTTTCATTCAGGGGACGATGATTTCGACCAACGCGTTCGACGATCTGAACGCGGAGGTGACGGCGACGCTGCGCCGGTCGCGCGGCCTGAAGCCGGCGGACCCGGACACCTTCGCGGTGCGTGCGACGGATCAGGTCATCGCGGGGATCAACCGCGTGTCGTTCGGGATCACCATCGCCGCGACGTGCATCGTGGCGATCTCGCTGGTGGTGGGCGGGATCGGGATCATGAACATCATGCTCGCGTCGGTCTCTGAGCGGACGCGTGAGATCGGCTTGCGGAAGGCCGTCGGCGCGCCGCCGGCGGTGATCCTGACGCAGTTCCTGGTTGAGGCGGTGGTGCTGTGCCTGGTGGGTGCGGCGATGGGGCTGCAGATCGGGTTGTCGATCGTGTACCTGGTGCGGGCGGCGCCGGGGTCGCCCTTGGAGGACGCGTCGGTCCCGTCGTGGGCGATTATCTTGTCGGTTGGTTTCTCGGCCTTCACGGGCATCGCCTTCGGGATGTTCCCGGCGATGAAGGCGGCGCGGTTGGATCCTATTGAAGCGTTGCGTCACGAATGAGCACATCGAGTTTCGGACAGCGTGTGGGTTTTCATCGTCAACGTGCGAGCGCGGTGCGGCGGCTGTCGGCCGCGGTTCCGCTTTCGCTGGTGCTGGTGATGCTGGCGGGGTGTCGCGCGGGGCCTTTGGATGAGCGCCCGGGTGATCTGGGGCCCTACGCCGACACGGACCGGTTGCGTGCGATCGACCTGTTGAATCTTGAGCGGTTCAAGTCGGCGGGCGAGGCGGAGGCGGGCCCGCGCGATGTGTTGACGCTGCCGATGGCGCCGAAGGAAGTGACCCCCGACATGGCGGCGGCGGTGACGGCGAAGCTGCGTGCGCAGTATCAGCAGGCGAAGAAGGTCGAGCTGACGCTGGAGGCGGCGCGAGCAAGCGCGCTGGAGTCGAACCTGGCGCTGCGCACGGCATTGGTGGACCCGTTGATTGCGCGGGAAGCGCTCTCGGCCGAGCGGGCGAAGTTCGACGCGGTCTTTACGCCGGGGGTCTCGGTGGCGAGCACCGACCCGCCGAGGTTGTCGGGTCAGCAGGGGACGCCCGAGGCGCGGGGCGTGCAGACGCAGATCGGTTCAGGCGTGTCGATCCCGCTGCGGACGGGCGGGCGCGTTTCGGTGGATCTGACGCAGACGTACAGCGACAACAACTCGCCGTTGGATAGCAACGGGACGACGACGAGCCCCGCGGCGGGGTTCTCGGTTTCGCTGCCGCTGCTGCGCGGCGCGGGGCGGCTGGTGAACACCGCGTCGATCGTCATCGCGGGGTACAACGCGCAGATCGTGGAGGCGGCGACGAAGCTGCGCGTGATCGCCACGCTGGCGGCGAGTGATCGGGCGTACTGGCGATTGGTGGCGGCCCGGCAGGCGCTGGACGTGACGATCGCGCAGTACGAACTCGCGGCGGACCTGCTTGCGAAGGCGCAGCGCCGCCAGCGGGCAGGGAGCGCCACGGGCGTGGATGTTCTGCGGGCGCAGTCGGGCGTGGCGTCGCGGCTGGACGCGATCATCTCGGCGGAGACGAACCTGCTGATCGTGCAGCGCGACTTCAAGCGGACGGTGAACATGCCGGGGCTGCTGCTGGAGGACGATGTGCTGGTGATGCCGGCGTCGCAGCCCGCGCCGGTTGAGTACGCGCTGGCGGAGCGCGCGCCGGACCTGGTGAGCCTCGCGCGAACCAACCGCGCGGAGCTGTTGCAGGCGGAGCTGCAGTTGCTGGCCGATGCGTTGAACATCGACGTAGCGCGGAACAACACGCTGCCGGCGCTGGATCTTTCGGGGGGGTACACGTTCAACGGCATCGGGACGAACCAGGGTGAGGGGCTCTCGACGCTCTTTCAGAACCGCTTCCAGGGGTACTCGGCGAGTCTGCGCGCGGAGGTGCCCCTGAGCAACGAGGCGGCGAACGCACGCCTGCGGTCGGCGATTTTGACGCGGCTGCAGCGGCTGAGCGACCGCGCCACGCAGCAGCAGGCCATCGAGCAGGAGACGCTCGACGCGGTGGATCGGGCGCGCTCGGCCTGGCAGCGCATTCTCGCGAGTCAGCAGTCGTCGATCCTGGCGGGGCGGACCCTCGAAGCCGAGCAGCGGCAGTTCGACGCGGGCCTGCGCACAGCGACGGACGTGCTGGACGCCTCGACGCGTTTGGCGGACGCGCAGCTCGCGGAGATCCGCGCGATGGCGGAGTATCAGATCGCGCTGGTGGACCTGGCGGTGGCGACAGGGACCACGCTCGGACAGGCGGACGTGCGGTGGAGCCCCGCGGAGCCGCCGCCCGTGCAGAACGAGAAGAAACCGTGAGTGTTGTGAGTGCTGAGTGCCGAGGTTGGTGAAGTCGAGGAGTTGCGTGTGAGCAAGCCGCTGGCGGTTGGCGATGCGTTCCGGGATTTCACCCGCACCGATCACAGCGGGGCGGTGATCAATACGGCCGAGCTGCGCGGGCGGTGGCTGGTGGTCTTCTTTTATCCCAAGGACAACACGCCGGCGTGCACGGCCCAGTCGTGCGCGTTCCGCGATCTGTACGACCAGTTCACCGATGTCGGTGCGCGGGTGATCGCGGTGAGCAGCGATTCGGACGAATCGCACCGCGCCTTTGCGGGCAAGCACCGTTTGCCGTTCCCGCTGATCAGCGACGCGGACGGTTCGCTGCGGGCGCTGCTGGCGGTGCCGAAGAAGTGGTTCGTGCTGCCCGGGCGGGTGACGTACGTCGTCGACCCGCAGGGGGTCGTTCGGCACATTTTCACCGCGTGGCTGCGCGTGCAGGGGCACATCGATTCGGCGCTGGCGACGATCAAGGCCGGCCCGGCGACGAAGTGAACGATCGCCCAAAGACTGCCAGCTCAGTCGCGGTACTTCGCGTGGCAGTCCTTGCACGAGGTGGCGATGATCTTCGCCTGCTTGCTCATCGCTTCGCGCTGCGATTTATCGGGGGCCTGTCCCTTGGTCAGACTCGTGATGAGCTCTTCGAGCTTTACGCTCGCGACGTGCGACTCGGTCATGAGCCTCGCATACTCCGCATCGCGTGAAGTGGTGGAGGGGTCCTTCAGCAGATCGCGGAAGAGATCGGAGAGGCGACCGACCTCGGCCGCGGGAACAAGGTCGGGGTGGTCGGCGGGGGTCTGCCAGCCGGCCTTCTCGATGTCGCGGAGGTGCTCGCTGATCAGGTCGATCTCGACCATCGACTGGACGACGCCCTTGGGTTTGCTGGCGGAAGGAAAGTCGGCGTTGGCCGCGTCGAGCTGCTGCTTGGTGAGCGGGGCCGACTCACGCACCACGGCGAAGAGGCCCGTGTAGTTCGCGCCGGTGCCGGAGACCTTCATCCGTTCCTCGGCGGCTTGCGGCGTGCACAGACCCAACGAGACCGCCGCAACGCTCGCGGCGGCGGCGGAGCGGTGCTTGCCGTGGTGGCAGTGGATGTAGATCGGGCCCGGCAGATCGCGCACGGCTCGGGTGATTTCCAGCGCGCGATCGCGCGGTATGCCGCTGTACTGGATGGGCAGGTGGACATAGCGGAGTCCCTGTGCCGCGGCGGCGTCGACCTCGGGCTGGGCGCCGTCGACGGAGATGATGGTCTTGAATCCCATGGCCCGCAGCGACTCAAAGGCCGCGGCACCTTCGGGCGCGGCGCCGGAGTACACCCCGGGGGCGTACGCGACGAGCTGGTGAATCCCCGGGTGCTCGACTGGCTTGGTGGCCTTCAGGTCCGGCCGGGCGATGGTCACGCTCGCGGGGGCGGCGGTTGATGAGGCGTCGCGATCCGACGGGGAACAGGCACTCAGGATCGCGCCGGTCGAGATGGCCAGCATGCTGAAAACCACGGCGGAGAGGCGCAGCGCGGTACGAACGCGTTGGTGGTTGAACATCATGCGAGGATAGACGCCGCCGATCTGGGGTTGTGCGGGTCAGAGATGAAAAAAAACGCAAACACTCAGGGCGTGGAGTATCCCACGCGCACGATCCCCAGCTTGGTGGCGAGTTCGTGGGCACGGACCACATCACGCGTGGGAACATTCGCCTGCGGCTCAAGCAGCATTTCAAGCTTCGCGGCCAGCTCGTCCTTCGGCAGGCCCTTGGTCAGGTCGGTGAGCTTGGCTTCAAACTGCTCGAACGGCGCGTCGGTCAGGCCTTCGCCCGTGAAGAGCGTGGCCTTGGCGGCGGCTGAGTATTGCAGTGTGAACGTCAGGCGGAGCGGTTGCGAACTCGCCGCCGGAGGCGGGACCTTGCCCTGGCCTTGCGGGTTGGTTTGCTCGGTTGAGGCGCTCTGGGCCGGCTGGGGCAGAAGGGCGGTGATGAACCACTCGGGCCCGACGAACGCCGCGGAGACCATGAAGAAGACGAGGATGACCATGACCACGTCGACCATCGGGGTCATGTTGGGCCCGAAGTGCAGCGAGTGCTGCTCCAGCGCAGATCGGTGGCGAAACGGCTTCATGGGTTGGTGCGCTCCGTGATGAGGCGCACGCTGGTGAGTCCGAGCTCTTTGCACGCCGAGAGCGCGGGAGCGACGACGGCGTACGGCAGGTCGCGATCAACGCGGACCTGCACGGGGAGTTGAGCGGCGGCTTGTGTGCCGGCGGAACTGTCGGCTGCCGCGGTCTGTCGTTGCAGTCGGCGATTCAAGAGGCTTGAAAGTTGTTGCTGCGTGGTGACGAACTCGCCGTCGACGGTGATGCGGACGCGGGGTTGGTCCGTTGCGTTCGCGGAGCTGTTGCCGGTCAACTCGAAACGGGTATCGGGGGTGCCGAGTTTCTCCGTAGGACTGACCGGCGCGACGGTGATGACCACCGCCCGGCGGTCTTCGTCGGTGGTGCCCAGACCCGTGGCGGGGAGGTTCACACGTGCGCCCTGCTCGTGGGCGAGCTTGCCGACGATGAGGAAGAAGATGATCAGGCACATCACCACGTCGATGAGCGGGGTGACGTTGATCGCCTCAAGGGCGGTGGAGCGGGATGGTGTCAGGCGTACGCGGCGCACGGGTTACTTGTTGTTGGTGGTGTTGTTGCTGGTCGAAGCCGGTTGAGCGAGCGCAAGGTCGGTCAGTTCAGCCGAGATCACCAGCGCGCGGGTGCACAGGCGGTCGGTTCGTTGGCGGTAGAAGCCGAAGACGGTGAGCGAAGGAATCGCCAGCAGCAGGCCCAGCAACGTGTGGAAGAGGGCCTTGGCGATGCCCGAAGAGAGCATGGTGGGCGAGGCCTGCCCGCCCGAATCGGAGATGGCGCTGAAGGCCAGGATCATGCCCCAGATCGTCCCCGCAAGGCCCAGCAGCGGCCCGAGATTGCCGATGACGTTCAGCGGTTCGAGCTTGTGAAACCACGCGGAGGACTGTTCACTCGCGGCGAGCTCGGCGGCCTCACGTGCGGCATCGTTGTCCAGCCCGCGGGATTTGGCATCGAGTGCCGCCCGCACGACGATGCTGACGAAGGCCTGATCACGCCGGACAAACTCGCTGAGGCGGTCGCGCTCGTTGCTGGCGATGTACTGGCGGATCGTCTTCTCGGATTCCTCGGGGAGCACCGTCGATCGGCGGATCTCAAAGACGCAGCGGATGATCACCGCCCCCGCGACCACCGAGGCCAGCAGCAGCACAACCGAAAACGCGTCGAACGACTCCGCGAAGAGCGATTGGATCGTCCGCGTTGGGGCCGGGGCGGGTGAAGGTGCGGCGGCTTTGGTGTCGGCGATGAGCGCGAAGGCCGAGGGAAGGGCGGTCTGGGCGGTCAGCAGAAGGTTCGAGAGCATGAGCCGATGGTAGACGAATGCCCGGCGGGAAATGAAAACGCCGAGACCGGTTCAGGGTCTCGGCGCGTGAGAATTGCGGTTGGTTCACTGAGTTGATGTCGCGGAGCGGAGCCTGATCAGTTCGACCGACGGCGGCGAGCGGCGAGCAGGCCCGCCAGCGAAAGAGCGCCGAGCGCGCCCGGCGCCGGGATGGTCCCGTTGAACCGAACCTCGGCCAACCCGGTGTACTGGTTCGAACCGTTGTTGGCGAGGATGGTGAAGTCCACCCGGCGCACGCCCTCAACCGCGGCGAAGTTGTAGTTCTGCGCGATGGCGATGTTCGGCAGCGCGGTCTGGTTCAGCAGCGAGAACAGGGCGTTGCCGTCGGCATCGCGGAGAACGAGGTTGAACTGCGTGACGGCATAGCCCGTGTCGGCGCCGACGCCGCCCTGCCCAGATGTGGTGGAGCGGTGGTTCCACATGTTGAACGAATAGATCGTCTGCGCGGTGTTGAAGAAGAACGAAGCGCGGGCGTTGCCGGCCTGAAGCGCCCCGGACTGTGTCGTCCAATGGTTGTTTGTGAGGTAGATGTTGTGCGACGACGTGACGTCAAAGCCCGCGGGGAGCCCCGAGCCGTTGATGGTGTGGATGATGTCGTACTGAGCACTGAAGTTGCTCGCGGCCGTGGCGGAGTCGGGGGCGATCATCAACTGAGCGCGAGCGCAGCGACAGACAGACGGGCGACGGATCGGGTATTCATGGTTCCTTCCTCACGGTGACTGATGGGCAAACAACGAACGAGAGAGACCTACACACTAAACCAGTGGCGCGAGAATGCAAGCTCATCGCGGAAATGGAAGCACAGGAACGGGCTTTTCATGGAAACCACGGCGTACGCTTGCCCGCTATGACGCACACGAACCCCGCCGACACACGTGGAAACACCGGCAAGGCCCGCATCCTGACCGGTGACACCCCAACAAACACCGGTTTGCACCTGGGTCACTTTGTCGGCTCGCTCGAGAACCGCCTGGCCCTGCAGGATCAGTACGACTGCTACTTCCTCATCGCCAACGTCCACGCCTTCACGACGCTGGCGGAGAAGCCCGACCAGATTCGCGCCAACACCATCGGCATCGTGAAGGACTGGCTCGCCGTGGGGCTGGATCCGCAGAAGAGCACGTTCGTCTTGCAGAGCGAGATCCCCGCCATCGCGGAGCTGACGTTCTTTTTCGCGATGCTCATCCCCTTCAACAAGGTCATGCGGAATCCGACGCTGAAGACCGAGATCGAGACCAAGGGGCTGGGCGAGACATACCCGTTTGGCTTCCCGATGTACGCCGTGGGCCAGTGCGCGGACATCCTGGCCTTCAGGCCCGATCTTGTCCCGGTGGGCGAGGATCAGGAAGCGCACATCGAGATGTGCCGGGACGTGGCTTTGAAGTTCAATCAGCTCTACTGCGGCGTGAACAACCGCACGCCCGCCGAGCGGCATCATCTTGAGGGCGGGGTCTTCCCGATCCCGCGCGCGAAGATCGGCCGCGTGGCGCGCCTTGTGGGGATCGACGGCGTGAACAAGATGAGCAAGTCGCTGAACAACGCGATCTTCCTGTACGACACCGCGAAGGACGTGCAGAAGAAGCTCAACAAGATCACCACCGGCCGCCAGAGCCCCACCGAGCCGGGCGATGTGAACAACGTGCTGATGCAGTACGTCGAGGCGTTCATCGGCGCCGCCGACCCGGCGCGGGCGGCGGAGATCAAGCGGCGCTACGCCGCGGGAGACAACCTTGGCGACGGGCACGTCAAGCAGGAACTGGGCGAAGCGATCAACGCGCTGCTGGAGCCGATGCGCAAACGCCGCGAGAAACTCGAAACGCCCGAGGGCGAAGCGATGGTACACCAGGTGATCAAAGACGGCGTGCGAAAGGCGAACGTTGTCGCCGAGGAAACGCTGATGATGGTGAAGAAGGCGATGAAGGTGGACTTCTGTTCGCGGAATCTGATATTCTGAGACCGCGTGAAAGTGCATGAACGGAGTCTGCCATGAAGAAAAATCGCGCGTTCGGCTTGGTTGCTTCGCTGGGCCTTGCGGCGCTCGCGGGTGCATCAGCGGTGATGTTGTTCGCCGCCGAGAATCAGCCGCAGCCCGCGGCGGGCGCATCGGCGGACCAACCCGCCGCAAAGACTGAGTCGAAGCCCGCGCTGAAGATCGAAGCTTTGGCGTTCATGAGCGGCGCGTGGAGCGGCTCGCTCGAGGGCGACGGCACGTCGAAGCTCGATGAGATGTGGACAGAACCGGCCGGCGGAACGATGGCGGGGACCTTCCGCTGGGTGACGGGCAAAGGACGGGTCTTCATCGTCGAGGTTCTGACGCTGACGCAGGACGAGGCGGGCGTGCGGATGCGCCTTCGTCACTTCACGCCGACGCTTGAGGAAATGCCCTCGACCAAGGCCGAGCCAATCTCGGTGACGCTGACGGACGTCAGCGGCAGGAAGGCGGTGTTCACCAAAGCGCCCGGCGACGCGGGTGATCTTCAGAAGATCACCTACGACGCCAGCGCCGACAACGGCTCGACGCTGCGGATCACGGTTGAGTTTGTGCAGACCGAAGCGAAGGCGGGCGAAGCGCCCAAGCCGCCGCGGAAGCCGCTGGTGCTGGTGATGAAGAAGGCCGATGCGCCGGCGTCACCGGCGGCGGCGGGTGCGGGCACTTCAGCGGGGCAGAAGCTGAAGTAGTTCGCCGAGTGTTTCTCCAAACATCTCGGTCGTTCTGCATCCGTCGGCGATCGACTGCGGACAGGGAAGTGCGATGAGACGACCGCTCTCCAGACGCAGACTTCGCTGGGCCCGCCTCCGCGTCATGCCGCTGCTGATTCTCTATCTGCTGGCCAACGCGGACATGCAGCCACGCAACGGCGTCTTTGTCAGCACGTTGCTCGGAGAGCTCCGATCGCCGCAGCCAGTCTCCGCATCGACATGGCTACCCCACGACCTGAGGACTTGGTTCGCGAAAAAAGGCCTCGATGGCGAATGGACGGTCACGCCCATGACCGGTGCCGGCTACTCCGGGCCGATCACGGTGATTGCCGACGAAGGGCGGACTCACGCAACAGGCATCTGGACTCCCTGGCGTCGCTCGGAAACACGCCGCCTGTGGATCGGTTGGGTTCCAAACGAGGAACAGTTCTCGGCCGGCGAGCGTGCCGAGCACATCAAAATCTACGAGAAGCTGTGCCAGCTTGAACCCGAGCGATTCACGCCCGAGCGACGCGAGGGTGATCTGAACGTGGGCGTTCTCATATCTTCTGTCAGCGTGCCGGGAATGCTCAACGACCTCTCCGTCCTCGCCGCGTTCATCGGCCTGTGGTTCACCCGCGTCGGCGTGATCCGTCGCTGGCGAGGGATCCGTCGGGGACGGTTCGAGCTTCGCCGATTGAAACGCGGCGTGTGCCGATCCTGCGGCTACGACCGGCGCGGGCTCCCCGCATCATCCCCCTGCCCCGAGTGCGGCGACACCCGCGCACCGGCGCGGATGTGATGCACATCGTTGGGTACTTCAACCCCCGCGCGCAAACTGGGCCATCGCCA
>Ga0068877_10002625_pt1 | contig 14440 bp, 10 predicted proteins | sample NOAtaG_FD_66437 | JGI IMG/M metagenome (GOLD analysis project Ga0068877, IMG submission 66437) | Freshwater lake microbial communities from Lake Erie, under a cyanobacterial bloom - NOAA_Erie_Diel6S_1000h metaG | ecosystem: Environmental > Aquatic > Freshwater > Lake | place: USA: Ohio, Lake... | reverse complement strand
GGCCTCCGGCGGCCCCTGCGGGGGCTGATAGACAAAGACCAAACAGCCAAACACCAACCGCAGCCGATCCACCTACATCAACTCACGCCGTGTTCAGACGAGCGGAGCCGGCTCTAACGACTGCCAATCCTCAGCTCGACGGGTCACTGCCGACCCTGAGCCGTCAAACGGTGACGCAAAGACCTGACGTTCGCATTCGCACACTGACACGATGTCAACGCCGAGCCTAGCGGCCGATCCAGAGGACTGCAAGACAATCGGCCGTTCGGTCAGGCACCGTCTGCACCCCCAGCGCCCGAAGTGTGCCGGATCGGATACCAAAGGCGTTCGCCAAAACCCGGCTTAACGGCATGGTGCCGCTCGTCCTGCCCCTTCGGAGACATGAGCCGCCGCCGGAGCACACCCTGTCAGGGTCGGCTGCCTTTGCGTAAGGCCCCAGCCTTCGGTCGGCCAGGACGCTGCCTTGGTCCGGAAGTTCCGGGGAGGTACTCGAAGATCCGCTCCAAAACGTGGCTAGGCTTGAAGTCCGCGGCTGTAATCCGCCTAGCCTCATCCTTGCGGGTGAAGGGCTCGACTTCCATCTGGGTCAGCAAGGTCTTGATCGCTGTCTTGGCTTCCAGCCGCCGCAGCAGCTTGTGCCCCAGGAGTTCCGCTATGTCGATAGTGACCGGCAGTACGTACTCTGACTTGTTCTCGAACCCTGTCATCAACTCGCTGCCGTGCTTTTTCTCATCCCAATGCATGTATTGCGTTGCAGCGCCGCCGTCGGTTTCCACGTACATGTCTGCCAAAGAGGGCAGCCGCTTGATGGCGGCTTCGGTGAAGCGGCCGGTCGTACTATCGAACAAGCCCATCCAGTTTTCCCAGCCGAAACCCAGCGTGTGACCCAGCTCATGCACCATCGTGATGGCAAGCTGCAACCCGGTGTACTTCCTCACGTAGACCGAGTTGAAGCGGATACCGCCATAGGTCACAGCACCCTTAAGCTCAGGCTCGTACGAGCGCGCGATGTACCGAAAGGGTGACCAGAACAGGTCGACCTGGATCACGATCGAGGTCTCCGGCTCGACATAGTGATTCCAGAAGTTGCACGCCATGCGCGCAGCTGCCTCCAGTTTTCCATCGCGGTCTTCGACGACCTTGTACGTAATGAGCGTGCTCAAAGTTTCCTCGCAATCCTCGTCAGAACCGTTGGCGACCTCGGAACTTCGTCGTGCATCGAAGCTGCCCAACCCGCCGAGCACGCATACTTGGGAACGAGCGGCTCCCAAGGAGCCGCGGCAGACGTGCAGAACCCGATTTTCCTTCTACGCAATCAGGGGGATCGGTCGGTCAGGTCGATCCGCGAGCACCAGCATCGGCAGGAACCGCGCGCCGCTCTCCCCGCGGGCCAACTCCGAGACTGCACCCGCAAAGCTAACGAGACGCCAGGAAACTGGCTCGTCGTTGCCAACGAAGGTTGCACTCGCAACGGCGAAAATCGCCATGTCGTCACTCGCTGACTTTAGCAACTGAAAGCAGCGATCGAACACAACCTCGCTGGTTGATGTACTACTCAAGGCCAGTTCCTGGCGCACGCTCTTGCACGCCCGCAGGAAATTGCCGAACGCACGTACACATCGGGATAAGCGATGAAATTCAACCAGCTGACGCGCGGCTTGGCTACTGGCAAGCGCGCCACTGCTGGGAACCGTGCCGAACCCGTACTTCTCAGAATTCTGCGCAAGAGTCGACCAAGAGGCGTAGCCACGCGGGTAGCGATCCAGGTAGGACAATTGCGCAGACTCATCTGAAGCGCCGATCACATCTTCGGTCAGGTGCTTGAGTAGCGCCGATGGTCGGTCCCACGGAAAGGTCACAGTGTCGGTCAGGGTCCGGTCCATCGCGTCCAGTGCCCAGCGCAAGTAAGCTTGTTGGCCCTTGGCAGAATCGACCTCGACCAACCTGACCATCTCCGATTCGTTCAAGGACATAGGCAACACAAAGCTCGCGCCGCGCCAGAATGCCTTGTCGAATTCCTGCGGCACACCAAGTAGCTGTGCCAGGTCGATGGGTTTCGAGCGCCCGGTCAGAGAAGCAATGGAGCGCTCGAGCTCCTCGAAGAGCTTCTTGTCAAGGTCCTTTCCACTGGCCGAGAACGCACCGGCGAACTCCATAGCGCTGCGCGCCTTCGGGGTACCGGCGTCTGAAAGACGTACCGCGATGCCAAGCTTCGCTTCGCGTTGCACCCATGGGTTGCGTGTGAGGCTTGAAGCATCGGCCTTGCCGTCAACCGCCAAGAGGTTGCCGCTCAAGTCTGAGCGAAGAGTGAGGTCTGCCGTTCGCACGGAGGCGTTGCTGAACTCGAATCCGAATGCGCTCAGGCTCACCGACTCGTTCTGGGTCCTCTTCGCCGACAGCTCCAGCCACCCTGAGACGTTGCTCAGACTGCCAGAAGCCTCCGCCGTAAGTCGAAGCAGGCTGAACTCGCGCAAGTCGCCGCGCCAGAGGGCTGCAAACAAGCGCTCAGCAGGCCGCATGTCTGCGGCCAGGCCGAAGTCGCCTTCGAAGACCAGTTGTCGGCTACGTGACTCTTGCATCGCAATGCCAACCGCCAACACAACCTTTGCGCGCTGAGCGTCCCCCAGTACCTTCAAGACCTTCCGACGCAGCTCGGCGTAGCGTTCAAGTCCGGTGCGAACGGCGTTAACGGCCTCTGCCTTGGCGATGTTCGCTCCTGCAGATTGAACGGCATGGCCGATATGCTCTCCCAGTGTTGCGAGCGGGCGAAGAATCTCTTCTGCCGCTGACGCGGCTTTCCCGTTCAACAGGTCTACGACCTTCTTGATGCCGCCGTCCAGCGCTTGCGTCACCTGACCGGCTGCATCGTCAACAAAGTCCTTCAACTTCTGCGCCAGCGCGTCAGCCACGGGCGTGCCGCCAAACAGGCGGTTGCCTAGTTCTTTCGCTAGGGCATCAAGAGCAGCTTGGCTGGTGTTCAAGTCGCCGCTCAGCAAATCCAGCTTGTCGGTCACTGGCCCTGCCAGTTCTTTGGCCAGCGCAGCGACGGCTTTTGACTTGTCGCCAGTGCCCGCCAGCAATGGAACCACGCTTTGCAGCGCTGGGTCACCCAGCAGCTTGGTCAACGCAGCCTCGATACTGCTAGAGATGAGTGTTGAAGGGTTCGTCAGCGCGTTGAGCAGCTCTTCGTTCAGCTCAGGGGTGCGCGAGCGGAGATAGGCTTCGGCAGCTTTGGTGACCGCACTGAAGTCCGCGCCCAAGGACAGTTCCAGCCCCAGCGACCGCTCCTTGGTATCGAGCTGTTCCAGTCGCACGCGCAGTCTGTATGTGCCATCGTGATTGAAGGGCACACAGCGAAGTCGGAACAGGCCAGACGAAGAGAACGACGCTTGCCCGCTGATGCCGAGCGAGAGGCCTATGGATGCCGTGCCTCCGTCTAGTGTCAGGCTGGCGCCTGTGGCCGACCACGTCGCCTTTGCGCTGAAGCCTGCCTGCAACGTGCCCTTCAAACGGGTGTCGCAGCCCCAGAAGTCTGGGTGCTGAGCCGCTTCCACCAAGTCCCGCAGACTCATCGGCGCAGGCATCAGGGGCAACGCATTCAAGAGAGCCTGCCCTAGGGGCATGTCCGCCGGCGCCGCAATGAACCATTGAAGTTGAGCGCTGAGAGATGCCGAGGCGGTCGCGCCCACTTGCCACACCGAAGCGGCCTGGCCGGCTGCCGATGCACCCAAGTCTCCTGCGACCAAGTACGACACGACGGGCCTCGTTTCCTCAGCGTTGATGCCCAGTGCCTTGCTTTGCTCAGCGTCCAGGACGTCGATCTCGAGGCCGACCCCGGCCTTCGCGTTGAATGCCCACGCCAAGCCCAACGCCTTGGCGGTACTCGATGCCGTTGCGCTCACCAGGTCGATCTTCTGATCGGCCGGGTTCTTCACTTCTTCCTCCGCAACCTGCGAAATCGGCATGGCAAGCTTGGCCCAACGGCGGTCAACCGCAACCACTTCGCCGCTGAGGATCGCTTTGGCCGCGGCTTCTGCGTCGGCCAACCCTTTGCCCTCAAGCCGGGCTTTGAGGTACGTTTTCACCGACCTCTCAGCGACACCCTTCAGGTACTTGCTCATCAACTTGTCTCCTGGTAGTGGCCTTCTATTGCGGCCAGGTACTCCTGAACCAGGGCGCCCGCCCTCGGCTCGCTCAACTCACCTTCTTGATCTGACCCGTCACGCGACGGCCTCCCCCAGGCATTGCTGCTACTCGCGCGCCGACTCCAGTTCGATCTCTGTCCGATCACGGTCCGCTGTTTCAGCAGGCGCAATCCGTTTGTGGCCGCCAGCGACGCGTGGCCCGTAATCCGCCGCATGAGTTACGCCTCAACACCGCGGGCCCTGCGCACTGGCGCCGGGAACGAGCACCACTTCTGTTGCCGGTAGTCGTACAGCTTGCACTGCCGCGCCACCTGCCAGTAGTAGGCCCACGTCAGCTGCCGCGCCTGCACATGTTGCGGGGCTAATGCGCGCAAACTCTGTTGCGCTGCGCGCAGGCGATAGAACGGAATCGTCATGTCCAGGTGGTGCGCCGGGTGCTGCAAAATTCGGTGCAGCAGGGCATCCAACAGCGGCGCCTGCAAGTGCAGCGTGGCGCCCAGGTAGGGCAAGGATGCAGCCCAGGCGGCGCCGTCGTCGTACCAAGCCACATCGGGCTCGGTGTGGTGCACGTAGATGACGAAGCCCATCAGGTGCTTCCAGACCAGCACCGGCAGCAACAGGCCGAAGAAAAGCGCCTGAAGCACGGACGTACCAGCCACTGTGGCCCCAACCCACAGCGCACCCACCCAGGTAAAGGCGAACGCTGTCACCAACGCACCGTCGCGTGCGAACAGTGGACGTTGGCCACCGCCTTGCTCGGGCCTGGGGAAGTAAAGCTTCTTCCACCAAAGCTCAACGGCGTAGTACAGGCCCGGCCCCCAGCCACTGCGGTAGGCCCGTTCCAGCGCGCGACGGTGCGCGGGCAATGCCGCGTACTCCTCGGCCGACAGGGGCACCCACACGCCATCGCGCCCACGCAGGTTGGTGAACCCATGGTGGGCCTGGTTGTGCCCCAGTTCCCACAGGCTGTAGGGCGTGCATGAAGGCAAGAAGGCGATGCGCCCCAGCACCCGGTTGAGCTTCCGGTGCGCCGTCAGCGCCTGGTGGCAAGCATCGTGGCCAATGATGAAGAGCCGGGCGATCCACAACCCCGCAGCCAGTCCAGCCAGCAGCTTCCAGCCCCATGCCACCTCGCTGGCCGTGACGGCCGTGAGGGCCAGCCAGACCAAAGCGTCACCAGTGAGCCAAGCCAGCGCAATGGCAGTATCCGGCTTGGCCAGCGGTGCCAGCGCGGCGCGCAACTCGCGCCTTGAGGGCGCACCCTGCGGTGCCCCGCCGGGTGCCGCGGTCTGTCTCACTGAGCGACCCTCCACGCGGCAAGCTTCGGGATTGGCGATTGGGAGCAGCCCGGCGCGCTCATGCCGCCGGCCCAGCGGTCGCTGCAACTTGCTCGACGATGGCACCCAGGGTCTGCCCTTCGCTGAAGGCGGTGTCGGGGATGTACTGGTCGGTCAAGTCCATCAGTGCCGTCAGCAATGCCATGCGGCCGAGCGAATCCACGCCCAGCTCGGCCAGCGTCATGCCCGGCTCGATGGCGGAGGTCTGCAGATGGCCGGGCAGCAGGCCGGCCGCTGCGTCGTCGCGGATGCGAGCGACGATGTCTTCAAACAAGTTGCTCATGGCAGGCGTTCATGGGTGCGGAATGTTGGTTGAGAAAGCCAGGGATCCAGCATCGGCTTCACAGCTGGCACCGCAGAAGCGCCAGCCACGGCAGAACCTTTCCGCCGTCTTGCCGGTCAACCAGGCGGGCCTTAGGCGAGAGCAGCAGCCGCTTCGGCGCCACTGAGTCGCCGACGTTGCCGCCTACAACGATCAACTCGCCCTTCTGCGTATCCACCTCGATGACGAAGTCACCATGCGAGGGGTAGAAGCCGTCGGCCTTGTAGGCCAGCTCAGCCTGCTTGAAGGTCAACTGCTCGGCGTACTCGCGCCCGGCCACCAAGATGTCGCCGATTGCTGGCGTTGCCGAGTAAGGATCGAGCGCGTGGTACGCCTTCTTAGCGGTGCTCGCAGCGGCTGCTCGCGCCAGCTCGACGTAGTGGCAGTGCGCCTTCGTCGTCTTGAACTTGGTCCCAGCACCCGCCTGCATGAGCACGAAGGAGATGAAGGCCGCCGACCAAGCAGGGCGGTAGGGCTTGCCCTTGCTGTCCTTCCACAAGGTGCGGCCATCCAGGCCCGTCACCGGTACGGCGGCCCAGTAGTCACCGACGCGCTTGTAGACAGCGGCGTCGGTCTCCTTGAGCTTGCCTCCCTTGAAAGTCTGCAATTCGGCCTGACAGATGCTGACGATGTTGCTGGTGAACGGGGTCATCGCGGGCTCACTTTCAGGTAGTTGAGATCGACTCGTTGCCGCTGGCTTCGGCCCGACGGGGTGCTGATGCGCAAGCGGCGGACACCCGCTCTGCGTCTGCGTAGCCACCGCCCAACCAGTAGTCCCGCACCAGGCCGCGCTGCAATTTGCCGCTGGTGGTGCGTGGAAGCGGGCCAGCTGCAGTGAAGACGCAGGCGTCGATGGCAACGGCGCAACGGCTGAGAACGGCCTCGGCCACGCGCCGCTGCATCGCGGATTCCTCTTTGTCGAAGCGACGGGCAATCACCACCACGACGGTTTCGCGGCCCTGGGCGTGGTCCAAGTGGGCAAAGGCGGCCACACGGCCCGGCCTGAGGTCCAGAGCGGCTTCGGCAGCCGCCTCGATCTCGTGCGCGCCCACCTTCACGCCACCGCGAGCGATGATGTCCTTCACCCGGCCGGTGACGTAGACCTCGCCCTCCCACAGGAACCCCAGGTCACCGGTATCGCACCACCCACTGGCGAAGCGCTGGGGCTCTTCGTGGTGCAGGTAGCCCGGTACCACCGAATGGCCGTGAATCCACAGCGTGCCCAGCCGGCCCGGTGGCAGCGGATGCCCGGCTTCATCACGGGCCTGCACCTGCATGCCGTCCAAGGGCGTGCCGTTGGAAACCAGCTCGATCACGTCGTCGTTCGCTTCGGCAGCGGCTTCTTGCAGTAGCACCACCCCTTGCTCACGCAGCGCACGGCCGTGCAAGGCCAGGGAACGCCAGGGCCGACCTGCTGGCGCAAAGCTGACCGCCACTACCGCCTCGGCCATGCCGTAGGCAGGCTGAAGCACGCCAGGGCGTAGCCCCAGTGGCTGCATCGAAATCTCGAAGGCGCGCAGTACGTGGGCAAACACCGGCGCCGCGCCAGCCCATGCGAAGCGCCATTGCGCTAAGTTGATGCCCTCGCGTGCAGCGCGGCGGCCCAGGCGGGCCAGCAGGGCGTAGGCCGATGGGGGGCTGGGCGACAGCGTGGCGCGCTGCTGCGACATCGCATGCAGGAAGTTCAGCGGCGACTGTGCGAAAAGTGCTGTGGGTAGAAGGGTGAGCTCGAGGTCACTAAGCAGCGCTTGGCAGAGTGCACCGCCAAAGCCCATGTCATGCGTCAATGGCAACCAGCTCAGTATGTGGTCATCGGGCGCCACGCCCAGTCGAGATGCGGTCGCCTCGCAGTTCGCGGCCAGCATGCGGTGGCTGATGGGTACCACCTTGGCTCGGCCCGTGCTGCCGGATGTGAGTTGCATCAGCGCCGGCGCTTCCAGGTCACCGGCGTCCGCCGCCATCGTTGCGGTGCTGTCGCTGGCAGGAGGCCCATCGGCCAAAGAGAACACGGCGGGCACCACGGCCCGCAGGTCGGAAGGCAGGGTGCCCCCAGCCAGCATGACCACTGGCTGCAGCTGATCCAGCCCGTCAGACACGCGTCGCAGGCCTGCCACATCGTCAGGGTTGGCTTCGGGCAGCACGACGATGGCCGCTCGACACTGCCAGGTGCCCAGGATGACGGCAACGAGTTCGAGCGAGGTCGCTGCGCTGGTTGCAACCACACGGCCCGGGCCGGCGCCATGGGCCTGGAGAGCCTGCGCCCAGCGGGCGGCGGCCTCGCGAAGCGTGCTGGCTGACCAAGTGGAGACCTGGTCGCGGCCTTGCCACAGGTGCAGAGGGGTGGTGCGCCGCGCGAGCGCCGTCAGCAGCGTCCTTTCGCTCATGGTCAAGTCTGTTGGGCCTGGGCGACGGCAGCAGCAACACCGCGGGCTGCCAGGCGCGACTGTTCCGTCAGGTGTCCCGCCATCACTTGCAGCCGAAACCGGGCGCGCCCTTCCGACACCGCAGGGAACTCCACCTGGTTGGCCAGCACGCCGTGATCGGGCAGCAGCTTGGCTGCACGGCGGGCCAGGGCCTCGCTGCCCAGCAGCACCGGCACGATGGGCGACGGCTCGCCCATCACCGTGAGGCCCTGCGCATGCAGTTCGTGGCGCAGCGAGAGGATGTTGTCCATCAAGCGCTGGCGCAGGCGTTCGCCTTCTTCGCTTTGAACAACGCCGAGCGCAGCGCGCACCGCTGCCGCCTGGGCTGGCGAGAGGGCATTGGAGAAGGTGTTGGACGGGCTGTAGACCTTGAGGAACTGCTTGACCGCGCTTTCGCGGCTGGCGACGAAGCCGCCGTTCGAGCCGAAGGTCTTGCTGAAGCTGCCCATCACCAGATCCACCTGCCCCAGCAGGCCCTGTGCGCCCAGCGAGCCGGTGCCGCCGGGGCCGAGAGCACCCAGGTCATGCGCCACGTCGACCACCAGCGTGGCCCCGTGCTCGCGACAGATGGCCTGCGTGGCGGCCAGGTCGGGCACGTCGGCGTCCATCGAGAACAGGCCCTCGGTGATGACGAGGATGGCGTTGTGCGTATCGCGGGCGCGGATGCGCATAAGCAGTTGCCGCAGGTGCCCGTGGTCGAGATGACGGAACAGCGAGACATTGCGCGTGGCAGCGTTTGCGCCTTCCATCAGGCAGTTGTGGGCCAGGGCGTCCAGGACCACGTAGTCGTTGGGTCGAACCAAGCCCTTGGTGATGCCATAGCCCGCCGCCCAGCCTGTGGGGTAAAGCGTGACATGAGGCATCTGCAGAAAGACGCCCAGCTCAGCTTCGAGAGCCAGCGATTCGGCGGTGTTGCCCAGCACCGCTGAAGAGCCGGCGCTGTGCACACCGAAGCGCGTGATGGCGTCGATGGCTGCGCGCTTGAGCGTTTCGCTGGTGGCCAGCGACAAGTAGTCCTGAGACGCAAAGTTCACGCCCTGCGCGGGCTGGCCCGTGGCGTCGGTAATGGTGGTTTCGTTACCGGGCGCGGCGTGAAGCGCACGGCTGTAGGGCCAGTAGCCGTGCTCGGCACGCGCGGCTCGCCAGGCTTCAAACGCAGCAGTTCGGCCCAACAACTCGGGGCCTGCGGGATCGCGGAAGTCGCGGGTCGTGCCCGTCAGACCTTTGCCAGCTTCGCTGCTGGGAAACCCGTCTGCCCCTTCGCCACGCACTGCGTTGGCGACCGCCTCACTGCGCTCACTTGGATCGACGTACGCGGCCACTGTTTACTGCTCCCTGAGGACTGCTCTTGTTGGCAGCAGACTCTAGGGAGCAAGGTATGACGGCGCTATGCAACAAAAGGCTAACGAGAGGAGCGGGTCGCGTCGGCCTAGGCATATGCCAGAAGGCATAGGCGCCCAGGCGCCACAGGGCTATCGCTTCTCGAAACCCAAAGCCTTGGCGCGAACCACAGCTTCCGTACGGTTACGAACCCGAAGCACACGCATGATGGCGGCGATGTGAATCTTTGCCGTGCCTTCGCTGACGTCCAGTTCATGGGCAATCAGCTTGTTCGGCAAGCCGCGGGCCAGGCATTGCAGCACTTCAATCTGCCGTGGCGTCAGCATGCCGAGCTCACCCACTGGGGCTTCGTGCTGATCGCGGGCTGCGCTGGTGTCTTGAGGCAATACGACTTGGGGAATGTAGGTGCCTCCGGCCCATACCAGTGCGATGGCATGACGCATGACTGCGGGCGGATCGGTCTTCGGGATGAAGCCGCGCGCGCCAAGCGCAAGCGCCTCGCGAACGGTGTGGGCGTCGGTTTCACCCGATACAGCCACGAGCGACACATCGGGCCGCAGAGCCCTCGCCGCCAGGATGCCTTGAAGACCGTCCTGGCCAGGCATGCTCAAGTCGACCAGTGCCATGGCAATCGCAGGATCGCTCAACTTGGCGAGGCATTCTGTCCACGAAGCGACCTCGATGCAGGCCACCCCGCTGAGTGCCGATTCGACCAACCGTGCCAAGCCGTCTCGCACCAGTGGGTGGTCATCTGCGAGCAGGACTAATCGTTCGTTGGCCATGTGTCAGCCCTCTGAACTTGCCTTCTGCGGAGCCAGCAGATCGGCGATGGTGCTTTTGAGCGCAGCGGTGGAGATGGGCTTGGGCAACCACGGTATCTGGAGTGCCGCCAGGTGCTTCAGCCGCTCAGGCGACTGCTCCCCCGTGACGACCAGCACCTTGGGTGCTGCTGCAGAAGCTGCTGCGAATGCTTGCGCTTCGGCGGGACCCGAGACATCGGCACCCAAGGCATAGTCCACGATCAGCAGATCCAGCGGCTGGCCGTCCTTGGCAACCGCACCGATGAGATCCATCGCGGACTCGCCGGCGACGACGCGGCAGTCCCAGCGACGCAATACTCTCACCATGGCATCGCGCACCATCGGGTCGTCCTCGATCACACCCACATACAGGCCCACCAGACCGGGCGCCACCGTAGGCGCTTGGGCTGCCACTCCCCGTGCAGTTGCCGGAACCAGATCGAGAGTCAGATAGAAGCATGTGCCATGGCCTCGGCGGGAGCGCAGGCCCACTTGAACCCCCAAGAGCTGCGCTAACCGCTTGACGATCGGCAGCCCAAGACCGAGGCCTTCCGCGGCGCCATGCCCGGGTGAAACGCGAAAGAACTCCTCGAAGATGCGATCGTGGTGTACGTGATCGATCCCCGGGCCGGTATCCCAAACCTCCATGCGCAACTGGGGCGCACCGCTGATCTCCCGAACTCGGCAAGCCAGGAGAACGCCGCCCGCCCCGGTGTACTTGACGGCATTGCCGATGAGGTTGCGCAGCATGCGCTCGAGAAGAACCGGGTCGGTATAGACCTGACCGTCCAGTGCGCTTTCGCCAGCGCGCAGGGCCAGGCGCAAGCCCTTTGCCTCGGCAGCGGGAGCTGCTTCGTCGGCAAGCCGCTGCATGAGTTCCCAGGGCACCACAGTGCGGCGTTGAGGCACTAGCGTTCCAGCGTCAATCTGGGACATGTCCAGCAGTGCGTCGAACATGCGTTCCAAGGCGCTGTGCGCTTGCCGCAGGCGCTCCAAGACTTCGGTTTGCTCAGTCTCTAGCCCATGAGATGGCATAGCCTCGACATACAAGCCGATCGCATGCGCAGGCTGCCGGAGGTCGTGGCTAGCCACGGCAAGAAAGCTCGTCTTGGCCTGGTCGGCTGCGCGAGCGGCATCGCGGGCAGCTTCCATGTCCTTCAGCGCGTGGCGCAACTGCGTTCCCTGGGCCCTGACACGATCTTCCAGCTGGCTTCGAAGTAGCGCGCTGGACCTGGACGCGTCGACGTAGCGCTCGACGAGCAAGGCTGCCGCGGTGGCAGCAAACGCAAGCCCGGCATAGGTGACGAGACTCAGCGGATGGTTCGAGGTCTCGTCGAGATCAGCGATCCAGTCGAGGGCACCCAGTGCCAGCGCGACAGCGCCACAAGCCACCAGGGCCAGACTGGAGCGCGTCCGTGTCTGCCAATAGGCCCGAAACACTGCCGCCAGGGCGACCCCTATACCGACGATCAACAGCAGACGCCAGACAGACGACACCAGATCCATCTGATCAACGGCGTACGCGCCGGCCAGGAGCAACGGCCCGGCAGCTGCCAGCGCCAACAGTGACTTCTCCAGACGGGGCCGGTACCAGTTGGCCAGCCGTAGGCAGAAGGCAGCGAACGCGGCGACAACCACTCCGAACAGGCTGATCCACGCTATGGCGTACGCCGGTCCGCCAACCAGCGGCCAAGCGAACAACGGCATCCAGTTGACAAGCCACCATGCCAGCGCACCGACACCGAAGAGCAAGAAAGAGGTGTCGGGCATGCGCGCCCCCAACGCCAGCATCGCCAGCCCCAAAGTGCCGACCACGCCCCCGGCCACAAGAGGGCTGATGAAATGGGTGAACACCATCATGCGGTGCTTTCGCGTCAGCACCGAGAGTTCGCCGATCTCGACACGAGAGATCGACATCCGCCTCTGCGGCAGGGCTTCGATCTCAACGGTGTTGCCATCAGGCTTCCACAAGCCCTCGGGTACGCTCAAGACGGTCATCCGATCAAGGCCCCGAGGCAGCGTGCGACCTTCGGGGTCTGACGGTGCACGCAAGAGGTTCCCATTGAATCTGATCGACCCATTCGCGAGCATGCCCTCCATGAGGAGCCCCGGACTTCCCGGTGGGCGAGAGGGCACGCTGATCTTGTAGTGGACCGCATCGGGCTCGGGCGTAACCGGTGGATCCAGAGGCCAATCCGGAAGAGATACCGTTCGCCAGGGCTGCTGACCGATTTGCCGCTCGGCTTTGTCCGCCGTGAACATGCCGTCGGCGGCATGCGCCGACACCAGCCGGGTCAGCGCGACCCACACGAGCACAACCAGCATTGCCACGGCACGACGGTTGGCTGAGATCATGGGGCTGATGGATACATTCTCTTGACGGGCTGAAGTCTCCTGCTGCGCAGACTGTATCCAACATGCAGGGCATACAACCCTCGGCCGTTTGCGCTATGCCGCAGCCGGGAGGTGCTGGTGTCTTGCAATCGGACTGGCGGCGCCAGGTCGGACAAGTGATCCCCAGCTCCATAGCTGTTGCTGACGCTAGCCGCTTGGCGCGAACACGGTTCCTCAGGTGCGGCATCGCCCGCTAGACGTCGGCTTTCGGGCGTGGCATCGACCGACAGCTCCTGGCCGAATCCGGGTCTACGTTGGTGCAGCCTGAAGCGGACTCTGGTCTGCGAGGCCGGCGAATCGATGGTCAGCCACCCGGCGCAGCAGTGAGCTCACACACCCGACCATCAGCCAACGGCCGTCAGCGTCCGCTGCAGGTCATCGCGCCTGGTTGCATCCTGACCTGACCGGTGTTGCGGCTATCGAGCAGCTTGCGTAGCGTGCACCGCATGCGAACATCCATGGCAGACGGCTGCAATGCGACCTACGGTCAGCCTTCTCGTTGGCCGCCGCCGTCGACGCCGAGCCACCACGCCTCTACCCGACGTGGGCTGTTGCCGGCACTTCTTGCGGCGGCGCTGATCACGTTGTCGGCATTCAGCCCACCCGCCCGCTCGCAGACGACATCGTGCGGCGCGACCGAGGGCCGACAGCTCAGCGGCGCCTACCGCACGGCTACCGGTGAGTTGATGTCGATCCTCCCGGCGGGCGCCCCGGGGCGTTGGCGCATCACCCACTTCGGATCTGGTCGCAGCCACCAGCTGTACCCAGACGGGGACCTGAGGTTCCAGTCAGCAAGCGACCTGGATTCCGAGCATCCCGTTGACCTTCGCTACGCGTTCAAACGGGACGCGAGCGGCGTCGCGGACTCCCTGGTCATCAACGAGCGTGCGACACCGCCGACCATCGCCAAGAGAGTCGCCCTCGTCGACCGCCCGGCAGCATTCAAGAGCGGCGACATCGACCTCCAGGGCCGGCTGACGCTGCCGTCGTCTGGAAGCGGCCCATTCAAGGCTGTGATCTTCGTGCATGGCTCGGATCCCGTGTCCTCGGTGGGCCAGGAGTGGCTCCCGCACCTGCTGGCGGCCAACGGCATCGCGACGCTGGTGTTCGACAAGCGGGGAACGGGTTGCTCAAAGGGCCAGTACGTGCAGCACTTCGAGGTCTTGGCAGGCGACGTGGTGGCCGCCGCCCGCTGGCTGCGTGACCAACCAGAGATCGACCCGGGCCAGGTCGGCCTTGCCGGATTCAGCCAAGGTGGCTGGGTGGCTCCGCTGGCCGCGCTGAAGGACCACTCCATCAAGTTCGTCGCGATCGGCTACGGCTTGGCGATGTCGATGGCCGACGAAGACCGGCTTGAAGCCCCGCTGAAGTTGAAGGAACAAGGTGTCGACGAGGCGTCGATTGCCGAGTTCCAGGCCCTGAACGCGGCACTTCACAAGCTTGCGCGGGACGGCTTCAAGGATTGGACCAGCTTCGAGCAGCAGGTGGAACGCGTCAAGGACCGACCCTGGTTCGTGGTGGCATCGAGGCAGCAGAGCTGGCTGGGCGTGACCATGCAGATGGGTCTGGCACAGGCCAAGCTTATGGCGCCGCAGATGTTCCAGAACTTCTTCCAGCCCTTCTACGACCCGGTGCCGACACTCGAAAACCTGGACGTCCCGATGCTGTGGCTGGTGGC
>Ga0068877_10002623_pt1 | contig 14450 bp, 10 predicted proteins | sample NOAtaG_FD_66437 | JGI IMG/M metagenome (GOLD analysis project Ga0068877, IMG submission 66437) | Freshwater lake microbial communities from Lake Erie, under a cyanobacterial bloom - NOAA_Erie_Diel6S_1000h metaG | ecosystem: Environmental > Aquatic > Freshwater > Lake | place: USA: Ohio, Lake... | reverse complement strand
TTCCATCCGTGGGCTTCGCGAACGGCGATCATCGTCGATAGAATCGTGTTCCAAGTATGAACATCTTCGAGCGTCTTGTTTGGGAACATGCAGCCGTCCCAGCAGATGTGTTCGATCCCGCGTGCTGCGGCATCCTTGAGCCAATAACCCGAGCACTTGACAATGTCGAGCTTGCCGTTGGGGTCATCGGCTCGGCAATGCTTACCGGTCTTATCGTGCGATCCTGCACCGTGAACTTGGCCGTCGTTTTGAGCGACGTGGAAATCGATCGTCCAAGGACGTAGCTTATCGGTCATGACCTTGTACTTCTCGTAGAACTCTTCTTGCGAGTAGCCGTCATGAAGAAGAGCATGCTCTGGAGCGTTGTATCCGAGCAGGTACAGATAGGTGTGTGCCAAGTCGGCTTGGAAGCCGAAAGCCTCGGGCATACCGACCCCTTCGAGCACATCGAGCATGTCTCGCCAGGAGTGCATGCCGGCCCAGCAGATTTCTCCTTCGGCTGCGAGTCGCTGACCGTGGTCCTTGGCGATCTTGGCTGCCTTCTTAAACGTATCGACGATGCGAGCCGTGTTGGCTTTGGCATTTGATCGCCATTTCTCGACTCCAAATTCAGCGCTGTCGACACGAATCACGCCGTACTTTCGAATTCCATGGTCTTCAAAAACCCGAGCGATACGGCAAGCGGTTTCGACCGCCGAGAGGAACTTATTTTGCTGAGCGTCATCCCCCATGGCCGAATCGCCAACGGTTCCCGGCCATACCGGCGCAACGAGCGACCCAACGGAGAATCCGTAGCTAGCGATCTGATCGGCAATCGTTCGGATCTGAGTATCACTAGAGTTTGGATCGGTGTGCGGGAAGAACAAGAAGTAATCGATCCCTTCGAACTTTTGCCCGTTGACGTTTGCCGCAGCGGTCAGTTGGAGCATGCGTTCAAGAGAAATCGGTGGTTCTTGATCGGGGCCGTCCCCTTTACCCACCAGGCCGGGCCACATGGCATTGTGGAGTTTGGGAAGTTGATTCATGGGGATTCCTTACTCGAAAAAGAAGTGACTGCTTGTTAGGAGAGTTTGAAGATCAGATGGATTAACGATGTTTTTGCCAAGCACCATTGGCAGGCATGTTTGAATGAGCATCGGGGCCGAAGTATCGAAGACCGACGAGCGGCTCGCTACCGGTGTTCTCGATCTCGATGCCGCGGGTGGATGCATCGTGGCTGATGAAGACTTCGTCCTCGGTGTTTTGGCCAAAGCGGATCATGGCTGGGGTTTGCAAAGCGAGTTTGCCGATGCGACCCTTGCCTTGTACTGTCGTCCAACCGCTGGCAGCACCGTCTTTGAGAACGGTCTTGGCACCGGGCTCGAGAGTAAGCTCTTTGGCGCTAAAGAGTTGCTTGCCATCGATGCTTCCATAGACGATCCACTTGTCTGTCACTCCTGCGGTACTCTTGGCCGTATCGACAATAGGCTCGATATAGTTGGAGTCTTTAAAGTGGGTGTCGACGTTCTTGTCCCAGTCGAGTTGACCGATGATGAAATCAAGATCCTGATGCTTGTCCTTGGGCATATCTTTGACGAGTAGCGACCATGGTACATAACGGCCTTCGACGATCGATTGGAACATGCCGAAAACATCCGATCCCCACTGGGGTTCGTAAGTGCATAGTGAGCCTGGCGCGTGCAAAACGCCTGGTGGGATGAGCCAACCGGTGCCTCGCTTGAGGCGATAGGCTCGCGACAGATCGATGATTCCGTTGTCGCCTTTGTTCCAGTTTTCCAAGCAGCGTCGAAGCTGATCTTTCGTGGTCCCTGGCTCGAGTCCCATGAAGGTGTAGGAGAAGTTGTTATCGACGTTGTTGTATTGAGGGGGGAAGTAGTAGCTCTCGGGCTTGCCCTCTTGTCCAACCAGCGCCGCATCTTCCTGGGATTGGTGCATATGATGCGGTATTGGCCCCATGTTGTCGAAAAACTTCGAGTACACAGGCCAACGGTTGTACTTACCGAAGATGGCCGACCCGACGAGCTTGTTGCCTTGTTCAGCGATCGCGTCCTTGAGAAGAAACTTCTTCCCTTCGAAGAGACAGAAGCTGAGTCCTTCGTGCCATACACGACCTTCGTTGGCAGCTTCGGTGGTGCTTGCAAACCAACGTTCGTCGATCCCACCTCGGTTGGCACCAAATGCGTACAGATCATCTGGATGAAGTTTAATGCGACGACCTGGATGCAAGAAACTCCGGGGGACCCACGTCGGTGTGAGTCTAAGGATTCCGTCCCCGGCTTCGAGTGCTTGTTCCAAAACGCGCGCGACGTTATCCGACTTAATCAGGCCATCATCTAAACCGGTGCCAGACATGGAATCTCTCTGTATTGCTAGAGCAGGTTGAGTGGAATTAGAGTGCTTTATGGGCAGATCCAACCTCTTTGCACCCCATTTATGGGACTTTGTTGTAAGATCCATCGAGTCAAGTCGCAACCCCTGAGCAACGAATCTGCTATTGATAAATAAGACGGATCGATTTCAGCCTTAGACGGCTTGCGATTTTCCATACATTCGGCATGATTTCGGCTGGAACGCGTTCATCGAGAGTCAGAAAATCCGGCAACGACTTTAAGCGGCATTTTAGCCAAAGGGTAACCATCTATTGTGACCCAAGACCCAACGACCCAGTACATACCTATTCGACGGGCCTTGATCAGCGTCAGCGACAAGACGGGGTTGGCCGAGTTTGCCAAGGGGCTCGTCGCCAAGGGGGTCGAGATCTTGAGTACCGGAGGTACGCACAAGTTCTTGGCTGAAAACGGTATTTCTGCAAGGGAGGTTTCCCACTACACCGGCTTTCCTGAGGTCATGGACGGGCGGGTCAAGACCCTTCATCCGAAGATCTTTGGTGGAATTCTTGCACGTCGCAACCGCAATGAGGATCTTGCGTCGCTTCAAGAGCATGCCATCGATCAGATCGATTTGGTGGTTGTGAATCTGTATCCATTCGAAGCGACGGTTGCCAAACCGGGAGTTTCCTTTGCCGAAGCGATCGAGCAGATTGATATCGGTGGACCGAGCCTGATCCGGGCTGCATCGAAGAATCACGCATTTGTTACCGTTGCGACCAACCCCAATCAATATCGCTCGATCCTCGAAGAGTTTCAAACGCACGGTGGCACCTCCGATGCGCTTCGAGTGCAGTTGGCTCTGGAATGTTTTCGCTCGACGGCCAGTTATGATCTTGCGATCAGTGAATATCTTGCCAAGCAAGTCATCCAAAGCGAAAAACCTGCTGAAATCTTGCCTAGTCGCCTGCAGATGAATCTCTCGAAAGTGATCGATCTTCGATATGGCGAAAATCCGCATCAAAAAGCAGCCTTGTATTCGAGGCCTTGGGAGGGAACCTCGCTGGTAACCGCCAAACAACTCCACGGCAAGGAGTTGTCCTACAACAACCTGCTTGATGCCGATAGCGCCTACAACATCGTTCGATGTTTCGCGAGAGCATCGGCGGTGGTGATCAAGCACAATAATCCTTGTGGGGCTGCATCGGCGCACAAACTTTCCTTTGCTTGCCGAAAAGCACTCGAAGGGGATCCTCAAAGCGCCTTTGGCGGAATCCTCGGGTTCAATCAGTGTGTCGATGCAGAGACGGCTGAGGTTCTGTGCCAACCGGGACTTTTCATCGAAGCGATCGTGGCTCCTGAGTTTTCGCAAGAGGCTATTGCGATTCTTTCGACCAAGCCCAAGTGGAAGGACAATGTCAGGCTCATTGCGATGGGCAAAGAGAGCCAGCAAGAGCAACTCTTGGATTATCGTTTCGTCCGAGGTGGAGTGCTTGTCCAGCAAGCCGACACGTTGCCCCCAGCGAACTTGACTTGGAAGACCGTCACATCGGTTCCTGTAGCCGACGAACTTTGGGATGATATCGCCTTTGGTTGGGAGATGGTCAGGCACGTAAAGAGCAACGCGATCGTGCTAGCCCGCGATGCTGCATTGGTCGGCGTTGGAGCCGGCCAAATGAGTCGTGTTGACAGCGTCGAGATCGCGATTTCCAAAGCGGGCGATCGCTCGCGAGGAAGCATCCTTGCTTCAGATGCCTTTTTCCCTTTCCCAGACTCGATCCATCGAGCGGCCCAAGCCGGGGTGGTGGCGATCATCCAACCGGGTGGTTCCAAAAAGGATCAAGATGTCATCGCAGCCTGCAATGAACATCGTATTCCGATGCTCTTTACCGGCCAGCGACACTTCCGGCACTAATTGCGTTTGGAAGACCGGTTCCCTTTCGACGCCTTAGCCAACTGATCAAATCGCCTTAGTCCTATCTATTTCGGGAGCAACCCATGTCGGTTTTGATCATTGAAGATCTTGGAGTTGAGAGATTAGCGCCCATTGTTTTGGCACGTTTATCCTGTGCCGTAACCTGCGGCGGTTTGCGACTAGTTGATCTTCTCGAGTGGTCGGGTGCAGACTGCTACGGGGTTACAAGATCCCACTTGCAGACGATCCAGAAGCTCGATTACCCGATGCTTAAAGATCCACGCTTGGCCAACGGCAAGGATCGTCCAAAACTCGTGCTTTCATCTCGCCTCGTACCTAATGCAGCTACTTTTGAATCCATCCGGAACTGGCTCTCACAAAATAAATCCTCGGAAACCCGGTGGATCTACGATAGCAATTCCGCAGATGCTCAGGCTATCGGTGTGATTGATCCAACCGATACCTACGAAGAGATACTCGCGATCGGAAGGAATTATTTCGGCCAAAAAGCTCCGGAAAAGCGATCGGTGCAAGATTCGACTTCAACGGTAGCTCAGGTGCTGAAGTACCCTCACGACGTCATCGCCCAACATATGGCTTGTTTCACAAGTAACTTGGAATTGTTGATTTCCAAGGGAGAATATCGGCAACTTCAAGATGGAGTGTTTGTTGGTTCGGATGTGTCGCTAGCGAGCCCACTGGTCCTCGATCCCAAATCAGGTCCGATCTTGCTCGAACGCAATGTACAAGTTGGACCTTTTTCGCTTCTAAGGGGTCCATTGTTTTTGGGGAGTAAGTGCAAAGTGCTCGAGCATGCGTCACTGAAGGATGGTGTCTGTGCGGGTCATACAACAAAGATTGGGGGAGAGGTCGAGGCGTCGATTGTTGAGCCTTATTCGAACAAGCAGCACCATGGGTTTTTAGGACACTCCTACGTCGGCAGTTGGGTGAATCTAGGTGCTGGGACTTGCACGAGCGACTTAAAGAACACCTATGGGCTGATCTCGATGGACTATCCCTCAGGACGCACGGCAACCGACATGCAGTTCTTGGGATGCTTCATCGGCGATTACAGCAAGACAGCGATCAACACAAGTATCTTTACTGGCAAGTGGATTGGGGTCTGTAGTGCTTTGTACGGCTTTGTGACAAGCAACGTTCCGAGTTTCACAAACTACGCGAAGTTGTTCGGGCAAGTCGCGACCCTACCGACATCGGTCATGCAATCCACCCAGCAGCGGATGTTCTCGCGAAGATCTGTCGCACAACGACCTTGCGACATCGAACTTTTGCACTCTCTGTTTGAGTTAACTCGGAGCGAGCGCGAGGCATCTGCAGAACTTGAGGAATCCTGAGAAGCACTTACGGGTTGTGATTCTCGCCTAAGCTTTAATTCAATGGCGACGGCTTTGCCTCACTGTTCCCGCAAATCGATCTGCTCGGTATTCAAGTGCAAAGCCGACAACCGGCACGCACGAAAAAACCAAGAATAAATCAGCTTTTTAGATAGACTTTTGATTACGGTTTGCTGTAATTGACACGGTCTCGATCGCCCTACTCCGACCGTCTTTACGCGAATGAAAGTTGACTGAGGGTTGATTATGTGCGGCATCGTCGGCTACGTTGGCAAATCGGATGCGACTGATTTTTTAGTACAAGGTCTGTACCGGTTGGAATACCGCGGGTACGACAGCGCTGGCGTATCGTTCTTGCGCGACGATGGAGTTCTTGAGCGTCGTCGGAGCGTAGGACGGATCTCGAATCTCGAAACATTGGTTCGTCGGACTCCGGTTCAAAGTCGGATCGGAATTGGCCACACTCGATGGGCAACCCATGGGGCAGCGACCGTCTCGAATGCACACCCCCACTACGGTGGACATCCTGAACTCGGTGGGCTTTCAGATCTGGCCTTGGTTCACAATGGCGTTATAGAAAACTATCAAGAGCTAAAGCAGGAGTTGATGAATGAAGGTTACCCGTTTCAATCAGAGACGGATACTGAGGTAGTGGCTCATCTTTTGCACCGAACCATCTCTCAATTGCGTACCGATGGCATGTTTCAGGAGGACTCAGCATTTGCTCATGCAACCGCACTTAGAGAGGTTCTTGGACAGCTTCGAGGCACTTATGGTCTTGTCGTAATGTTTCGTGGCAAACCAGATTTTCTTTTAGCTGCGCGGTGTGGTAGCCCACTGGTCATCGGCGTGGGTCAAGGTGAGCAGTTCATTGCCAGCGACCCGGCTCCTTTGTATGGAAGGACGGATAAGATCATCACTTTAGTAGATCATCAAATTGCGATCGTCACATCTCGTACGATTCAAGTCATCCAACGAGACACAGGCACCATACAGCCGAATATTCAGGTGTTAGCCCAGGGCGAGGACGCTCATAGTTGCGACGGACATGAACACTTCATGCATAAGGAAATCTATCAGCAACCCGAAGCGATCCGCAACGCTCTTAGGGGCAGGTTAGATCGGGACAATGCAACGGCAAAACTCGGCGGTCTGAATCTGACAGTGCCGCAACTGCGTCACATCGAACGCCTGATTTTAACCGGTTGCGGTACCTCCTGGCACTCTGCGCTCATCGGCGAATACATGATCGAAGAAATCGCAAGAATGCCTGTGGAGGTCGAGTATGCAAGTGAGCTAAGGTATCGCAATCCACCGGTGGATAAACAAACACTGGTTTTTGGGATAACGCAAAGCGGGGAAACCGCCGATACTCTTGCTGCTCTTAGGGAAATGCAGCGCAAAGGTCACCCGACCCTTGCGATTTGTAACAACATCGGTAGCAGCATCGCTCGAGAAGCCGATGGCGGAATCTATCTTCATGCTGGCGCGGAGATAGGTGTTGCTTCGACGAAAGCCTTCACATCCCAAATCGTTGTGCTTGGACTTTTGGCACTCTACTTCGGGCGTATGAGGCACTTGAGTTACGAAGCTGGACTGCGATGGATCGATGCTCTCGAAGAGTTGGCAGACCACGTCGAAACCTCGCTGAAAACTGAAGAGCAGATCAAACAGATAGCGATCGATTTCAAAGACTCAACCAATATTCTATATCTCGGAAGAAATTACTTGTTCCCAACGGCCCTCGAAGGAGCACTCAAGCTCAAAGAGATCAGCTACATACATGCCGAAGGATATCCAGCAGCGGAGATGAAGCACGGTCCGATCGCGCTGGTCGACCAACATACCCCATCGGTGTTCCTTCTCTCGAAAGGCCTGGTTTACGACAAGATCATGAGCAACCTTCAGGAAGTTAAAGCCAGAGGGGGCCCGGTGATTGCCGTGACCGATTCGATCGATTCGCAACTCGAAAAGCTCGCTGATAGGATCATCCTGGTTCCCTCGGTTCCAGAGCCACTTCAGCCCATCGTTAGCGTTGTACCTCTCCAACTCTTGGCCTACCACATCGCTCTTCTTCGGGGATGTGATGTCGATAAGCCACGGAATCTCGCCAAAAGCGTCACCGTCGAGTAATTTCCAAACCCTTTGAACCGAACTAATTATCCACATCCACAGCCATGGCATCCCACGAAGAATTACTAAGCCACGATACCCGCAAAGCACTAAGGCTACACTTGGGTGAGTCTGCCTCGCAAGAAATCCTCGGCGTCCTAGAACGACTCAGCGCTGAAATCAAGCACCTTCAGAAAACGAAAGTGTCTGTTACGCCGATTATTCCACGCAGGGAAGCCATCGAAGAGACCCTGATCGTCATGGATTGAGGTAAGATGTCGCGATCCGTGCTTTGACGATCGAAGATTATCTTGACAAGGTATCCATGGCCGTATCTGACAACCAACTGATCCGGTGGCTCGGACACTCCGACCCACGAGTCCGAAGCGCATCACTAGACCTGCTCTCAAATAGCTACACTTCCGAACCGGAAATACTCACTGCAGTCGTCTCGGCTTGGGATCATTTCGGAGTCCAAGAAGCCTTCAGCGACTTCCCGCTGATATCCCATTTGGCAATCAGTCCCGAGCAGATGCCCACAGCCCTCGGCAGAGCCCGCGAATTTTCCCAAGGACGCAAGATCACCGATCGTGTCTGTCGATGCGCCGGAAAACTTGCTGAAGCCATCTCAGTCGAAAGAGCATCCAGCTTTGCACCTTATCTGGATGATCTCAAGGAGTTGAAGACTTCGTCGAAGATCTTCTTCCGGGTTCCGATCGATGTCATGATGCAGCGTGCTGAAGCACTAAAGCGTGAGCCCAGTTCGCTCGAAATGGACTTTGAAGACGGCACCTCTGGCGATTACGCCATCGCACTCGATAGCCTTTGGGAACGAGGATTGGCCAATCGATGGATTCGAGAAGGGATCGAAGCCTGGGAGGAACCCCAACCCGGAAAGCTCGCCGTCACTGCATTGGAACTCGTCTCGCGTCACCCGATCCGAGGATACGAAGAGAAACTCTTGGCCTTGGTCGATCGCGACGAAGCCTCCATCGCCGATCTTGCAACCATCGCGCTAGTTCGAGGTAGAAACTCGCTTACCCAGTCCCTCATCGCGGATCGATTTGCTTCGATGAGTCGCTCCGGCCAATTGCGATGCTTGGACATCATCCGCCGAATGAGGCTTCCGGAGTCATCAAAACTGATCCGTTTTCTTCTGCCCCAAGGGAGCGATGCGGCCGTCCAAAACGGGGCAAGGGTCGCTGAAGTCATGCTCTTTGACTTCGAGTCTCTCGAAGAATGGCTCGAAGCCTTCCTGCTAATGGAAGATGCTTCGGTGCAACGACTTGTTTATGCTATTCCGATCTCACACCCCTTGGCGATCGAAGAGGTTCCTGTCGATTGGCCTAGGATAAAACAACTCCTGAAGATGCGACTCGGATCGGCCTTTGACTTGGAGTAGTTGACCCATGGATAAAGATGTTCTTTTGGCCATCGAGTCAACCTGCGACGAAACCGCCGCAGCCTTGATCGACTCTTCGGGAAACGTTCTTGCCGAATGCGTTGCCACCCAGGAATCCTTCCATGAAAAATTCGCAGGAGTGGTTCCGGAGATCGCTGCCCGCGCGCACCTCGAACGAATCCTCCCTGTAATCGATTCGGCACTGAAGCAATCGGGAAAATCACCCACCGAGCTTTGCGCGATCGCCGTGGCAACCTATCCAGGACTCCCCGGATCATTGATCGTTGGCCTCTGTGCAGCCAAAGCCCTTGCGCTTGCTTGGAACAAACCGATCGTAGGAATCAATCATATCCAAGCCCACATCTACGCTTGTGGCTTGGAAGCTTCAGAGTCGATTTATCCTTGCGTTGGATTCATTGTTAGCGGTGGACATACGTCTTTGTACCGTTGCGATGATCCGATGGGATGGGACTATCTCGGAGGCACGATCGATGACGCGGCAGGAGAAGCCTTTGACAAAGTCGCTGTGATGCTAGGACTACCCTTCCCTGGTGGACCAGCTCTGTCGAAACTCGCAACCCAAGGTGATCCCAAGGCGATCCGATTCCCAAGGCCCTTAATCGACGACCCTAAACGCTTGGACTTTAGCTTCTCTGGACTCAAGACCGCCGTTCGATATCGCATTGCCGGTTCGGCTAGCCCAGCGGCTCTTAATCGATCGCTAGATGACACAGAACGAGCCGATATCGCTGCTGGATTCGAGCAAGCCGTCATCGACTGCTTGGTCGCAAAAGCGATCCTAGCACTCAAGAAAACCAAACTGAAACGACTATGCGTCGGAGGTGGGGTCGCTGCCAACCGCCAATTCCGAGAGCAACTTGCACAAGCCTGCCAATCGCAAGGGGTCCAACTCCTGATCGCCAAACCACAGTGGTGTACCGACAATGCCGCCATGGGTGCCTTGGCCTGGGAAAAGATCCGCCGCGGCCAATTCGATGGACTCGACCTGGATGTTCAGCCCGGTTTGGTTCGCCCCAAAGCCTGAGGCCCTCGAAGAAGTCACATAGCATTAGTTGCTCAAATCCAGGAAGTGCCCTGAAATCCAAGAATCGAAAACCACCTCAGGCTCCGAATTGGAGTACACTGATCTGCGGTTTCTGAACTTCAAACTTCAAACTCCCTCCTTCAAACTTCTCATGAGCATTGTCCCACCTCCGCCTTCCTCGGAAGAACTCGCCCGCGCCCAATCTTTACGTGAATCTTTCAGCAAAATCAAAACGCAAGTCTCCCAGGTAATCGTTGGACAAGACGCAACGATCGAACAACTGCTCATCGCGATGCTCGCAGGTGGCCACTGCTTGCTCGAAGGTGTTCCAGGGCTTGCCAAGACTCTTATGGTTCGTTCGCTTGCCCAAGCAATGGACTTGGACTTTCACCGTATTCAATTCACACCCGACCTGATGCCTGCAGACATTACCGGTACAGACATCATTCAGCAGTCAGAATCAGGAGCTCGGCAATTGAGTTTCGTCAAAGGCCCAGTCTTTACTCAAATCTTGCTTGCCGATGAAATCAACCGGACACCACCGAAGACACAAGCTGCATTGCTCGAAGCGATGCAGGAACATGCCGTAACGATCGGAGGTAAGACCTACAAGCTCTCCGAACCCTTCTTCGTTCTTGCAACTCAAAACCCAATTGAACAGGAAGGGACTTATCCACTCCCAGAGGCTCAGCGAGATCGTTTTCTATTTCAGACCCTAGTCGACTATCCGAGTCGAGAGCAAGAAGGGGAGATCATCGAGCGCACCACGGGAAGCTTTTCTGGAAGCATCCAACCGGTGATCACAGGCCAAGAGATCATCGAGTATCAACGGATCGTGCGCGTTGTTCCATTGCCTGAGCATGTCAAGCAATATGTACTCGATCTGGTCCGATCGCTCAGACCCAAAGAGGCTTCGGCACCCAAGTGGGTCGCTCCGTGGGTTCAGTGGGGACCAGGACCGAGAGCTTGCCAGCAGATTGTCGTAGCAAGCAAGGCAAGGGCACTGCTGCATGGTCGATTGCATGTGACGACCGAAGACATCCAAGCCTTGGCCGCCCCGGTGCTTCGCCATCGGATTGTTCCTACGTTTGGCGCTCAAGCCGAAGGGATCGATGCCGACGCGATTGTTGCAAGACTCATCGGCGAGTTGCCAAAGCCACAAGCTACAGCGGGTGTGATTTAGAAGTTTAATCGCTGGACCCAGCGCATCGAACCAATTCTCTAAATGTCGGTCGAAGCGATGGGTGCAAGAATTTTGCAAACGATCCATCGAGCCGTCGTATAGCGATCAGCTCAACTACATCAGCAAAGTCTTTGTGAGTGCGACGCATACTTCCTAGCCCGCTTGCAAGTTTCATTTCAATCAGGCGGCTTAACCGAACAACCAAGAGGCCCTCTCGCGTCTCGATATTCTCCTCTCCGATCGGTTCGGCGATCTTCACCTCGGAGTCCTTGCCCGCTCGCTGACCTGCGATCAGAAACTGAACCGGGATGCCCATCGCGCTGCGAAACTCTTTGTTCTCTTGATCCCAATCAAACGATTGAGCGATCAGCAAATCTTTGACCTTTGGCACATCCTGATCCAGGATGATGATGTCGATATCAGTGGTGTTTCGTTGGTAGCCATGGAGGCAAACGGCTATGCCACCACAAATACTGTGGGGAATGTTGGCTTGCTCAAGTGCTCGATGGCAATCCAGTGCTACGTTCCACAACGTTTCATTGCCGAGCATGCCGTAAGCCCTCTGTGCAGTGATCACTACTTTCTCGACCTTTTTTTGTCGTTTTCAAAATCAGTTCTATCACTAGAATAATCGAAATGAAATCGCGTTTCTAGTTGGGGCAACCTGTTGGGTTCCGGTTGCTATGCAAACTCCAAGGCGAACGAAAATGACAAGAAATACCTCCCAGAGGAGGCCGGCGCCCGAGCTGCTGGCACCTGCGGGAAATTGGGACTGTGTGCATGCTGCCGTCGAAAACGGAGCTGATGCAATTTATTTCGGCCTAGCTGCCGGGTTCAACGCACGCGCACGCGCCGTGAACTTTGATGTCGATGACCTACCCCGCTTGATGACGCATCTGCATCGACGAGGTGTGTCGGGCTTTGTGACTCTCAACACGTTGGTCTTTACCGACGAACTCGACTCCTTCGAGCATCACGTGCGCACGATCGCCGCCTCAGGGGTCGACGCGGTTTTGGTGCAGGACCTTGGTGCAGTGCGATTGATTCACGAGATCTGTCCAGAACTGAGTGTTCATGCCAGCACCCAAATGACGATGACTTGCGCGCAAACGATCGCTGCGATCGAGTCGCTAGGTATCGATCGAGTCGTACTGGCTCGCGAATGCTCGCTTGCGGAGATTCGCAAGATCACCTCGCAAACCTCGATGCCCGTCGAGACCTTCGTTCATGGCGCACTGTGTGTGGCTTATTCTGGCCAGTGCTTAACGAGTGAATCGCTAGGGGGTCGCTCGGCCAATCGCGGTCAGTGTGCACAAGCTTGCCGCCTAGACTACCAGCTTATCCGCGATGGTCAGCCGACGGAACTTGGCGATATGAAGTACCTGCTCTCTCCGCAGGATCTTGCGGCCTACGAACATGTTCCTGATTTGATCGAGGCAGGGGTGTCGTCATTGAAGATCGAAGGCCGACTCAAGTCGCCTGAGTACGTTGCCAATATCGTGAGTCATTATCGACGTGCCATCGATGAAGCGATGCAAGGGCGACGAGCATGTTTCGATGAGACCAGCAAGCGGGAGATGGAACTGAGTTTCTCTCGCGGTTTCTCCCCGGGTTGGCTCGAAGGCTGTAACCACAAGCGATTGGTTCCAGGACTCACCAGCGCCAAGCAAGGAGTATTGGTCGGGCGAGTGATCCGCAAAAAAGCAGACCGAGTCGTAGCCGAACTTACAGCTCCATTTCCAAAGGGGACGGCGTGGTCTTCCAGGGAGATCGAGCTGCCGGCACGGAGATCGGTGGGCGAATTTTTCAAATCTTTGTCAATCACCAAAGTGTCGAGGAAGCTCCCCCAGGCCGAGTAGAGCTTGAGTTTCAAAAGGGGCTTCTTCGCGACGCGATGATCGACGAAGGACAAGAGATATGGCAAACCGATGCGCCCAAGCTCTCGAAACGTTGGCGGCAAACGTTTTCTAAAGAATACTTTCATCGCAAGTTGCCCTTAAAAATCTCCGGTAGTATCGCCGTTGGAAAGCCGATCGAATTGTCAGTGACATGGCAAGAAAATCGCGAAGGACTAAAGCAAAGCGACTGGTCGATCCAGATACATCATGACCATCATTGCGTCGAAGCTCTCAAGCATTCGGCAACCCAAGAAGGCGTTTTTGAACAACTCAACAGACTCGGAAATACACCCTACGAAATCATCGATTGCAAACTCGATATCCAAAAGCGAACCATGCTTCCGCTGTCGGTCTTGGGTGAGTTACGAAAGCAGATGGTTGAGGCACTCGATGCGGTCCGAAGTCGAACGACCCACAGGCAGATCCAGCCGCATGGAGTCAGTAAACGGATGCTTGCGAATGTGAAAGAATCGATCACAGCTTCAAAGGTTGATGAGTTTCCAGTGCAAACTTCGGTTGACACACCGAGGCTTCGAGTGCTATGCCGAAGTTTGTTGCAGCTTGACACTTTGCTCGAGGCGGGTGCCCGAGATCTCGCAGTTGAATTTCATGATATTCGCGAGTACCGACAAGCTGTCGAACGAGCCCACAGCGTCGGGGCCAAGATCTATCTAACGACTTTGCGAATATTGAAAGAGGGTGAATCTGGACTTTTCAAGGCCTTGCACAAGCATCCGGCAGATGGATGGTTAGTAAGAAATCTTGCAGCCTTGAAGTACGCTCGCGAGCATGGGATTCGTGCTGATGCGGATTTTTCGCTAAACGTCACCAATCCTTTAACGGCCCAGTGGTTGATGCAGCAAGGAGCGTCATGCGTGACAGCTTCGTATGACATGAACCGCGATCAATTGATGGAGTTTATTTCCGACACCCCTCCGCAGTGGGTCGAAGTGGTTATCCATCAGCACATGCCGATGTTTCATATGGAGCACTGTGTTTTTTGTACGGTGCTTTCGCCGGGAACGAACAAATCCAATTGTGGTCGGCCATGCGATCGTCATGAAGTGAAGTTGCAGGATCGTATTGGAGTCGAGCATGTGCTTCATGCAGACATTGGATGTCGCAATACATTATACAACGGTAATGCGCAGAGCGGTGCAGAGGTCGTTGCTCAATTGCTTAGTAGCAACATAACAAAATTTCGCATAGAAAT
>Ga0068877_10002621_pt1 | contig 14450 bp, 9 predicted proteins | sample NOAtaG_FD_66437 | JGI IMG/M metagenome (GOLD analysis project Ga0068877, IMG submission 66437) | Freshwater lake microbial communities from Lake Erie, under a cyanobacterial bloom - NOAA_Erie_Diel6S_1000h metaG | ecosystem: Environmental > Aquatic > Freshwater > Lake | place: USA: Ohio, Lake... | reverse complement strand
CTGGCAGAACGGTCTACGGCATCAACACCGGCTTTGGCATTCTGGCCAACACGGCTATTTCCGCTTCCGACACGGCTACCTTGCAATATAAGATTTTGCAAAGCCATAGTGTGGGCGTGGGCGAATCATTGCCTCCTGAGGTAGCCAAGTTAATGCTTATTTCCAAGGCACATGCCCTGGCTAAAGGGTATAGCGGTATCCGTCTCTCAACACTAGAACGCATCGTTTGGCATATCGATAACAATGTAATTCCGGTGGTTCCCGAAAAGGGTAGTGTGGGCGCTTCTGGCGATCTGTCTCCTTTATCACACCTTTTTTTACCCCTTATAGGGCTTGGCGAGTTGTTGGTGCCAGGAACGAAGGAAGGGAGCTATGAGAGGGTAGAGACGGCAGCATACCTCAAGGCAAAAGGAGTAGACCCCATTTCATTAGGCCCAAAAGAAGGGTTGGCGCTCATAAACGGGACCCAATTTATTTTGTCATTCGCGATCAAGGCGGTGCAGCGTTTACATAACTGCCTCGAGGCGGCCGATATCATTGGTGCCATGAGCCTTGAGGCGCTTACAGGCACCAATGCACCATTTGATGCCCGCCTGCACAACCTGCGGCCGTATGCCGGAAACCAGCTCGTTGCGCAACGCCTTCGTTTGATGCTACAGGACTCAGCCATCATGGCGAGTCATGCGGATTGTGGTCGCGTGCAAGACCCTTATTCGTTGCGCTGCATGCCCCAGGTGCACGGAGCTTCTCGAAACAGCTGGTTACATCTGGCCGAGTTAACCCAGATTGAATTGAATTCGGTAACGGATAACCCTGTACTATTGGAGGGCGGAGAGTCGATCAGTGGCGGTAATTTTCATGGCCAGCCACTCGCCATTCCTCTTGATTACGCCAGTGTGGCGGCTGCCGAGTTGGGTAATATCAGTGATCGTCGTTGCTATCTATTGCTCGAGGGAAAATGGGGTTTGCCGGTATTATTGATGAATAATGTGGGGCTTAATAGCGGATTTATGATTCCGCAGTATACCACGGCGGCCCTTGTCACAGAGAATAAAACGCTCTGCTTTCCGGCCAGCGCCGACAGCATTCCCACTTCGTTGGGGCAAGAGGACCATGTGTCGATGGGAAGTATAAGTGGGCGAAAATTGGGTCAGATCATCGGTAATCTGGAATACATTTTGGCTATCGAATTATTATCGGCTGCGCAAGCCATTGAATTTAGAAGGCCATTGAAAAGCTCGCCGATTTTAGAATTTGCCCATTCGTATGTGCGTGAACATGTTAGTTTTGCAAATGAAGATCGAATATTTTCATTGGATGTTGAGCGAGTAGCCTCTTTGCTAAGCTCTTTTGAATTTGTTGATAAGGTTAGTCAATTTGCCAACAGTACCGGACGACCCCTCAACCTGGGTTACGAACAATTCGGTTTGTAAACGAGTTTTTACTTTCTTACTCTATTACTCTGTGGTGGGCTGTTTCAAGGGCCAACTGCATCATGGGAAGCAGTGCCTTTTCGCGCTCATCGGGGCTGATCTTTTGTTTTGCAGCGATCAGGTCCGATACGGTGAGTAAGCATGCTGCATTTTTGCCACAGTGTTTGGCATTGGCAAAAAGGGCAAAAGACTCCATTTCTACCGCTAGGCAGTTGTGCTGCATGGCCAGTGGCGAGAATCCCTCTTGGTTCGAGTAAAAAACATCGCTGGAGTGAATCGCTCCGCAGTGTAGGGGCCATCCTTTTTGAGCAGCCACCGTATTTATCGTATTGTAAACGTCCCCTTGGCATTCGATCACCGAATCGTGGATGCCCCATGCGTGTAGCGCAAATGTCGATTCGCTTACTGCTTCTTTTACATTGATCAGGTCAAAGAGCCGAAGACCGGGGTCGTAAGCACCACAAGTACCGATTCGGATGATAGTGTCAACTTGGTACTCGGTATAAAGCTCGTAGGAATAAATTCCTATAGAAGGGCAACCCATGCCGCTGGCTCCAACGCTGATCTGTTTGTTTTTATAATATCCGGTGTAGAACAAGCAATTACGGGTTTCACTTACCAGCCGTGGATTTGTCAGAAGTTCGTTGGCAATGAATTTTGCCCTCAGCGGATCGCCCGGTAGCAAGACCAAAGGGGCTATTTCACCGGGCTTGGCACTAATGTGTATGCTCATATTGAAAGCTTCAGCGACAAGATATGTATTTTTGCTTTGCGATAAAAACACTTAGTATGATAGCAGCTCCAAACGCCTCATCGATCCCATTCAAAACGCCAACCGGCTCCGTGCTCCATTGCAAGGGGTGGGTACAAGAAGCAGCCCTTAGAATGTTACTCAATAATTTGGATCCTACCGTAGCTGAGAGACCCGAAGACCTGATCGTTTATGGCGGAAGAGGAAAGGCTGCTCGTAATCAAGAGGCGTTAGAGAACATCATACGCTCTTTGTTGGTGCTAGAGGAAGATGAATCGTTGCTAATTCAGAGTGGTAAACCCGTAGCTATTCTAAAGACACATCCAGATGCACCCCGTGTATTATTGAGTAACTCGCAACTGGTACCCAACTGGGCTACATGGAGTCATTTCGATGAGTTAGAGAAAAAAGGGTTGATGATGTATGGACAAATGACCGCAGGAAGTTGGATTTACATAGGCTCCCAGGGTATAGTGCAAGGCACCTACGAAACCTATGCCGCTGCGGCCGATAAGCATTTTGCAGGAACCTTAAAGGGCACCCTGAATGTTACGGCCGGTTTGGGGGGCATGGGAGGTGCACAACCACTGGCCATTACCATGAACGAGGGGGTAGCGCTTGTCGCCGAAGTAGAGGAGTGGCGTATCGATAAAAGGGTCGAGACCCGATATCTCGACGAAAAATACACAGATATCGACCTGGCCATTGAAAGGGCCTTGCAGTACAAGTCGCAAGGTGTGGCTCGTAGTATCGGCGTGCTTTGCAATGCCATTGAACTTCTGGAGCGGCTAATTCAAAAAAATATTGTTCCCGATACGCTTACCGATCAGACCAGCGCGCATGATCCGCTAGTGGGATACTGGCCCCATCAATTGTCTCACCAAGAAGCCCTGGACCTACGTGAAAAAGATCCTGACTCCTATACAAAGCTGGCCTATCATTCCATGTATCACCATGTTTCATTGATGGTTCAATTGATGAACAGGGGTGCCGTAACATTCGACTATGGCAATAACATCAGGGCACGTGCAAAGGAGTATCAGCAAAAATATCTTTCGGGTGACAGCCTTGATTGTTTTGCATTTCCCGGGTTTGTTCCAGCCTATATCCGTCCGCTTTTTTGTGAAGGAAAAGGACCCTTTCGCTGGGCTGCGCTTAGTGGAGATCCTGCCGATATTGCTGTTACCGACGAATTGATCTTATCGTTGTTTCCCGAAAATAAAGGGCTTATTCGTTGGATGAAAATGGCCAAAGAAAAAATTGCTTTTCAGGGATTGCCCGCGCGTATTTGCTGGCTGGGCCAGGGCGAAAGAGAAAAGGCCGGGTTGGCCTTTAATGAACTGGTACGCACCGGTCAAGTTAAAGCTCCCATCGTTATTGGCAGAGACCATTTGGACACCGGCAGTGTGGCTAGTCCTAATCGCGAAACAGAAGCTATGCTAGACGGTAGTGATGCCGTTGCCGATTGGCCCATTTTGAACGCATTGGTCAATACGGCCGGTGGAGCAAGTTGGGTAAGTCTGCATCACGGCGGAGGGGTAGGCATGGGGTATAGCATTCATTCCGGCATGGTTATAGTGGCAGATGGTACCGAAAAAGCCGCAGCCAGGTTGTCGAGAGTTCTTCGCAACGACCCGGGCATGGGCGTTATTCGTCATGCTGATGCGGGTTATGACGTGGCTAAAAAAGTGGCGATCGAAAAGGGGTTGGATCTGCTTAGCAAATTACGATAGGATCGTTCTTGCTTTTATCGCGCTTTTAACGAGGTTAATTTTCCAGTCGTGTAGGCAACTGGTCTGGCTTGGCATAAGAGTAACGGCTGACTAAAGACGTCTTGTAGTAACCGTCGATCCCCAATGAGGCCAGGCTACCTACATTTTCAAGGTCCACGAATCCGTCAGTTTGTATCGCCACTTGTGGAACATAGATATCTCGTATGGCTCCTACAACAAGATACGTGTTGTTCTTTTTTAGCGAGATGATCTCTTGTAATTCCAGCGAATAACGAACTCGACTTTCTTTGACGTAGGGGGCCTTGCAATCATCTGTCCAAAGTGGAGTAAGACCTGTTTTTTCGAACTCGCTCTCGCCACTTTTGTATTTAGCACTGGTCTGGTGGGCTTGCTCCACAAATTCCTCGTGAATATGATTGATGGTGTAGCAGTGCGTATTTTCGATGTTGGCCAGTGTGTGGGGTGAGGCCTCACGCGGGCGATTGATAAAACCAATTAGCGCAGGATCGGCGCCCAAGTGAACGATGTTACTAAAGATGGCAAGGTTGGGGTTATTCTCCGCGTCAACGGTACCTATGAGGCTCACTGATTTAAAACCACTGATCGAGTTGATAAAGTTGCCACGGTAGAATCTGTCCCAGCTTTTTACCTCATCTATGGTGTAATGTCTCATCAAGAGTGTTTAACAAGGTTGTTGATAAAAGGTTAAATAATTAACCAGTATTTTTGAAAAATGAGTTGGTTGGTTGTAAATCAGGTTTTTAAGCAGCTGCAGGGAAAGGTGGGGGTAGAAAATGTCAGTTTTGACCTAGCTGCCGGCCAACACCTGGGAATTGCGGGTGAGACCGGGGCTGGTAAATCATCCTTGCTAAAGATGATAGCCGGCTTGTTGCAACCTGACCGAGGTGAGATATTTTTCAGTGGAGAACGTGTACGTGGACCCGAGGAGCAACTGCTACCAGGCCACCCCTCCATCGCTTACTTGAGTCAGCATTTTGAGTTGATCAATCATTACCGTGTTGAGGAGTATTTGGCTTTGACCTGTTTGCTGGATAGCCAAGAGGCGCAAAGGTTATATGCCCTATGCCAAATCGACTCGTTACTAAAACGAAAGACCACCCAGCTTTCTGGAGGGGAGCGTCAGCGCGTGGCTCTGGCGGCTGCCATAGGAAAAAAACCACAATTGCTATTGCTGGATGAACCGTTTTCCAATCTTGATACGGCACAAAAAGAAAAAATAAAAGAGGTATTAGCCGGCATTGAGAAAGAGACAATGCTAACACCCTTTATAGTATCTCATGATGCCACCGATCTGCTTTCTTGGGCGGATAGGATCTTGCTGATGCAGCAAGGGCAACTAGTACAGCAAGGCACGCCAAAGGAGCTTTACTTACACCCGGCAAATGCCTATTGTGCAGGGCTGCTCGGGCCTTTCACGCAAGTTTCGGCCGACTGGCTGGCCACGTTGGCGTACAGGTCAGGTTCTGAAAGCGACAAGTCGATATTTCTAAGGCCTGAGCAATTACAGATAAGCCTTGAAACAGTGGAGCGAGGTGTCGTTTTGGCCACTATTGCCGAAGTGGCTTACAAGGGGTCTCACAATCTGGTTCAGTGCTGGTGTCTGGGTCAACTGGTCAAGGTGGCTACCCGTTTACAGGACCTGCAAAAAGGCCAGCAGGTCTTTGTTCGTGTTCGAGAGTGGGTCTGGTAAAATCTTTACACAATTTTTCTTTTTTCATGTGAATAACTGGGGCCGAGCGCCCTCTCAAGTTCTGCTCTTTTCCCGTTAAATTCGCGCTAGTCTTTTCCCTATTAAAATTGATGTATTGTGAGATTAAAGAGCTTAGAAATCAAGGGCTTCAAGAGTTTTGCTGATAAAACTGTCATAAATTTTGACGATAATATCACCGGCATCGTTGGTCCAAACGGATGTGGCAAATCCAACATTGTGGATAGCATCCGCTGGGTGATCGGTGAGCAAAAGATAAGCCAGCTGCGAAGCGAGAATCTGGATAGTCTCGTTTTCAACGGATCAAAGACCAGAAGTGCCAGCGGTCTGGCTGAGGTGAGTCTGACCTTTGAGAATACGCGTAATTTACTTCCCACCGATTTCAATGTGGTCACCATCACCCGAAAATTTTACAAGAACGGGGAAAGCGAATACCGACTCAATGATGTGCAGTGCCGGTTAAAGGATATTCAAAATCTTTTTTTGGATACCGGTATCAGCACCGATAGTTACGCCATCATTGCGCTCGACATGGTCGACGACCTGATCAAGGACAAGGATAACAGTCGCCGCAAGATGTTAGAACAAGCGGCCGGCATCTCCATCTATAAAACAAGAAAGAAAGAGGCTAAGTCGAAGCTGGATGCTACCGAACAAGACCTGGCTCGTATCGAAGATCTGTTGTTTGAGATCAACAACCAATTAAAATCGCTCGAGAGTCAGGCTAAAAAAGCAGAGAAGTATCACGAGATCAAAAAAGAGTACCGAGACATAAGTATTGAGTTGGCCAAGGCTTCGCTCGAAGGATTTAATTTGTCTTACAAAGAGCTGACCGAACAGCAAGAAAAAGAGACCAATAGAAGAGTGGAGATCGAAGCGGCAATCGGCTCTCAAGAAGCGGCCTTAGAGGGAGAAAAGCTAAATTTTATTGAGAAAGAGAAGGCTCTTCAACGTATGCAGCAGGATTTTAACGAATTGCAGCAAACGGTTCGGGCAAAAGAGAACGATAAGAACCTAGCCTCACAGCGTATCGAGTATCTAGCGGAGAAACAGGCTTCGCTACAAGCTTTCTTAACCAAGGCCGAGGGGCAGTTGCAGGGAATTGTAGAGAGTATTGCCTTCACCAACTCGCAGACGTTAGAAGAAGAGAAAGCACTTCAGGTCTTGGAGCTCGAACTGGCTAAACGGCAAGCACACATGGAGGAGGCCAGGGTGCACATGGAACAAAAAAGAGCGGCGCAAGATCAGCTACGCGGTCAATATCAGCAAACCCAGCGTCAGCAATTCGATGCGGAGAAGAGAGTGGCCGTAGCCGATACCTCGGTACAAAACCTTCAGCGTACGCTGCAGCAACTCGAGTCCGAAAGAGTCCAGCGTGCTTCACAAATTGAGCAACTCGAGACAGAGCGCATAGAAAAAGAAAAAGCACTCGCTGTTCGAAAAACCGATCTGGAACAGCTGCAACAGCATCAAGATCATACGAAGGAGCAGATCTTGCAGACACAAGCTGTCTTGGATGGTTTGCGCAACGAATTGGCAGAAGAAAGCCGCAAGCTGGATGCTAAAAAGAATGAACACGCGCTTCTTAAAAGTATGATCGATTCTATGGAGGGCTATCCCGAATCGGTCAAATTCCTTCACAATAACAAAGACTGGAAGCTGAAGGTTCCCATCCTCTCCGATATTTTATACGTAAAAGAAGAATACCGCAAGGCACTGGAGAACGTATTGGAGCCTTATCTAAGCTATTACGTGGTAGCTGATCTGCAAGAAGGGCTGGAGGCCGTTCACCTGCTCGATAAGCATCAAAAAGGAAAGGCCAATTTCTTTTTGCTCGATCAGATCAATGCCAGAACTTCCTCTACCAATGCCCATTCACTCTCCGGAGCCATTGCGGCACTCAGTGTGGTCGAAGTGGAGGAGCCCTACCAAAAACTAGCGCAACACTTACTAGAAAACGTATATGTCGCCGACACTGAAGAGGCGTTGAGCAATAGTAACGGGTTTGTGGTCATCGAAAAGCAAGGACGGTATGTAAAGGGTAAATTCTCGTTGACCGGAGGAAGTGTCGGTCTTTTTGAAGGCAACAAGATCGGAAGAGCCAAGAACCTCGAAAAACTGCAAAAGGAGATCGATGGACAACAAGAAGTAGTAGAGTCATTGCGGGCCCGTATACAGACCCGTCACAACGAGGTGATCGCATTTAACGAAGATCTTCGTGAAACTGCCTTACGCCAGGCAGAAAAAGATATTCTGCAGCTCACCAATGAGGTTTTTGCCATTCATAACAAACTAGAAAACCTCACTGCTACGCAACAAAGTAGCGCAGCCAAGATCACCGACCTACAACAGCAGGTCGATCAGACCCTTCAGTCTGTGGCAGGGGTACGCGCCGAATTTGAGCAGCTCAATAAGGTATTTGCAGCATTGCAGGCATCCTTGCAAGAGGCCGAAACGGAATATCGAACCGGAGAGCAGGCATATAACGAAAGCACTTCGCAGTATAACGAGTTCAATCTTTCTGTAACTCGCCAGCAAAATAAGATCAGCGGTCTACAACAAGAAGCTACTTTCAAGAACAATCAACTTAGCGACCTGCAGCTTCAGATAGAGCAAAGTCAATTGCAACAGGGTGAGACCTTGGAATCGACCGAGCAATCGCGTGGGCAACTTTCGCAGATCGAACAAAGTTTGTTGGAGCTTTTGCGTAAAAAGGAGCAGGACGAGAAGGCCCTTAACGAAGCGGATCAGGCCTATTACGTACTTCGGAATGCGCTAGGTGAAAAGGAAAGTGCCATTCGTCATCAAAGCAAAGAAAAAGAGCAAATTGAATTTTTGCTGGCTGCCATCAAGGATAAGCTCAATGAGCTTAAGTTGCAGTTGGCCGGTATGAAAGAGCGGTTAAGTGTCGAATTCCGGGTCGACCTAGAACAAATCTTAGGGGAGGCCCGTATGTCCGAAACGGCCCTTGAAGAGTTACAAGCATCTGCCGACAGAATGAAAAAGCGACTCGAAAATCTGGGAGAGGTCAATCCTACGGCTATCGAGGCCTTTACTGAAATGAAGAAGCGTTACGATTTTATCGTGGAGCAAAAAACGGATCTGGTTACGGCCAAGGACAGTTTGCTCAAAACGATCGAAGAGGTTGAGGCAACGGCCAATCAGAAATTCCTGGATACATTCGAGCAAGTCAGGGGACATTTTCAAAAGGTGTTCAAGACCTTGTTCACCGAAGATGATCAGTGTGATCTGGTGTTGGAAGATCCCGCCAATATTGCTGAAAGTGGAATTGACGTAATAGCAAAGCCTAAAGGAAAGCGTCCTAGCTCGCTGACACAGTTAAGTGGCGGAGAGCGAACCCTTACCGCCACGGCATTGCTTTTTGCTATTTACCTGATCAAGCCTGCACCCTTCTGTATCTTGGACGAGGTCGATGCGCCTCTTGATGATGCCAACGTGGGTAAGTTTACGAATATGATCCGCCAGTTCAGTGAAAACTCACAGTTTATTATTGTTACTCACAATAAAATGACCATGAGTACCGTAGATGTAATTTACGGGGTCACCATGCAAGAGCCCGGTGTGAGCAAGTTGGTTACGGTTGATTTCAGAAGTTTGCAGCAAAATTGATCGGTCTCACCTTTATGAGGGTACTTCTTCTTACGATATGGCTTTGCCAGTTTGCGAGCGGGTTACTGGCACAAGGACAACCGGAGGGAATCTTTTTAGGAGCCAAAGCCCCGGACTTTACTGGCACCGATCAGTTTGGTCGCGAGGTCAATTTGCGACAGTTGGCCAAACGAGAGTCTGTACTACTGGTCTTTTACAAGGGATATTGGAGTCCCTCTTGTGTTCGTCTGCTGACTCGGCTGCAAGATTCACTGTCATACTTTACCGATCGCCAGATTTCGGTGGTGGCCATTAGCCCAGAATCTGACTCATGTCGTGCGTTGACACTTCAAAAGACCAGGGCTGGATTTTCGCTTTTGTGGGATTCCTCCCATCTAATTGCCAAGCGTTACGATGTGCTACAAGAACTAGCGGAGTCACAACTGGCGCGTTATCGAAGTGGCGGTATCGATCTGGTCAAACTCAACGCGCCTAATACACCGCAGTTGCCGGTGCCCTCCGTATTTTTGATTGGCAAAGACTACACGGTTACCTACCGTTTTTTCGATCCCGATCAAAAGAGAAGAATAAGTGTAAAAGAGTTATTGCAGCAGTAGCCCTCCAATTGGTATATTTGCCTGCCCTTAATATTTATGGCAAAAGAAAAAGACAGTTCCTTGTTTTCGTATACAGAGGATAGTATCCAGTCACTCGATTGGAAACAGCATATTCGTCTTCGTCCAGGAATGTACATTGGTAAATTGGGAGATGGTTCCTCTCCTGACGACGGTATCTATGTACTGGTCAAGGAGGTGATGGACAACTGCATCGATGAATACACCATGGGTTTCGGAAAATCCATCGATCTGCACATCGAGGGCAAGACAGTTACCATTAGAGATTACGGCAGGGGTATTCCCCTTGGAAAGGTAGTTGACGTGGTCAGTAAGATCAATACCGGAGCTAAGTACGATAGTAAGGCTTTTCAAAAGTCGGTCGGATTGAATGGAGTTGGAACCAAAGCCGTCAATGCGCTGAGCAATTATTTTAAGGTTACCGCAGTTCGGGAGGGTAAGGAAAAGACCGCCGAGTTTTCGAGAGGCGAGTTGGTAAAGGAACAAAAAGAGGCCAAGACCGATGAGCCCAATGGTACACTTGTGTCGTTTACCCCCGACGATTCGGTTTTCAAGAATTTTCGCTTTTTACCGGAGTTTCTCGATAATCAGCTTTGGAATTATTGTTTTTTGAATGCCGGCTTAAAGATCAATTACAACGGCAAGACGTATCTCAGCAAGAACGGCCTACTAGACCTATTGCAGCGTAAGACCAATGAAGATGAGATACGATATCCAATCATTCACTTAACGGGCACCGATATTGAGGTGGCGCTCTCTCATACCAACGATTATGGTGAGGATATTTATAGTTTCGTCAATGGGCAGCACACAACACAAGGCGGAACGCACCAACAGGCGTTTCGAGAAGCCTATGTAAAGACCATTCGAGACTTCTTTAAAAAGGACTATGACGCCTCTGATATCCGAACCGGTATCGTAGCGGCCGTTTCTGTGCGTGTCGTAGAACCCGTATTTGAATCGCAAACCAAGACCAAGTTAGGTTCTGTCAATGTGGATGTCGATGGCCCTAGCATGCGCCAGTTCGTAGGCGATTTTTTAGCCAAGGAGCTCGACAATTATCTGCATAAATATCCGGCGGTCGCCGATGCGCTCAAAAAGCGTATCGAGCAAAGCGAGAGGGAGCGCAAGGAACTGGCCGGTATCAAGAAGCTGGCCAATGAAAGGGCCAAAAAGGCCAACTTGCATAACCGTAAACTTCGTGATTGTCGCTATCATCTCAATGATGATATACCCGTTCGTGGCAAGGAGGATGTTCTGGCCCGTCAAAAGGATACTACTATTTTCATCACCGAAGGGGATAGTGCCAGTGGTTCTATCACCAAGGCAAGAAAGGTAGAGACACAGGCAGTGTTCAGTTTGCGTGGAAAGCCGCTCAATTGTTTTGGGCTTACCAAAAAAGTCGTCTATGAGAATGAGGAATTCAATCTATTGCAACACGCGCTCAATATCGAAGATGGTCTTGAGGGTCTTCGCTACAATAATGTGGTGATCGCCACCGATGCGGATGTGGATGGTATGCATATTCGTCTTTTGCTCATGACGTTCTTTTTGCAATTTTTTCCCGATCTGGTCAAGCATGAGAAAGTATATGTGCTCGAGACGCCACTTTTCAGGGTGCGTAACAAGCAAGAGACCATATACTGTTACACCGAGCAAGAGAAGCTCGCTGCTGTTAAAAAACTTGGTCAAAAACCAGAGGTGACCCGCTTCAAAGGTTTGGGGGAGATCAGTCCCGATGAATTCGCTCAATTCATTGGTCCTGACATGCGCAAGCAATTGATGAGGCTGGAGCAGGGCGATCATGTGCAGCAGTTGCTTGAGTATTATATGGGAAAAAACACCCCTGACCGTCAGGAGTTCATTATCGATAACCTGCGCATTGAATCCGACAAGCCCCTGGAAACCGAATTCGATAAGTGATGTTTGATTTTCACGCCGACCGTAAGCGCTACTTCGAAATGCAATACCTCAATGCAAAGGGGTATGTGCTTCCCTTCATAGAGCAATATTTTTCGATCAAGCCCGGTCTTAGAGTGCTGGAGATTGGGGCTGGCGAGGGGGGTGTTTTGAATGCGTTTTTGGAGAGAGGTTGTTACGGGGTGGGGGTAGAGTTAGATCCACGCCGGGTGGAATGGGCCTGCGGTTTTTTGTGGGAGCCAATCGGTCGAGGGCAACTGCACTATGTTGACAAGGATATTTACCAGACCGACCTTACCCATGATCTTAAGGGTCCCTTCGATATTATTGTACTTAAGGATGTGATAGAGCATATTCACGATCAGCCTCGGCTGATGCGTTACATGCAAAACTGGTTGGCACCCGGAGGGGTGATCTTCTTTGGTTTTCCGCCCTGGCACATGCCTTTTGGCGGCCACCAGCAAATTGCCCGATCGTTTTTAGCCAAGTTGCCCTACATACATTTGTTACCACTTTTTTTGTACAAGGGGCTATTGAAACTCAATCGGGAGCCTGTTGCCGAATTGCTCGAGATAAGGGATACTCGAATTACGATAGAACGCTTCGAGCGGATCTGCCACGATCAGGGGTATACGATTTTAAATAGGCTGCACTATCTGATCAATCCTATTTATCAATGGAAATTTGGATGGCGACCAAAAGTACAATGGGGATTTCTTACTAGAATACCTTACTTGCGCAACTTTTTGACCACCTGTGTCTATTATTTGATTCGCCCAACATCTCCACTAAAATAATTCTTGCTATGCTCCATGTTGTTTTCAATGAAGTTGAAGTAGATCTGCTAAAAGAAGTTATGAAACTGGATCCCACGCTGGAAGGGCCTGTTGAACTTATTAGAGATGACTATGCCATGGGTCCCGTTTTCGGACTCGATACCGACGATGGGTATACGATTCGAAAGCAGTGGTGGAAAGAAATGCTCGCCGGTTCTCCTTATGGTGATGAAAGGATCGATCGCATCAATGATGCAGAAACCGTGCTGTCCATTACCCGTTATTTGGACGAAGATCCCGAGCATGAATGCTTTATCTGGATGGGGCAAAATCAACATGATGTAGCGGGGTATTTTTGGTTGGTATCGAAGCTACAAGCCTACCAGGACAGGGTCATGATACTATATATGAATAATCTTCCGTTCTTAAATGAAAAAGGACAGTTGTTCTATCCAGCTTTTCTTAGCGAGATTCGTCCCACCGAGTTCTTGAAAGCTAAAAAATTGGCCCGTCCTGTTACACGAAGTGAATTTGAGATAGATCCCGATGAATGGAAAAAGCTTTGTGACGAAAATGGAATGGTTCGGTGGCTCGAGGGAGGTAAAAAGCTGGTCAGCAAAGAAATTTCTTGTTACGATCAGGAGATTCGTCGTTTTGTGGGCGGTGACTGGCAAAAGGCCAACCGGTTGTTACAACACATACAGACTCGCATGAAAAATCGTTTGGGAGACGTATTTTTAATGAGTCGCCTTCGGTCGCTGGCTACTACCGGTGTGTTGGAGATAAAGGGCGATCCCGGGGCGCCGTGGAAGGACCTTGAATTTCGCCAACCCGGTGCATTTGGTTCGAAAGAATCATCTTCGGTTCAAGAGTAATAAACGCTTTAAACGTTCTGTCGTTGAAAACTAAAACACCTATAGCTCAAGCCGGCGATACCGGCATCCAGGGTCAATATAAGCATTGGTTTCTCGATTATGCCTCGTATGTGATCTTGGAACGAGCTGTTCCGGCTATTGAAGATGGGCTAAAGCCTGTGCAACGACGCATTTTGCATGCCATGAAAGAGATGGATGATGGTCGCTATAACAAAGTGGCTAACATCATCGGACAGGCCATGCAATATCATCCTCATGGGGATGCCAGTATTGGCGATGCATTGGTCAACCTCGGACAAAAGGACCTGCTGATCGATACGCAGGGAAACTGGGGTGATGTAAGAACGGGCGATGATGCGGCTGCGGCTCGTTATATTGAGGCTAGACCTAGCAAGTTCGCACTAGAGGTTGCCTTTAACGCCAAGACGACCCAATGGCAGTTAAGCTATGATGGTCGCAAGCAAGAACCCGTTACGCTGCCCATGAAATTCCCATTGCTGTTGGCACAGGGGGCTGATGGGATCGCAGTGGGTCTCTCGACCAAGATTTTGCCGCATAACTTTTGCGAGTTGCTCGAAGCTGCCATCAAATACCTTCGTGGACGCCGTTTTGAACTGTATCCTGATTTTCAGACCGGAGGTCTTATTGATGTAACGGATTATAATCAAGGTAAGAGAGGCGGTAAAGTAAAAGTGCGCGCCCACATAGAGGAATTCGATAAAAAGACATTGGCCATCCGTAGCGTTCCTTATGGGGTAACCACTATGCAACTGATGGAATCGATCGTCAAGGCCAATGATCAGGGAAAGATCAAGATCAAGAAAGTAACGGACAATACGGCCGCCGACGTGGAGATCTTGGTCGATCTGGCCGCCGGTATTTCTCCTGATATTACCATCGATGCCCTTTACAAATTCACCGATTGCGAGATCTCCATCTCTCCGAATGCCTGCGTAATTGCCGAGCAGAAGCCGCAATTTTTGGGAGTA
>Ga0068877_10002618_pt1 | contig 14461 bp, 10 predicted proteins | sample NOAtaG_FD_66437 | JGI IMG/M metagenome (GOLD analysis project Ga0068877, IMG submission 66437) | Freshwater lake microbial communities from Lake Erie, under a cyanobacterial bloom - NOAA_Erie_Diel6S_1000h metaG | ecosystem: Environmental > Aquatic > Freshwater > Lake | place: USA: Ohio, Lake... | reverse complement strand
TCGGCCACGCCAAGAGCATCTGCCTGAACTTCGGCCTGGCGCGCGACTACGGCGGCGTCTGCCACCTGCGCTTCGACGACACCAACCCCGAGAAGGAAGAGCAGGAGTACGTCGACGCCATCATCGAGGCCGTGCACTGGCTGGGCTTCGACTGGGCCGCGAACGACACCACGCACCTCTTCTACGCCAGCGACTACTTCGACTTCATGTACCGCGCCGCCGAGGCGCTGGTGGCCGACGGCCTGGCCTATGTCGACGAGCAGAGCGCCGAGGCCATGCGCGCCCACCGCGGCGACTTCACCACGCCCGGCACCGACAGCCCCTACCGCGGCCGCACGCCGGCCGAGAACCTGGCGCGGCTGCGCGAGATGCGCGACGGGCTGCATGCCGATGGCGCGATGGTGCTGCGCGCGAAGATCGACATGGCCTCGCCGAACATCAACCTGCGCGACCCGGCCCTGTACCGCATCAAGCGCGCGGTGCACCACAACACCGGGAGCCGCTGGTGCATCTACCCGATGTACACCTACGCGCACCCGATCGAAGACGCGCTCGAAGGCATCACGCACAGCATCTGCACGCTGGAGTTCGAAGACCAGCGCCCGTTCTACGACTGGCTGCTCGAGAACCTGGCGCGCCTGGGCCTGCTGGCCCACCCGCTGCCCAGGCAGTACGAGTTCGGCCGGCTGAACCTGAGCTACGTCGTCACCAGCAAGCGCAAGCTGCGCGCGCTGGTGGAAGAAGGCATCGTCAGCGGCTGGGACGACCCGCGCATGCCCACGCTGTTTGGCCTGCGGCGGCGCGGCTACACGCCGGCGGCCATCCGCGCCATGGCCGACGGCACCGGCGCCAGCAAGACGAACATCTGGCTCGACTACTCGGTGCTCGAGCAAGCCCTGCGCAACGACCTCGAAGGCCAGGCTCCACGCGCTATGGCGGTGCTCGACCCGGTGCCGCTGGTGCTGCAGAACTGGGCCGAGGTCTTTGGCAGCGAGACCCATGTCGAGCCCTGCCAGGCCCCGGCGCACCCACAGCGGCCCGAACTCGGCCTGCGCCACTTCGGGCTGTCGCGCACGGTATGGATCGAGCGCGACGACTTTGCTGAAGCACCGCCCAAGGGCTTCTTCCGCCTGTACCCCCCCCAAACGCTGCCCGATGGCAGCGTTGTGCCCGGCAACAAGGTGCGCCTGAAGTACGGCATGGTGGTGGAGTGCACCGGCTGCGAGAAAGACGCCGCCGGCGCCATCACCGCCGTGCACGCGCGCGTCGTGCCCGACACCAAGAGCGGCACGCCGGGCGCCGATGCCGTCAAGGTGAAGGGCACCATCACCTGGGTCGGCCAGGCCGACGCCGTGGCCGCGCCGGTGGTGCTGTACGACCGCCTCTTCACCGCGCCGCAGCCCGAGGCCGACGGGCGCGATTTCCGCGAGGTCGTCAACCCGCAGAGCAAGGTGCTCGTGCAGGCCTGGCTCGAGCCCTCGCTGGCCAACGTGGCCGCGGAAAGCCGCTTCCAGTTCGAGCGCCACGGCTACTTCGTCGCCGACCGCGAGGCGCACCGCCCGGGCGCACCGCTGTTCAACCGCATCACGACGCTCAAGGACGGCTGGGCCGGCGGCTGAGCGGGTAAAGATCGGCAAAGGGCTTGCGCAGACATGCCGCGGCTCAGGCAGGATGCGGGGATCCCCGATCCACCAGGAGAACCCGCCATGACACGCCCCGTTGCCCTTGCCGGCGCCGCTGCGCTGCTGTTTGCGATGGCCACCACGCTGGCGCCACCGGCGCTGGCTGCCGGCCAGGTGCAGGTGAAATGGATCGAGCCCGAGAAGTTCGCCGATGCCGGCCGCGGCAGCTTCGACCGCGAGCGCACGCTGGAGACGCTGGCCGAACACCTCAAGGGCCTGGGTCGCCAGTTGCCCGACGGGCAGACGCTGCGTATCGAGGTCACCGATCTCGAGCTCGCCGGCGAACTCGAACCCTTCGGCCGCTTCCACCAGGACGTGCGCGTGCTGCGCGGCCGTGCCGACTGGCCGCGCATCAGCCTGCGCTACCACCTGAGCGACGGCAGCCGCACGCTGGCCAGTGGTGACGCCGACCTCAGCGACCCGAACTACTTCTTCCGTTCGCTGCGGGCCTCGCACTCGGGCGCGCTGGGCTACGAGAAGCGCATGCTCGACGACTGGGTCGCGTCGCTGGTGGCCGCCAAGCGCTGAAGGGCAGACGGGCGCGTGGCGCCAGCCGCCCTCAGCCCGGCGGCAAGGCCGCCAGCGCCAGGCGAGACGGCTCGTGGCCCTGCTCGGCCGCCCTTCGGTGCCACAGGCGGGCCGCCGCCATGTCGACCGCGCCGCCGCGGCCGCGCGTGAGCATCAGCGCCAGCTGCTCCTGCGCGATGGCCAGGCCGCGCTCGGCGGCCTTGTGCATCCAGGCACGAGCGGCCGCCTCGTCGCGCGGCAGGGCATCACCAACGGCATAACAGGCGCCAAGCCCGTACTCGCCAAGCGCCACGCCCAGGTCGGCGGCCTGGCGGTACCAGTCGCAGGCAGCCCGTGCGTCTTCGGCCAGGCCCACACCACGGGCGAGCAGCGAGCCCAGCATGGCCATCGCCTCGCCGTCGTCGTGGCGGGCAGCCTGCTGCAGCCAGCGCGCGGCGGCGTTGGCGTCGGCGGCAACCCCGGGTGCACCGAGCAGCGCACGCCCGAGTTCGCGCATCGCCGGCGCATGCGCCTGCAGCGCCGAACGGTGCAGCCAGCCCAGCCCGGCCTCGGCATCGGCCGGGCGGCCCCAGCCGCGCAGCAGGGCCAGACCAAAGTTGAACTCGCCCAGCGCATGCCCCTGGGCGGCGCTCTGGCCGAACCAGTCGGCCGCTGCCGCGCGGTCCCGCGCCACGCCCTGGCCCTGCAACAGCATCACGCCGAGGTCGTTCTGCGCTGCCGCGTGGCCTTGCAGCGCGGCGCGCCGGTACCAGACGACGGCCGCACGCGCATCGGCCGCGATGCCCTGGCCGTGGTCGAACATCAGGCCCAGCCGGTACTCGGCCGGCGCAAAGCCCTGGTCGGCGGCGCGCTGCATCCAGCGCCGCGCCACGGCCGGGTCGCGCTCGACACCGCGGCCTGACAGGTGCAGCACCGCCAGACGGGTCTGCGCCAGCGCAAAGCCCCGCTCGGCGGCGCGGTGCAGCCAGGCCGCGGCCGCGGCCGCCTGGGTGGGATCGTCGTCGTCGAAGAGTTCTGCCAGCGCCGTCATGGCTCGGGCATCGCCCGCTTCGGCAGCTTGCAGCCAGTGGCCGCGCGCGCCGGCCAGGTCACCGGCCTCGGCGGCGGCCTGGCCCTGCTCGAAGCGGGCCTGGGCAGGCGCGCTCGTGAGCAGCAGCACGGCCAGGGCCAGCACCAAGCCACCCGCCAGGCCCAGCACCCCCTGCCGGCGGGGCCACAGGCGCGGCGTGGCGCGAGGGGCCGGGTGGGCGGAAGTGCGGCGGTCGGGCAATGGTCGGCGTGGCATGTGTGACCCCAGGGTGTGGTCGGGACGCTCGCTGCTAGTCTAGGCACCCGTCCTTCGCGATCCGACCCCTCATGCAAGCGTTCAAGCACCCCTCATCCGCAGGCCTCGCACTCGTGCTGTCGGCCGCCCTGGCCGGCCCCGCCGGCGCACAGACGGCGCCCACGGCACCCGCGGCCACCGCCCCGGCCGCGCTGCATCCGGCCCTGAAGGCCGCCGCCGCCGAACCCGGCGCGGTGGTCACCGCCAGCGGCCTGGTGTTCCGCCAGCTCGAGGCCGGCCAAGGCGCGACCCCGGCCGCCACCGACGTGGTGCGGGTGCACTACCGCGGCACCTTCCCCGACGGGCGTGAGTTCGACAGCTCCTACAAGCGCAACCAGCCCGCGAGCTTTGCGCTGAACCGCGTCATCCGCTGCTGGACCGAAGGACTGCAGCTGATGAAGGCCGGCGCCACCGCGCGCCTGACCTGCCCGGCCGACATCGCCTACGGCGAACGCGGCGCCGGCAACGGGCTCATCCCGCCCGGCGCGGTGCTGGTGTTCGAGGTCAAGCTGCTGGGCATCGGCGCGAACTGAGCCTGAGGCCGGCCCAGGTAGCCGGCTCCGCAGGTCAGCTCAGGCGGCTGCGGACCTGGCGCGCAGCCGCTGGAAGGCCATCACACCCGCCAGCACCAGCACGCCGGCGATCATGCCCACCCCGGCCTCGGCCAGGGTGCTGGTGAGCAGCGCTACCCAGCCCGACAGGCCCGCCACGGCATCGGCGATGCCGTGGTGCAGCAGCGGCACGCCGTGCACGAGGATGCCGCCGCCCACGAGAAACATCGCCGCCGTGCCAGCCACGCTGAGCGCCTTCATCAGCCACGGCGCTGCCACCAGCACGGCGCGCCCCAGCGCCTGCGCCGTGGCGTTCGGGCGACGGCTCAGCCACAGGCCGGCGTCATCGAGTTTCACGATGCCGGCCACGAGGCCGTAGACGCCCACCGTCATCACCAGCGCGATCGAGGCCAGCACGGCGAACTGCGTGCCGAAGGGCTGGCCCGACACCGTGCCCAGCGTGATGGCGATGATCTCGGCCGAGAGGATGAAGTCGGTGCGCACGGCGCCCTTGATCTTGTCGCGCTCCAGCGCCACGAGGTCGACCGCGGGGTCGACCAGCGCCTTCGCCAGCTGCTCGCGGCGGGCCGCGTCGTCGGCGGCGCTGTGCAGGAACTGGTGCGCCAGCTTCTCGACGCCCTCGTAGCAGAGGAAGGCGCCGCCGATCATCAGCAGCGGCGCCACCAGCACTGGCGCCCAGGCGCTGATGGCCAGCGCGGCCGGTACGAGGATGAGCTTGTTGACCAGCGAGCCGCGGGCCACGGCCCAGACCACCGGCAGCTCGCGGTCGGCGCTGACGCCGGCCACCTGCTGCGCGTTCAGCGCGAGGTCGTCGCCCAGCACGCCGGCGGTCTTCTTGGCCGCGACCTTGGACAGCACGGCCACGTCGTCGAGAACCGTCGCGATGTCGTCGAGGAGCGCAAGCAGACTGGAAGCCATGCGCCGATTGTGGCTGCTGGGTCCGCCGATCGCGGGTTGTGCCGAGCTCAAGACATTGGCCGCCGGGCCGATACCCACCACAGGCGCCGTTGGCGCAAGGACCACCATGACCGAGACCACCCTCCGCCCGGCATCGGCGCCCGGCCCGGCCGCCACAGCTCCGTCGGCCCTGGCCACGCGCATCGCCGGCGAACTCGACCGCGCCCGGCGCAGCGGGCCGCTGGCCCAGATCGCGATCCCGCCCTGCCCCAAGCAGCTGGAGCGGCTGCGCGAGGCGCTTGCCGAGGCCGAACCCGACCTGACGGCGCTGTCGCGCATTGCCAGCAGCGACGTGGCCATGGCCGCCACGCTGCTGCGCAACGCCAACAGCGCGCGCTACCGCGGCGCCGACAGCCAGGCCGTGCAGACGGTCGGGCAGGCGCTCAACCGCATCGGGCTGCGCGAGTCTGCCGTCATCCTGACCGACGTGCTGCTGCGCCAGGCGATCCCGACGCGGCATCCGCTGCTGGCGCGCTTCTGGGAGCAGGCGGCGCTGCGGGCGGCGGGCATGGGCTTCATCGCGCGCCAGCTGCCGGGCACCACGCCCGAGCTGGCGCAGCTGTTCGGCCTGTTCTGCCACGTCGGCGTGCCGGTGATGCTGCAGCGCATGCCGGGCTACAGCGGCACGCTGGCCGAAGCCGCGGCGCGCAAGGACCGCGGCCTCGTCGCCACCGAAAACGCCAACCACCGCAGCGACCACACAGTGGTCGGCGCGCTCGTGGCCCGCGTCTGGCAGGTAGCACCGCCGGTGATGGCGGCCATCCGTCTGCACCACGAGGTCGACGAGGCCACGGCGCACGGCGAAGACGACGCGGAGGCGCTGACCCTGGCCGCCATGGGCGTGCTGGCCGAGCGCGCCATGCGCGAGCGCGAAGAGCTCCCGCCCGACCCGGAGATCGAGCGCCAGCTCCCGGCCGCGCTGCGCTGGCTCGGCGTGAGCACCGACGAGGTGGCCGACTGGCACGAGGCGCTGCAGGACGAGCTCGACCTCGGCCGGCAGAGCTGAGCGCCCGTGCTCCTAGACTCCCGGCCACGGCAGGGAGCACGGGCATGGCACGCAACGGGAGACAGGCTTGAACGGCGGGGCAGACCGCCAGGCCGCGGCGCTGCGCGCCCTTTTCCTGCTCGACCCCGGTCTGGTGTTCCTGAACCACGGCTCCTTCGGCGCCTGCCCGCAGCCGGTGTTCGAGCAGTACCAGCACTGGCAGCGCGAACTCGAGCGCAACCCGGTGGCCTTTCTCGGCCGGCGCTCGGCGGAGCTGTTGCGCGCCGCCCGCGAGCAACTGGCCGCCTACCTGGGCGCGGGCGCCGACGACCTGGTCTTCGTGCCCAACGCCACCACGGGCGTGAACGTCGTGGCGCGCTCGCTGGCGCTGCAGCCCGGCGACGAGGTGCTCACCACCGACCAGGAGTACGGCGCCTGCGACGCCACCTTTCGCGTGGTCTGCGATCGCACCGGCGCGGTGATCCGGCGCGTGGCGGTGCCGCTGCCCTTCGAGCCCGCCGCCTTCGTGCCGCGGCTGATGGCGGCCGTGACGCCGCGCACGAAGCTGATCTTCGCGAGCCACGTCGTCTCGACCACGGCGCTGGTGTTCCCGGTGGCCGAGCTGTGCGCACGTGCCCGGGAGGCGGGCATCCCGACGCTGATCGACGGCGCCCACGCGCCGGGCCTCATCGACCTCGACCTGGCCACGGTCGGCGCCGACTACTACACCGGCAACTGCCACAAGTGGCTGTGCGCGCCCAAGGGCTCGGCCTTCCTGCACGTGCGGCGCGAGCACCAGGCCGCCCTGCAGGGCGGCATCGTCAGCTGGGGCTGGCTGGCCGACGAGCTGGCCGCGGGCGGCGGCGGCCACACGGGCTTCGATGCCTACGTGGGCACCACACCGCTGGAGCGCCGCCTGCAGTGGCAGGGCACGCGCGACATCGCGAGCTACCTCACGGTGCCGGCGGCGCTGGATTTCCTGGCCGCGCACGACTGGCCCGTGCGGCGCGAAGGCTGCCGCCAGAGGGCATTGCAACTGCAGCGGGAGGTGCTGTCGCGCAACGGCCTTTCGGCCATCGCGCCCGACGAGGCCCTGACGCAGATGGTGCCGATCCCTGTGCGCGCCACCGACGGTGAAGGGATGCGCCGGTGGCTTTACGAGTCACGCGGCATCGAGGTGCCGGTGACTCAGCATGGCGGGCAGACCTTCGTGCGCGTCTCGGTGCAGGCCTACACCACCGGCGACGAGCTGGCCGCGCTGCTCAGCGCGCTGCGCGACGCCGGCGCGTGACCCAGGCCAGCAGGCCCAGGCCGCCGGCCATCATGGCCGTCGTGCCGGCCTCGGGCACCACGGCCGCGGCCGCCAGGCCCAGCAGCTCGTGCGAACGGGCCGACGGGTGCAGCGCATCCGAGAACGCCGAGACAGCGCAGGGCACGCCGATCGATCCCGCGAAGGTGCCGCACGGCGTGAACACGTTGGTGATGCCGTAGGTGGCACCGCCGTTGAACAGCGCATCGGCACGCACGGTGGCGGAGATGCCGGCGAAATCGACGATGTGCATCGTCAGGCCCAGGCCCGCGCCGTGGCTGATGACGCCGGCGAGCTGGGCGTTGAACTGCGCCGTGGCATCGGACGACGGGGCCACGAGGCCCAGGCCGACGGCTTCGGGCGTGGTGCCCAGGTCGGGCAGGTTGGCCAGCAGCACATGGCGCGCGCCGTCGGCGGCCAGCAGGTTGAGCGTGGTCTTCAGGTTGTTGGCGGCGGTCACGGCCGCGGCGGCGCGGCCGGTGGCGCCGGCCGCGTCCATGGTCGGGAAGGCGCTGCGCGCATCGCGCATGTCGTTGCCGCCGCCGACGACGACGAACAGGGTGCCCCCGTCCTGCAGACCCGCGGCACCGGTGAAGCCGCCGACCTGGGCCACCAGACTGGGGATCGAGCCGCCGCTGGTGCGTGCGCCGCCGAAGGCGAAGTTCTGGCCGCCCAGCAGGCTGGCGGTCGACGCCGCCGGCAGGCCCAGGCTGGTGGCCAGAGTCTCGGCCCACACGGGGCCATCGGAGAAGCGGCCGGCGAAGTACGGTGCTGCCGGCGTGGCACCGCCGGTCAGTGCAAAGATGTTGCCGGTGTCCGAGAGGCTGTCACCGAATATGTACAGGTTGCTGTAGGCCTGAGCACCGGCCGAGGCCGCCAGGGCCGCGAGGCCGATGGTGGCCGTCGTCATCCATCGACGCATGGACTTGCGCATGTGAGTCTCCGTTCTGGGTTCGAATTCGACCCGTCACGCTAGCACGCTCGCCCGGTTTCAGCGACCGGGCGGGCCCGCGGTCGGCGGCCCCGACAGCCCCCGCGGCCGAGGGGGTTGGTGCCTCCCCGCAGCAGCCGCTTCAGCGAGGCCGGCGGCGAGCCTTGGGCAGGGGGGCAGCCCCGGTGTCGCGCGGGGGCTGGCCTGTGTGCTGCGTCAGCATGCGGCCCTGCGTCACCGGTGAGGTGCGGGCGCCGGCCGTCGTGCTGTTCTTGCGCCGGGTGCTGGTGTAGCCGGAGTCGCTGCCGGTGGGCTGGAACGCCGGGATCAGGTGGTGCTTGCCGTTGCCGATGAGATCGGCCCGGCCCATCGTCTTGAGCGCCTCGCGCAGCAGCGGCCAGTTGCCCGGGTCGTGCCAGCGCAGGAAGGCCTTGTGCAGGCGGCGGCGCTTCTCGCCGCGCACGATGTCCACACGCTCGGCACGCCGCGAGTCACGGCTGATGCCCTTCAGCGGGTTCAGGTTGGTGTGGTACATCGCCGTGGCGGTGGCCATCGGGCTGGGGTAGAAGGTCTGCACCTGGTCGGCCTTGAAGCCGTGGCGCTTGAGCCAGATGGCGAGGTTCATCATGTCCTCGTCGCTGGTGCCCGGGTGCGCGGCAATGAAGTACGGCACCAGGAACTGCTTCTTGCCCGCGGCGGCGCTGGCCTCGTCGAACAGCTGCTTGAAGCGGTCGTAGGTGCCGATGCCGGGCTTCATCATCTTGGACAGCGGCCCGCCCTCGGTGTGCTCGGGCGCGATCTTCAGATAACCACCCACGTGGTGGGTCACCAGCTCCTTCACGTACTCAGGGCTCTGCACGGCCAGGTCGTAGCGCAGGCCGCTGCCGATGAGGATCTTCTTGATGCCCTTCAACTGCCGCGCGCGGCGGTACAGCTTGATCAGCGGGCCGTGGTCGGTGTTGAGGTTGGGGCAGATGCCGGGGTACACGCAGCTCGGCTTGCGGCAGGCGGCCTCGATCTCGCGGCTCTTGCAGCCGATGCGCCACATGTTGGCGGTGGGGCCGCCGAGATCCGACACCACGCCGGTGAAGCCCTCGACCTTGTCGCGCATGACCTCGATCTCGCGAATGATCGAGTCCTCGCTGCGGCTCTGGATGATGCGGCCCTCGTGCTCGGTGATCGAGCAGAAGGTGCAGCCGCCGAAGCAGCCGCGCATGATGTTCACGCTGAAGCGGATCATCTCCCAGGCCGGGATCTTGGTCGGCCCGTCGTGGCCGCCCAGCTCGTCGGCGTAGGCCGGGTGCGGCGAGCGCGCGTACTCGAGGTCGAACACCCAGTCCATCTCGGCCGTCGTCAGCGGGATGGGCGGCGGCGTGAGCCAGAGGTCGCGGTCGCCATGCGCCTGCACCAGCGCGCGCGCGTTGCCGGGGTTGGTTTCGAGGTGCAGCACGCGGTTGGCGTGGGCGTACAGCACCGGGTCGGACTTCACCTGCTCGTAGGCCGGCAGGCGCACCACGGTGCGCTCGCGCGGCGGCAGCGCCAGCGCGCCACTGGCCTTGCGGCTGGTGGGCATGGCCACGACAGCCGCGGCAGGCACGGCGGGTGCGGCCGAGCCGTCTTCCTTGGCGCAGGTCTGGCCTTGTTCGGCCGCGGCCTCGCTCGTCGTCAGGTACGGGTTGATGTGGGCGTCGATGCGCCCGGGGCGGTCGACCTCGGTGCTGTCGAGCTCGAACCAGTCGGCGAAGTAGCCCAGGCTCTCGTCGTCGGTGCGGCGCATGAAGGCGGTGCCGCGCACGTCGGTGATGCGATGGATGGGCTCGCGCCGCGCCAGCCGGTGCGCCACCTCGACCACCGCGCGCTCGGCGTTGCCGTACAGCAGCAGATCGGCCTTGCTGTCGACGAGGATGCTGCGGCGCACCTTGTCCTGCCAGTAGTCGTAGTGCGCGATGCGGCGCAGGCTGGCTTCGATGCCGCCGATGACCACCGGCACCTCCGGCCAGGCCTCCTTGCAGCGCTGCGTGTACACGAGCGTGGCGCGGTCGGGGCGCTTGCCGCCGGTGCCGCCGGGCGTGTAGGCGTCGTCGCTGCGCAGCTTTCGATCGGCCGTGTAGCGGTTGATCATCGAATCCATGTTCCCGGCCGCCACGCCGAAGAACAGGTTGGGCTTGCCCAGCGCCTTGAAGGGCTCGGCGCTCTGCCAGTCGGGCTGGGCGATGATGCCGACGCGGAAGCCCTGCGCCTCGAGCACGCGGCCGATCACGGCCATGCCGAAGCTGGGGTGATCGACGTAGGCGTCGCCGGTGACGATGACGATGTCGCAGCTGTCCCAGCCCAGGCGCTCCATCTCGGCGCGGTTCATCGGCAGAAAGGGCGCGCGGCCGAAGCGCTTGGCCCAGAACGGCTTCCAGGCGGTGAGTGCCTTCACGGCAGGCACGGCGGCGACAGGCGGGCGATCGAGCAGCGTGGAGCTCACGGCAAGGCGGTGCCGGCGGCGCCAGCATCAAGACAAAACCGGGATTGTCGGGCTCCCGCCCTCAAGCCGCACGCCGCCCGCGCCGATAGCAGCGGCATGCAAGGCTATTGGCTCACTGTCGCCTGGGGTCTGGGCTCGCTGCTCGCCGTGTCGGTGCTGGTCGCGCTGGTCGAGTACCTGCGCGAAGGGGCCTGGCCGAAACGGCAAGCCGAGTCGCCGCTGCGGCGGGCGATGAGCGTCGATCTCGATGTCGACAACTGGCCAGCCGATGCGCCGCCGCCCCCGCCGCATGACGCCGAGTCGCGCCGCGCCGCACTGACCCAGGTGCTTCAACGCCTGCAGCAGGGCGGGCCCGATGCCCCTTGGGTGGAGACCTCGCCCTCGGTGCTGGCGCCCAGGTCGGACGCCACCAGCCCCTGAAGCGCCCCGGCCCGCGGGGCACGCCGCACCGTCAGGCCGCCAGGGCTGCGGGCGCAGGCCCCGGTTCGTCGTCGTCGAGCTCTTCGGCCAGGAAGCCGCCACTCTGGTGCGACCACAGCCGCGCGTAGATGCCGCCGGCCGCCAGCAGGCTGCGGTGGTCGCCCACCTCGACGACGCGGCCCTTGTCCATGACCACCAGCCGGTCCATCGCGGCGATCGTGCTCAGCCGGTGGGCGATGGCCACCACCGTCTTGCCCTCCATCAGCCGGTACAGGCTTTCCTGGATGGCGGTCTCGACCTCGCTGTCGAGCGCGCTGGTGGCCTCGTCGAGCAGCAGGATCGGCGCGTCCTTCAGCATCACGCGGGCGATGGCGATGCGCTGGCGCTGGCCACCCGAGAGCTTGACGCCGCGCTCGCCGACGTGGGCGTCGTAACCCTTGCGGCCCTTCGGGTCGGTGAGGCCATCGATGAACTCGGCCGCTTCGGCGCGCTCGGCGGCGCGGCGCATCTCGTCCTCGGTGGCGTCGGGGCGGCCGTAGACGATGTTTTCGCGCACCGAGCGGTGCAGCAGCGAGGTGTCCTGCGTCACCATGCCCACCTGGCGGCGCAGGCTGTCCTGCGTGACGCCGGCGATGTCCTGCCCGTCGATCAGCACGCGGCCCTCCTGCACGTCATAGAGGCGCAGCAGCAGGTTGACGATGGTGCTCTTGCCGGCGCCGGAGCGGCCCACCAGGCCGATCTTCTCGCCGGGGCGGATGGTGAGGTCCAGGCCCTCGATCACCTTCTTGCTGCCGCCGTAGGAGAAGCCCACCTGGTCGAAGCGCACCTCGCCCTGCGTCACCTTCAGCTCAGTGGCGCCCTCGCGGTCGAGCACCACACGCGGGCGCGCCAGCGTGCCGATGCCGTCCTGCACGGTGCCGATGTGCTCGAACAGCGTCGCCATCTCCCACATCACCCAGTGCGAGATGCCGTTCAGGCGGAAGGCCATCGCCGTGGCCGCCGCCACCGCGCCCACGCCCACCCAGGAGCCGGTCCACAGCAGCAGGCTCACCACCGTGACGCTGGCAATCAGCAGCACCGAGAGCAGCTGGTTCACGGTCTCGAAGGCCGTGACCAGCCGCATCTGCGCGTTCACCGTGCCCAGGAACTCCTGCATCGCGCCGCGTGCGAAGTGGCTCTCGCGCTGGGCATGCGAGAACAGCTTGACGGTGGCGATGTTGGTGTAGGCGTCGGTGATGCGGCCCGTCATCAGCGAACGCGCATCGGCCTGCGCTTCGGCCACCTTGCCCAGGCGCGGCACGAAGTACACGAGCGTGAGCACGTACAGCAGCAGCCAGCCCAGGAAGGGCACCATCAGCCAGGCGTCGAAGGCCGCCACCACGGCAATCAGCGTGGCGAAGTAGATGACGACGTAGACCAGGATGTCGGCAAAGATCAGCCAGGTGTCGCGCACGGCCAGCGCCGTCTGCATCACCTTGGTGGAGATGCGACCGGCGAACTCGTCCTGGTAGAAGGTCATGCTCTGCGCGAGCATCAGGCGGTGGAAGTTCCAGCGCAGGCGCATCGGGAAGTTGCCGAAGATGCCCTGGTACTTGAACAAGGCCTGCAGCGCCGCGAACACCACGCTGACGCCCAGGATGGCGCCCAGCACCGCCAGCAGCGTGCCGTGCTGCTGCCACAGTTCGGCCGGCGGCGTCTTGCCCAGCAGGTCGACCACGTGCGCCATCATGCTGAACAGCAGCGCCTCGAAGGCGCCGATGGCGGCGGTGAACAGCGTCAGCAGCAGCAGGAAGGGCCGCGCGCCGCGGGTGCAGGCCCAGAGAAAGGCGAAGAACTGCTTCGGCGGATCGGCCGGCGCCTGCGGCGGGTAAGGGTCTACCAGCCGTTCGAAGAATGAGAACACACGCACTCCCTGCGATCTTGCGGACCCAGGCGGTGCCGGGCCGAAGCGCCGGATTATCGAAGCCGGCCATGACGCCCTGCCGGGGCGGGTGGCCTATGCCTTTGGGAGGTGTCGGGCATGCCACCGGCCGCCCACAAAGCGAAACCCCTCCGAGCCGCTGCCGGCCGGAGGGGCGGGTGGCTCTCGCCACCAGGTGGAGCTCCGGAGTGATGTCGTCCGGGGCCCCTGACGCGCAGAGACTGCGCCATCGGTGTCGCCTTCTCGGAAGGCAAAGTCGAATCTACGCCTGTGTGCAGGCCGCAGCAAGCTGATCATTCATCCATGCCGGCCCGGAGCCTTCGGCGCGCTGCCAAGCAGTTGCTCCACCAGGGCTTCGGCGCGCGCCGTCACGGCCGCGTCCATCGAGATGGTGCGGCCCCACTCGCGCGTCGTCTCGCCCGGCCACTTGTTGGTGGCGTCCAGGCCCATCTTGCCGCCCAGGCCGCTGACGGGCGAGGCGAAGTCGAGGTAGTCGATCGGCGTGTGCTCCACCAGCGTGGTGTCGCGCACCGGGTCCATGCGCGTGGTGATGGCCCAGATCACTTCCTGCCAGTTGCGGATGTCGACGTCGTCGTCGGTCACGACGATGAACTTCGTGTACATGAACTGCCGCAGAAAGCTCCACAGCCCGAACATCACGCGCTTGGCGTGGCCGGGGTAGGCCTTCTTGATGGAGATGATCGCCATGCGGTAGCTGCAGCCCTCGGGCGGCAGGTAGAAGTCGACGATCTCCGGAAACTGCTTGCGCAGGATGGGCACGAACACCTCGTTCAGCGCCACGCCCAGCACCGCGGGCTCGTCAGGCGGCTTGCCGGTGTAGGTGGAGTGGTAGATCGGGTCGCGGCGGTGCGTCAGGCGCGACAGGCGGAACACCGGGAACCAGTCCTGCTCGTTGTAGTAGCCGGTGTGGTCGCCGAAGGGGCCCTCGAGAGCGTGCAGGTAGCCGTTGATCTCCTTGACGCGCACGCCGTGGTCGCTGAGGCCCTCGAAGCCGGGCTCGGCCGTGGGAATGTGGCCCTCGAGCACGATCTCGGCGCTGGCCGGCACCTGCAGGCGGCGTTCGCCTTCACCCACGCTGCTGTCCACCACCTCGGTGCGGCCGCCGCGCAGCAGGCCGGCGAACTGGTACTCCGACAAGGTGTCGGGCACCGGCGTCACCGCACCCAGGATGGTCGCCGGGTCGGCCCCCAGCGCCACCGCGATCGGGAACGGCTGGCCCGGGTTGGCGCGCGCGAACTCACGGAAATCCAGCGCCCCGCCCCGGTGGGCGAGCCAGCGCATGATGACCTCGCGGCGGCCGATCACCTGCTGCCGGTAGATGCCCAGGTTCTGCCGCAG